>LSQX01154939.1_pt2 | contig 44796 bp, 43 predicted proteins | sample 654561 | NCBI WGS metagenome assembly LSQX01 (sample SAMN04489861, study PRJNA283612) | anaerobic digester metagenome | isolation source: 4 biogas reactors fed with cattle manure at either 37C or 55C with and... | place: Denmark: Kongens Lyngby | collected 2014 | reverse complement strand
ATTTTCTTATTTGCTTTTTAATTTCCTTTAATAGAAGCGCCTTTTGGCTTATTAATTTTAAGTTTTATTCCTTTAAGTATTACAATTGTAAGTTTTGTTAATAACTTATTGTTAAAACGTCATCTTAAAGATAAAATGAATAATACTATGGAGAAGGAAGAAGATGCTTAAGTTTTTTAAGTTTTTTGGCCAAGGTTTACTTTATACATTACTTTTGCCTTTTCTTTTAGCCTTTTTAGCGCTTTTTGCTGTATATAGTGTTTTAATTATGGTCTTTTACTTTTTTAAGATGATTATTTTGTTTTTTGCAGGCAGAAATATCTTTAAAGATTTCCCCGAAGACATTGAAGCAAAAGAAATTATTGAACAAGTAAGAAGTACAAAAGCAGAAAAAGAAGAAAAGGCTACTAAACAACCTCCTCCTCCTACATATGTTTTTCCTTTCCCATCTCCTTATGGATTTTATCCTAATCCTAATCAACCCCCAATTGATCAAAAAGAAATCAAAGAAGTCGAATCAAAACCAATTGAAGTAGATGAGGACAAAAAATAATGATTTATTTAGCTAAAATGTCCGAAGAAACAAAAAGAGTATTAATTGCGTTAGCAATCATTATTCTTCTTATTTTTGTTTTAATTGGTCTAATTGGCACGGCAATTCGTCGTCTAGCTAAAAATCAAGGTTTACAAGTTGATACGTTTATGCATGATGTTGTAAAAACAAGAGTTGTTAAAACACCATTTAAGTTTCGACAACTTGCCTATCGAAAAAATCATCGTCTTTTATTTATGCAAGCTTGGGTACCTTTTTTAATGCTTCTTATTTCTTTTGCTTTTTTAGTTGGATATATGGGGATTGCTAAACGTTGGGACTTTAATGTTTTTGATTATTATGGAACTGATGGGACAAACGGTGAAGGTTTTACGACATTATTCTTTATTTTTGATTTTAAAAACGCCCCTCGAACTGATTTCTTTGGGATGAGCGTTGTATCGAATTGGCCACCTGTTTTAAATTCGCCCTATTTAGCTAAAGAAGCTTGGCCATCATATGTTTTTACCCCAATCTTTTTAGTTGGAGCAGTTTGGTTTTTAGTTTGTGTCGAGGCATATATGGCGAGACTTTATCGAATTTGGGTTCTATCGAAAAAAGTCTTTATTAAAAAACTTGAGGATTACGACGCGGCGAAAAATCCACTTGATCCAGCTTCAACTTTAAACGAATAAATATTTATTGAAATAAGGAAATAATTATTTCGACAATTAAATAAATTACAACGCCAAAAAGAATAATATCAATTGCAATAAATAGACCAAAAAAGCGTCTGCTTGAACGAGCTTTTTGTAATTCTTTTTCTTCTTTAGTTAATTCTTGTTTTTCCATTGTTTTTAATATTTTAAAGCATTAGCAGAACGAGGATAAGGTTGAACGTCACGTATATTACTTACGCCGGTAATATACATAAGTAGACGATCGAAACCAATTCCAAAACCTGCTGAAGGTGTAAACCCATATTTACGTAAATCTAAATACCATTTTAGTTCTGGCAAGAGATGCATTTGTTCCATTTTTTGTTTAAGGAGATCATAACGATGTTCACGTTGTGAACCTCCAACTAGTTCTCCAACATAAGGGACAAGAAGATCACACGCTGCAACGGTTTTATGATCATCATTTAAATACATATAAAAAGCTTTTAAGTCTTTTGGATAATCAATTATAAAAACTGGACCTTTAATAATGTTTTCTGTTATATATCTTTCGTGTTCGGTTTGAAGGTCCATCCCCCACTTAATATCTTTATTTTCAAATTCATGTCCATCTTTAACGGCTTTTATTAGTACTTCAATTGCTTCAGTGTAAGTCATCTTTTTAAATTCACTTTCAACAATTGAAGTAAGACGTTCAATTAATGTCCTTGATTTATCAACAATATTATTAAAAAATTCCATTTCTAAGGGTGAATGTTCTAAAACACTTTCAATACAATATTTAATACAGTCTTCTATTAAATGCATATCATCTTCAAGATTGGCGAACGCCATTTCAGGTTCAATCATCCAAAATTCACTCGCGTGTCTTGGTGTATTAGAATTTTCTGCTCTGAAGGTTGGACCAAAAGTATAAACGTCTCTGAACGACATTGCAAAGGGCTCAACGTGAAGTTGTCCACTAACTGTTAAAATTGCATCTTTACCGAAAAACTCATTAGTTCTTTTTTCGCCTGTCACAACATTAAATACTTCCCCGGCTCCTTCGGCATCACTTCCCGTAATAATTGGTGTATGGACATACATAAAGTTTCTTTCTTGAAAGAAATGATGAATCGCCATAGTTAATGTATTGCGAACTCTAAACAAAGCGTTAAATAAATTAGCTCTAGGTCTAAGGTGAGCAATTTCACGTAAGAATTCAGGAGTATGATATTTCTTTTGCAAAGGATAGTCTTCAGCGCATTCATTAACAACTTCTAAATATTTAAGATGAACTTCAAAAGGTTGTTTGGCGTCAGGCGTTAAGGTAAATTTACCGACAACACGAATTGAAGAACCGACTTTTAATTTTGAAACTTCATTAAAGTTTTCTATTTCTTTTTTATCATAAACAAGTTGGATTCCTCGAAAGTTTGTTCCATCATTGAAATCAATAAAACCAACTTCCTTAGAAGCGCGATTACCTCTAATCCACCCCTCTAAATATAAATCTTTTTTTAGCTCTTTTAAAAGCTCTTCATCTTTACTATAGAAAAAGGCATATAGGTCATAAATTGTAATACTAAGAGGTTCCATATTTTAGCTCCAAAATTTTGTCTTTTTAATTATAACAATTAAATAAGAAAAACTCATTATATTCAATATTTTATATTTCTAGCAAAAGCCAGCAACATTTTATCGTTTAATGTAATTTTATACTTACAAACATTATTAATAAAAGGTATGGATAAAATTAGTAATAATACAAGCACTTCGCCTAATATAACAAGGGTTGTCTTTGCAGTGAATATTATTGGAAAAACAATTAAAGTTACTAATAAAATAATAGCCGCACTATACAAAAAAGTTTGTAATGAATATTTTTTATTAACTTGTTTGTTTTTTCTATTAAATAATAAAGAAATAATTAAAAACGAGATTATTGTGCTTCCGCCGATAATAAAAATTAAAAGCTCTTGAAATAATATATAAGTAAATAAGGCTCCAAAACTAACAATAAAATTTATTATGAATAAAAACCAAAAGAGAAATTCTTTCCTTTTTATTCTTATTTTGTAAAGTTGATGGGTAGTAATGGGAACACTAATCAATAAAATTAAAGTTAATCCACCATACAATAAATAATTATTTAATTCATAATTTTGTTCTTTAAAAAACGCAAAAACAAAAGCAAAAGCAATTGTTAAAATCAAAGTTGAATATAATGTAACTTTTCTAAAAAAGACAAAAATGTTCTCTTTATCATAAATTTTTTCTACTTGTTCTGCGCTTTCAACAATTTTATTATTAACTTTTGGCCTTCTTTGATGATAAAACCAAGAAAGAGAAGGAAGGGCAACTAGGGCAGTTGTAACCATCCCTTCAATTGTTGGATCAAACAATGTTGATGTTTCCACCAATGTATAAATTAAAAACGCAACTAAGACAAGAATGGACGGAAAACCAATCTCTATATTTTTAATTGCAACATAAATAATTACACCAATTAAAGCAGTCAAACCCAATAAATAAATAACTAAACCAATAACCCCAAATTGGCCAAATATTTCGATAAAACCATTATGAGAAAAAGCCGTTAAAAGAGGAGTCGGATCCGTTATATCATACATATATAAGGCCAATGTATCATTAAAAATTCTAGGTCCTCTCCCAAATAAGAAATAATTGCCAAACATAATTTCACTTGTTTTATTCCAAATAGTTGATCTTGAAGAAAAGGTCCTTGGTCCTAACTTAATAAAATAATCATATACAAATCGTCTCGATTCACTTAAAAATGATAAATCTTCTAAGCCTGGAAAGGGAAGTAAAAGAAAAAGATAGCTAACGACAGCAATAATGAAAAAGAAAAAAATAAAATTCCTTATTTTGTGTTTCTTAAAAGTAACAATCATTCTATAAATAAAATTAGCAATATATGTGATTAAAGTAATGCCGATCGCTGCTTTCGAAAAAGTAAAAAGCATATTAATGACAATAAACAGCAATAATATGTGGTTGTACCATTTAGGCGATAAGGAGATTATGTAATATAGTGCAAACGTGCCAAGCATAAGCATTAAGGCATACATGTTTCGATTAAATAAAAATGACATTGGGTATTCATAGCCAACTAAACCATTATTGTATAAATGAATATAAGAGTCCTTATCAAGAAAGTAACTAGCAAAAATCGATATTACTGAAACAAAGACAACTACATAAAGAACAAATAGTAAGTATTTTTTAAAGCTAACAATTCTTGGAGAAATTGCAACTAAAAGATAAACCGTAATTAAGGCAACAAAAAGAAATAAAAAACTATGGAGTTTATCTTGATTAGTAACAATAAATTCTCTTACAATTGTTGTTTCTACACCAGAAACTACTTCGGTGGTAGTAAAGTATTGAATATTGGGTGTTAAAACTAAGGCGATAACACCACTAATACCAAGCATAAGCAATATTATAATTAACCCAATATTTGGCTTATATTTGTTGTACTTGTATTCGTTATAAAAATAATACCCAACTAACATTAAAATACCAGTGAATAAAAGTAGGTATTCAACTGTGGAAAAAGTCCTTTGAAAATCGACTTTATCGAATAAAACAACATTTTCAGCAAAATATCCTATAAGAATTAAAATGATCCAAAAGATTATATGGCATGTTAAGTTTCTTTTTTTAAGTGACATTTATTTTAATTCTAAATTAACAACGTTATTTTATCACTAGATAAGATAAAATGTTACCTAAATCAAAATTATTGGTAATTGTTATATAGCTTGTAATGAAATAAATTAACTAAATAGTATGAGCGTAAGGTTCGCCAATTATATCAATAATGTCTCCAGCAGAAAATTCATCTTTTTGTGCAACAAATGAGCTTAACAATATATCGTAATCATTTTTTATTTTAGTCATCGTGGAATAAGAAATGTCTAAACCAAATGAAGTAACAACACTAGAATTTGAACTAACAATATCTGTACTCAAGGTATCTATTTGTTCCATTTGCACAAATAACATGGGTGCCTCAATCGTTAGACTTTTTATTTCGCCCTCATCTTCATAGTAAAAATATCGTTTTCTTAATTCAATGTCATAACGTCTTGAAGTTGTTTTTGCGCTTAGACCACCAACTTTTTTAGCAACAAAAACATTACTGCTACCATTAACGTAAATGTAGTGAGGATTTAAATTAGTTGTTGGGGCTTCTTCGATTTGTATCGTGTTGATGCCTGTTGTGTCATCTAAATTAAACCAATAAGTATTAAAGGTAACAAAAGATAATGTCTCTTTAATTGCATACCCCAATAGTTTTCCATTACTAACTTTATACAATTCATTAACTGTTCCAGTAAAACCAGGAAAACCACTAGCTTTATTGCCTATAGTAGTTACATAATCGTCATCAATATAAAATTGGGCAGACGTGCCATAAGAATAAACTCCATCAACACCAAGATATTCAAAGATTCTTCCTTCAATCGAATCATCGAGATTACGACTTACTTCAAAATAAGCTCTCCGAACACCCAGATACTTAATAGCAAACTCATAATGATCTTTAGTTGATTTATATTTTAATGCATTCGCACTACCTAGTTGAATTCGTCCAGTTTTTTCTAAAGTAACAATATTATATGATAAGTAGATTTGAATCACTTGTTCACCTAAAAGTGGTAATTCAGTAGTATAATCAAGAATATAAAATATCACGTTATTTTCAAAGTTTATCGTTACATTATAAATACCATATTCAAACTCAAAGTGAGATGAATCGCTTGGATTTGAATCAAGATAATTATTAAAAGCAACAATGCTTGCCGAGGAAACTCCTTCAACAACACTTAAGACGTTAAAAAATAATAATGATTGCTCTAAGTTATCAAGAACCATTTGCCATTGCTCACCAAAGCCTTCATAAGAAATATCACTAACATTTACAAATGAAGAATAATCATTAACCAAGCCATTAACATTTCTTATTTTAGAAGCTGGTTGCATTGTTTCAGGTATAAACGAATAAGGATTTAATTTATAACCATCTAGTAAAGATACTAAATAAGGTTTTAAATTGACTTTTTCATTCCAGGCCGCATGAAGCCGTAGACTTCGAGTAACAATTAAAGGCCATTCAACTACTTCTGTTAAACTTTCATCAAAACACCAACTAACAAATCGATAATCATCTTTAGTTGGTGGAGGAGGTGCATTGATGCTTGTGTTATAGTCCACTGTTATTTCACTAACATCAGTACCGCCATTTGAGTTAAAAGATATTGTATATTGATTAACGCTCCATTTAGCATAAAAGATACGATTACCAGTTGAACCTTTTTCAATTTTAGTAATACTGTCACCTTGTAAATTTATATTGTTATACCAACCAAGAAAAGCGTTTTCTACTTTAGTTGGTTCTAATAACATTATCGTTGGTGTTTCAATTGTATATGAATGAGGATTATTAGCGTTTTCACCTCCATTAAGAACATAAGTAATCGTATATTCTACGAGTGACCATTTTGCATAAAGTGTAAAACTTTCTGCCGGCATCGTAGTAAAAACATACGGAGTAGAGGAACTTAAACTAATAAACCAATTAACAAATAAATAACCAATTTTTGTTGGAGGTACTGGAGCAAAAATATAACTACCGGCAGGCAATGTAATACTTTCAACCGGCGTGCCGCCTTGACTATCAAAAGTAATCGTATATTCAATAACAGGATCGGTGCTTGAATCGGTTGAACTTGTATCCGTCGGTTCTGTTGTGGTTAAGTCAGTAGTAGAGTCGCTAGTGGAATCAGTTAAATCAGTTGGTTCTGTCGTACCGCCTGTGTTTGTATCACTATCACTAGTTGTTGAACTAGACGATGTGCCATTTGAATTTATTCCACAAGAACTAAGTAATAAGGTAATTAAAAATACACTTGCGAAAAGTGACTTGCGAAAACAATTACATTTCATTTTTTTATTCTCCTTAATTCGTATTAATAGGAAGACTAATTTTATTTTAGCATATAAGAATAATTTAATATGAAGTCTTTTTTTATAACAACAGGCTAGTACAAAAACAAGCGTTTTTGATTGTATCTGATAAAAACAAGCGTTTTTGATTGTCTAAAAATAGTAAAATACTAGTATTTTAAAAAATCTTCAATATGCCAATTAGGATCGACACTAATCGAAAGGGGGGCAAAAACTTCTTTTTCATATAATCTTTCAGCAAGTTTAGCAATCATTGCCGCGTTATCTGTCGTAGCCCATAAGGGAGGAATAATAACTTCAATATTTGTATCTTTAAAGTGACTACTTACTTGTTCGCGTAAATATGAATTAGCAGAGACCCCTCCTGCTAATACAACTTGTCGAACTTTAAAATCTTCTGCAGCTTGAATTGTTTTACTAACAATCATATTAATCGCAATATCTTGAAAGGATCTAGCTAAATTAGGAATATTTATTTCTTCATTAGTTTGTTTAAGTTTGTGGACTAAATTAACAACTGCTGTTTTAAGGCCTGAATAAGAAAAATCGTAAGTAGAGTTTTTTAAAGGAGTTGGTAGTTTATATGTGGGTTGTCCTTTTTTGGCAAGCTTATCGATGATCGGTCCACCTGGATAACCTAAATCTAAAACACGGGCTACTTTATCAAAACATTCCCCGACTGCATCATCTTTAGTTTCTCCTATGACCTTAAAGGATAAATGTTTATCCATAAAAACAAGTTCTGTATTACCACCAGAAACAACACTACATAAAAGTGGAAACTTTAATGGTTCATTAAATTCATTCGCGTAAATATGCGCAGCTAAATGATGAACAGGGATTAATGGTTTGTTGTAAGTTAATGCTAGTGTTTTAGCTACTTGCATTCCAACATGAAGTGCACCGATTAAACCAGGACCTCTAGTAAAAGCAAAAGCATCTATTTCTTCTAATTTAACATTAGCCTTTTCAAGCGCGTCTTTTAAAACAAAAAGAATGTTTTCATTATGAAGACGTGCGGCCATTTCTGGCATTACTCCACCGAAAGTTTGATGCATAGCAATTTGCGATGAAACGATGTTACTTAAAAGAACGCCGTCTTTTGTTATCGCAATTGCGGTTTCATCACAACTTGTTTCAATCGCTAAAATAGTCGCCATTTAAAGTAATCTCCTAATCATATAGTAAGCATCTTCACCGTCTTGATAATATTGAAGCTTTGTCGTAACTATTTCAAAATGGTGTTTCTTATAAAAGTTAATCGCGGCAATATTACTTACTCTAACTTCAAGTGTAACTACTTCTATAGTCTCATCATGAATTTCTAATAAGTGTTTAATCATCTGATTCATAAGTAAACTTGCATAATTTAATTTTCGATATTCTTTTTTAATCGCAATTTTAGAAATACTTGCGGAATGAAAAGTAATCATAAAAACAAGATAGCCAATTAAAAGCGAATCTTTTTCTAAAACATAAAGAACACTAAAAGGATTTTCATTCAATTCATATAAATAATGTTTTCTACTCCATCTATCCTTAAAAGATTCGTTTTCAATATTTAAAACGTTATCAAGATCACTTTCTTTCATTAAACGAATGTTTGTCTTGTTCATATTAAGTCCTTTAAATAAATTGGTTTTAAAAGAAAAATATCTTCACTTTGTTTAATGTTATTTCTTGCTTCTAACATACCTAGTAAAACATTAGGCTGTTCGCCTTCTAAGTTTAAATACGAGGTATCACCACTAAGAACATAATCTGGGTTTTTATTAATCCAATCTTTAACTTCTTCATTTGTCCAAATCGTATCTTTTATTATCGTTTTGTTATCTTCATCATATATTGCTAAGTAGCTACGATTTGAACGTGCATTAATCAAAGAGATAATTTTTACTCCTTTAATTTTTTGACTTAATAAAGTGGAAATAGAATATAAAGGAATACTTAAAGAAAAGGCTAAAGTTTTAGCAATTGTTAAAGCAATACGAATACCTGTATAAGAACCAGGTCCAATTGTCACAACAATTTCTTTTAGACTTTTAATATCAATGTTATTTCTTTTTAAAAGATTGTTGATTTCCACCACCATTAATTCACTTTGTTTTTTATTTGCTAAATAAGATATAAAATCAATTAGTTGATTGTCTTTAACTAAGCCAACATTTAATTCAAGATTAGCGCTATCTAAATATAAACTATACATTTTTAAATCCTTGGAGTTTTGTTATAAGATAGTTTGCTTGTTCACCATAGGCTTTAAATGTGAATTGTCGAGATAATGGAGTTAATACTTCTATTTCAATACTTAAATGATTAGTAGGTATTAATTCCTTAATATAATCTGGCCATTCAATAAGCGTCACTCCATCACCTTCAATATATTCTTCTAAACCTAATTCAATAAATTCATCTTCAAGACGATAAGCATCAATATGATATAAAGATAGTGGCTCATAAAAGTAACACTTTAAAATATTAAAGGTTGGTGAAATAACTCTTTCAGTTATATTTAATCCTTTAGCAAAACCTTTAACAAAAGTTGTTTTGCCTGAACCTAGTGGTCCTTTTAAAGTAATAACTAAACTAGAATAAGCAAACGTTGCTAAAAAAGAAGCTAGAGCTAATGTTTGTCCTTCTTTTCTTGTTATCAAAGTATGTTCCATAAGTATTTTTTCTAACGTAAGCATTATAACAAACTTTAATAATTGTTGTATTATTAAGTGACAAACTTAATGCAACAATTTTTTTTAAACAAATAATGTATTATAAAACTTTAAGTTTTTTTACTTGTTCGTTTACTATCTGACCATCCATTATGTTAACACCAAGGGCAACTTCTTTTGATATTTCAATCGCGTTTTTTATACCTTTATCTGCAAGTAAAACAATGTATTCTCTAATTGCTTCGTTAAGCGCTGTTGTAGCGGTCAGCGGAACATCCCCAGGAATATTTGGTACACAGTAATGAATAATACCCTCAACAACAAAGGTTGGGTTTTCATGAGTTGTCGGGCGGCTCACTTCTGTTGAACCTCCCTGATCAATAGCGACATCAATAATAACACTACCTTTTTTCATTTCTTTATAATATTCTCGCTTAATGAGTTTAGGAGCACATGCGCCTGGAATTGAAGGTGAGCTGATTATAAGGTCTGCATCAATAATCGCTTTCTTTAAATTTGCTTCCGTGCTTAATAATGTTGTAATACGATTTTTATAAATTTGTCTTAACACTTTTAATGTTTCACTTGTTTTATTTAAGACAATGATGTTTGTATTAAAACCTACTAGTACTTCAATTGCGTTGATTCCTACGTTGCCTGCACCAATAATGACAACATTAGAATTATTAATATTAGAAAGACCAGTTACTAAAAGGCCACTTCCTCCTTTTGACTTTGTTAAGTGCATCGCTCCGTTTAATACACCTAAACGTCCTGCAATTGCACTCATTGGACGTAAGGCAGGTAATGAACCATCTTCAGTTTCAATCGTTTCAAAAGCAATTGCGGTTGTTTTTGCTTCTAATAGCGCATCTACTAATTTTAAATCTGCAGCAAGGTGAAGATAACAAAAAATTGTTAAATCTGACCTAAAATATTTATATTCTTGTGCAAGCGGTGCTTTAACTTTAACAATTAATTCAGATTTCTCCCATACATCATTTGCATTATCAAGAAGCGTTGCTCCTGCATTAATATAATCTTCATTTGATATGCCAGAATTTATGCCTGCATCTTTTTCAACATAGACGGTATGGCCTTTATCTATTAACACTTTTGTTGTTTCAAGATTAATACCAACACGACCTTCATTTTTTAATATTTCTTTAACAGTGCCTATAATCATGTTTATCCTCGCTTAAATTTAGCATAACATAATTGAGTAATTTCTCAGGAATAAAATTTAGTAAATATTGTATAATAATTAAGGTATGAAACGCGTAATTATTATCGGTGGCGGACCGATTGGCTTATATTTAGCAAAAAAACTTGAGGAAAATAATCTTTCATATTTACTTTTAGAAGCAAGCGAAATATTAGGTGGACAATTAAGTATGATTTATCCCGAAAAAGTAATCGCTGACTTAAAAGAATATAAACCACTTCTAGCTAAACATTATGTTGAAGAAGCAATAAGACAAATTAATTTAGAAAATGTTGTTTTGAATGAAGAAGTAATAAGTATTGATGTTAAAGAAAATCATGTTGAAGTTAAAAGTAAAAACGAACATGTATATTTAGGTGAATATGTTATTATTGCTACTGGTCTAGGTTTTTATAAACCAAAACCCTTGGGTTTAGAAAACGAACATCTTTATGAAAATATTTTATATTATTTAAAAGACTATCATTTCTTAGAAAATAAAAGAGTCGCTATCTTTGGTGGGGGTGACTCTGCACTTGATTGGGCGAAACAAATATCACAAGTAACAAACTATATAACTTTAATTCATCGCCGAAGTGAATTTCGCGGCAATATCAACACAATTAGAAATATCAATTCTATCGATATTAAAACACCATATATTCCTGAATCTTTAATTAGTGAAGATAATAAACTAATAGGTGTCAAAATTAAAAATATTGAAGACAATAGTCTTCTTGAATTAGAAGTTGATTATGTTTTAGTTAACTTCGGTAGTTTACCAACTAAAGTTTCTTTTGATGTCCCTACTTCTAATCGAGGTGTTTTATGTGATGAGTATCGATGTGTTAAAAATCGCATCTATGTAGCAGGTGATGCGATTGGTAATGAAGGCAAAATTAAAAGAATTGAAGATGGTTATAAAGATGCTCATTTAATACTTAAAACTTTATTTAACGTCTAACACTTGTAAAATTATTTTCAAAATCACTATAAATAGCTTTAATTTCTTCATCAATAAAAGGAAATTGTTTTTCTTTAATCATTTGATAAATGTTTTTTACTGATGAGGCTAAGACAGCTTTTATGTCATCACTATAGTCTAAAGAAAAAGCATGCTTTTCGTATTCTTTTTGATCAAGAAGTTTTGTAAAGCCATCAGGAAATAATTTAATATCTAAATCATAGTCAATATATTTAATTTTGTTTTGATGGACAATTGTTGGTGAAGCAATATTAATGTAATATGTCACTCCGTCGTTTTTAAGCATTGCAATAACATTAAGCCATTCTTGTTTAAAGAAAATAAAAATAGCCGGCTCTCTTGTGTGCCATTTACGCCCATCGGCTTCAATAACACTCGCTCTAACTGAAATTAAAACTAAATAATTAATGTTATCTTCAATGACAAAACCATGCGACCATGCACGATGGAGTTCGCCATTATGTTTATATGCTTGGATTTTTAACCAGCGTCCTTCATAACTCATTATTACACCCGTTTTTCTAAGACAAAACTACTTTGTCGTCTTTTTAATTATAACATTAAAAAAGAAAGAATGAAAAAAATGTAAATTCGCACAAGTTTGTATTGGGTAATAAACTTAATATGGGGGCGGTGGCCATTTTTATAGTTTTCTATTGAATAAAATTAGTATTTAAAATGATTCAATTAGTAGTACTTGACAACAAGATAGATAACAAAAGAAACAACAACAATTAATAAAAATAAAATTCCTAAAGTGATTAGGACTATTTTTTTCTCTTTTGCTTTTAATAGTCTTCTATATAACAAAGAGTTCGTGTCACTCAGTCCTTCACCTTTATAATTCCAAGTTTGAGAAACGGCATCATTACTAGGCACAAAACCTAATTTTTTAGTGTCTGATTTCAGTTTAGACAGAAACAAATCGAATTCAGATTTATCCATAGTTAATAAAATGAATTCGGCAGCAATGAGATTCTTTCGAGATTTATCAACGTGTTTTTGCTCTTGTTTGTATAACTTATTCATTTCTTTTAAACGAATTCTCGCATTTGTTTTTCCATATTGATTTTTAAGCGTTTTAAAAATTTTTCTTCTTGGTGTTAATTTATATTGGAAAAGTTCTATTAAAAGATTATCGTAAATGTTTCTAACTTCTTCAATTCTCTTTTTAATAAATAACTCTTCGTATTTTCCAAAAGGATCAATTTGCAAAAACTCACAAGCGTCAAGATATATCATTTGTGCATTAAAACGGCCTTGAGCGGCAAGTAAGTAATTAGATGAAATAATTAGATGAGCAGGTAACATTTTTATAGAACACTTTTCTTTATTTTATTATATTACATAGCTAAAACAAACAAAAATTCATAAAGGATATCTTATCCCCAAATATCTAAATTATTTAATAAACATCAACGTATTTATTTAGTAGTCCTTTTCTTAAAAAGAAAAGAAAAAATCCATTCCCATTTATTCAAGTATTTCATTCCCATTTATTCAAGTGTTCCATTCCCATTTATTCAAGTATTCTATTCCCATTTATTTAGATTTTATGTTCCTAAAAAAATAGTAAACAATGATTTAAATATCAACCACATCCTTTTTAATACAACTACTTTTGTAATGAGTATAAAATTAAACAAATTTATCTTTTAAATATTTGATTAAATTAACAACAAAATCTTTTGTAAGGTTGTTTTTATCAAGAGATGGATTATATTCAACAATATCAAACGAGACGACATTCATATTAGTAAAGAAGTAGTCAATGATTTCAAATGCTTCAACGATGTTTAAACCATCATCTACAGGTGTTGAAACTCCAGGTACAATAAGAGGATTCATCACATCTAAATCAAAAGAAATATGAACATCTTTAACTTTGTTAGATAAATATTCTTTTGCTTCTTGTAAAACTAAAAACAAGCCTTTTTCAATAATGTCTTCATAAGCATAATATTTAATCTTTTTTTCTTTCATTAATTCAAGCTCGAGCGGATCAATACTTCTCGTGCCAATAATAACGATATTTTCCGTTTTAATAAAATTCTTAAAAGGTAAGTTATTAATTAAGTCAGGATGGCCAATTCCTTGTAAAGCACTTAAAGGCATCCCATGAAGATTACCACTTGGTGAAGTTTTATCAGTATTCATATCAGCATGAGCATCAACCCAAATAACACCAAGGTTAGAAACTTTAGAACTAGCTCCTAATATAGAACCAAGAGCGACACTGTGATCTCCACCAATTGTAATTGGAGCGTAACCTTCTTTAATTGCTCTAGCAGTTTTACTTGCAAGTTTAGATGTATAATCTAAAACTTTATCTAAATTTTTTAAATTATTATTATTTGTTTTACTTTCGTTGTTATTTGGTAGAACTACTTCTGCATCAATTAAAAAGTCTTTTAAAAGAAGTGGAATTTGTTCAAAACCACTTTTACTTACACCCGCTCCTTGAGGGGCTATAAAAAAACGCGATTTCATATAACTATTCTTTTTTTGGTTTTGTATTTAAAGCGTAAATAAATTCAGAAAACTTTTCTAAATCTTCTTTATAGTTTTTTGTTGGTTTAGGATCAAAAGGATGTTCAAGTGGTAAAACCATTAAAGTATCATCATAACCTGCACAAACGAATGTTTTTTCTTTTTGAATACTAATTGCAACATCAATTAAAACATCATCGGTTTTAATTTTCTTTAACGCCGTCATAATTGGCTTAGTTAAAAACTTCGAAGCGGCTTCATTATTTGAATAAACCGCCATAACCTTGTCATCGCTAATAACGTTTAGATGTTCGATGTTTGTCGGAGGTAAAGATTTTTCATTACCTTTTAAATAAATAATAATTGGCTCATCGCCTTTATAAAGATTAGGGGCCATAAAATATTTACCAACAAAGACAGGCTTTAAACCTTTTTGCGCTTTAACTTGTCCGGCCGCGTCACAAACTTGAATCGTCATTTTTTTATATTCATAAGTTGTTAAGTTACGACTTCCAACTTGGACAACGTCTTTATAAATATTATTTTCAATGAATTGAACTGGTTCGATTTTGTTTTCAACCGCAGCTTTAACGTCTTCATATTTATTTTCATCAAAAATATAAGATGTTGTATTATTATAAAAAATATCAAAATATGTTTTCATCTTACCGTTTAAATAACGTTTAATAATAAAGTTATAGCCAAGAATTAATAACAAAGATAAGGCAATTGAGCCAATTGTTAAATAAATACTTTTATCTAAGAAAATAAGCCAGCCAACAATAATTAAAGCTAAAGCGGCAATCGAAACAATCCACTTAATGACGTTTTGTGATTTATATTGTTTTAAAAATATTTCGCGAGCTTTTTCAATCTCAACAAATTGTTCTTCTTCATATGTTATTTCAGCTTGTACAAATAAAGGTTCTTCGATTTCTAAATCTTCAATAACCTCATCTTCTAAAGCTTCTCCTTCTTTTTCTTCTAACAAAGTTTCTTCTTCTAACTTATCTTTTAAATCTTTTTTTGACATGTTTTGACCTCCAAATAAAATAAATGGTACTTAATTATATTAACACATATTAAAAAAACATTAAGAATAATGGTTATGAGGTTAATTAATTTTACTTTAAAGAATTAAAATGAAGACGAATAAAAGGCACATATAAAATTAAAAGAGCGACAATGACAATAACCGCACTTGGTAATAAGTAAGTAACGTTATAAACAAAAGAAGCCCAAAAAGTATATTCATAATAAACAATTCCTGAAAGTGTCGCAAACATTAAGCGGGCAACAATAGCGACTAAAGCACCTATTACTAAAAACAAAGCACCTTTAATTGTAAAACGTTTATTATTTACATCTAGGATAAAAACTTTAAAAAAGCCAATTAAAGACATCGCTCCATAACCAAGTAAATAATCAATTGGATAATAAACAAAACCCCAACCATCTAAAATGTTTGTTAAAAAGCCATAAATCACACCACTAGCAAGAAAACCTTTTAAAGGACCATGACGGAGTGAAAAAAGAAGAAGTGGGACCATCGTTAAACTAATTGATCCCCCCGCTATTCCAACACGAATCTTAAGGCCTGGTAAATCTAAAATAACAGCTAAAGCAATAAAAAGTGCCATCTCAACAATATCTTTTGTTTTAAAAGATTCTTTTTCTAAAGCAATTGAAAAAGTTAGCAAAACATTTAAAAATCCTAAAATGATTAAAATGATTTGAATTGATTTAATAATTTCAAATAATGAGTCTTTATTTACGTAAGCATTAAAATCATTAATAAATAAAAAAGCAAAACTAGAAAGAAGAAAAAGAAGAAAAGAAACTAACTCTAAATTTTTCTTTTTGATAAGTAAGATAAGCGAAGCAATACTTGGCAATAAAAAAGTTATTAAACTAAAAATATCAAAAGATGAATTAGATAAACCAAAAATAACTAAAAAAGCAAAATACTTTGTTCCTCCTATTTCATAAAGTGGTAAGAAAAGAAAAAGGGTTAATAAAAAACCTAAAGCAATTGTTAATAGACGAATATATTTAAGATGCTTACTCATAAAAAAATCCTCCTACTAACGAGGAAGAAAATTTAAACGTTTTATCTTAGTTCCTACGCTAGCATTACCTAGATCAGGTGCGGTCTACTTTTATATAAAGTACTCTCAGCCTCAATTAGAAGCTCCCGTGAACATAATTATAACTTAATTAATTTTGCCAATCAATTGGCGTGACTCCTTTAGAAATTAAAAATTCATTTGTTTTTAAAAAGTGTTTGTTGTTAAACCAACCTCCCCGATTAGCACTTAATGGCGAAGGATGATGAGCTTTTAAAATTAAATGATGAGGATTAGTAAGCATTTGTTCATATCTCTTAGCAAAACTTCCCCAAAGTAAATAAACAATAGGCTGATTTAATGTATTTAAATAAGTTAAAACATCATTTGTAAAAAGCTCATATTCTTTAAGGCGATGTGATAAAGGTTCATTATGACGAACACTTAAATAAACGTTTAATAGTAAAACGCCTTGTCTAGCCAAATATGTTAAGTCACCATTAGGTTTCATTTTAAAATTATAGTTCGCTTCTATTTCTTTAAAGATGTTAATTAAACTCGGCGGTATTTTTGTTGTTTTAGGAACCGAGAAAACTAAACCCATTGCTTGGTTTGGTTGATGATATGGGTCTTGGCCCAAAATAACAACTTTTACTTTTTTCGGAGGAGTTAAATGAAAAGCTTGAAATAAAAGATTACGAGGTGGATAAACAATGTAATTTTGATATTGCTCATCAAGAAAGGAATGGAGCCTTAAAGCATAGTCTTTTTTATTAATAGTTTTAAAAAGTGCGTCCCAATTGTTCATCTTGAATTCTTCTTAATTATGACTTAAAAAGTACAAAAACAAAATGAGGAAGAATGTTTTTGTCAAAATAAAACTTAGACATTGTATAATTTAATTTGTAACGATGAAAAGTGTTTTATTTATTTTTAATCATCCACCTTTTTATAAGGTTAAGTTTTTTAATGAATTAAATAAAAAGATGAAGGTCACCGCTTTGTTTGAAAGAAAACAAAATAAAGATCGTCTTACTTCTTTTTATGAAAGCGAAAATATTTCTTTTGAAAAAGTTTTTATTAAAGGCATAAACCTCGGTAAAGAAAATCACTTCTCGTTTGGTATTGTTCGGCACTTAAAAAAACATCAATACGATTTAATCGTCATCCAAGGTTGGCATACGTTTAGTGAAATGATCGCTTTAAGATATTTAAAAAAGCATCAAATCCCCTATATTTTTTACATAAATGGCGGAATTATTAAAGAAAAAGAAACACGCTTAAAATATAAAATCAAAAGATATTTTATCGGTGGTGCTTCTTATTATTTCTCTCCTGATTTAAATTCAAATAAATATTTAATTCATTATGGCGCAGATGAAAAAGTTATCTTTAATTATCCGTATGCGACAATTAGTAAAAACAATGTTTTAGCTAATCCCTTAAGTGTCGTCGATCGAGCATTACTGAGAAAAAAACTAAAAATTGATGCAAAAAGAATGTTTGTTTCAGTTGGGCAATTCATTGAAAGAAAAAATTTAAGTTTATTAATTAAATATTGGACAAACAGATTAGAGGATGAAGTTTTAGTTTTAATTGGGCACGGTCCTTTAAAAAAGACTTACATAAATCTGATTGAAAAATTTAATATAACGAATGTCATGATTTTAGATTTTATGCCAAGTACAAAATTATTTTCTTATTTACAAGCCGCGGATGCTTTCTTATTTCCGACAAAAGAAGATATTTACGGCCACGTTGTTAATGAGGCAATGTCACAAGGTTTACCAGTTATTGCTTCAAAACACGCTAATAGTGCGCTTCACTTAATAAGTAATAACATTAATGGATTAATTATTAATTTTGATGACTTTGAAGAAATTAATTTTGCCATTGAAAAAGTTTTAAATAACGAACATATGCGCGAAGCGGCCATTTTAACTGCCAAAGAAAACACTTTAGAAAAAATGGTTGATGTTCACTTAAAATATTTATTAAAAGTGAGTAAAGAAAAATGAGAATTATTTATTTATCGAATACTTTATTAGAAGATGATTTTGAAATATTAAAAAAAGATATTAACAATCTAATCAATCCTTCTAATCAAAATTTCCATTATCGTTTCTTAAGTGCTTTAAGTTTACATACACATCTCGAAGCTTTTTCATTAAGACCGTTTTTAAAAAAGAACGAAAGTGTTTCTTTAGTTAATAAAGTTTCACTATCTAATGAAAATCTTTCTTTTACTTATTTACCAAACAAAAACACTTTAATTTATAAGTATTTAAAAAGAAGCTCTACTATTTACAAGGTTTTAGAAAAAGAAATTATCAAAGACAAAAGACAAACAATTATTATTGTTGATGGATTAAAATACGCCCTAGCAAAAGTTGCTTTAAAACTTAGAAAATATAATCATGTCAAAGTTTATGGAATCATTACTGATAACCCTACTTTACTTTCAAATGAATCGTCTTTGTATAGTTGGCTTATTTTAAAACAATATGAAAAATATGATGGTTATTTTTGTTTAAGTGAAGGATTAAATAAATTAGCTAATGTAAATAATAAGCCAAGCTATTTGTTTTTTGGTTTTGCTGAAGAAATGCCTAAACAAGCACGACCACAAAAAGAGGCTTATTTCTTTACGTGTGGGGCTTTATATAAACGATACGGAATTATTAATTTAATTGAGGCATTTTTAAAACTTAAAACAAATAACCAATTACTAATTGCAGGGCATGGACCACTAATTAAAGAAATAAAAGAATATGAAAAAAAAGATCAACGAATTCGTTATATAGGACTTTTATCAAGAAACGATATTTTAAAATATGAAGAGCACGCGACGCTAAATATTAATGCTCGTTTATATGATGAATCTCTTGATCAATATTCTCTTCCTTCAAAAGTTTTAGAATATTTAGCTAGTGGCACTCCACTACTTTCAACAATTCATACGAGCTTAATGAATGAATATAAAGATGAAGTTATGTGGGTTAAAGATGATAGTGAGATTGGATTAAATCGCGCCTTAAATAAGTTTTTAAAAAGTGACAATAAAGTTCTTAAAGAAAAAGCCTTAGAGGCTAAGCGTAAAGTATTAAATGAAAATAGTTTAAAAACGCAGGGCGGAAAAATTTATGCTTTTCTTAAAGATTCTAATTGATTTTCAATTTGTGAAGTTATAACTTCTAAAGAAAAATGTTTTAAATAATATTCATAATTACGTAAACCCATTTTTGCTTTTTCCTCATTACTTAAACTTTTCATTTTTAATATAGATTCAGCAATATCCTTTGGTGTTTGTTTTGTTAAAAGCGCTCCACCAGTCGCGTTTAAAATATCTTTACCATCGCCTTCAAGAACACCAATAATTGGCTTTTTAAACTTTAAATAATGGATAAGTTTATTAGGTATAGTTTTACCTACTGTCCCACCTTCTTTAAGTGTAACAATTAAGGCATCTGCGCTTTGATATAAACTTTCGGTATCTTCTAGATGAAGCGGTCCATAATATTTTAAAACATCTTCTAGTTTTTCTTCTTTAATATAGTTAATTAATTGTTCACTTAATGCGCCCATACCGGCAATATGGATCATGATATCTTTTTCTTCTTTTAAAAGTTTGGCCGCACTTGCTAATTCCTCAATAAGTTGAATTTGTCCGATGTTTCCTACATAAACACAATTATACTTTTTATGAAATTGAGCGGGTTTTCGCACTTCTTTTGTTAAAAGTGCAGGCTGGGGCACATATGTAAAAAGCTTATCTTTTAAATTTAAAACATCATGAAAGTAACTAACAAAAGACGGTGATGAAACAAGTATTTGGTCACATTTTAAATATAAGTTTTTTGACCAACGATAAAGAATCTTATATATAAAACTATCCTTTTTAACTGCGCCTGTAACAACCGTTGATTCAGGCCATAAATCAAGACAATATAATGCATGCGGAACTTGATGTTTTTTAGCATATAAAATGGCGGGGGCAATCGATATAACTGGTGATAAGGAAACGGATAAAACAACATCAAATTTTTCTTTAAAATTTCTAACAAAGCGTTTAGCAGAAAAATAAAAAGATAAGTAGTTACGATATATCGATAGACGTGTTTGTTTACGTGGATATAAATTAACACGGTGAACTTTTACACCGTTTATAACTTCATAATTAACATTAACGTATTCGGGAATAATTTCGTTATAACAATAATTTGGCTTACCAGTAATAACACTTACGTCATGTCCTAATTTAACTAATTGGCTAGCAATATCGCTTATTGTAAAGCGTTCTGGATAATAGTATTGACTAACGATTAATATTTTCATAAATTTTTATTCTAATTATTTATTTATCTTAACATAAATTTATTATTTTAACGCTCATAAATATTAAATAAACGATGAATTATTTTTCAAATAACTTTATAATTATAGAAAGCTATGCACGAAACAACTAGAACGAATGTCGTTATTAACTTAACTCGTACGATTGTTTTAACTATTTTATCGTTTATAACATTTCCTTATGCATGTCGTATTTTAGGTGATCAAGCAATTGGTTTATATACTTGGGCTAATACTTTTGTTTATTACTTTTTAATTTTAGCCCGTATTTCAATTCCTAATTTTGCCATTCGTGAATGTGTTAAAGTTCGTGATGATAAAAAAGCCTTAAGTAAAAAAGTACAAGAATTTTTTATCTTACAATCAATTACAACGATTTTATCTTTTGCCTTAATGCTTGTTTTTGTCTTTAGCGTTCCCGAGTTATTTACTCATAAAGAAATTATTTTCTTGTTAAGTATTAATTTCTTAGCTGGCGTTTTTTCTTTTGAATGGATTTATATTGCTTTAGAAAAGCACTTTTATATGGCAGTCCGTTCAATTATTATTTTAACAATTACTTCTTTAGGCATTTTTATTTTTGTTCGTTATCCTGAAGATGTATATTTATATGCTTTCTTTACAGTTGGTGTAACAGTCTTAACTGTTTTATCAAACTTAATATACTTACCAAAATTCGTTTCTTTTAAAAAACAAGGCAAATATGAGTTTAAAAGTTATATAAAACCTCTTTTGGTCTTATTTTTTATTAGTGTTGTTTTAGCACTTTATGATCAAAGCGATGCTTTTATTTTAGGATTAATTAATGCTGATAAGGCTGAAGTTGGAAGTTACACGGTTGGATTAAAAGGTGTTGATGTTATTATTGCGATTACAACTTCATTAAGTGTTGTTTTTATGCCACGAGCTAATTATTATTATCAACTAGAAGATAAAACGTTTTTTAATAAATTAACAAAGTATTCGGTTAATATAACACTTTTTATAGCTTTGCCTGCAATTGCTTCAGTGATAGCTTTAAGCGAACCAATTACACGTCTTATTTCTGGTAACTTCGATAGGCAGGGAGGTAACTTTGATCAATCTTGGACGGTCTTAGTTGTTTTAGCTTCACTAATGCTTACTTATTCAATTGGCGATATTATTTATACGCAAGTCTTAATTCCGATGAAAAAAGAAAAGATTTATTTATATACATTAATTATCGGCGCGATTCTTAATATTGGTTTATCAATCGTTTTAGGTTTATTTGTTTTTACAAAGCACCCTGCTATTGGTGTTGCCCTTGCGACTAGCGTAACTGATTTACTTATTTTAGCTTTTCTTTTATTTAAAACTTGGAAAGAAACAAAAAAGGCTTTATTTAATTTTAACACTTTAAAAATTGTTTCTTTGGCAGTTATTGTCTTTTTAATTTGTTATTTTTTAGGCCCGCTCTTTTATGATCATTTCCTTAATAAATATTTAAATATTACAACCGCTTATTTAGCTGAACTCGTTTCAGTTGTTATTTTAGCAGGTATTATTTATGTTGGCGGCCTCCTCCTTCTTAAAGAAGAATTAGTTTTATCATTTACAAAGAAAAAAGAAAAAGCCAACTAAGGCTTTTTGCTTAAAAATAAAAAATATTAATTAAGATTCGTCAACGTAGACAACGTTTTCGGCTTCACTTAAATTTGCACCGAGCCAATTTGCATCCCAGTTTCTTGTGTTATTATTTTTTCTGTTAACAGTAATAACTATTTCACTGCTACATCCATTAAAAACATAACGTCCCATCGTTGTAACACTTGAAGGAATTGTAATCGTTCGTAGACTAGTGCAATTTTCAAAAGCTTGAGCTTTAATCGCACGAACATTACTAGGTATCACAATTGTTTCTAAGGAAGTTGCATCTTTAAACACTTTTGTATCAAGTGTATTAAAACTTGTACCTGTTGGTAAAACAACCGTTTTTAAAGAAGAAGCCCCTTCAAATGCCGAACCGCTTACTGATCTTACTGATTCAGGAAAAGTAAAACTTAATAATGAAGTTGCTCCCATAAATGCTTCTTTATAAATAGCGGTAATTGAGGAATTTTCATCAAAAATAACTTCTTCTAAAAGTGTGGCGTTTTTTGCTAATCCTGGGGCGATAAAACGAATTTCACCACGTAAGTCTAAAGTTTTTATCGAAGTGTTTGAAAAAATATTAGAATTAGTATTACTTTCGCCAAGCTGTCTCAAAGTACTTGGGAGTGTCACACGATTAAGTGGACTTTCGTTTTCTCCGTCTTTATTAACTAAAACTAATTCTTTAAATTGAGTTGCGTTATTAAAAACGTTAACCGTAATTTTTGTTAAACCGTGTAAAACTTTGTTTTGAACTTCTTTATCTTGAAGTTCATCAAAAACAGTTTCAAATCGACCTGTTTCTTCAGTGTTATCATAGACATAAACACTTTCTAAATTCGAAGCATTTTCAAACATCGATTCTTGTAAGGTGCGTACACTAAAGGGAACACGGAAAGTACTAATCGCCGTTCCACGGAAAGCCGACTTACCAATAACACTAATTTGACTATCAACACTAAATTCTCTTTCATCAAAAACGATTTCACTTAAATTCTCACATCCATCAAAAACATAGTCTTTGATTTCTTTGATGCCTCTAGGAATCGTAATTTTTGTCATCTCTTTCGAGTTTTGGAAAGCACCTTCACCGATAAAATATAAATTTTGACCGACAGTTACTTCGCCAGTAAAGTTTGTATCTTTAAAAGCATATTCACCAACGGTTTCTATTTCGTCTGACCATTCCATTCTTGTTAGTTTTTTGTTTCCACTAAAAGCAGATGCACCGATATGTTTAGTTTGTTCGCCTAAATGGACTTCTTCTAAATTTTCATTTTCATAAAAAAGTTTATCGCTAATTGTTACTAAATGATCTGGTATTTCAACGTGAACAATACCAGGTTGATTAGCAAAAATACCTGCGCCAATTTGAACATAAGGTCCTAAATTAAAATAGTTTTCATGTTCTTCAATTGCCGGTGAATCTTCACTTTTAACAATCGCAGTATCTTCAGGTAATAAACCATTATACGTATATAAAATTGGACCAATCGAAACGGCCCCTGTCCCGTGATTATTTAAATAAGCGGTATTAAAAAAGGCATCCATACCAATTTGTGTTAAATCACGAGGAATATTAAATTTTTCTAATTTAACACAATTACTAAAGGCGTATTCGCCAATCGAAGTAATTGTATTTGGAAAAGTTACTTCTTTAAGACGATCTAAGCCAGCAAAAGCTGAATCAGCAATCGCGGTGACAGGATAGCCAGAAAGCTTTCTTGGAATAAAAAACTTTTCAGGATAATCACTATTATAACTAACACGATCAATTGTTACTGTAATCTCATCTTTATTTTCAAGATCACTACGATAAGAAAAAACAATATAAGGCATTGTGACAAAATCAAGTAAAACATAATAAATTAAAGCTGCATAAGCCGCACTTAGGACAACAGCTAATCCTAAAGTAACTGAAATACCAACAATAATTTTTTGTTTAAGCGTTCTTTTTTTAACTACTTGAGGAATAATCGCAAATTCTGGACCGTTCATTATGCTTTACCTCCTTGAGCTTTTTTAATGACTTCTTTATATTCTTTTAATTCCTTTTGGTTTGCACGAACGAAATGTCCGGGCTCAATTTCATATAAAGCAGGCATGTCATCACTCGTATATTGATGCATTTGTGGGTGATAAACAACAATCTTCTTTTTACTTTCAACGCGTGGATCAGGAATTGGCACCGCACTTAGAAGTGATTTTGTATAAGGGTGAAGTGGCATTTCAAAAAGTCTTTCAGCCGAAGTAAGTTCAACAATATTGCCGTTATAGATAACGCCAATACGGTCAGAAATATATTTAACAACCGATAAGTCATGAGCAATAAATAATACTGTCATATTAAGTTCTTTTTGGAATTCTTTAATTAAGTTTAATACTTGTGCGCGAATCGAAACATCAAGTGCGCTAATTGGTTCATCAGCAACAATAAATTCTGGACGAATAATCATTGAACGAGCAATCCCGATTCTTTGTCTTTGTCCACCACTAAATTCATGTGGATAACGTTTTAAGTGTTCAGGACGAAGACCAACGCGTCTCATCATTTCTTCAACTGTTTCAAGTCGATCTTCTTCATTTTTATACATATGAAAAGCTCTTAAGCCTTCAGAGACGATATAATCGACATTAGCACGATCATTAAGCGAAGCACTTGGGTCTTGGAAAATCATTTGCATTTTTTGTTTTAATTCGCGTGAAAGAGCACGTGAGATTTTACCAGAAATGCGAACACCATTATAAAGAACTTCACCTTTACTAATCGGCACAACACGTATTAAGGCACGACCAACAGTTGTTTTACCTGAACCCGATTCGCCGACAAGACCAAAAATTTCACCACGAATAATATCTAAATTTAAATCACGAACAATAACTCTTTCAACATTGCCACGTTTATAACCTATTTGCACATTTTTAAATTCAACAACTGGATCATATCCACCTTCTCTTGGCTTAGGGACATGACTTAAAAGGCCAGGTTTTTTTGTTTTGACTTCTTTTTCTAAGGTATTAAGTTGATGATCAAGTTTATTCATAATTATCACCTAATTCCCTTTTTAATTCTTCAGCAGCTTTTTTCATCCTCTCGCGTAAGTTTTGAATAATGATTGGTTTTTCGACCTTTGGTGCGCGTGGATCTAAAAGCCATGTTTTTGCATAATGAGTTTCACTCACTTTAAACATCGGAGGATCTTGAACATGATCAATTCGCATCGCATAATCATTTCTAATCGCAAAGGCATCACCAATAATTTCATCAACAAATGAAGGTGGATTACCTTTAATATAAGTTAATGGTTCGTTTTTTGTTCCTAGTTGCGGGAGTGAAGAAAGAAGGGCCCAAGTATATGGATGTTGTGGGCGATAGAAAATATCTTCGGCCGTACCATATTCAACAACTTGACCGCCATACATCACAGCAATTCGATCAGCAACATTAGCAACAACACCTAAGTCATGTGTAATAAAAATCGTTGTCCATTTATATTCTTTTTGTAGTTCTTTAATAAGTTCTAAAATTTGCGATTGAACAGTAACGTCTAAAGCTGTCGTTGGTTCATCACAAATTAAAATTTCTGGACGACAAGCTAAAGCAATAGCAATAACGACCCGTTGTCTCATTCCGCCTGAATATTGAAACGGATAATCGTCTAAACGAGCACGAGGATCAGGTATTTTAACTTTTTCTAAAAGTGTAACGGCTTCTTCTTTTGCTTCTTTCATCGTTAAACCATGATGAAGTTTTAATACTTCAGCAATTTGATAACCAATTGTTAGAAGTGGATTAAGTGAGGTCATTGGATCTTGGAAAATCGTTGCAATTTTTTTACCACGAATTCCTTTCCATTCTCGATGTTTTGTTTTTGGTGCTAAATTTTCACCATTAAATAAAATTTCTCCACTAGAAATATAGCCATTAGCATCAAGCATACCTAAAAACGTTTTTGTAAAAACAGTTTTACCAGAGCCGGATTCACCAACAATGGCTAGTGTTTCACCACGATAGACATCTAAAGAGACGTTACGAATAACATTAACTTTACGTCCATGCGAAAGGAAACCAACTGATAAATTTTTGACTTCTAATACTTTGTCTTTCATTTATATTCTCCTTTCTACCGATGGTTTTTCGGGTCAGTAGCGTCCGCTAAAACTAAACCGATATAAAAGAAACTTACTGTTAATGGCACTAAAACAACCATCGGTGCAATTAACAAATAAGGATAAGTCATCCATTCATCCCTTGTTGCATCAGTTAGAACTTGGCCGAGTGTTACGTCTCCTTTAACAGGAGTAAATGATAAACCAAAGAAGGCCAAACCAACTTCACTACTAACAGCTGCGGGAATCGCAGTTGAAACAACAGTAACGATAACTGAGATTAAATAAGGTAATAAATTATGCATAATCATCGCCCTTGGTGAAGAACCAAGTGTAATTGAAGCAATATTATAATCGCGATTACGAATAATAATAATTTGATTACGAATAAAGCCAGCTAAACCAATCCAACCAAACATCGTTAATAAGAAAACAATTGTCCAAAAGTTTGGTTGTAAGAAAGCCATTAACAAGAAATATAATAAAAGTGAAGGAACGTTGTTAACGAAGTTTCTTATTTCAATCATAATCGGATCAAGACGACGGAAATATCCCCAAAGAGATCCAATAAAAATACCTAAGAAAGTATCAATTAAAGCAACGACTGTTCCTAAAATAAGTGATAACCTTGCCCCAACCCAAACAACCGTCCAAAGGTCAAGACCTTTATAATATTTCATTTTATTACCACCAGTACCAAACCAATGATCTTTTGACCAAGATTGATTAGCGTCGAAAATATCAGGTGTTCCGGTAATACTATATGATTTAATCATTGGTCCAAAAATCGTAAACAAAACGATTAAAATAATAACAATTAAACTTAAAATAGCAAGTGGCTTTTTAATTAATTGTTTAAACGTTTCACGCCAATACGAATATGGAGCGCTCGTTAATTTTTCGATATTTTCTTCACTCGCGCCAATAACACTAAAGAGGTCTTCAACGTTATGATAAATTGCTGCATCAAGATTTTTGACTGAATTATTTCTCATTTTTCCTCCTCCTTACTCTTTCGTGAAACTAACGCGTGGATCAACCATCGCTGTGACAATATCACCGGCTAAATAAGAAACGATTGAAATTAAAGCCGCAACAACAATAATACCTTGTAAAACAAAGTAGTCATTTTGTGATTCTGAAACAACTAATAAGCCACCAATACCGTCAATACCATATATTTTTTCAATGTAAAATGTTCCAAGTAATGCGCCTAAAATTGCTGCTGGAATTGAACGAACTAAAGGAACAATTGCATTACGCAAAATATGCGTATACATAATGCGATTTTCACTTAATCCTTTTGCCCGTGCAAATTTGACATAATCTGAGTTAAACTCTTCAAGCATAAACCGTCTTACCCATAAGGCAATACCTGCCATACCCGTAAAGCCCATTGTTAGGGCGGGAGCAATGTAGGTCACTACATTACTTGAATCATACATTGTCGGTAAACCTAAACCAGCAAAAATAGCCATCCAAATATAGTAATAAGCAACACCTGGAATCGCATCAATTGTAATAATATAAGTTTTACCAATTTTATCAAAAACGCCATCTTTGTATTTAGCCATTAAAATACCCATCGGGTATCCAAGTAATAACTCAACAAAAATAGCGATAATACCAATTTTAAAAGAAATAACCATTTTTTCAGAAATTAAATCTAAAACAAATTTACCATTATGTCCGCCACCTAAAAAGAATACTGTACCAAGATCTAAAATAAAGTTACGGCAGTTTTGGTTTGTAACTGTATAAATAGTTTCTGCACCTACAATCGTACCAACATCATAAGATTCACAAACCGTTTTAGGAAACGGCAAGATTTTATAATAATATCGAAATAAGTCTAAAAACCAATTATCAGTAATGCCTAATCGTGCTTTTAAATTAGCACAATGAAGCTCACGGATACTTTCGCCTAATTTGTCCCAAGTGCCAATTGCTTGTTTACAAATCATTACTCCGCGGCTTTTTAAATGAATCAAAAAGAAAGTAGCTGTAATAGCTAATAAAATCGAAATTAAGGCGCTACCTATTCGCCTTAAAGAATATAGAAGTAGAGGATGAGCAAATATTTGCTGCATCTTTAGATTGTTTTTAAATATAATACGGCGGCTTACAAGATTTACAAAAATTACAAAGACAACAACTAATGCAATAGCCGTATAACCAATTAAGTATGTTCCCATGTTTTAAACTGAAGGTCCTTTCAAGAGTTGGATAACGACTTTAAATCAGGACCAAGAAATAGGTCCTGATTTAAGTTAAATTTTATTTATTCTTCGTCGTCAGATCCAATGAAGTTATAAGATCCGGTTTCTGCTAATGCAGCGGCTTTATTTGCATCGTGTAAATCTCTTGCAGCTACACGTTCTTCACCAGTTGGTGGATCAACTAAAACCCATAAGCCAGTCAAACGATAACCCGCTAAACCATAAGGGGCAGTTGGTGATTGATAACCAATCGCACGACTAACAGAAACAGCCCAACCTTGGCTATACATCGAATGTGGTTTAACAATATAAGCATTGTTAATAAGTTCGTATTCAGCTTTGGCAAATTCTTCATAACGAAGAGCATCGCTGTTATAAATTTCTTTAGCAGAATTAACAAGAGCATCATAACGACCAAGAAGTCCATCTGCGTCTTTTACTAAATTATCACCATCAAGATAATAATTATCACGGGCTTCTCTAGTACCAGAGAACAAAGACATATCCCCATTAGTTTTATAACAGTTCATATAAGTTAATGGGTCAGCATAGTCACCAATCCAACCCCAAGTAATAAGAGTGTAATAAGCACCATAAGCGTTTTTGCTAGATTTATCTGAGCTATTTGCTTCAAGGTTGTTATACATGCGAATAAAGGTCCAATCGTCTTCTTCTAAAGCACGACCATTTGCACGGATATTAAAATCTTCAATCCAAGCATTTTCATATTTATATTGTTCACTTGCATAACCAGCTAAACCAGCATGTTCAATAATAATTGGGAGTGTAATTGGATCGCCACTATTAGCAGCATTGTATTTTGCAACTGCTGATTGTGCATCATTGTACATTTGCGTAACTTGTGTTTGCGTATAATTAACGCCCGTAATTGTTTGTGGACCAATTAAATCTTTAACTTCTTCAACTGTGTCGTAACCTTTTTGAGCAGCATATTCTTCATAATAGTAATCGTTATAGTCTTTACCGTTTTCATCAACAACATAACCTTTTGGAACGAAGGTATTTAGTTGATATTGATGAATATCTTCTGCTGTTGCCTCATTTGATTCATTATAAACTTCAAAGTTAATTGCATCTAAAACAAGACGGCGAACTTCTTTAAGTTTTAACGCTTTGTTTGTATTGCGAATTGCATTTGGAAATTTATCGGCATCAGCAGCCATAATTGTGTTTGGTTGAACACTTAAATCTTCGTCTCGTTCAACGTTAAGAGTAAAGTGCCAAGTATAATCAATCGTGTCGAGTTCACGACTATTAACTAAAGTACTATATGGATCTTGGATTGTGCCTGTGTTGTTTGGGCCAGTAATATATTGTTCCCAACCAACAGCGTCTTCACGGGCGACAGTAAAACCATCAACGGTCCCTGCTTCAAAAGCTTCTCTCATATCAGCATAAGTAATCGTATCAGGAGCAATTGTATAATTAACCGTTTTCACATGAACTTTGCCAATATCATAGTAATTTTCATTACGTGTATACTGAACTTTATTATCTGACCATTCAGTACAAAGGAAAGGTCCGTTGTAAATGGTGTTTTCTTTACTCGTTCCAAATTTAGCTTTTCCAATATCTTTATAAAAAGCACGATTAATTGGATAGAAAGGTGCATAAGTAAGAATTGTTGGGAAGAAGTGAGCTGGTTGATTAAGACGATATGTAATTTCTTGGCCATCAGCAATAATACCAACGCGTGAGAAATTAGCAATATTAGCTAAATCATCGCCATCAATATAAGCAATATCACTACTTCCTGATTCAAATTCAATTAAGATCATTAATGCTTCAGCCTTAGCATCATTTGATGCAGACTTTAGTAATCTCCAGTTAATACCAGCGTAGTTCATATTTTGGTCTTTAATTAACGAGAGCATTTGTGTGTAACAATAATATTCCCAGGCTCCGTCGACAAAAAGCGTAACCATATAAGCTACTTCAGAGTCATTTGCATAGTTTAAAATAATTTCGGCTGAATGTAAAAAGTCATCGGCAGTTACAAATTGCGGTGCACGATTTCCTTGTTTATCAACGTTAACGTATTGTTCACCGTCGTGTTTGTACCATGCAACGTCATCTTTAATCGTGAAGCGAAATTCATCTTTGTCGTCATTTACCCACCCACTACTAGCGAGTTGACGTTGAAGAACTCCATATTCATCGTTCATAACTAAGCCATCGATAAGATTGGCTAAATGACGAACATCAGTAGCGCTTTGACTAGCAGAGCTGTTGAGAGTGCCAATGCTTTGACCTAAATAAGCATTATAAACTTCTTTGGCTTCTTTCCCTTTCATGTATGGACCGGTGACGCGGTATTTACCATCATCAGGAATTGTTGTGTCAGTCGAAGATCCGGTTGTCGGATCGGTTGTGGTCGGGTCTGTTGTTGTATCAGTGATAATTGGATCACCATCACATGAAGCAAGCCCAAGAACAAAAACGAGTGACAAGGTCATAAAAAACGTTTTGGTCTTTTTCGGAAAAGTCATAATTTATCCTCCTATTCCTTTTCAATCTTTAGATTGTTAATTATCATATCACTATTCAAAAACTCGCGCAATAATTATTTAAAAGTGTAAGCGATTACATATTAAAACAATAAAAAACCACCAAAGGTGGTTAATTGCTAAAAACTAATATTTTAAAAATGTTTTTTTGTCTTTAAATTGGAATAAAAGTGAAAATAACACCCATTAAAATGCTTAAAAGGCCCGCGACAAGAAAAGGCGCAAAGCGTTTTGCAGCTTTTAAAATTACTTCTTTTTCTAAGGGCCCATCCCAGTTTTTTGTCGCTCGTCTTTGCCGGGCTTTTATTAAATCTTGCCAAATAAAACCAATAAAAATATAAACAACACCAATAAATAGAAAAATGTAGTGAGCATGCCATTCTTCCATCGTCGCAACGTGTTCATCAAAAAGGTCTGGAACAATAGCAATTAAGCTTGAAATAAGAAATAAAATGCCGGCGTAAAGATAAGTTAGTTTTTCTTTTAAAACAGTTTTCATAAATTTCTTTTCTTATACTAACACATTTTACACAATTGTAAAAAGAAGTGTGAAAGCATATACTAATTTTATAAAATGCGTGGAAATCCAAATTTAAAAGAAAATAAACTAAAAAGGGCAATTGCCCTACCCTTTCGCAATCTTGTTAAATGGCTTAATCCAGTTCTTTTTGTTAAATTGCAATATCGTTACATTACGCATCATCGCCTTAATTTAAAAAACCCAATCCGTTACACAGAAAAACTACAATATTTACGTCTTTTTGTTTATCCAAATGATGATTTAGTTATTAAATGTAGTGATCGTGAAGCAGTAAGAGAATATGTTAAAAAGCAAGGTTATGGAAATATTTTAATACCTATCTATGGAGTATATGATAATTTTAACAAAATCGACTTCGTTCGTTTACCAAATAGCTTTGTTTTAAAAGCAACACACGCTTGTGCTTTTAATAAACTCGTTTTTGACAAGAGTAATCTAGATTTAATACCTTTGAAAAAGAAATTTGTTAAATGGCTTAAAACTGATTATGGAAAGCAAACGATTGAACGACATTATTCAAAAATTAAACCGCAAATTATTATTGAAAAATTATTACTAGAAAACAAAAATTTACCAATTGAATATAAAATTCATGTTTTTAACGGTGTTGCCAAAAGCATGTATATTGTTACAGGCCGAGGAGAAGATATTCGTTACAACAACTACTATATTGACTTTACACCATTTGATGCCTCGCAATTTAATGGTTGGAAAAAACGTGAAGAAGAAATCGAAAAACCTCCTAATTGGGATGAAATGGTTAAAATTGCTGAAAAACTTGCTCGACCTTTTCCATTTGTACGAGTTGATTTTTATAACATAAAGGGCAAAATTTATTTTAATGAATTAACGTTTACACCTGCTAAGGGAACATTAATATTTGATGATGATCAAGCCGACTTTGAAATGGGAGAATGGCTTGATATTTCTACTTTATTGCTTAAAGACAAAAAATAAAATTTAATGCCACGTCGATTTTGGCAACAAAACTTCATATAACATTAAAGAAAAATGCGTTTTTCCTTCGCTCGCCTCAACCGTGCGATCAAGTTCATAATCGTCCAAATGTGAATTTAAAGAAAAAGTAATCGACATTGCAGAAACTCTTTTTAGTAAATCAATTTGCCCGCCTGTAATAAGCGAAAAATAAAAACCGATTAGTGTTGTATTGCCACCTGAGTTTGTTACAATTGGAAAATTTTTCATTAAGAATTCAATCGGCATATATTTGCCTACGTCTGCATTAAAAATATAAAACGTCAAAACTAAGTTAATATTTACAGAAAAGCCGTAGTTATGTGACATTTCGCCGCCACGTAAGGCTAGAGCAAAATAATGGTAAGACATTAATTCTTTTGGAAATAAAGCCCCATATCCGTTTTTATCAATTTGAACACGAGTTTGAGCGAAAGTTCGTCCATCGCAAGAAAGTCTTCCATCATAAAGACGTGATAGAAAGCCTCGGGCAAAAGAAGAATCAATAGAAATTAAATTATTGCTCGGCCCATAACCAATACCGGCGTGTTCGTGCGGCGTATCATAAACTAGTTGATACTCTTCTTCACCAGAAATAATACGATCATCAGGAAATAATCCGTTTACAAAATCTAGTTGGTTATTAATAACAAAACCTTGTCCATTATCAGCATTTACGTCAAAAGTTTTTTTACTACTTTCATCAACTTTTGTTTTTAAGTCTTCATGCCATTCTGAATAATAATCTTGCATAAAATCACCAGTATCATAAGCGTGATTTTTATAAAGTTCTGAGACATCTTGCATACAACTAGAAAGTAAGAAAACGCTCATAATAATTAATCCAAAGATTTTTTTATTTTTCATAATTCAATCTCCTTATGTTCATCATGTGCTTCAATATCAACCAAAAGTTTTTCTTCACATTTTACACATTTAAGTTCCCATAATGGGTGGAAAGTAAAGCCAACAAAAAACAAAGCAAGTAAATAAATATTACTACGGAAAAAAGAAACATAAATACCGCTATCATGAACGAATGGAAATGGCGTCCATAAAAAACTTCCATAAACTAAAACGATAATCAAAAAGGAAATAATAATAACTTTAACAAATGATTGATCCTCACTTTTATTTAAATATTTCCAAGAAGAAACAATAACAAAAACAAGGAAAATTAATAAAAAGAGAAAAGCGAAAAAGCCCCCTTCTTTTAAAATTTCAAACTCAAAAGCGCCAGTTTTAGCAACTAAACCATCGATTTGCGCTAAAGGCAAACCAAATAATCCCCCACGCGAGAAAGTTGCTTTTAAAACTTCATTTACTGGTGAAATAATGCGGTTTGAATTAAAAAGTCGATTCAAAAGTCGGTTATTTGCTAGTAAATTTTGAATTGAAGAAATATTTAAATTATTTAATAAAACAACAAATAATGCTAAGCCTCCTAGAGCAAGGCCGACAAAAAAGATTATTTTAACAGTTTTTTGCAGTGTGTCTTTTTTCTTAATAAAGCGATAGATTAAGGCAAACAAAGCAACGGGGACAAGCATTATAAGAGCTTTAGTATTAGGCACGACAATAATTGAAATTAAGCCCACTGAACCGATAAAAACAGTAAGAAGAAATTTTCTTAAATTAGTTTTTGGTGAAATAAATAATAATCCCGGTAAAGCAGCAACAAGAAGCGCTCCATAAAAATTTACATAATTGATCAATGTTTCTTTCATTTCAAAACCTAAAAGCCATTTAGTTTCATTACTAACAATATAAAGATGTCCGTCGTAATAATAAACAAGACCCTTATAAAGTGCGACATGAAAAGGCCCATAACGAAATAAGGAATATAAAAGACTAATTAAAACAAGTAGAGCAATTGCCGCACCAATTGTTAATAAAACATTTTCGATTTTAAATTTCTCAATTTTTCGCACAACAAAACCTAAAACAAAAAAAGCTAAAGATCCAAGAAAAACAGAAGTATTATCTAAAAATCCGTATCTCATTGTCTTAAGAGTAAAGGTCGAATAGCTAACTAAAAGGGAAACAACAATAAGTGGGATTGAAAAAATAATTAACGAAACTAGTTCTTTCTTGTTAACAAATAAAACGGCAAAAGGTATTAAGGCTAGCGTGATTACAAATCCTAAGTAACGATAAATAATGTTTGCATCCGCTAAACCAAAACTTAATAACGCTAGAGCTTCTAAAATAAGAAAAATCAAAAGAGCGTCATATTTTTGGACGAAGGATGCAAATCTTTCTTTTATATCCATAAATTTCGTTCTCCTATTATTACAATTATATTAAGAATAATCATAAACATAAATAAAAAGTCTTAGGCGCAATAAAAATAATGCATAATCGACTTAATTTTGCTTATACTTAAGTAATGAAAGAAAAACAAAAATATATCTACTTGTCTATCCTAATTCTAGTAACAATTCTAATTTTTGTCTTTTCTAGTTTTAGCGGTTCTCGTTCAGCCGCACAAAGTGGATTTATTGCTAATACTTTAATCAAAATGTTAGGTTGGATAAACGTGACATTACAAGAGCAGCAAGCAATTATTTTCGCTTCAATTATTCGAAAATTATTAGGTCACTTTCTCTTATTTCTTATTGAGGGTGTGTTTATGTATTTAACGCTTATAAACTTTAAGCATTTTGAAAATAAATGGTTTGCTGTTTTATTTTCTTTTTTAATTGTTGTAGGTGTTGCTTTTATATCAGAAGGTATTCAATTTTTTGCCGAAGACAGAGGCGCGACTTTTAAAGATGTTTTAATTAATAGTGCCGGTGCTTTAGTTGGTGTTTTATTAACTTTTTTAGTAAGTGCAAAAGTAACAAAAAAGGCGCAAATAAACGATAATTTGCCTAAAACCTAAGTTATTTTAAAATAATTGTGTAATTTTATCTAAAAATTCATGACGGCTTTTTACGCCACCGCCAACGACTAAGTCTTTATTTATCCACATACTATTTTGAACACCAATCATATCAAGTGTAAATTTTATTACTTGGTTTTCAATAATATTTCCAAAGTAATTTTTTAAATATTCATTTGGCGTTTCACTCGTTGTAATAACAAAACATTTTTCAATATTTTTTAACATCCCAACCATTTTATTATCGATGTAATGATAAGCAAATCCTTTAAGTAAAACTTTATCAAAAAAGCCTTTTAAAACAGCAGGTGTTGATCCCCACCAAATCGGAAAAATTATGACGAGTCTTTTTGTATCTAAAAGTATTTTTTGGTACTTACTAACGAGAGGATCTAAATGCTCTCCTTTAGAGTAAAGAGCTAATTCATTTTGTGTTAAAACCGGATTAAAATTGTCTTTATTTAAATCAATAATTTGATAAGATTCTTTTTTATCTTCAAGAGTTTTAATAATAGTATCAACAATGGCTTTATTATAACTACCATGCCACGGGTGAGCTAAGATAATCGTTGTGTTCATTTTTATTCCCTCCAACAAATAAATTTTACTCCTAAATAAGCGTCTTTCAATGAATATGATTAATTAACGTTTACTCTATTTTTTTATCCAGAACTTTTTCACTTCTAAAGTAGTTTAAAGTAAAAAACTTTAAAAGTTCAAAAAGTGTTTTTCGTAAAAGTTTTTTAGTTTGAGCATCAGACTCTTTGTATTTGTTGTACATTAATTGTAAGTTGTTATTAAAATCTTTTTTGAAGTCACTTACAGTCGTGCATTCAGAAACTTTTAATAAATCGAATAAACTATTAACAATCATTTCTCTTTCTTCAACCGTAAAAGTATAAAGAAAAGAATATAAAGAAACTCTAATTTTTTTAGCCGTCTTTGTTAATGTTTCAACATAAACTAAATTGTTTGTCTTTTCATCAATTAACCAATTAAATAGTTTGTGTTGATTTAATAAAGTGCCTGTTGCTTTGACAATGACGTATTCATTATGTGTTTGTAAAATCATCCCAATAATACTTTCTTCTGGCACTATTTTGACAGCCTTAGCTAAGATGTTTTGATATTCTTCACTTGCAGAAATTTCTTCTAAAAAATCTGGGCCATCTAAGTTATAAATTCTTAAGAAGCGTTTTTGAATAGTAGAAGTTTGCTTCATCGCTGCATAAAAAGCAAGGTTGCCTCCTTTTGAATGACCAACAATTATAATTTTACTTTTGCGATATTTTTTAGCAATTTTTGCTAAATATTCAACAGCTAATTTCTGTGCGGGGATTTCTTTTAAAAAACCAAGATTAAAGTCTTCTTTCCAACCATTAATTGTGTTGTCAGTTCCGCGAAAGGCAACGACTATTAATTTACGGGAAACAACAAATGTAGTTGCAGAAAATTGTAATTCAGATAATAGTGAGGCCTCTTCTTTATATCGGACGATTTTTAAATATTTATATCTAGAGCTTTCACTAGCTGCTTTTAATAATTTTTCATTTCTTTCTTGCGAATTAGTTTTGCTCGCTGCTTCTTTTATTAAAGGGGAAGTTTTTAAAAGCTTTGTTTTATTTTTAAAATAACTAAAATCTAAATAACTTAATTGCGATAAAACAAGTGCATCAACATCATAAAAGTTTTCTAATGTTAATTTAGAATTATCTTTTTGAGCAAATTCGATAATGTTTATTGTTTTCATATTAAGAAGTTAAAATTAAATAGCCACCACAAATGGTAGATAAATTTGTATAACCGTGACTAACAAGTACTTTAATAAATAAGTAAGCTGTGTGACCAACGTTACAGTAGGCTAAAATAGGTGTATCTTTTTCTTTTGGTAATTTATCTAAATTTTGACGAATTGTATCGTATGGAATATTAATTGAACCTTCAATATTGCCTTGATTAAACTCTGAAGGAGAACGAACATCAACTATGAGTGCTTTTTTTTTACGCATTTTTCGAGTTCTTCTTGGGAAACAACATCATATTCTTTTTTCATTAAGTTGCTTGCGACATAACCAGCGATATTAACTGGGTCTTTGCTTGAGCCATATGGAGGAGCGTATGCAAGTTCAAGATCTGGTAAATCAAAAACTGTTAATCCGCCTTTAATCGCTGTCGCAATAACGTCAATACGCTTATCAGTTCCTTCTTGACCAACAGCTTGTGCACCAAGAATTTTTCCCGTTTCAGGTGAAAATAAAAGTTTAATCGTAATATCTTTAGCACCTGGATAATATCCAGAATGATTAGAGCGAGTAACAGTGATAGCTTTATAAACAATCTTTTTCTTATCAAGTGTTTTTGCATTATTACCCGTAACAGCACACGTTAAAGAGAAAACTTTAACAATTGCCGTACCTAATACACCTTTAAATGAAACGTTCATCCCATTCATATGATCAGCAACTAGCCGACCTTGACGATTTGCTGGCCATGCTAGGGGAACGGCTGTAGTTGAGCCATCAATGAAGTCTTGAACTTCAATCGCGTCACCTGCTGCATAAACATCAGAAACAACTCCATTTGTTTTAGCATTAAGCGCTTGCAAATGTTCATTCGTAACAATATGTCCTTTCGCACCAACTTTTAATCCGCCTGTAATTGCTAAACGAGATTCAGGACGTACACCAACAGACATAATAATTAAATCAGTTTTTAATGTAAGGCCACTTTTTAAAACGACTGTTTTTCCTTCATCTTTAATTTCAATAACTGAATCATTTAAATAAACAAAAACACCATTTGTTTCTAGTTCATTTTGAGCCATTTTGGCCATTTCATAATCTAAAGGCGGTAAAATTTGAGAAGATACATCAACAATTTTTGATTGAATGCCTTTTTCCATTAAGTTTTCAGCAAGTTCAACACCAATAAAACCACCACCGATAATTAATGCAGTTTGGACTTTTTCTTTATGGATATAATGATAAATCTTATCAGTATCGACTAAGTTACGCATTGAAAAAACGTTTTTTGCTTTTTCTAAACCTAGAATGTCTAGCCAAATTGGTGTTGCTCCAGGTGATAAAAGTAATTTGTCGTAAGTTTCATCGTAAGTATGCCCTGTTTTAACTTCACGGATAGTAACGCTTTTTTTGAGTATGTCAATTGAGATAACTTCACTAAAATTACGAACATCAATATTAAATTTACTTTTAAAAGTTTCAGGCGTTTCAATTATAAGATGTTCACGTTCAGAAATAATCCCGCCAATATAATATGGAAGTCCACAATTTGCAAAAGAAATATGCTCATCTTTTTCAAAAATAATAATTTCATCATGTTCACTTAAACGACGTAAACGTGTCGCGGCCGTTGCTCCACCAGCAACACCGCCTACTATTAAGATCTTTTTCATATAAGAAGCCTTTCTTTTAATTTTCTATTATATTTTAGCATACTAAAAAAAAGACAATAATAACTGAGTTATTGCTTGTCTTCTTTCGTCTATTTATTTTACTAGTATAATAAAAAAACACCCACGTAGTGGGTGTCTTGGTGATGATTATTTAATTTCAATCGTTTGTTTTTGTTCGACTTTTTTAACTTCTTTAGGAACAGTGACAACTAAAATACCGTCTTTTAGTTTTGCGCCGATATCTTTTTCATCTAATCCTTGACCAACATAAAAGTTACGGCAAGTCGATCGAACATAGCGTTCACGGTGAATGTAGTTTTTTTCTTCAACGTCAGTTTCTTGTTTTTGTTCAAGAATAATTGATAGATAGCCGTTTTTTAAAGAAATTTCGACATCTTCTTTTTTGACGCCAGGTAATTCTACGTACAATTCATAGTGATCGTCTTTGGCAACAATGTCGGTTTTCATCGTATTATAACGATTCGACTTTGGCCAATTTGTTTTAAACAAATCGAGTGGAAAAAAATCATCAAAAAATGAGTCTCTCATAATTAACTCTCCTCTCTTGTTACGCATAAATGTACCTCCTTTTAGAAATGACCTTCAGGTCTCTTTCATTATAGCATACATTTTAGCACTGTCAAGGGTAGAGTGCTAATAAGATGCTTAGAAGTTATTCAACCGTAACAGATTTGGCTAAATTTCTCGGTTTATCGATATCTAAATTTTTGTATAAAGCAACGTAATAAGCTAAATATTGACCAAACATCACGCTAACAAGCGGACTTAAGAAGCGGCGAACGTTTGGAATAACATAAGTATCGCCTTCTTGAGAAAGCTCTTGTGTTGAAACAACATAAATTTTTCCGCCCCTAGCTTCAATTTCACAAATATTTGAGCGCATTGCGTCACTCGTACTATGATCTGATATAAAAACAATGACTGGAACATCTTTTTCGATTAAGGCAATTGGCCCATGTTTAAGTTCGCCACCAGGAAAGGCTTCACTATGAATATATGAAACTTCTTTTAATTTTAATGAACATTCTAATGCCAAGTCATGATCATAGCCACGACCTAAAAAGTAAACGCTTGAGGAATTTTGAATTTCTTTGGCAACTTTTTTTATTATTTCATGGTCTTTGATAATAAATCTTTGTGAAACAATCGCTTCTTCTAATTTTTCAAAAATATTTAATTCGTTACGTATCATTGCATTAATTAAGACTAAGGCGGTCATTTGAGCTATATAAGCCTTTGTTGAGGCAACTGCCACTTCAATACCAGCATATAAGAAAACAACATGGTCAGCTTTACGAGCTAAAGTTGAACCTTGAGTATTTGTAATCGTAATAATTTTAGAACCTTGTTTTTCAATTAATTTTACACAACTAATTAAATCAGCCGTTTCACCAGATTGAGACATTAAAATAAAAACGGTATCTTTTGAATTATTATAAGGATAATACGCCCACTCACTCGCAATATACGTATCAACGTTTTTCTTTAATTCTCTAAAATAACGCGCACCTGTTAAGCACGCATGATAACTAGTGCCACTTCCTAAGAAAATAATATGCTTTGCATCTTTTAATGTTTTTATTAAATCTTTATCAAATAATAATTTCTTGCCATCAAAATAATTATCGATTAAAAACCGAACGCTTTGTTCAGCTTCTTCAATTTCTTTAAGCATAAAATGCGGATAATTGTTTTTTTCTAAAGCTTCTTGTTTTAGATTAGTTTGATGATATGAAAATTCAATAGAATTTCCATTTATATCATAAAGTTCAATTTCACTAACACTTAGACTTCCATAATGAAAATCCGGAATTTCAACAAAATCACTTGCGGTTTTTAAAAGTGGTAAATAATCACTTGCTAAAAAATTTCCTTTTTTTGCATGTCCAATTAATAAGGGAGAGCGATTTTTAGCAAAATATAAATGGTTTTGATCACGACAAAAAAGAATTGCTAAAGCATATGTTCCTTTTAATTGTTTAATTGTTAGACGAATGGCTTCTAAAACGTTAGAAGTAATTTTATATTCTTTTTCAAGAAGGTGAGCGACAACTTCGGTGTCAGTGTCACTTTTAAAAACATACCCTTTTGCTTGAAGTTCTTTTTTTAAAATACGGTAGTTTTCAATAACTCCGTTATGAACGATGGTGAATAATTTGCTTTTAGACGTGTGAGGATGAGCATTTTTAACTGATGGCACACCGTGAGTTGCCCATCTTGTATGGCCGATTCCTAAAAATGAATCAAAACTAGATTCAAAGCTTTTATCTAATTCGTTAACTCGTTCAATTGTTTTATAAACTTCACATTTATTATTAATTACAAGGGCCAAACCTGAAGAATCATAACCGCGATATTCAACAGATTTTAATCCCTCAATTATAAAATTTCTTACTTTTTCAGTACTAATTCCACCGACAATACCACACATATATTTTTTCTCCTTAAGAAGGATTATTTTTTGAATAATCAAATAATATTATCACATAAAAACGCTTTTTAGAAAAATAAAAGCCTTCTTATTCGCTAATTTTTTATTATTTTTAAAAAATAGTACAATGTAATTATGAAGGAAGCCCTACTATATGAAAAATTAGATAACAAATGCGTTCGTTGTTTAGTTTGCGATTATAAGTGCCTCATTAAAGACAATAATTATGGGGTTTGCCGAGTCAGAAAAAACGTAAATGGGGTCTTACATTCTTTAAACAATGGTTTTACCATTGCAGCAAGTATCGATCCAATTGAAAAGAAACCTCTTTATCATTTTCTACCAAAAACAAAAATATATTCTTTTGCAGCTTTAGGTTGCAATATGCATTGCCTATGGTGTCAAAATTACGATATTTCGCAAGTTGAGCCAAGCAAAATTACTTCTTTTGGTATGGAAATCTCACCTGAAGAACACGTCCAACAAGCTCTAAAACACAAAACCCCGTCAATTGCTTATACATATTCAGAACCTACTGTTTTTCTTGAATACGCTTTGGAAGTAATGAAATTAGCTAAAAAAAATAATATTAAAAACGTATGGGTAAGTAATGGTTTTATGTCAAAAGAAACCTTAAATTTAATTTTACCTTATTTAGACGCGATTAATATTGACCTTAAAGGTCCAGACAACGCCTTTTACCAAAAATATTCTGGCGGGCTTTTAACAAGCGTTATAAGAAATTTAAAAGAAATTAAATCACACCCTCACGTTCATCTAGAAATAACAACACTTCTTATTTCCGATTTAAATGATAGCGAGAAACAAATTAAGCAAATGATTGATTTAATAATTTCAACTGTTGGTAAAGATGTCCCTTGGCATGTAAGTCGTTTTTTTCCTGCTTACAAATTAAGACATTATCCACCAACTCCAATTGAAAAATTATATTTAGCCGAAGCGCTTGGAAAACAAGCCGGAATGAAACATATATATTTAGGAAATATTTAAAATGAAAAATTTAAAAGCATACTTTGCCCCACACCCTCCTCTTATTATTAGTGCAATAGGAAAAGGAGAAGAAAAAGCAATTCAAAAAACGATTGATGCTTATCATGAAATTGCTCATGAAATCGCTGAATTTAAACCTGAAACAATTATTTTTATTTCGCCGCACGCTTCGACTTACCATGACTATTTTCATATTGCTAGCACTAAAACATGTTCGGGTAGTTTTGCACAATTTTATGCCCCTCAAATAAATTTTAATTATGAAAATGATTTGTCTTTTGTTAAGGCTTTAAGTGATACTTGTGAGATAAAAAAATTCCCAGCCGGTGTCCTTGGTTCACAAAACGGAAAGTTAGATCATGGGATTTTAATTCCCTTATATTTCATTAATAAATATTATCAAAATTTTAAGATTATTTGTTTGTCTTTTTCGTGGCTAGATAAGATGAAACATTTTGAATACGGACGGATAATTCAAGATATAATTAAAAGTAGAAATAATCAAAAATATGTCGTAATTGCTAGTGGTGATTTATCGCATTATTTGCTCGAAGATGGGCCTTATGGTTTTCAAAAAGAAGGACCAATTTTTGATAAAATTATTACTGATATTTTCGCTTCTGGAAAATTAATTGATCTTTTTGAAATTGATGAAAAAATAATTGAGAAGGCCGGAGAGTGCGGCTATCGATCGGCCTTAATCCTTGCTGGCATTTTAAGTAATTTATCTTTAAAAAGTAGGCTTCTATCTTACCAAGGAACGTTTGGAGTTGGATATGCAGTGGCGTCTTTTTCGATAGCAAATATAAATGTAGATAGGAGATAAAATAATGGATTTTAGAGTAAAATTGGCTAAACAAGCCTTAGAAGCATTTGTTGAAAATCACGTCATTTTAAGCCAAAACACTGCAAATAGCGCATTATTAGATGAAAAAGCAGGTTGTTTTGTAACTATTTATAAAAATAAGCGGCTCCGCGGATGTATTGGAACGATTTTTCCTACACAAGAAAATTTAGCACTTGAAATAATTCGTAATGCAATTGCTGCCGGCACAGAAGATCCTCGTTTTATGATTGTCCAAAATGAAGAATTAGACGATCTTGTTTATAGTGTTGATGTTTTAAAAGCTCCTGAAAAAATTTCATCAATAGAACAATTAGACATTAAAAAATATGGGGTAATTGTTCGTGGAACTTATGGACGCACTGGTCTTCTTTTACCTAATATTGATGGGGTTAATTCTATTGAAGAACAAGTAGCGATCGCAAGAGAAAAAGCAGGTCTCAGAGAAAGTGATTTTTACACATTAGAAAGATTTGAAGTTATAAGATATAAATAAAAAAAGCGCCAGTCATATACTAGCGCTTTGAGCGTTTAGAAACTTAAGTTATTTTATTTCTTTTCGCGTTTGAAACACATAAACCAATCAAGACAATAAGTATCGTCTGATTTATCTTCCATGCGTTCTTTTGCTGTGCCACATGAACCAGCGGTTGGAACGATTGTGTCCTCTCCTGGACGCCAATCTGCTGGAGTTGCAACACCATCTTTGTCAGCTTTTTGTAAAGCTAAAATAATCCGTTTTAATTCATCGAAATTACGTCCCATTGATAAGGGGTAATAAAGAATCGTACGAATAATTCCTTTGGGGTCAACGACAAAAACTGCACGAACGGCTTGGGTGTTTGATTGCCCTGGTTGAATCATGCCGTATAGCTTAGCAACATCCATTTTGATGTCTTCGATTAATGGGAAGTGAACTTCGATGTCTTTGAAGTCTTTCCATTCGATTTCTTTAATTTTTCTAAGCCAAGCAATGTGGGCATAAAGTGAGTCGACTGATAAACCGACTAATTCGGTATTAAGAGCTTTAAAATCATCTGCCATTGATGCAAACGTCATAAACTCAGTCGTACACACAGGGGTGAAGTCAGCTGGGTGAGAAAATAAAATAACCCACTTTCCTTCATAGTCTTTTGGGAAATTAATATCCCCTTGGGTCGTAATTGCAGTAAAAGCAGGGGCTTTTTCGCCAATTAAAGGCATGCTGCGAACAGTTTCACTCATTTTTTGTACCTCCTAATTGTATTTTTT
>LSQX01319621.1_pt1 | contig 44806 bp, 36 predicted proteins | sample 654561 | NCBI WGS metagenome assembly LSQX01 (sample SAMN04489861, study PRJNA283612) | anaerobic digester metagenome | isolation source: 4 biogas reactors fed with cattle manure at either 37C or 55C with and... | place: Denmark: Kongens Lyngby | collected 2014 | reverse complement strand
GAGGGAAAAAATTACCCCGCAGCAAACCGCGGAGCGTCAAAAGCCCTTTTATTCCCCTATATACCTTATATAATAAATTCCATACTGCACCCCCCGCCTGCTGTAAAAAGGGCGACGGGTGGTTTTGAGTAATCAGCCTTTTATGTTACCAATGCTTTGAATATCCTGATAAACGCCTGCAATACACCGAGTCGGGGAACCGCGCCGGCGGCGTAAACATCATATTTCGCGGCTTCGATACCCTCAATCATCAGGGATAGCTGACCCACTATCTGACCTTCCAACACGGGAGCCTCTAAATCCTCGGCAAGGGTCAGGGTCTGGGAAACCTTTTTTTCCTGTCCCTTTTTTATCAAGAGCGGCGGCAGCTCTTTCATCTCTGTTTTTACGCTGTTTTTTGTGCCGCGCAAAACCTTAATCGGTTTGAGTGCTCCTTCCTCAATCTTAGGCGTATAAACCGAGAAATTAGCAAAACCGTAATCCAGCATTTTTCGCGCTCCGCCAAACCGCTCATCTGTTGTTTTGCATCCTAAAATAACCGCTACCAGCCCCATTCCGCTCCGCTCGGCTGTCGCCGAAAGGTTGTGTCCCGCCTTGCTGGTCGTCCCGGTTTTAAGCCCGGTCGTCCCGGGATAAAAGCGAACCAGCTTGTTGGTATTCACAAGTTGCGATTCCCCGTTCCTCAGCGTATCCATCCAGATTGTTGTGTATTCGATAATCTTTCTATGCTTCATTAGCTCACGCGACATCAGCGCAACATCATACGCCGACGAGTAGCCATCATCATCCAACCCGCTACAATCAACAAACAAGGTGTCGCGCATACCCAACTCGGCAGCCCGCTCGTTCATTCTCTGAACAAAGCCCTCCTCCGAACCGGATATATATTCGGCCATCATGGCGCACGCGTCATTGGCCGAAACCACCGCAATAGCCTTCAGCAAATCATGAACCGTCATGATTTCCCCCTGCTCCAACCATATCTGTGATCCCCCCAAAGACGCCGCATGTGCCGAGCATGTTACCGAATCGTTTAGCGATATAACCCCGCTGTCAACCGCCTCCATAATAAGCAGCATGGTCATAATCTTGGTAACCGAAGCAATCGGTAGCTTTTTATGCGGATTCTTTTCGAAAAGCACCTGCCCGCTTGACAACTCAAGCAAAGCGGTCGATTCCCCGCCAATATTCAGTGCCTTGGCATCTGCAGGTATTGCATCATCGGGCGACGCCCATGCCGGAACGCTCTCATTCATCAATTCTTCCGCTGTTTCTCCCGACTCAATATCGATAATGATTTTCCCCTTTTGCTGCGCGAAAACCGACGGCGTTCCCGCCATAGCTGTAACTGCTACGCATAAAAAAGCCGCGATATATTTTCTCCATCGTTTCATTGACAGCACCTCCCCTAGTCCTCTGGTACTGAATATATGCGCGAAGGGACAAATTTAGTCTTAATTTTAGGAGAGATGAATTATTGCTTTGTTAAAAAACGACTATATTCCATCCTCACTTTCCGGTTGATCGTTTTTAACCCTCAGGGGAAAGGCGGGGTTATAAGGCAGTCCGATGTTTATCGCAAAAGAACTCCTGTTTTTTATATCCTCGTCGGTTACATAATGAACATCCAAAAGTCCGTTCGATTGATGTCCGGTTCTGAGGAAATTAATTTCGGACAATGCCAGGCTCCAGCCATCCAGCCATCTGTCAAGTTCCTGCTTTTGCTCCGGCGTGCCGTCAAAATGAATAAGCAGGTCGATATCGCTGTTAAGCTTTGCGGTGCAGTTGTTCGTGCTGCCGAACAAATAGATACCCTTTACCGAATACCTATCCATATCAATCTTTTCCGCAATCCTCTCGGCCATGAAATGACGCCATTTCCAGTCCTCATCCCCGGTCTCTTTATAAACTATTTGTTTTAAATCTTCCTCAATATCCGGATTAACAGGCTTGTCAATATAGGCAATCGCCTTTTCAAGATCTGCATTCATCAGTACAAAAAGCTGCTTGCCAAAAAAGTTTTCCTCAACCTGTATAACCTTCACAACATCGCCGAGATGTGAATATGACGGCATAATATTTGAAAGGGCGTTGGGAGAACGGAAAAACGAGTGGTTAAATATAATCTCCCCGTCCTCGGGATAGAGGGGCAGATATTTTATATTTTCTTCCACCAAATCCTGAAAAAAGTGGGTGCCGAACGACAATTCGGGTTGGTGTCTCGATTCCCTATGGGCAATTTCAATCAGCATGGCAGTGTTGTTAATATCGGAATAGGCTATCGGTACCCCCAGCTTCACATCACCCCGGCTGCCCCAGCGCCCCGGCCCCATAAGAATAAAGCTTCGGCGGGGCAACATCCTGTTTAGTTCGCCGATTGCATTGGCAACACTTATAAAATCCTCGTATTTTTCGAGCCTGCTATATTCGACAGGGTCAACATATACAACGCTTTTTATTCCTGTAACCCGACCGTTTGAAACATATTTGTTGGCGGTAAAGACTGTATCGCAGGACTGAATACCAGAGGGTATTGCCGCAGGAACATTATTATAATTTACGCTTTGCGACCGGCATTGCAACAGATAAAAGCTTTCGCCGTCACTCGCAAACTCAATATCAACCGGGTACCCTAGTGTTTCGCTGAGCAGCGATAAAACCGCCTTTACCTGCCTGACAAAATCGGTATTGCGTATCAAGCCGTTAAAGGTGATGACGATTTCCTCCGATTTGAAATCGGTGGTGATGGTATTGGCGTCAACCAGAATGTCATTTTTAAAGACCGAGGCGACCTTTACAATATGGGGAATTTTCGCTCCATAGGACTTGATAAGCTCGGACATCGGCAAGGTCGCAAAGTGCCCCTTTTCCATATCGATAACATCAATCATGCGGGGAGAGTATTTGCGGATTTCCTCGGGGGAATGGTTGACCTCGAGGTTGGGCTGTCCGGGCGAAACCAGAATAGGATAGTCCTCGCCAATTCGATCCACCGCCCTTGTCCCCAGTCCCATAACCATACGCAAAAGACCGTCCTCACGCCTTATACGGGGAGACCATCGCAGCTCGTTATTGCTGAATGCAACGCCGGCATAGAGAGGAAAAAAGTAAGGCCCCACCCTTCTCCCCACAACCTCCTGAATCATAATGCCCATTTGCTCGATACAGTCAATCAGATTACGCTGTTTTCTGTATTGAATTGAATCGGGATTAAACATCGAGGCATATACCTCAAGGATACCGTCCATCAACTGCTCGCGGCGTTCGGCTTTGGTTCCGGCATTGGTAATAAACAGGCTTTTATATTTGCCCGAGAAGGATGAATTAAATTGATCCTCCAGCATACTTGATGATCTGATTATCAGGGGCTTACCATCACATTCATCCAAAATCTGATCAAGCTGGTTTACTATATAGGGCGAAAGCCTGCTGCTTTTTAGCATTTGGATGATGCGGGGATAGTTTATGCGTATATCCAGGATGTCACGGTATTTATGCTCGTTGAGCTCGTCAAAGCGGTTTAATTCAATAAGATTTGCAAGCTCGTCCGATGAAATATACCATGTTCTCGGAATCTTGATGTTTTTGAGCAGAGGATTATTGTCGGCGTTTGACTTTATTATTTGGTTGGCGATAAAAAATCCTGTGGCCTTGCCGCCAATCGTGCCGCTGCTCATGGGGGAGCAGATAAAGTTTTCAAGTAGCTCGCAAAAAGCGTCGATGTCAATATATTTTTGAATATTGGTAATAGCCTCAGGTCTTTGGGTAATAAAGCGACGGATTAGCTCGACCGTCAGCCACCGTTTTGTGGGTTCGCTCGACATCTTATTTCTTTCAACAGCGTTCTTATACTGCTGTATCGCCTTTATAATACTTCTGATATCCGAATTCTTTTTGCTGACGATTTTAACAAGATCTGAAGTCTTTTTCTGGTAAATCCACAAGCAGATATACTCATAAATCTGTTTATTGCTCAGACAGCCCGCAACCGAGGAAAAAAGCACATGACTTAGATGAACGACATCTATTTTCGGTAACGCTCCAAGCGGAGAGTTTATCTCCCCCTGCTTCCTGTATTCCGACCAGTTCATTTCATCAAAGATTCTTACAAGAAGTTCAGGGCTTACCTTGGCGAGCACGGCAAGCATCTTCTCACAGACCAGCAGCAGCATTTCATTATCCGTGTTTCTCAACAGCTCGATTATCGATTCCCACTCCGTACCCGGATGAAAGTCATGCGTCTGATTCTTTTTGTAAACACTGTTTGAAATGATATTTGAAATGGTCTTAAGCATCCTTGCTTCCTGGGGGAGAAAGGCCTCTTTATCCTGAAATGTTCCTTTGGGATACATCACCTTTATATATCCGCGTACATAGTCGTTTATAATGATATCGGTCTGCAACTCATCGCAGTTTTCGGTCGGTTGCCTTGTGAAATAATGCTGCCCGTCAAAATAGATATCGGCGGTGCATTTGTGTATATCCCTAAACCCCAACGGAATAATTTCGGATATTTTTTGCAGCACATCGGGCAAATCTGCTCCTGCCAGCGCCTCGTTAATTTCATACAGGCATTCCAGTTCCTTTGCCCGTTCCGCTAACACTTCATTGGAGTTATCACTAACCCGACTCATGTAAATCCCCCTTTAAAGTTCATAATAAAATTTTAGACTATATCCTATCCCCTGATATAGTCTAAAACAAGTATTATATAGATATTAAATCCATCCTCGGAGTTTAACCGCCTCTGCTACACGGTTAATAGCAATCACATAGGCGGCATCCCGCATATACAAGCCTTTATCCTGCGCTAAATCGTGAACCGCATGGAACGCCGAGGTCATTTTGAAATCCAGCTTATCCAAAACCTCTTCCATCGACCAGAAGTAGTTCATGTTGCATTGCACCTGTTCAAAGTAGCTACAGGTGACACCGCCGGCGTTGCACAAAAAATCGGGTATGAGATAGATGTTTTTTGCCTTTATCAATTCATCGCAATCCGGCGTTGTAGGTCCGTTGGCACCTTCGCATATAACCTTAACCTTATCGCTGATTTTTGTAAAGGTCGCCGGCGTAAGCTGGTTTTCAAGCGCACAGGGCAGAAGAATGTCAACGTCTTGGGCTATCCAGTCATCCCCATCCAACAGCTCGGCTCCCATTTTCTGCGCCTTAACCTTATCGATGGTTCCGAAGGAATCCTTGATGGCTGCCATTTTCTCGATATCCAGTCCGTTTAGATTACGGTAGGTATATGCCTTTTTATCATTATTATCCCAGCATGAAATGGCAACTATCTTTCCGCCCATCTTGGTATACAGTCTTGCCGCATATTCAGCAACATTTCCAAACCCTTGCAAGCTTGCGGTTGTTTTTGTGATATCTATCTTCAATTCTTTTAGGGCTTCTCTGAGACAATAAATAACACCGTATCCCGTAGCCTGAGTGCGTCCTAGCGAACCGCCCATCCCGACAGGCTTTCCGGTAATTGTTCCTGGATAATGTCCGCCGTGAATAGTCTCAAACTCATCCATCATCCAAAGCATGTGCTGACCGTTTGTCATAACATCGGGAGCAGGCACATCAATGGTCGGACCGATATTTTTTGCCAACTGTCTTACATATCCCCGACACAACCGTTCCTGTTCACCCTTTGACAGGCTGTGGGGATCGCAGATAACTCCTCCCTTTGCTCCCCCAAGCGGAATGTCGACGACCGCACATTTCCATGTCATCCACATGGACAAAGCTCTTATTGTATCTATCGTTTCCTGTGGATGAAAACGTATTCCTCCCTTGGCGGGACCGCGCGCATCATTGTGCTGTATCCTGTATCCATTGAATATTTTGGTCGTACCGTCATCCATTTTTACAGGAATGGTAAAGTGGTATTCCCGGCCGGGCTGACGGAGCAAATCGCGAATAGGCTGCTCCAAACCAATTAAATCAGCCACACCGTCAAACTGCTTCTGGGCGGTCATGTAAGGATTGTATGTAGTTTGGCTCATTGGAAAATCTCCCTTAAATATAGATTTAGTAAATTATAGAATACTCTTAAAATTATATTCTCTTTTATCCAATTGTCAATTAATTGACATCATAAATATTAAAGATAATTTGAAAAGTAATCATTATTTAATTAAACTTTTCTTCCATACAGACGGGGTAAACAAAACCAACACGGGGAAAAACTCCAGACGCCCCGCAATCATGCAAAACGAAAAAACAACCTTTGAAAAGGGAGAGAATGCGGCGAAATTCCCTGCCGGGCCGACGATGCCGAGACCGGGCCCGATATTGCTCAATGAAGCAATCACCGCTGTTGTACTCGAAACGATATCCTTTCCTTCAATGGAAATCAGCACGACAGAGGCAAAGAAAACCGCGAAATAAATAAAGAAAAACAGAGCCGTCTTTGACACAACATCATTATCAACCTTCTTTCCGTTGACCGACACGGCTTTTACGCTTCCGGGATGAAAGATTTTACCCAACTCAATTCCGGCAGCTTTAAAAAGGATAATAAACCTTATGAGCTTCACGCCGCCGCCGGTAGAACCGGCAGAGCATCCGGTAACCATCAAAAACACCAATATAACTTTGCTTAAGGTAGGCCAAAGGTTAAAATCCGTGGTTGAAAATCCTGTCGTCGATATGACGGACGAAACCTGAAAAGACGAATGCCTCAGACCTTCCGCGATTCCGCCATAAATCCCGGAAATGTTAACCGTAATGATAAGTATAGATACTATAACGACTCCAAAATACACTTTTAATTCTATATCCTTGATGAATTTTGCAAATTTTCCGCCAAGAATAAAAAAGTATAGTGAAAAATTGATTCCGAACAAAAACATAAATACGGTTATCATTATCTCGGCAGCAACATTGTTGTAGGCTGCAACGCTTGCGTTCATATTTGAAAATCCGCCTGTACCTGCCGTGGAAAAGGCGTTGATAATAGAATCAAAAATTGGAAGCCCGGCTATCCTGAGAAGAACAATCAGTAAAACAGTCATTGCAAGATAGATAAGATACATGATTCTGGCCGTCTCACGTATCTTGGGAACAATTTTATCGGGCGACGGCCCGGTACTTTCGGCTCTCAAAAGATTGATTGATGATGCGTTTATCGACGGTATTACCGCCATAATAAACATCAGGACGCCCATACCGCCGATCCAGTGAGAAAAACTCCGCCAAAATATTATTCCCTTAGGTAGGATTTCAACGTCGTTTAAGATGGTAGCGCCGGTTGTCGTAAAGCCCGATACGGATTCAAAGATACAGTCGATAAAACTGTTAAAATGTCCGGAAAAGTAAAATGGCAGAGCGCCGAAAAGCGAGAATAAAAACCATGAAACCCCTGCGACGACAAAAGCGTCCCTCGTCCTGAAGTTTTTGTCTTTTGGTTTTAGCATGGCTAACAACGTACCTGCGATGGCTAATATCAAAATTGACCAAAGGAAAGCCCAATGCTCTCCTCCTCCATATATAAATGAAACCGCCAGCGGAAAAAGCATGAATAATGCTTCTATCCTGAGTACATTCCCGATTAATTTAAATATAAGACTATAATTCATTACTGTACTAACCTTCTTGTTCAGTTTTTTCCGTATCGGCTAAAGCACCTGTCCTGTTCATTAAAATATCATCAAGGTCACGAATATCGTTATTTTTTGTAATAATGATTACACTGTCACCGATGAGTATCTGGGTTTCGCCCGACGGAATAATAATGTCCGAACCCCTACTTATACACCCTATAAGTATCCCTTTCTTCAGCTTCAAATCCTTTATGGGCGTATCAAGGCATTTTGTCTTTTTGTTCACTTGAAATTCAATCGCTTCAACATTCTCATCATCGCCGAAGAAAATCCGGTGCATCAATCTGATATTGCTTCCGGCGATACCGGTCAGCCCGTCCACATATCTGAGAACAGTATTCGCAGTTATATTTTGGGGCGTGATGATGCTCCCAAGACCTAACCCGAGGTTTTTAATCATATTCTGATGGATATGATTAACCTTCGTGACTACTTTTTTTACACCCATTTTAAAAGCATAAAGAGAAATTATCGCATTTTCTTCATCACTATCCGTAAGGCATACAAAAGCGTCCATACTATCAATTTCTTCCGCGGCCAGGAGCTCTTCATTTGTTCCGTCCCCGTGTATGAATAAACAGCGGCGCTCTAGCTCAAGCGAAGCCAGTGCTTGGTACAAAGCTTCGCATTTTTTTCGGTCTTTTTCAATTATTTTTATATTGGTTTTCACCGTATGCCTGCTCAGGAGTTCAACAAGGTAATGTGTAATTTTTCCCCCTCCTATAATCATGACTTCCTGTGCTTTTTTGGGCCTTTTCTTTATCTGGGTAAAGAATTTCATGATTTGAGACGGGCGGCCAAGTATTCTGATAATATCGGATTCCTTGAAAACAAAATCTCCGTAGGGAATCAACGCTTTGTGTTCCCTTTCAACAACCGCAAGGAGAATTCCCATGCCCCTGTCAAAAAGCTGGGCTACGCTCTTGCCCACGAAGTAGTCGGGTTTTTCGGACACTTTAAAAGAAACCAACTCAACCCTACCGTTGACAAAGGTATCTATATCGTCAGCGGCAGGATATCTCAGAATTCTCGAAATCTCTCTTGCTGTTTGCCGTTCGGGATTGATGACCATATCGATTCCAAGATCTTTCCATAGCTTGTTAAACTCCAGCATATACTCGGGATTGCGTACCCTTGCTATCGAATGCTTTGCCCCAAGGCGCTCGGCCATAATACAGCATAAGACATTTAACTCATCGGCATTTGTTGTGCTTACAATTAAATCTGCATCCCTGGCTCCTGCTTCTATCAGTGTTTTTTCGTTTGCCCCATTACCCGCGACAAATATTACATCAAGCGGTTCGGGCGCATTATCAAGAACATTCGGATTGTTGTCAACAACAGTCACGTAAATATCCTTTTTTTCAGACAATACCTTTGCTACCGTATAGCCCATCTTCCCGCATCCGACAATAATGATTTTCATAATACATTATCCTCTTCTCTGATATCTATATCGTCTTTTCTTTCCGTAAAAGCTCAACGGGCTCCGCGTTCAACTTAAAATGCACAAAAAGAGGCGTAAACTTCATCATGAAGCTCCCGCCCTAAAGCTCTGCACCTTGGGTCAGTTAACTGCCCAACCGGAAATATATTATTAAAATTTACCAATATTATACCATGTAAAAATGAAAAAATAAAGAGAAATTTTTGAAATCTGCACTGAAACCTACATTCAGAACCCTACATTTAATTTTTACACCTACACTTGCACAAATTGTAAAAATAAAATCGGTAGTTGTAAAAATAAAATCGGTAGTTAGTTGTAAAAATAAAATCGGTAGTTTTGCTTGACAAGCAATACGTGTTTGTATATAATATTCTGGCGCGGTAAAAAGCGCATTTTTGTGTACGAGCCATTAGCTCAGTTGGCAGAGCATTTGACTTTTAATCAAAGGGTCCGGAGTTCGAATCTCCGATGGCTCACCAAAATTACACAGTGAAACCCGGTAACTCTGTTTTCCGCAGAATACCGGGCTTTTTCACGCCCGCAGCACATTGTCAAGCGGACTATATTTTACGTAGTTTGACAGCGTTTTTCCGGGTGTAAAATGGACATACCGTTTCACCATTTCAAGGGTAGTATGACCCAAAATTTGTTGGAGTGAGTATATATCACCGCCGTTCTCCAAGTACCGGGTGGCGAACGTATGATTGTGAGCATTCAACACAAAAAGGCTGAAAAAGGCGGGATAAACTCCCTCTTTTGTCGTAAAAGTGTCGTATAATTAACCTAAAGTTTTTTACGATTATTAACATATGCGGGCATGCCAAAACCTCCTTTTTATGTCTACCATATATCATCGTTTATACATATTACACGCCGTATTACTCAAGTGTGAAGATAGTTAAGTCTGTACTCGCCTGTAACCGGGTTCTTGTCTTCATAATCGACATAAACAATACAGTTTTGAGAATGAAGAACCGCGACACCGCGTTTTACTCCTTTCTTTGGGCGGATATGAGGATTTTTTCTAAGCTCCTTGAGCGCTGTTTTGATTTCGTCATTATCGACAACAAGGGCGGCAGGCAGTCTGCCGTTCGGGTTGGCAGCAAGCCGATCACATACCATAACATCGCGTAAAGCCGGCTTTTTAACCCCACTAAACCTTCCGAAATAGTCATAAACAAGACCTGTATAGTCATCAAGCGTGATTCCGTATAAGTTTTTTTGCCCTAAATCTTCGCCCATCTTTAAAAACAGTTCAAAAGGTGTTATCCCACTTTGTTTAATGACATAATCAAGGGTTTGGCGGAACCGTCCGCTGTTATAAAGCCGGTCGAGGGCGTCCTCCGCATGGTGCAGGCAGACAAGCTCGTCTCCGGTCATCCACGGCGTTTCTGTCACTTCATACGGGGGGTCGGCGGAAAAGCCGCACGGAAAGCTTTGGCGATTTTCACGCATTGGCGAGCCGTGCAGCAGCTTTAAAAAACCGAGCTGCAGCATATGCGGTTTGAGGTTGTATGCCGTGTTAAAGCTTTGAGAAAAGCTGTTGATATCCTCATAAGGAAGTCCGGCTATCAAATCAACATGAATATGAATGTTTCCGCATTCGATAAGCCGCTTTATATTATCATTCAGCCTGTCAATATCCGTATGGCGGTTTATGGCTTCCAGCGTCTTCTTGTTATAGCTTTGCAGCCCGATTTCAAGCTGGATGGCTCCGGCGGGCGCTGTGCAAAGCAGCTTTATCGTCTCGTCGTCGAGAATATCCCCCGCAATCTCGAAATGAAAGCACACCCCTTTCGGTATCTCCTTCTCATAATTCCTTATTATGAAGTCGACCAACTCAAAGGCGCGTTTTCGGTTGGCGTTAAAGGTTCTGTCCACGAGCTTGACGGTTTTGGCACCGCTTTTTGCAAGCATAACAAGCTCGTTCTTTGCCCTTTCGGTGTCGTAATACCGAACCGTTCCGCATCTTCCCGACAGGCAAAAGGCGCAGGAATAGGGGCAACCGCGGCTGGTTTCAAGATAGGCAATCCGTCCGCCGAGGGCATTAAAATACCGATCGTTATAAGGACTTGGCGGTTCCTCCTGGGATACAAAGGGAGGTGAAGCGACGATTTCCCCGCCTTTTCTGTAGCATAAGCCTTCTATATTATCGGCATGGCCACCGTCATAAATCGCGTTGAGCAAAAGGGCGAACGGTTTTTCCCCCTCGCCCGAGATAACATAATCGACAAGGGGAGTGTCCCGCAGGACTTGGGCCGCGTTATAGCTCACCTCCGGTCCTCCCAAAACTATAATGCTTTCGGGCAGCCGGTTTTTCACAAGGGTTACCAGCTGTTTTGTGGCAGTAATATTCCATATATAACAGCAAAAGCCGATTACGCTTGGCTTTGCGTCGCAAATATAGCGCAAAATGTTCTCGAGCCTTTGGTTTATCGTGCCCTCTATTACCTCTGCCCTGATGCCGCCGTTTCCCCATTTATCAATACCCGCCATCAGGCACCACGGCGCAAGGGATGAATGTATATATTTTGAATTGAGAACACAGATAGCCGTATTTAATATCTTCATTATTTTCCTTCCGACAGTTTTTTTATATTTAATTTACCACTTCATAGGTCATTTGTCCAATATGCCTCCAGAAGGGCATCACCTTGTACCGAGGATATGCAAATAGCGGTAGACCACACCCTCCCAGCTGTCAAGCGGGCGGTTGTCGCTGTCGGCCGTATGTGTGGCTATCAGGATGTTGCTGTTGTCGGGAGGGTCTCCTGTACTTACGACAAACAGACTGTGCCCAAAGCTGCTCCCGCCGTTAAAGGAAAGCTGCACAATATCCCCCGGATGGATTTCACCCGCCGACACCCTTATAGCAAAAGGGCCCTTGCCCCGGTTGGTTGTCAGAAAGCGGTAGAGCGGTTCGACGCCGCTCCATGCCGGTGCGCGGCTTCTCAAGCTGTTGTAATACCATCCGGTGTTTGGGGTGTAGTTCATGGCCGCCCCGCCCGCATGAAGACACTGTGATATGAAGTTTGTGCAGTCGCCGCCCATCTCGGAGAAATCCGCGTAGGCGGGGTTGCGGTCGAACGCCCAGCGGTGGGCATAGGCAACCGCATTTGCGCGGTTGTACGGCATATTATTACCTCCCGATCGGTCATTTTTCTCTGCAGACAACAATTCGCTGTACACGGTATTTTTGATAGCTTCGGGTAAAGATTGCGAAAAACAAAAGATTACAGAGCATACCGACCACCGCTCCGTCAACATTCCACGGCTTTTGCAGACAGTAATTCCATACCAGCGAAGAGGACAGTCCGGCGAGCAGGGCATAGCGAAAGGCACGTCCATTTGACCTGATTCCCAACATTGCCGCCGCCAGCGGAACGAGTATAAGCGGCGACCAAAAAGAATAGGCAAGCACCAGTATATTAAAAATGTCGGGTAAAACAAATGCCACAGCCACGGCCGCAATGCCCGTCGCAAGGTTGACGGCGCGCAGGCACCAAAGCTCTGCCCTGCCCGATATGTCGGGGCAGAGCACTCGAACCGTATCGCAGACAAGCCCCACCGACGCGCCGTTGAGAAAACCGTCGGCAGCTGACAGGATTATTGAAACCATTGACGCCATGACAAGCCCCCGTACCCCTACGGGCAGTATCTCCTTTACCAGAGCCGGCATGGCGGTTGCCGCCTCGCCGGTAATACCGAGAGAAAACGCCGTCATGCCTATCATTCCGGTTATGATAAAAAACGGGACCGAGAAGACCCCGCTCAAAATCGTCGCCCGTGCCGTACCCATCGGGTTGCGCCCGATTAAAAGCCGCTGGGTATAGGGGGGCGCGAGCGCCTCCCCGAACATCATGGTGAGAAACATCGAAAAAAAACCGGACGGCGTCGTGCCGTTGAAGGGATTCAGGTATTCCGCCGGCAGGGTCTTCAGCATGGCGCCCGCCCCGCCCGCGCGGTCCAGCGCCATAAAGAGCAACAAAGGCATCCCGATAGCCAGCATCATAAACTGAACCATGTCCGCCATAATGACAGAGGACAGCCCGCCGGTTGTCGAGTACAGCATTACAATTCCGCAGCCTATCAGTATCCCCAGTCTTGGCGGGATGCCGAGCAAAACATTAAACACCAGCCCCATTGCTCCCATCTGCGCCCCAACTACTCCGGCACAGCAGACAAAGGAGAATATTCCGGTCAGCACCCTTGCCGCCCTGCCGTAGGAACGTCCGATTACCCCTCCGACGGTTGCCTCCCCTTCAAACCTGCGCACTCCGGGAACCAGAAACCTGCCTATCAGGATGGTTGAAAGGCTGAATCCGAACAGGGCGAGGGGCATTCCGATACCGCCCGAAAACGCCTCGGCGGCATTCCCCGAGGAATAGCCGCCGCCTATATACGATGCGGACAGTGATGCAAATATCGTGAAGGTTCCATATCTTCCCCCCGCGGCGATAAAGCCCTTGACATCCTTCACGCGTCCGCGAAAGCCGATTCCTATAAGGACGGCCAGATAAAGCACCACCATACCCGTATCCATCCACATAAAACCGTCCCCCTTCTCCATAATCTTTATGGGGAGGAGGACATAAATATACCGCGCGCCCGATTAACGGACAGGCGCGCGGTGTGCTTAGCTATATTATGTATTAAGTATCGCTGTATAATTATTTTTTGCCGAGCACCTCTCTGATTACCGGGCAAATCTTTTCAGCCATGCGCATAAACCCCAAATCATTCGGATGACAGCCGTCCACGGTGCAACTGTCCCTATGATGTTCTCCGAAGAGGGTTTCACCGTCAATAAACCAGACATTGTTATCGCCGCTTTCGAGCGCTTGCCGATATGTGTCATAGATAATTTCGCGACTTACTGCATTTAGCTCCTTGTCGCAGTCAAAATCCGGTCTTGAGATAAAGATAACCGGGAGATGGGGGTTTGTCTTCCGAATGATGTTAAAAAAGGCTGCATGTGTAGCTTTGAGAGATTCCGGCGAATCCGCATTGTGGTCATAGTCCATAACAAATACAGACATGCTTTTATGCGCAATATATTCGGCCATTTCGGGTTCTCCCTTTGCGTTTCCACTAAACCCTAGATTTATGAAATCGACATTTAAATCGCGACACAAAATGGCGGTGTAGGAGTTTCCGGGTCGTGAAGCGCATCCTCCCTGGGTTATGGATGAGCCGTAAAAGACAATCGGGTCCTTATAGGTAAACCGAGCGGGCGGCTGTAAGACGGCGTCTTGAGAAAGACCCAACTCGATATGCGTAACCCCGTTATACAACGGGAAATTGATTAAAATCTCCCTGATTTCACTGTTACCAAAACTATATTCTCCCGACACCTCGAGCTGTAGGCCTTCCGGCATGAATATTTTCCTGAAAGCCATGGACTCCCCGTTTTTTGCGGCGTATAAGTCGAATCCCGAGGAGCCGGATTTCGGCATATGGGGCATATCGCACGGATATCGGAGCACCGCTTTCAGGGCAATATAGTCCGAATCGGTGCAAAACCGCATCCGCACCCCGGATGTGTTGGTTGAAAGGTGCCGGACGTTTTCCCTCATCTGCAGGCTGTTTTCCTCGGAAATTCGGTAAAACGAGTTTATATCCTCTGCCCCGTTGATTTGGACACACGGATGGGAACCGTCTATCCATAACAGATCATCCCTTCTGATATTGCCGAATTTAAAGTTGCTGTCCACCTTTTCAATCTTCATGGAAACCCTTCCTTCAAAACTCACTTTATCTTCATTGAAATATCAAGCGCCTTTACCGAATGGGTCAGCGCACCGAGAGATATGATATCAACTCCGGTTTCGGCGACGGCCCGCAGAGTTCCTTCGGTAATCCCTCCGCTGGCCTCTAATAGGACACGTCCTGCCGCCAGCTCGACCGCCGCTTTCATGGTTTGGATATCCATGTTATCCAGCATGACGATGTCCGCTCCCGCATTAATTGCCTCGCGGACCTCGTCGAGGTTTCGGGTCTCGACCTCCAGATTTACCATGTGTCCGAGTTGTTTGCGTATGGCGGCAACAGCGGCTGTAATCCCCCCGGCGGCGTCGATATGGTTGTCCTTAAGCATCGCTCCGTCCGAAAGGTTAAATCGGTGGTTGCGTCCCCCGCCGACCGCAACCGCATATTTTTGAAGCGGGCGCAACCCCGGCAGGGTTTTGCGGGTGTCGGTTATCGTGGCCTTTGTCCCCTTTACAATCTCAACACAGCGACGGGTCTGGGTCGCGATCCCCGACATATGCTGGAGCAGGTTGAGCGCGGTTCGTTCCCCCTTTAAAAGGCCACGGATTTTACCTGTCATCTCGGCTATCAGGTCGCCGGGGTTCACCATATCGCCGTCTTTTTTATACACTTCGGCTTTAAAGCTGCCGTCCAGAAGCTCAAACACACGAAGAGCGACATCCAACCCGCACAGCACCCCGTTTTCTTTGGCAATAAATCGGGCTTGTCCCCTCGCATCCTCGGGAATCATCAGGTCGGTTGTGATGTCAATATAGTTGATATCTTCACGCAACGCGGTTTTTATGAGATCATCCACATAAAATTGCGGCAAGCGCATAGGGAACCCTCCATTTTTTATCTACTTTCAGTATATAGTTCGTGATGCATACTTTTTGTTAAATATCTTTTTATGGTTCATTTGCCTTTTTTTTGACGACCTCGCTTAAAAGCAGGGTACAGACGGTCGCAAGGCTTTTTGCTTCAAGATAATCAGGAGTAAGTATATAATCACCGTTTCGCAATTCCTTTAGAATTTCGGTTGCCTCGGCAAGACCCTCGTCAACCGCGTTATAGTCTGGAATCACAAACCATGCGCGCTGCATAATCCGGCGGATGGTCGTGCGGTGGCCCGGCTCGAGCGCCCGCCTTCCTGACGGCGGGTTTGGCACGGCGGTCTGCACGCCGCTTTCCTCATGCCGCATACGGCGGGCAATATCATAGGTGCATCGGCGGGCGAACACCAGCGCCTCCAGCAGCGAGTTGCTGGCAAGTCTGTTAAGTCCGTGTACGCCGGTATGCGAACATTCTCCCGCGGCATAGAGGCGGTCAATCGTGGTATCACCGTAAACATTTACGTCAATACCCCCCATAAGATAATGCTGGCAGGGAAATATGGGAATCCTGTCGCGGGTGATGTCAACCCCTTCCTCAAGACAGCGGGCGTATATCATCGGGAAGCGGCTTTTGATAAAGGCTTCGCCGCGGTGGGTGATGTCCAGATAAAAATCCTCGCTCGCCGTCAGCGCCGCCTCCTTAATAATGCTTCTAGATACGACATCACGCGGCGCAAGCTCGCCCCGCTCGTCATAGTTGTGCATAAAGCGTTCGCCATTGCAGTTGAGCAGATAGGCGCCCTCCCCGCGTACCGCTTCGGATATAAGAAAACGTTCCCGACCCTGCGCCGCTGCAAAGGCGGTGGGGTGGAACTGGACCAGATGGAGGTTTTTAATTCTTGCGCCGAGTTCATGCGCCAAGGTTATCCCGTCCCCGGTCGCTATTGCCGAGTTTGTGGTATAGGGGTAGACCCGCCCGATTCCGCCTGTGCAGAGTATGCAGTATGAGCAGGAAACATAGCGGTGTTCGCCGTTTACTAAGAGACCTGCCCAAAAGCCGCCGCCCGCCGGAGTGAGGCTCGCCAGATGGGTATATTCCATAAACTTTATATTCGGCTTTCGCTGTGCCGCCGACAAAAGCTTTTGGGTAATTTCCCGGCCGGTTGAATCCTTGTGGTGCAGGATACGACGGCGCGAATGTCCGCCCTCCAGCGTCATGGAGATGTTCATCATCTCGTCGCGGTCGAATTCAACCCCCATTTCCTTAATAAGCCTCAGGACATCCTCGGGGCCTTCGTTGACCAGTATTTCAAGACTCCGCAGGTCGTTTTTATACCCGCCCGCAATCAGGGTGTCGGCAATATGAAGCCGGTAATCGTCATTGGTTTTATCAACCACGGCTGCCACCCCGCCCTGTGCAAGAAAGCTGTTGTTCAGGGTGAGCTCTCGTTTTGACAGCACAAGAACACGAACCTCGGGCTCAAAATTCAACGCCGCATAAAGACCGGCGACTCCCGAGCCGGCAATCAAAACATCATATTGATTAACCATATTCAAATCAGCCCTTTTTAGCCGTTATCAGTTAATGAGACGGGTGTGTCCCAAGATTTATCTGCGGAGCAATCCTCCGGTATATTATTTCAGGGCAGGATTCCAGCACCTGCCCTTTTTGTATCTTTATCCTTCGCCGCCTTATCGGAACCTCTTCAAGAGATTCTCGATTTTTTTGTGAGGGTCGATAATCACGCTGACCGACATATCGTGGTTGAGAGCGACAATATAATAAGCAATATATTTCGATACATCAACCTCATAAAACCACTCGCGATTTTTTAGGGCTTCCGTACTATAGGTGAGGTTGGTTCCGAGAACACCGGCAATAGCCCCCTCCGCATACGCTTTATCAAAACTGGCAAGCCCGTTTGTAAATATAGCGTACGTTGCATAGGCGTAAATATTGCGGGCCTTGCGCTTTTTAAGTTCATAAGCAATGTCAAGCATTGATTCGCCCGAAGAAATGATATCGTCGGCAATGAATACATCCTTGCCCTCAACCGAATTGCCGAGATATTCGTGGGCGACAATCGGGTTCCGTCCGTTGACTATTCTGGAATAGTCGCGCCTTTTATAAAACATGCCGAGGTCAACGCCAAGCACTGAAGCATAGTACATATTGCGGCTCATTGCGCCTTCATCGGGACTGACAATCATCAGGTGTTTTTGGTCGGGTATAATATCCGGAACATTGTTGAACAGCGCCTTGAGGACCTGATACGAAGGAATAATATTATCAAAGCCCATCAGAGGAACGGCGTTTTGCACACGCGGGTCATGAGCGTCAAACGTGAGAACGTTTGAAACACCCATATCGCGCAGCTCCTGCAGTGCAAAGGCGCAGTCAAGAGATTCACGGTAGTTCCGGCGATGCTGACGACCGCCATATAGTATGGGCATAATCACATTTATACGGTGGGCCTTCCCGCTGATAGCCTGGATAATGCGCTTAAGGTCCTGATAGTGGTCGTCGGGCGACATGGCGTTTTCCCTGCCGAACATTTTATATGTGCAACTGTAGTTCCCGACGTCAACCAGAATAAACACATCGTCCCCGCGAATACTTGAATGGATAATTCCCTTAGCGTCACCCGATGAAAACCTGGGACACTCCGAGCGTACAAGATAGGTTTCCTGCGGGTGCTTGCTCTGCTTCGCCCACCCGACCAGATGGGCATTTATCTTATCTCCAAGATCCTTGCTGCTTTGCATTGCAATAATGCTTAGCGGCGCGACGTGGTCTTCCCTACCGAAGATGTCTTCACCGGACTTCAAATCTGACAATGCCTACTACCCCTTATATTTTAATCATTTATTTTAAATATCGTAAATCAATAATACCACAAACAAAATAAAAAAGAAATTTTTCGCTATATTTTTCGTTACCGAAATTTTTCAGGTATTGCAAGGCTTAACTATGGACAATGCACAACTGCCGGGATATTATAGTATACAGAATACTTTTTATAGAAAAAAATAAAAGTCACCAACTTCGGAACATCCCTGGGGTACAATTCCCCAGCAACATTCCGACAGGCGACTTCACTGACAATATATAACGTTTACGTGATACTGTCAGTATTATTCGCAAAAAGGGCAGCTAAGGGAGCCTGCCGGTTCGAATTTTTCTTTTTAGGGGGATTGGTTTTGGAAATCATACATGACGGCGAAGAAGTTCAGACCGCTCTGCTTGTCTCGGTCGATATCGGCGATTTTGACGCGCAGACCTCGCTGGATGAGCTTGCCGAACTGGCTAAAACAGCCGGCGTTGATGTGCGCGGTCAGATTGTGCAAAAGCGGGAAGCTCCCGATAAAGCTACCTGTATCGGAACAGGTAGGCTCGAAGAGATTGCAGAGATTTGCGAAAACGCCGAAATTCCCCTTTTAATCTTTGACCTTGAACTGACCTCGACTCAGCTCCGCAATATTGAGGAGATAACCGGATGCCGCGTAATAGACCGCACCATGCTGATTCTCGATATCTTTGCGGCACGAGCCCGCTCGGCCGAGGGGCGTATACAGGTCGAGCTTGCCCAGCTTCAGTATCTTCTGCCGCGGCTTGCGGGCAAGGGCGCCCAACTGTCGCGGCTCGGCGGCGGAATCGGAACACGCGGGCCGGGCGAAACAAAGCTGGAAACCGACCGGCGCCATATCAGAAAGCGTATTAAAGCTCTACGCGAGCAGCTAAGGCAGATTGAATCCCGCCGAAAGGCTCTCCGCTTCCGTCGCCGCAAGGATGGGACTCGAACCGTGGCACTTGTGGGTTACACCAACGCCGGAAAATCAACCCTGATGAACAGGCTTACCGACGCGGGGGTGTTGGTTGAGAACAAGCTGTTTGCCACCCTTGACCCTACCGCCCGCAGTCTGAAGCTGCCGGACGGTCGTCAGGTTCTTCTTATTGATACCGTGGGATTTGTCCGAAGGCTGCCCCACCATCTCGTCGATGCCTTTCGCTCCACCCTTGAGGAGGCCGCCGAAGCAGACGTTATTCTAAACATCTGCGATGCATCCAGTCCGGATGCCGCCGAGCATCTTGATGTCGCTCTAAAGCTTCTCGGCGAGCTTGGCTGCGGTGACCGCCCGATAATCCCGGTGTTGAATAAATGCGACATCCCGGGTGAAGCCCTTACCGCAGCCGGGCATAACGCCGTGCGTATAAGTGCGCTTACGGGAGAGGGAATTCCCGCCCTGCTGGATGCGGTTGCCGCCGCCCTGCCGCCCGACCGCTGCAGGGTCACTCTGGTTCTCCCCTACAACAAGGGGGCTCTTGCCGAACAATGCAGGCGCGACGGGGCGGTCGAGAGTGAAGAATTCACCCCGGAGGGTGTCCGCATGACGGCCACAATCGGGATGCGGATGCTTGAGCTTTGTAAAGACTATATTGTGGAATAAAGTATATTATTTTTTTAATACCGTACAATCGAACCTTTCTTAATCACTATTAACAATATTAATAATACACTGTCATTTTTTTGGTTATTTCAACACCGATTAACCATATAATGATTATAGTGAACTTTCCCCGCGGCAAGCCGCGGGGTATCTAATCCGGAAAGTTCATAGTAAATTGTAATTGTAGGAGGGTTTGATTTGATTAGGCATTCTGCGCGGATTCTTTCTATTACGATTGTGATTATGGGTTTTGTCGTGACTTCCCTTCTGATTTCATCCTGCAAAACGACAACGGATATCAATGCTCCTGACGATGCACAGATTAGAGAGGCGTATAAAAAGGCGGAGGAGGCCTTCGGGTGGTTCGACCTGTCCACCATGAAATGCGATTTGGATGATTCCAAACAATACAACGGATTCGATTATTACAGGGTGACCCACGATACCATAAAAACATACGCCCAGCTTGTCGACTACTTAAATACACTGTTTACCGACAGGGTTGTAAGTAATCTGCTAAACGAAAACCAAAATCTATATGTCGATATAGGCGGGGCCCTGTATACGCTGAATGCAAGCCGGGGAGTGGATAACACCAAAGGAAATGAAACACATGAAATAATACGTGAAGGCGATACAAAGATAGTCTACCGCGTCAAAATAGAGGTAGTGGATGTCGATACAAGAAGCGTAGAGGGACACGAGGTACATAACTTCAATTATGAATACATAGACGGGAAATGGTTGTTCAGCAATTTCTATCCCGTTAAATAAAGATTGTTAGCAAGTTAAAAAAACTGGTTAGTTCCCGGCATACCATGCACTCTCCGGCTCATGGCGGCGGGGACGCTCCATAAGCTCCCGAACGGCATCGCGCGGTGACTGCCCGTTATAGCAAACCTGCCAGCATTGCTCGATTATCGGCATCTCAACCCCTGCCGACTTTGAAAGTTCCCATCCCGCAAGTGCGGCATGGTATCCCTCAACCGTACCCACAAGCCGTACAGCTTCTTGCGGTGTGTGCCCCTGTCCGATAAGTATTCCTGCGCGGCGGTTGCGCGAATGAAGGCTTCCGCAGGTCACTATCAAATCCCCCATACCGGAAAGTCCTGCAAAGGTTTCGGCCCTTGCGCCGAGCTTTATGCCGAGACGGGCAATCTCGGCAAGTCCTCTCGTCATCAACGCCGCCTTGGTATTGTCGCCGACCTCAAGCCCGTCACAGATTCCTGCCGCCAGCGCAATGACATTCTTTAAAGCGCCGCCCAGCTCAACCCCTACAACATCGGTGTTTACATAGATTCGAAAATTGGGATTCATGAGTATTTCCTGTACCCGCTCGGCTGCCTCTACGTCCTCTGACGCGCTGATTACCGTTGTGGGTACGTTTCTTGCAACCTCCTCGGCATGGGACGGCCCGGACAACGCCACCACCCGTGCTTTGGGCAGCGCTTCAGATAAAGCCACCGAAAACCTACGGTGTGTGCCGGTTTCCAATCCCTTTCCGGCATTGGTGATAATGCAACCCGCCTTCATATGCGGCTTAAGAAGCTGGGCTGTTTGGTGAATCGCAAAAGAGGGTACCGCGAATATGATCAGCTCAGCATCGGCAGCAACCGAAATATCAGTCGTAAGTGTGATTTCTGGGGATATCGGCACGCCTGGCAACAGCTTTTTGTTCTCTCCGAACCGTCTTATCCCTCGGATTTCCTCTTCAAAGGGCGACCAGAGGGTAACCGCGTTTCCGTGATTCTGTGCCATAATGGCAAGGGCAGTACCCCAGCCTCCGGCGCCTAAAACTGATATCTTCGTCGCCAAACCAACCGCTCCTCTCATTATGTATTATCTTTTTTGGAACCGAGTTTACTTTCGGTTCCGGCTATGATGCGCTTTATATTTGGTATGTGCTTTAATATAAGCATGGCGGAAATAAACAAGGTCATGGTTACGCAAAACAGGGTGTTTGAAGACGAGTTTTTATCGACAAAGGTGCTGAACAGTCCCGTGAAAATCGGCAGCACAATACCGGCACAAACCGAACCGAGCGACACCATCCTGAATATAAGAACAACTATTATAAAGACGCCGAGGCAGAGCAGGGCGACCCGCCAGTCGAGGATAAGCATCATGCCAAGCGAGGCAAGGACCCCCTTGCCGCCGCGAAACCTGAAATACAGCGGATAAAGATGCCCGAGAATACAGAAAAGTCCCGCCAGATATTTACCGACCAGCACAAACTTCATATTTCCTCCGGTATAATCGGCGTTCATTTCGCTGACCAGCCAGCCGCCAATTAAAACCGCAGCAATGCTTTTGCCAAGGTCTCCGAGAGTCGTAATCAAGGCGGGCAACTTGCCCTGTGAGCGTAAAACATTGGTGGCCCCCGCATTGCCGCTTCCGCTATCCCTTATATCGGTATGGAAAAGCAGCTTTGTAACCACAATCGCAGAATTGAAACTGCCCAGAAGATAGGCGGATAATGCCGCCAGAATCAGTGACGGCCAGCAGTTTAAAGCGAATTCAAAAATTTGATCGAGCATCGGGTTTTCTTCCTTTCGATTCAAAACGATTGAATAATATATCCGGCGTTGTTGCCGTTAATTTCTTTATAAACTATCTAGGTTTAAAACCCTGTGGCTTGCCGCGGGGTTTTATTTGGTATCACCGCCGCGCTCGCGTACAATTATGCGGATTGGCGTGCCCTCAAGTCCAAAGGTTTCCCTTATCTGATTCTCAATATACCTCTGGTAAGAAAAGTGAAACAGCTCGGCACGGTTGACAAAGCACACAAAGGTGGGCGGTTTGGTAGATGGCTGAGTAATATAGAATATGCGAAGCCGTTTTCCCTTATCGGACGGAGGCTGCACTCTTGCGGTCGCCGTTGCGAGTACATCATTCAGCATACCTGTTGAGATACGCATGGCGTGCTGCTGTGACACATATTTGATGAGTTCAAATAAGCGGTCGATACGCTGTCCGGTCTTTGCCGATATAAAAATAATCGGGGCATAGGACATGAACGCCAGATCCTGCATAAGGGATTTTCTCATATAATCCATGGTTTTTCCGTCCTTCTCGACGGCGTCCCATTTGTTTACAGCGATGATACACGCCTTGCCCTTTCCGTGAGCAATACCGGCAACCTTGCTGTCCTGATCGGTGAACCCCTCTGTGGCGTCAATCATAACAATACACACGTCGGAGCGCTCCACCGCCATTTCGGCGCGCAGCACGCTGTATTTTTCAATCGGGTCGTCCACCCGGCTCTGACGGCGGAGTCCGGCGGTGTCGATGAGTATAAATTCACCGTGCTTGTTGTTAATCCTTGTATCAATAGCGTCCCGCGTTGTGCCGGCAATATCCGAAACAATAGCGCGCTCCTCGCCTGCAATAAAGTTGATGAGGGAGGATTTGCCGACATTGGGCTTGCCTATAACCGCAACCTTGACGACTTCAGTCTCCTCCGGATCGTCCTGCCTTTCGGGTAAAAGCCGGCAGATAGCATCCAGCAGGTCGCCCGTCCCGTGTCCGTGAACCGAGGATACAGCAATCGGGTCTCCAAGACCCAGATTATAAAACTCGTAAAACTCGGCGGGCAGGTCCCCGACGTTATCCACCTTGTTGACGCAGAGTATAATCGGCTTGCCGCTTTTTTGCAGCATTGTCGCGACATCCATATCGTTGGCGGTCACACCCGACTTGATATCGGTGACAAGAACAATAACATCCGCCTGCTCTATTGCCAGCTGTGCCTGATGCCGCATCTGGGATAGAATTATATCGTCGGAGTATGGCTCGATCCCCCCGGTGTCCGCGAGCATAAACTGATGGCCCGACCATTCGCACCTGGCAAAAATTCGGTCACGCGTAACCCCCGGGGTATCCTCGACAATTGAAAGCCGCTGACCAATCAGTTTATTAAAAAGGGTCGATTTCCCTACATTCGGTCGGCCCACTAATGCAACAACAGATTGCGCCATCGTCCTTCACCCATCCTTTTATTTTACATCAACAGTATAACCTGAACACATCGGGTTTACAACCTATTTTTGGCTTGTAGATACCGTCCCATAACTAACATATATCCGTTCATATATAATATATTATCTCATCAAGGCATTCAGAAGGGATTCTCCGTCGTTTGGCACCGGTATCACCTGAATATCAAGCGCGGCTTCCACGTCTCCGACCGAAACATCATCGAGAAATAAATCTCCTTCACGTCGAAGCATAACCGAAGGAATAAGAAGAATATTTCCAAGCCGCCTGTCTTTCAGCTGGTCAATCAAATCGTGTCCGGTAACAAGTCCGGCGACATTGATTGTATCCCCGAAAAGGTTGTTTTCTATAGCGACTACCTCAACATTAATCCGATTCCACCTTTGCCGCGCCCTTTCCACAAGATTGCGGATAAAGGATTGGGCAGCCGTTCCGGTGGCAAGGGTGATATGACTCCCACGCGGGGTATTCCGGCAGTTTTCCAACGCCTCCGCAAACTGTGATTCAAGCAGTGTCATCAGCCCAACGCCGTTTTCAAGCTGAGAGAAATCTCCGTAAAACTCCTCGTCGGGCAGCGGTCGTCCGGCCTTTAGATAAAACTCGTCGGCGGGGTAGAATATACGTCTGCCGTATTTTTTCAGCATACCCTCGCCCATGCTTTCCATCTGGTCTATCACCGCGGCAGCTTCATCCCTTGTATACGAGCGCAGGGGATATAGCCCCTCGCGGTATCGGGTCAGACCGACCGGCACCCCCGCGACGCTTTCAACCGCAGGGGCAAGCTCGGCAATATCTTTCATGGTACGATCGAGCTCCTGACCGTCATTTATGCCGGGGCACAGGACAAGCTGACAGTTGATGCGAATACCGGCGTCGGCAAACCGCCGCAGGGCCGAAAGCCGCTCGCCGGCAAAGCGATTTGTCATCATACTGCATCTGAGCTCGGGATTTGTTGTGTGAACAGAGATATTAATCGGGCTTATATGCATCTTTATTATACGTTCGATTTCATGTTCGGTCAGATTGGTCAGAGTGATGTAATTGCCGAACAGAAAGGACATCCGACTATCGTCATCCTTGAAATACAGGGTTTGACGCATCCCCGACGGCAATTGGTCTATAAAGCAGAATATGCAACGGTTGCGGCATGTGTGCTGCTTATCCATAAGATAGGTCTCAAACTCAAGACCCGCATCCTCGTCGGGAGACTTTAGAATACGGACGGTTTTTATCTTTCCGTCCCTTTCGATATCGAGGCTGAGCCGCGGCTCGGTCATGTAAAACCTGTAGTCCAGCACATCCATTATATCATGACGGTTTACGCGTAAAAGCATATCACCCGGCATTATTCCCCGACGTGCCGCCGGGCTTCCGGCTTGTACCCCGGTTATCATGACACCCATACGGACCAACCTCCTTTTGCTCATTACCATTATAATTGCACTTAAACAAAAATAGAGAAGGATTTCTCCCTCTCTAAATTATTCGGAAACACCGAGTTAAGAAGAGCACCTGACATTTAAGCTTTCTTCTTAACAATCATCTTGCCGTCGTAATAGCCGCAGTTTCCGCAAAGACGGTGCGTGCGCTTATACTCGCCGCAATGCGGGCATTTCATAAGCGCGGGAGCATCAAGTCTCCATATATTGGAACGTCTTTTATCGCGCCTGGCTTTCGATAATTTTCTCTTGGGTACCGCCATGGTCAGCACCTCCTTAATACTAATCAGTTTGATCTGTTAATTGTTCAAGAACCGCCAAACGGGGATCGGTCGAATGGTTGCGGCAACCGCAAAGCCCCATGTTAATATCCTTGCCGCATATCGGACAGATGCCGCGGCAATCCTCCCGACAGAGGTTTTTAGTGGGAAGGCTGAGAATCAGCTCCTCCAAAACCAGCTCATCCAAAGCAAGCTGGTAATTATCGACCAGGACGAACTCATCGTCCTCGTCGGTAAGTGACGTCACCAGCACACGGTCAATCGGCAGACGCATCTGGCGATGGATTTCAGCAAGGCAACGATCGCAGGCACTGTCATAGACAAAATCGGCGACGGCACGCAGAATGACAACATCTGCGTCGGCCGATACCTCCCCGCTCACCCGAACCGGCTGTGCGAATGGATGGTTCCCTTGATACTCAAGATTAGAAAAATCTAATGCGCAGTCAAGGGAGAGGGTTTCCCTCTTGCCCGTAAACAACTCTTTGAGATTTATAAGCATAATTCACCTCAAGTGTCACGCCCAATATTATATAGAGTGGCTTATAGTTTGTCAAGATAAAATTTCATGGTTCTACCATCAGAATATCAGGATCCTACTCTTGGTTATACCGCAAAAAGCTGTTATTTATACGGTTATAAGCCCAACTATTGACAAAATATTAAAATATTTATACTATTATACTATAATACACCTATATACAAGATAATACTTATCTTTCTTTAAATTTCCCAAGATCCCTTATAATGCGTATACGGCGTTTTATAGATGTCTTTCATCATAGTTTCCGTCCGACAAAGGCACCAATCCGCCGCCTTGAGCGGTCAAATTTTAAGAGGTGTACCTGGTATGAATTCAATGCAAATTAGCGGTAACCTGGCTTGTCAAAATCATGTCGACTCCAAAACAATGAGCGCGATACATAGCAGTATCAACGGCGGAATTATTGTCACTGATACGGATGATAATTTTTCGATTTACTACATAAGCGCCGAATGTCTTGATATGTTGGGGTATACCGAAGCCGAATGGATTGAAAGCTTCGGGAGGACTTCCCCCGCCTTTCTAACGGCGGACGACAGGTATGCCGTCCAGTCGGCCGTCCGCAGACAGCTTGAAATATGCGGCAAGGTGCACTATGCCTACAGAATATATAAAAAAAACGGCAGTCTGTCATGGGTTTTGCTTCAGGGCTGTCTTCAGGTTCAGACCGACGGTGTTGAAAGGTTCTGCGGCAGTCTTCTTTATGTATGTGATTTTAAAACAACAATAAACCTTGCTCCTGTCAGCGAGGCGTATTACCGCATTGTGCTCGAACGGCTTGGCTACATATTATTCGACTATGATATTGAGACCAATCGGATTTATTTCTCCAAAACGGCTTCCGAAAAATACGGGATTCCAACATCTATTGAATGTGACCCCGAAATCCTGGTCCAAAAAGGTCTTTTAAACCCCAGTTCGGCAAAAAGGTTCACCCGAGCAATAGAGGATGTCAAAAACGGAAAGCCTGTCACCCATATGATTATCCAGCTAAGCGGTAAAAACAGGAATTACTTCTGGTGTGACGTAATGGTTTCAACCCTGTACGAGGACGGGATGCGTATCTCTCATGCACTCGGAATCATAAGGAATATTACAAGACAACGCGAGAAAGAGCGCAGACTGCTGAGAGAATGCCGCTATCACCAGGCAGTCCTGAAAAGCGCAAAGTATATTTATAAAATAAACGTGACCAAAGACATAATCCTCAAGGGGCACGAGGACTGGCAGAAGCGTTTCGGTCTAACCCCATCACCTTCATATACCGACATGCTGTCGCTGGTTACCGCAAAGTGGCTGCACCCGGACGATTCCGAAAGGCTGCGCGATGGACTTTCCCGAACAAGCCTGATCGCCTGCTTTGAAAACGGGCAAACCTGTGTTTCGTTGGAATGCAGGCGGGCCGAGCTCGGAAAGCCTTTTATGTGGATTAAATGTACCTCAAACCTGCTTCGTGACCCCGATTCCGGCGACATTATGAGCCTATGTACCATAAAAAGTATTGAAAACCGTAAAAAAAGGGAAGTCGAGATGCAGTATCTCGCGGAACGCGACTCGCTGTCCAAGCTTTATAATCACAGGGCAACAAAAAGTCATATAACTGCCTTTTTGGAAACAGGCGAGGGTCTTTCCGGCCAACATGCTATGCTGATTATGGATATTGACGATTTCAAAAAAATAAATGATACCCACGGCCACCTGTATGGCGACAATCTTTTGGCAAAGATTTCGGATACGGTTCAAACCCTTTTCCGCTCAACCGATATATTGGGGCGTGTCGGCGGGGATGAGTTTGTATTCTTTTTTAAGAACATTTCAGCCCCCGACATGGCTACCGGGAAGGCTGTAGAGGTAAACCGGGTTATTCAAAACCTTTACTCACAATACGATGACGGCTTGTCCGTAACCGTGAGCATCGGGATTGCCCTTTACCCGTCTCACGGAGTCACCTATGACGAACTGTACGCCAACGCGGACAAGGCTCTATACAAGGCAAAAAAGGACGGTAAAGACACAGTCGCGCTCTTTGAATAACCGTGGCTACATGGCTATATACAGCAATGCCAGAACCAGTTCAATTGGGGCGTCGTTTCTCACAAGAAGTACCGCCAGCATCAAAAGGAAAAGCTGCTCGCTGTCTTCCCAAAGTCCGTCGAGAAACGACGGGCTTTTTTTCTTTATCAAACCCGGTTTTTCGGCAGACAGCTTGTTTTCAGGCAAATCGGGTTTTAAGCCTTCTGCCAAAGTCTTATCCTGGTCTGCTTGCTGCTTTTCCTCTTTGAAATGCCCATCGTTCTCCACATATTTGCGTGCGCGCTCCTGCATCTGGCGAACCCTTTCGACAGCCTCCCTTTGCATACGCAGCATATTTTCATCCATCATGGCAATTCTCCTCTGTTATAGAACATAAATAAACTGCGTCATTAAAATATTCCTTTATCTTTTAAAAGCGGCAGCACCTTAAGCATCTGCATAATCTTCAGGGTATCGTCCAGCCTGTGGCGGCGCTCGTCCTGCAGATAGGGGCGAAGCGCCTTGAGAAGCATGGTGTCCTGATTGTCCTGTTTGAATCTGGAAACAAGCGGCAGCAGCTTTGAAATGGCCTCATAATCGCCGCCCCCGGCGTCCGGATAGGGCAGGGCGGCGGAAACGGGAGACAAATCCGGATTGCCCGCTGCAGGCGGATTTGCCGCAGCAGGCGGGTCGTCGACAGCAGACTGGTTTCCAATACCAAGCGAAGCCGCGGCTGACTGTAGTTTTTGTAAGCCGTCGGGTGAACTCAACAATTCACTGAGCTTTTGAGCCAAATCATCCAATATCCTTCACCGCTCTTTCGGTACACGTTAAAATCCAGATTATATCTTTCTGCCAAGTAGCTTTTCAATCAACTGCTGTGCCTGGGGGGTTCTGAGCATCTTTTCCAGTTTATCTTTGTCACTGACCACCTCTTGAAACCTGGCGGCATCAACTGCCGAAAGCTTTGAGGATAGTTTTTGCGCCATATTACCGTCAACGGTTGACGCCAGTTCTTCGGGACTTATACCAAGCCTTTTGCTGGCATATTGCAATAGTGTCTGAAGCTGTTCGGGGGTAGGCTTGTTATCACTCATTATTTATCAACCCTTTCCACACAGAAGGTTTCTGTGATATACTTATGAAAAATAAATTTTAAATATGAAGGGATCTCGGGATATGCGAATTCTTGTTGTTTCAGATACGCACGGCAATGAATACGCTTTGCGCCAGACGATTTCAACCCAGCCCGAAGCAGAGCTGATATTTCACCTCGGCGACGGGGCTCGGGAAGCCCTTTCAATCGCGGAGGAATTCCCAAACCGTCAGTTTAGGATGGTTTGCGGCAACGGGGATTTCGGCTATTCCGCCCTTCTGCCGGATTCCGGCATGGAGGAAACAGCAGGTCCTAGGATTTTTTATACACACGGGCACCGCTATAATGTGAAGATGGGGATTTACCAGGTTGTTTGCGCCGCCCGCGAACGAAAGGCGGATATCCTTCTGTTCGGGCACACCCACAATCCGGTCTGGGCTTATCATGACGGGCTTTATATCATGAATCCCGGCAGTCTTGCCTATGGCACCCCGACCTATGGTTTTATCGATATCACGGATGCAGGGATTGCGGCAAATATTACGGAGCTACAATTATGAACCATCAAATCAGGGAGATTAAGGGCTTAACCGCCCGGGAACTGGGTAAACCCGCATACTATTTTGAATCGGTCGGTTCAACAAACACATGGCTTAAGGAAAACGGAGCTAAACTACCGCACGGCACCCTGTGCTGGACAGGATACCAGACATCGGGGCGGGGGCGGCTGGGCAGAGTGTGGCATGCCGATGCGGGCCGTTCTCTTTCAATGTCGCTGCTTTTCAAGCCCTCGTACAGTGCGGCTTTGTTGCCCCTTATCTGCGGAATCGCCGTTTCACAAGCGTTATGTATGCTTACCGGCCGTTATTATCAAATTAAGTGGCCCAATGATATCATATGCCGGGACCTCAAGATTTGTGGCATATTGTGTGAAAATTGTTTGCTGCCGCACGGTGGCTATGCCGTGGCAGGCATCGGGATCAACCTGCTTCAAACAGGCGAGGAATTTAAAAAAAGAGGACTGCCCAATGCCGGTTCTGTTTATATGGTATCCGGACGGGCACCGGATATGGAGCATCTTGTCGCTTCGATCATCAATAAACTTGAACCTCTATGGCAGATATTGAATCAGGACGGGTTTTCAGCGCTAAAATCTCAATATGAAAAACTTTGTATAACCGTCGGACGTGAGGTATCTGTGCTTTCCCCCGACGGCAGGCTTCAGCGAAAGGGATTGGCTGTCGGAATTGCCGAGGACGGCAGTCTGCTGGTTGACAGCGGAAACGGACCAATCGGTGTCAAGGCGGGAGAGGTTTCTGTTCGCGGGCCGGACGGTAATCTTTTCTGAACCGCGTTTACCCGGTATGATTATCGATAATATTCTCCAACTCGCTTATCACCCAGTCGGTCAGCATATCTATGCCCTCATAATCCATTGCGTCGGTGTAAAACAGCTCGACGGTTTCGCGGGCTGACAGGATTTCAGCCGAAATGCCCACCGCTTCATTAATAAGCTCCCGCGCCGCCCTTCGGTTGAAGGATAACAGTTGACGGCGTTGTCTGAGTCGTTCGGCGTCGGTAAACCTCGCCGCATGTATGCGGCGGAAAACAGGGAAATCAGCCTTGTGCCACTGGTTGGATGTTGTAAACCCGATACCTATGGACGGAAGCAGCAGGTGTTCGGGCTTGTCATCCGGTGATATCGGGCAATAACAGCAGATGACATTATGTCCCGCGTCAAGGGCGCGTTTTCTCAGTTCATCCAGAAGTACGCGCGACGAGGCACCGTGCTCATCCTCAATCGAATAAATGCGCGGGCAGAGGGATTGCAGGGTTTGGTGAAAAACCATAACCCCTTCGGGCGTTATCGCCGACAGGAACCGCCGTATCTCCTTCCCAGGTAGTTCACTGCTCATACCGAATTCACGCGCAGCGATACGGGCCGCGCTGCGCTGAATTTTGGCAAGATCGGTGCTGTCAAGCGCAATCCTGCAGGATTCATTCAGCAGGGAGGCCGCCGCCCCGATAAACCTCCGGCGGCGGGCATCAAGCGTATGGCAGCCTGAAAGCGCTTCTGTGATTTCGGTTGCACGGCTATAAAGCATATCTATTTTCATACATGCGCTCAGGTTTACAATCTGTTCAACCGCACCCCAGCATTTGGGTTCAATCGTGTGGGGGGCGCTGGCATCAAGTATACATGCCTTTATCTCAGGAAAAACCAAACCGTCCAGCTTATTCGGATCGGACGGACAAACGATTGCCTGAATTTCGTTTCCGCCTGCCGCCATGAACGCATACACCCGACCCAGAAGATGGGTTTTGCCCGAACCGGGACCACCCTTGAGCAAAAATGCCCGCCAACCGTCACTGACGTCATAGAAGTCGTCAAGGAATCCGAAAAAGCCGGACGCGGTATTTGTGCCCATAAAGAATCGGATCGGCGTCCTCATATCCAACATTACAATCCCTCCCGTATACTTGTCACTCTTACAGGATATTCCGCGGCAGACCGATTGGTGCTTGTTGATGACAGAGAGTCTTTAATTTACTGAGCCTTTCCGTTCATTATATTTCACAAAACTATACTGGTTTAGTATATTTTATTTGTTTATCGAAACATTGTATAAAACAAGCAGCTTTGTTATAATATAAGCTAAGATAGTTTAAAGCGAAACTACCTTGAAATCTTGGGAAGGAGATGTTCGCGTATGGCGGAATTTAAGCCGGGAGCATGGCAGAAATTTGTTGATGTCCGGGATTTTATTGTCCGTAACTATACACCCTATGACGGAGACGAATCGTTTCTCGCACCGCCCACAGACAGGACAGAAAAGCTTTGGGGACAGGTCAAGGCGCTTATGAAGGAGGAACATGACCGCGGCGGCATTTATGACATCGATACACACACCATCTCGGATATCGATGCCTACCCCCCCGGATATATAGACAAGCAGCTTGAACAGATTGTCGGGCTTCAGACCGCAAAGCCTCTTGTCCGCGCCATAATGCCGTTCGGCGGCATCAGGATGGTTTATAATTCACTTGAGGCATATAACCGAGAGATGGAACCCGAGATCGCCCGGGTTTTTAAATATCGTAAAACCCATAACGACGGGGTTTTTGATGTATATACGCCCGAAATGCGCGCCGCGAGAAAGACGGGAATCATAACAGGTCTGCCCGATGCGTATGGGCGCGGACGTATCATCGGGGATTACAGGCGGGTTCCCCTTTACGGCGTAGATTATCTGATTGAACAAAAAAAGCGCTCTCATCGGGACGCCGTATACAACGTAATGGACGCAAAGGTCATCCAGCTCCGGGAAGAGCTTGCTGAACAGATCCGCGCCCTCGAAGCCCTGAAAAGAATGGCAGAGTCCTATGGCTTTGATATTTCCAGACCCGCAAACGATACCAAGGAGGCTATCCAGTGGCTGTATTTCGCCTATCTGGGGGCAATCAAGGAGCAAAACGGCGCCGCCATGTCACTCGGGCGCGCTTCCACATTCCTGGATATCTATGCCCAGCGTGACCTTGAGGAAGGTCGATATACCGAAAGCGAAATACAGGAGTTAGTCGACCACTTTGTAATGAAACTGCGGCTTGTGCGCTTCCTTCGCACCCCCGCATATGATGAGTTGTTCAGCGGTGACCCCACATGGGTGACCGAGTCAATTGCGGGGCTTGGCACCGACGGGCGGCATATGGTCACCAAGATGTCCTACCGCTTCCTGCACACCCTGACAAACCTCGGTCCCGCCCCCGAGCCCAATATGACGGTTATATGGAGCCCCCGCTTGCCCGAGCCGTTTAAAAAATACTGCGCGAAAATGTCTATCGATACCTGTTCGATTCAATATGAAAGCGACGAGCTTATGCGCAAAAAGTTTGGTGACGACTACGGTATAGCCTGCTGCGTATCGGCCATGAGGGTGGGTAAGCAGCTCCAGTTCTTCGGCGCCCGAGCCAATCTCGCCAAGGCGCTGCTTTATGCCATCAACGGCGGTCGCGATGAAAAGAGCGGAGATCAGATCGGGCCGGAATTTCTCGCCTGCCGCGGCAAGTATCTTGACTATGACGATGTCAAGCGCCGTTTCGATAAAATTCTCGACTGGCTGGCGTCATTGTATGTCAACACCCTCAATGTAATTCATTATATGCACGATAAATACAGCTATGAAAAGTTGCAGATGGCATTGCATGACGACGAGCCCATCCGCACAATGGCGTGCGGCATAGCAGGCTTGTCGGTGGTTGCCGATTCGCTTTCGGCCATTAGATACGCAAAGGTCAGACCGATTCGGGATGAAACCGGTCTTGCGGTGGACTTCCAGATTGAAGGCGACTTCCCGAAGTTCGGAAACAACGACCCGCGCGTCGACGATATCGCAGTCGAGGTTGTTAAATCCTTTATGGATAAGTTGAGAAAATGCCCGACTTATCGTGATGCCGTGCATACCCTTTCCATCCTCACAATAACATCCAACGTCGTGTACGGCAAAAAAACCGGCTCGACTCCCGACGGACGCAAGGCGGGCGAGCCCTTCGCCCCGGGTGCTAACCCGATGCACGGACGCGACAGTCACGGAAGTATTGCCTCCATGATGTCGGTTGCCAAGCTGCCCTATGATTTCAGCGAGGACGGAATCAGCTACACCTTTTCGATTGTCCCGAGCGCCCTCGGACGAGGCAAGGAGGAGATGGCAGACAATCTTGTCAATATGATGGACGGATATTTTGAGGAGGCCGGACATCATATAAATGTAAATGTACTGAATCGCGAGGTGCTTATGGATGCAATGGAGCATCCCGAGCTTTATCCCCAGCTTACCATACGGGTGTCGGGATACGCAGTAAACTTTGTAAAACTGACCCGCGAACAGCAGCTTGATGTCATCAACCGCACCTACCATACTCGTTTTTGACCGCTTTTTAGATTTATCCTGCTGATTTTTAAGGGAACGCGTTTATGCGTTCCCTTAAAAAAGTTTTTACCTAACTTGAATATAAATTTTAAAAACTACGCGCCCCTCGCTTGCACTCAATTATTACACCTATGTCAATATTCCGTCAGTGTAAAATTAAGCGGGGATGCTTTTTGCATTTAAATCTTTTTCTTTGTAGAATTATCTGGTAAAATATATAAATGTATATTAATGATTTTGATTAACTGCCATTTTCGGGGGGATTAATCTGAAAAACGTGATGGGAAGAATACATTCGGTTGAAAGCTTCGGAACCCTGGACGGACCGGGTATCAGGTATGTCCTTTTCCTTCAGGGTTGTCCTCTGCGCTGCCTGTACTGTCACAACCCCGACTCATGGTGTATAAAGAGTGGTCAGGAAATTGGCTCTGTCGATGTCGTAAAGGATATTCTTAGATACAAAAATTTTATAAAAAACGGCGGGGTAACCCTGTCGGGCGGCGAACCTCTGATGCAGGCCGATTTTGCGGCGTCAATTTTGGAAGGCTGCAAGCAGCATGGTCTTCACACCGCAGTCGATACCTCGGGCGGCGTTTCGCTTCTGATATGCCGCAGGGCGGTTGAGCTTGCCGACATGTTGCTTTTGGACATAAAGGCCGCGGACGACGCCCTCTTCCGCAAGATAACCGGACACAGCATTAACAACACGCTGGAGATGCTGGAGGCGTGTGAAAACATGAGAAAACCGATATGGATACGGCATGTCCTTGTACCGGGGCTTACCATGGACGATAAACAGCTAAAAGCTCTTGGCGAGCTTCTTGCCCACTATTCCTGCATTGAGCGTGTCGAGCTTCTTCCCTTTCATAAAATGGGTGAATTTAAATGGGAGCAACTCGGAAAGCCCTATACCCTCGGGGACACCCAGCCGCCCGAATCCGAACAGGTGGAACACGCCCGCAGTTTACTGCGCGGCTTCGGGTTGCCGGTAAAATAGCCGATAGTATTTGAGATATAATAATTTCCAATCATAATCGGTGAAAAGGAGGACAGACGTATGGCAAAAAAGTGGACGGACGAACAGCTACAATGCATCGAAACCCGCGGCGGTACCGTGCTGGTTTCGGCGGCCGCCGGTTCGGGCAAGACCTCGGTTCTGGTGGAGCGGGTCATCGGGCTTGTAACCGATGCCGAAAATCCGGTGGATATCGACCGTCTGCTTGTTGTAACATTTACAAATGCCGCAGCTTCCGAAATGAAGCAAAGACTTGCCGCCGCCCTGTCCGAGCGGATTGCCCAAAAACCCGACGACCTACGCCTTCTCCGCCAGCAAATGCTGGTCGCGCGGGCTAATATAAGTACGGTTCACGGCTTTTGCTCCTCCCTTATCAGGGAGCATTTTCACCTATTGGAACTGCCTCCCCAGTTTCGCGTTGCCGAAACGGCAGAGACCGCCCAGATGGCCGATGAAGCCCTTAATGAAATCGTTGAAGAACTTTACCAAGAAAACTCCCCCGAATTTATAGAGCTTACCGAATTGCTTAGCCCGGGCAAGGATGACCGCATTCTGTTTGACGCAATACAAAAAATACATACCTTTATGCAGTCCCACCCTTATCCCGAAAAATGGCTTGCCGAAAAACAGGGTTATTATGCAATCGACCTGCCTGCGGGACAGACCTCTTGGGGAAGGATGGTTTTGGATAAGGCGGGCGACATACTGAAAGGCGCGACGTCACTGGTTGGGCGGGCGCTTGCCCTTGCCGAGGAAGAGCCGGTTATGGCGGAAAAATACGCCGACTTCCTTCGTACCGAGCACGCCATGCTGGAAAACGCCGCAAGCCGAATGTCTTCTCTTAGATGGGACGAGGCAATAATATACGCACAGGGGCTTGCCTTCGGCACACTTCCCCAGCTTAGAAATTACGGGGACCAAGCGCGAAAGGAACGCGTCAAGACTCTGCGTGATAAGGCAAAAAAGGATATAAAAGAAAAGCTTCCCCCTCTTTTCTGCGGGGATGATGCCGAATGCCGCGAGGACATCAACGCCCTGTCGGTGCTGGCGGATGTACTGTTCGATGCAGTTGGGCGGTTCGGCAAACGGTATGCCGAAAAGAAGCTCGCGCGCGGACTTGTTGACTACAACGATCTTGAGCATATGGCGCTCAGGCTGCTTGTGGACGAGGACGGAAACAAAACGTCGCTGTCCGCCGAGCTTTCGAGTCGGTTTGACGAGGTGCTGGTGGACGAATATCAGGACACCAACGCCGCCCAGGACGCCCTTTTCCGCGCCTTGTCGCGGAATGAGAGCAACCTGTTTATGGTAGGCGATGTCAAGCAGAGCATATACGGTTTCAGGCAGGCAATGCCCGATATATTCCTCAGGCGGCGCGACACCTATCAGCCTTTTGACGGTATCAATTATCCCGCTACGATCACCCTCGGAAATAATTTCCGAAGCCGTCTCGAGATCACCGATGCGGTAAATTTTGTTTTTCGTCAGTTAATGACAAAAAGTGTCTGCGGAATGAATTATGATGAGCGGGAAGAGCTTAAGGCGTCTGCAAAATATGAAGCGGCGGAAGGATACCAGACCGAATTGCTTATTATCGATGGAGATACCCGCGAACAGAATGACGACAGTGACGCGGCGGAGGCTCGGGTGATTGCCGCCCGTATACGCGAGATAATGAATACCCTGAAGGTCACAGAAAACGGGGAACTCCGTCCGGCCCGATTCGGGGATTTCTGTATCCTGCTTCGCAGCAAAAGCGCCCATGCAAAAAACTATGCAGACGAATTGTCACGCTGCGGAATTCCGTCATGGACCGAGGCAGCGGGCGGATTTTTTGCCTCTGCCGAGATTGCGTCGGCGGTGGCCCTGCTGCATGTTATCGACAACCCCATTCAGGATATCCCCTTACTTGCAGTTCTAATCTCACCCGTCTTCGGCTTCTCGCCCGACGATTTGACAAAGATACGGCTGCACCACCCTGAAGGCAGACTTTATACCGCCCTTCGCAGGTATGGGAAAAGCGGGGATGACGCTTATCTGAAAAGCAGGATAGCGGCATTTTTGAACCAGCTTGATGCCTGGCGGCTGCTGGCTGTCACCCTGCCAACCGACCGTCTGATACACAGAATATATGAGGATACCGCCCTGACCTCGGTGGCAGCGGCAATGCGGCACGGGGCGCAGCGTGTTGCCAATCTCCGGCTTTTACATGATACCGCCCGCCGATTTGAGCAAAACGGGTTTCGCGGACTTTCGGCTTTTGTCCGCATGCTTGACCGCGCCGAACGGCAGGGTAACGATATCGAAGCCCCCGCCTTCGGCGCCGAGGACGCGGTTCGCATAATGAGTATCCATCATTCAAAGGGACTTGAGTTCCCCTTTTTGTTCATTGCCGGCATGGGACGTAGATTTAACCGCCAGTCTTCCACAGACAATCTGCTGATCCACTCCGATATGGGGGTGGGCTTCAAGAGGCGCGACCCCGAAACCCTGACACAATGGAACACCCTGCCCCGTATTGCAGTGTCGCTAGCTATCTCGAAAAGCGAGCTGGCGGAAGAGATGCGGGTTTTATATGTTGCCATGACAAGGGCAAAGGAAAAGCTCATTATGGTTATGACCATGAGATTCCCCGAAAAGCGGCTTGCCTCACTTGCCGCCCTGATAGGAGAGGAGGATACCCTGCCATCCCACGCCGTACTTAATGCAACAGGGATGTGCGACTGGATATTATCTGCTGCCCTGCGCCATCCATCCGGTGGGCATCTTCGCTCGCTTGCCGGTGACGATTGTATTCCCATCTATCCGGCAGACCATTCATGGCATATTGATGTTCTCCGTTCCCCGCCTCCCGAACCTCCTGAAACATATGAGGAACAGGCGGTAAATCCCGACATGGAATTTGCGGATATAATAAAACAGAGGATTTCATATGCCTATCCCTATCGAGAATTCAGCATGCTGCCCGCCAAACTGGCGGCGTCCGAGCTGTCACACGGTACGGTGCGGCGTGAAAATGTCGCAAACTCCCGCCCCGCCTTTCTCAGCGAGAGCGGACTCACTCCTGCCGAGCGCGGAACCGCATTGCATACCTTTATGCAGTTTGCGGATTATTCTGCCGCCGCCTCGGATGTCCGGGGCGAGATAAGCCGACTGGTCGAAAAAGGATACCTTACCCGAGAGCAGGGGCGGGTAATTCCTGTCGCAAAGGTGAAGTGCTTCTTTGAAAGCGAGCTGTACGCCCGTATCAAAAGTGCCGACAGGGCATACAGGGAATTTCATTTTACAATAGATATCCCCGCCACGAAATTGTTAGCTCAAAAGGCAGGGGTTGCCTCTGAGGAAGTCGTCATCATTCAGGGTATTGCCGACTGTGTACTTGTCGAAAACGGCGGGCTGGTCGTGATTGACTATAAAACCGACCATGTGAAAACAGGCGACATACTGATCGACCGATACAAAGAGCAGCTTGGCATCTATGCAAGGGCGCTTGAACGAACCCTCGGAATGCCGGTGCGGGAATGCCTGCTTTATTCGTTCGCGCTGGACTCGGTTATCAATGCGAATAAGGCGGTTAAGATTATTGAATAATAATATTATCAAATTATACGTTCAGGAGGAAATAACATGATCGATTTTCAAAACGGCGGTTTTTTCAAGCTCAGACCGGTACCGTTTAATAACGTTATGCCGGTGCTACAGCCGCTATTTATCGAGGGCGAACAGATAATAGCCTGTTTTCAGGGAATCAGGGACAGCGTCACCTTTACCACAAAGCGCATTATTGCGATCAATGTCCAGGGGATAACAGGAAAGAAAAAGGATTACACCTCGCTGCCCTACAGTAAAATTCAGGTATATTCCATCGAGAGTGCCGGCGTTTTTGACCTTGACAGCGAGCTGGAGCTTTATTTCAGCGGGCTGGGCAAGGTTAAGTTCGAATTTGTGGGCAATGCGGATATAGCCGCGATAAGCCGGGTTATCAGCCAATACGTCCTGCGCTAAAAACCCGATATCATTTCAATTTTCAATCCTTTCTGGTATAATAGCGGTTGAAAAATTGAAAGAGAGGCGGCTGAAAAATGGAACGATACGCGTGGCAAGCGCGGGTACTGGAGGGCAAACTTGACGAGTATATAAAACGGCATGATGAAATCTGGCCGGAATTGATTGATGTACTCAAAAAGGCAGGAATCGGGAACTATACCATCTGGAATTCAGGCACAACCCTTTTCGGATATTATGAATGTGAAAAAGGAGTCGAATATGCCGCAAGGGTACAGGCCGAAAGCCCTGTGGTAAAGAGATGGAACGAGTATATGAAGGATGTCATGGTTATGGAGATGGATCCCGAAACCGGCGCCCAGCCCTTACTCAAAAAGGTATTTGTTATGGACTGAAAGGTTAAAAAATTTTTATTTAACTTTTGTTATCGCATATTACAATTTGTGCAAAAATCATTTAAACACTGTTCATAAATACCTTTAAAAGTCTGGTATCATTATAAGATAGGATATAAAAATAACCCGATAGGGGGGAATGAAATCATGTCCTGTGGCAAAATCATGGTGGTTGATGACGACAGTAACATTTGTGAGCTTCTCCGTCTGTATCTCGAAAAAGAGGATTATGAAGTCGTCATTGCCCAGAACGGAACCAAGGCTCTTGAGATGTTTGACCGCGAAAAACCCGATCTCATCCTGCTGGATATTATGATGCCGGTTCTTGACGGGTGGCAGGTCTGCCGAGAGATACGGAAAAAATCATCATGTCCAATTATAATGCTCACGGCCAAGGGCGAGGTGTTTGACAAGGTTCTCGGGCTGGAACTGGGCGCCGATGACTATGTGGTGAAGCCCTTCGAGGCTAAAGAGGTTGTGGCTCGAGTCAAGGCGGTGCTCCGGCGTAGCGGAAAATCACAGCAAAAATCAAAGATAGTCCAGTTTGAAAACCTTTACATAAACATGGAAAACTATGAGCTTCGCGTCTGCGGTAAACAGATTGACACGCCGCCGAAGGAGATGGAGCTTATTTACCATCTCGCCAGCAATCCCAACAGAGTGTACACGCGCGACCAGCTTCTTGACGAGGTGTGGGGTTTTGAGTATTACGGCGACAGCCGTACGGTTGACGTTCATGTAAAAAGGCTCAGAGAAAAGCTGGACGGTATTTCCGACAAATGGACTTTGAAAACCGTCTGGGGCGTGGGTTACAAATTCGAGGTGCACGACAACTTCGAGTAACGGCGCATCAAGCACGGATGTCGGATTACTGATTTTAATTGAAGTTCAGTAATATATGCCAGCATATAATTGCTGGCATATCCCGCACATTTTGTTGGAGGTGACGGCGTGTTTAAAAGCATTTTCACAAAATATTTTTCGGTTTTGTCAATCATAATCGTCGTCAGCTTTGCCGCAATGGGCGGGATGCAGCTTCTGCTTTCCACCCGCTACTGGGTCTCCGAAAAGCAGGCGCTGCTTAAAGAAAACACCAGCAACCTCGCGAAAATAACAGCAAGCTATGTTATCCGCGGCGATAGTGTAACATCGCTTTACCCCTATCTCAGTCTCATGGCCGAAACAATCGATTCCTATATTTTCATAACCGGCACTGACGGGCGGGTGCTCCTCTGCTCGGATAATGCGGAGGGGCTTCTTTCAAATATTACGATTCCCGAGACCGTTATGAAAAAGCTGTCCTCCGGGGATTATTTTGAGGTGGGACTGCTGGAGGGGGTATATAAAAAACGTCAATACACCGTCGGCATACCCATCGCTCTTCAAAACGGACAGGTAATAGGCTATGTCTTCGCTTCAACCTCGGCAGAGGGACTAAGCAAATACCTTATGAATAATCTGCAGGTGTTTTTCCTTTCGGCGCTAGGAGTTATGACCCTAACATTTGTCGCCGTGTATATAATGACCTTCAGAATGGTCCGCCCCCTTCGCCAGATGGCGGCGGCGGCACGCAGCTTCGGAGTCGGGGATTTCAGCCGGCGAATTTCGGTCCACGGCAAGGATGAGGTTGCTGAGCTTGCTTCATCTCTAAACAATATGGCAATATCACTGTCCTCGGTCGAGGGCATGCGCCGAAGCTTTATCGCTAATGTTTCGCACGAGCTCAAAACCCCAATGACCACCATTGCGGGCTTTATTGACGGGATTCTGGATGGCACCATCCCCGCCGAAAAGCACGATTACTATCTCAGGATTGTTTCCCATGAGGTAAAAAGACTTTCCCGCCTTGTAAAATCAATGCTGGACTTGTCAAGGATAGACAACGGCGAGCTAAGGCTGAAGCCTGTCTATTATGACCTGACCGAGCAGGTGTGCAACATCCTTCTTTCGTTTGAACAGCGTATCGAGAGCAAAAATATCACGGTAACCGGACTGGAGGACTGCCCGCGCGCCGATGTTCTGGCGGACTTTGACCTTTTGGGGCAAGCGGTATATAATCTCCTTGATAATGCGGTAAAATTTATTGACGAGGGCGGCACCCTCACCCTGCGTGTGACCCGAAAGGATAAAAAGGTTTACTTCCTTGTCAGAAATACCGGAGTCGGTCTCCCCCCCCATGAGATGCCACATATCTTTGAAAAGTTTTATAAAAGCGACAAATCGCGCAGCCTCGATAAGAACGGTATGGGACTCGGACTTTATATCGTCAAAACCGTTATAACCCTGCACCACGGGGAAATATCGGTGCGCTCGGTTGAGGGTGAATTCTGCGAATTTGAATTCTGGCTGCCCGAAGCGGGAGGCGGTCATTAAAAAGGCCTTGCGATTTTTTACATTCTATTAATAAAGTTTATAAAATATAGGTTTTTTCTTTAATTCTTGTACATAAAATCGGGTTAGAATATAAATATCCCGATTGTTTAATACAAGCATAATCTTAAAACGCAAATTACAAACCGAAAGGAATGGAACCTTATGGCAAACTGGTTTGACGAAAACGATTATTTGAAGCCTGAATCCGAGAAAAAGGAGGAGCATATCGAGGGCGAAAAGGATGCTGTCGAGGAAGTCTCCCAATCCCCCGCCGAATCGTCCGCCCCTTCGGCAGACAGCGAATCGCCGAAGTCCGGACAGGAAAGCGCCGTTAGCGAAACGCAACAATATAATCCTCCCCCGGTCTCGCCCCCCGAAACACCGTGGTACTCGCCGCAGGGCTCATCCTATCAAACCCAGCAGAATAACTCCACCTACCATTACGGAGTAAACACGCCGAATCAGGTGCCGAACAGCACAAACTATTATCAGCCCTATGGCAACCAAGGCGGCGGATATAATCAACAAGGCGGCTATAATCCTTACGGAAATTGGCAGCGTATGCCCCAACCCGATATGCAGCCAAACAACCAGCCCGGAATGCCGCCCAAGCCTCCAAAAAAGAAAAAGCGCGGCGTTTCAATCGCCATCGCCGCGTTAAGCGTGATTTGCGCCGGCGCCATCATTACACTGTCGGTCCTGTTGGCGATTGCACTAAGCGACAATTCCATTAAAAATACCGGCAATCCTTCCTCCGGCGACACATCGACAACCATAAACAAAAACGCCCCCGCCCTGAGCATCGAGGAGGATGACCCCGATGCAAAGGGCTTGAGCACACCGGCGATAGTTGAAAAAAATCTGGCTTCAACCGTTGTAATCACCATTTATGACAGAACTTCATCTTTTTACGGCGTACCACAGCAGCAGGAGGTCGGCGCGGCGTCCGGAATTGTCATGAGCGCCGACGGTTACATCATTACAAACTGGCATGTTGTAATCAACGAGAACACGGCTCCAGCGTATAAGCCTTATGAGAGAATAGACGTAAAAACGTATGACGGAACTGTGTATGAAAACGCCGAGGTCGTCGGCGCCGACAAGGATACCGACCTCGCCGTAATTAAGGTTGGTGCTATAAAACTCTCGGTACCGGATTTCGGGGATTCCTCGGCACTCAAACTGGGCGATAAGGTGGTCGCAATCGGGAATGCAGGCGGTCTTAGCTGGACTACAACCCAGGGCATTGTGTCAGGCCTTGCACGTGACGTGTATGAGGATACCGGATATGCCATTAAATGCCTGCAGGTCGATGCGGCGATTAATCCCGGAAACTCGGGCGGCCCTCTGATCAACTCACAGGGTCAGGTTGTGGGCGTGAACTCCGCAAAAATCGTTGCCCAAGGCTATGAAGGGCTTGGCTTCTCGATTCCAATTAAGGAAGCAAAGGTTATCATCGATGACCTTGTAAAATACGGTTATGTTAAAAATCGTGTCGTGCTCGGCGTTACGGTACGTGATATTACCCAGCCGGGCTACGAGGGTGTGCAGATACTCGAGATAAATAAAAACTCGTGTCTTGTGGGAACAAATGCACGCGTCGGCGATATTATCACCAAGCTCAACAATACCGACATCCGTTCGGGGGTCGATTTGAGAAGCGAACTTTCCAAGTTCAAGGTGGGCGACAAATGCACCCTGACCCTTATTCGTGTTGACCGAGACGGAGGTAAGGAAACCATCAAGGTAACCTGTACGCTCAAGGAATATCAAGGATAATTCAAATTGAATATTGAAAATCGGGCGCCCCAACAGGCGCCCGATTTTGCGTCATATATCGATTTCATTGTTATATTTTAAATCCAGCCCCTCCTTATATAGGTGGGAGGTATCCGAAAAGCAGAGACATTTCGGGGATGTGTAGCCGTCGGCATAATTGGAAAACTGAAAGATTGAAAATCCGGTATGGGTGATGTCAAAGCTTGACCAGAATATATGCGGCGGGATTTGCAAAAGGTGGGACATCCATGTCAGGCCGAAACCCTGGTGACAAAACACCGCCACCCGCTCATTATTGGATCTGAGGATTTTATAAATACTGCCCTCGCGCCGGTATCCAAGCCGTTCCAAAAAGTCATCCGAGCCCTCGATAATCCTGTCATATCCCTTTTTAAGGTCATATCCGGCAAAGCAGGGGCACTGATGCCAGTTTTCGCCCAGTTGCAGGGTATCGTCGTTTTTGAGCAGGGTGGTTTGCTGGTCAAAACACCATCTCCTGCTGCCGTCGGGCATAATCATGGAAAAATCGCAGTATGCCAAATCTTCGCTGGTCCAATCCTCCACGGTATATGTAATCCCCAGCAAATCACAGGTTGGCTGTGCCGTTTGTCGGGCCCTTAATAACGGGGAAGAAAAAATTCTGTCAAAACCATGAACCGCCAGTCGTTTTGCAAGGGCTTCTGCCTGAATTTTGCCCTTTTCGGTGAGGGAATCCGGATTATAAATCGGATCGCCGTGTCTGATTACATATAAAAGCATTCTACCACCTCATCTGATTGATATATTAACATACTAAAAATACTCTGTAAAGCCGAATCACGGCAATAAAAAGTTGCAATAAATTCACCGTTCTATCAA
>LSQX01354392.1_pt3 | contig 44832 bp, 45 predicted proteins | sample 654561 | NCBI WGS metagenome assembly LSQX01 (sample SAMN04489861, study PRJNA283612) | anaerobic digester metagenome | isolation source: 4 biogas reactors fed with cattle manure at either 37C or 55C with and... | place: Denmark: Kongens Lyngby | collected 2014 | reverse complement strand
AAAAAAATACAGTCTCTCAGCAGGTCTCCCACAAAGAGCTTCAAATGTAGTAGAATAAGTATTATAGTTATAAAACACCGTATATGGAGGATAAAACCAAAATGAGAGTAAAGGGTAGCACCCTTGTTATACTGGCGGCATTTTTCTACGGAATAAACGTTGTAATATCCAAGGCAGCCTACAGCGAAGGCGCAACCCCAATGTTCGTGCTGGCCATGAGGTTTCTTATAGCATCGATACTTTTGTGGGGATACAGCCTGGCGGTGGGAGGCTTCGAAAAGGTACGCGCTTCAAGGGAGCAGCTTAAAATACTGCTTATAATAGGAGGGGTAGTATACGCCGGGTTTTCGATGTTCTACTACAATTCGATAAACTATATACCGGTATCCCTCGCCTCGGTAATCTTTTACCTGTACCCGGTCATGGTAAACCTATTTATGATGAAAGTGATGAAGGAAAGGATGGTTCCAAAACAGCTCTTCGCACTTATGCTGGCGACGGTTGGCTGTATACTAATGGTATGGTCACCGGTCTCGAATTTTAATATATTCGGAATTATTCTAGCCTTCGGTGCTTGCCTGTCCTTCAGCATCCACCTGATACTTCTGGGCAGCAGATTCTCCGAAAGGTTAAACAGTATGGATACCCTTACCGTTACCACATATATAACCACAGCGGCCACCATAACACTCATGGCTGCAGCTCTTATAACCGGTAGTTTCCAGATATCCATAACACCAAAGGCCTGGTCAGCGGTGTTAGCCAGTGCCTTCTTTTCCACATTTTTATCAAACCTGCTTTTCTTTACGGGCATACGAGAAACAGGCTCCTCAAAAGCCGCCATACTAAGCACCCTCGAACCGGTAGTAAGCGTTGCCTTGGGTGTGATACTGCTTAAGGAAATTCTCACACTTGTCCAGTTTGCGGGCGTTATTATGATAATAATATCGGTGCTTGTTATTAACATGCTAAAAACCTGTAACAACGCGTAATAAAAAATTGAACAACTGCCTGTGACAGTTGCTCTATAAAAACTCCCTGCTGAGTTTTTTTATGGCCCTCTTTTCTATCCTTGAGACATAGGAACGTGATATCCCGAGCATCTGGGCTATCTCCCGCTGGGTCTTTATGGTGCCGTTGGAGAGGCCATATCGCAGTTCCAGTACTATTCTTTCCCGCTTTTTCAAAACCTTATCCATTATTTTATACAGTTTGCCGGTCTGCAGTTTCTTTTCCACTTCGTCAAGGACGGTATCGCAGTCGGTACCCAGTATATCTAACAGGGAAATTTCGTTGCCCTCCTTGTCTATTCCTATCGGGTCCTGAAGGGATAGTTGGTTTTGTGTTTTTTTATTGGACCGTATGGTCATCAGTATTTCGTTTTCTATACATCGAGCGGCATAGGTTGCAAGCCTGGTACCCTTGCTGTTGTCAAAGGTGGTTATTGCCTTTATAAGACCGATGGTACCTATTGAAATAAGGTCGTCAGCGTCCCTGCCGGTATTGCTGTATTTCTTCACAATATGCGCCACCAGCCTTAAATTTCTCTCAATCAGTATATTTTTTGCCCTCTCATCGCCCTGTTCATAGAGCGCTAGATACAGTCTTTCTTCCTCTTCAGTCAGCGGCTGGGGAAAGGAGGAGTTGCCTGTAACAAAGGAAAACAGCAGCAGCGTATCCTTTAGCATGGCTGCGGTAATTACCGCTATCGCCGCAAGCATAAATATGCTCACCTCCGAAAATAGGGTCACTCTAAATTATATGAGCCACCCCACACGGATGTGCATGTACCGGTTGGATTTTTCGATGTGTTTTTATTTAGATAGGCAGTTTATAAAAAGTGTATAGGAATTGAGATTTTGGCTGGTTGACGTGTTTACCTTTCACCCAGCTCCATTATCCTTTGTGCAATACTTCTAAAAACCGGGGCGGCGACACTTCCGCCGCTCCTTCCGTTTTCCACAAGGACTGTGATTACGTACCTGGGATAAAGTCTTGGAACATAGCCGGTAAACCAGGCATGAAGCACTTCTTCACCGTTTATCCTCTGGCCGGTTTGGGCGGAACTGGTCTTACCGGCGGTACCGCCATGGCCCGGAAGAGCCGCCAACGTACCAGTTCCCTGGTCCACAACCATTTCCATCATCTTTCTTAGTTCCATAGCAACGAAGGGTGAAATGACACGCCCGGGCTTCTCCGACGAACCCATGACCATAACGCTACCCGATTGTTCCGCCACGCTCTTCACCACACTAGGCTGCTTACGTATACCGTTGTTTGCAACAATGCTAGTCATAACCGCCACCTGTAGCGGTGTAACCATAATATCCCCTTGTCCTATTGAGATGTTGCACACATCTGACTTGTACAGTTTTCGGTCTGAGGGTATCAGTCCCGGCTGTTCCTCCAGGGGATTAAGTCCTACTATCTCGCCCAGTCCGAACCGCTCCGCCATTTCTATTATTCGTTCACCACCAACCCTTTGGCCAATTTCTATAAAAAAAGTATTGCAGGATTTGGCGTAGGCGCCAAACATGTCCACATCGCCATGGCCTCCAATGTCATAGCTAGAACATTTTATATGCAGCTCTCCCATTTCTATGTACCCGGGACAGTTTACCGTATCAAAGGGATTTATCAAGGTGTCCTCCAGTGCTGCCGCAGCAACAACCGTTTTGAATATGGACCCGAGGTTGTACTGCTGAAAGGCCTTGTTAAGCAGTTCACCCCTTTGGCCGTCAAGGTAATCTCCCACGTTCCCCTGGGCGTAGTTGGGCCGGCTGGCCATGGCTGCCACTTCGCCGCTTTCTGCGTCCAGCACCACAACCGCTCCCTCTATTCCGAGCTCGTCCATTACCTCCTCAACAGCCCTCTGGATATGATAATCAATAGTAAGTTGCAGGTGACGGTTTCCCACTCTATGGCTGCCGCTTATCAGTTTATAGCCAAGCCCCGGAATGAGCCTTTTGCTACCATCCACCATCGCGGCAACAGTCATTTCCCCATCCCCGGCAAGGTAATTCTCATACAGTCTCTCGAGCCCCGCACGGCCCACATTCTCACTTTTATCAATGTATCCAATAAGATGGCTTGCCACGCCTTTTTCGTCGTATCTTTCAAGGTCGCCCACCACCATAATCCCTCTGGTCCGGATCCCTGCCGGTTGTTTGCCAGCCCCGGTAAGGGGAACTTTATAGGGTGCGGCGGCTTCTTTAAGGTCCTGCAACGCATCCTCATACTTTCTTCCGGTGTGCTTTGCGATAATAACCGCCGCTTCCGACCTATCCTCAATCAACTCAGGGAACACCACAAGGCTTTTCACCGCTCGCCTTCCCGTTAAGGGTATCATATTGGCATCATAAAACTGCCCCCTTGAAAAATCCAAGGGCAGATTTAGCATGCGCTGGTTTGTGGCCCTTTGGGAATATCCCTTGCCCTGCACTATCTGTATCTGTAACAGGCGTACTATAAGCGCCAAAAGCAGCAACAGTATAACACAGCCCGTAAACTGCGTCCTTGAACGGGTACGCCCTCTTTCCTCGGTCATTCTAACACCTTCCGGCAAAAGTTTACCTTTGTATTATTGCCTGTACCGGAAAGTTTATGCAGCTATTCTGCTGCGGGTTTCCTCAGTATATCATCGGGCCTAACCGGGTGTTTTACAGGCATTGTTACCACCTGCTGAGGATGGGGAGCCGAATCTATGCTGTTTCCTTCATCATCCCTCATCCATTCTATGGTCTGTACAAAAAAGTCCCTACCCGGTCCCGTTACCTCCACCTTATCTCCGACAAACATTCGGTTCCTTTGCTCAATGGTTGCAATACCGTTCTTTTCATCGTAATCAAGCACAAGACCCACAAAGTCATAGTCCCGTATATAGCTGCTTCTATCATAAATTTGCGCATCCTTATCGGCCCTTCCAAAGTAAAAACCCGTTGTAAATTCCCGGTGACTTGCCTTGGACACTTCCTCCACCCATTTGTCTCTGTTTGAGATATAGTATTCCGGGTCCTGGTACCAAGCATCTATAGCCTCCCGGTATGCCTTGACCACCGTGGCCACGTAATAGGCACTTTTCATCCTGCCCTCAATTTTGAGGCTGGAAATGCCGCTTTCAATCAGCTGGGGTATATACTCAATCATACACATGTCCTTGGAATTCATAATATAGGCCCCGTTCTGGTCCTCGTACACCGGATAGTACTGTCCCGGTCTTTTTTCTTCCATAAGGTAATACTTCCACCGGCATGGATGGGCGCAGTCCCCCAGGTTGGAATCCCGGCTCGCCATATAATTGCTTAATAGGCACCTTCCGGAATAGGATATGCACATTGCTCCGTGTACAAATGCCTCCAGTTGAAGGTCCGACGGGGTCTCCTTCCGAATCTCACGTATTTCTTCAAGGGATAGTTCCCTGGCAAGTACTATCCGCCTAGCCCCCAGTCGGTGCCAGAAGCTAGCGCTTAGGGTATTTACCGTATTTGCCTGGGTACTGATATGTATGTCCATTTTGGGAAGGGTATCTCTCACCAGTTGAAAGATACCTAAGTCGGATACTATCATACCGTCTATACCGGTTTGGGCGGCTTCTTCCAGAAAACCCTCCAATCCCTTCAGGTGATGGTTATGGGGTATTATATTCACAGTAAGGTAGCCCTTTGCACCCCTTGACCGGACAAAATCCATGCCCTCCTTCATCTCTTGGAGGGTCAGGTTTCCCGCCCCCGCCCTAAGGCCAAACCGTTCTCCGGCAAAGTATACAGCGTCCGCCCCGTATATGACTGCCATCCTTAGTTTTTCCAGGTTTCCCGCAGGGGCCAGCAGCTCAATTTTATTCATCCTTTATACCCTCCTTAACGCTTATCGACACACCATCGCCGATGGGCACAATGGACGTATCCAGCAACGGGTGCCGTGTAATGCTTTCTAAGAAACATCTCATCCTTTTTACTATGGTAATCTTTCTTCTTTTGACCAGACTGTCACTGGCCACCATACCCCGGAAAAGCACATTGTCACACACCAGCACTCCCCCCGGCACCATAAGGTCAAGTATCGAATCAAGCATTTCTCCATAGTGCCCCTTGGCTCCGTCTACAAAAACCAGGTCGTACTTTTCAGCCAGGTTATTTATTACGGTCACCGCATCTCCCCAAATCACCTCAATGTTTCCGTCAAAACCGGATTTGTCTATATTGTCCCTTGCCCTTTTCACCAAATCCGGGTCTATCTCTATAGTCACAACCCTGCACCCTTTACCGGCGGCCCTTGCCATTACTATTGCCGAATACCCGATGGCGGTACCCACTTCCAGTATCCTAAGGCTTTTAAACCCCTTTATCAGTACCTCCAAAAGCTTTGCCACTTCCGGCTGGATTATCGGAATCCTGTTTTCCCCAGCGTATTGTTCGATGCATACTAATAAGTCATCTGAAGGGGCTATGTTTGACCTTATATATTCCTGTATATATTCCCTGGAAATACTATCCATTTGCATTATCCTCTCCCAACAACAAAAGGTGGCATAGCTACCACCTATTGTCCTCACTCCTGTATCTTTTATTCAAGGCCCTTACCTGTATTTCTCCTTATCCCTTAAAAACTGCTGGTAATTGCTGCTGAATACATTAGTGCCCTCATTGGTGGCCACAAAGTACAGGTAATCGCTTTCCGCCGGCTCCAATGCCGCCTTAAGCGCTTCCCTGCCCGGGGAAGCAATTGGACCTATGGGGAGCCCCGGCAAGATGTAGGTGTTGTACGGCGAATCAATCTGTGTATCTTTTGTGGACAGCCTTGGCTTCCTCTCCTTAAGCACATATTGAACAGTGGCACAGGACCCAAGGTTCATGCCTGTTCTAAGCCTGTTGTGAAAGACTGCGGATACAAGCGGCAGCTCTTCCACTGTGCCCGCCTCTCGTTCCACCACCGACGCCAACGTAACCATCTCGTCCAATGTCATGCTACCGTCTTCTAAATCCATAAGGCCAATCTCTCCCGCCACCTCTTCAAACCTTCCAAGCATTCTGTCTATAATTGAATTTGCGCTCTCTCCGACAAATACCTCGTAGGTGTCGGGAAAAAGGTATCCTTCCAGCCTGTTCTCCCTTATGGGTATTTCTCCCACGAAATCGCATGAAAAGCTCCCCTCTTTTACTTCCTGCATAAACTCTTCCCTGTCGGCGATACCCTTCTCGTGCAGCAAATCGGCTATTTGCCTGAGTTCATATCCCTCGGGTATGGTGAACCTTACCGTCTCTTTATACACGCTTCCCTTGGTAATCTCATCCATTATACCCTTAAGATCAGATCCTGTGTTAAGCAAATAAAGGCCCGCCTTGTAGCTGTCCTGATAGCCCTCCAGCCTGGTAGCAATCCTGAAGGCCAGCTCGCTACGTATTAAACCCTTGTCAAATAGAATCCTTCCTATCTGTGAAGCGGTGCTGCCTATAGGTATCTCCACCTGCACTGCCTTTTGTGCCCCTGCAGGAATCGCCACCGGCCGGAACAACTGCGTAAACTGTAAAACCCCGACTAGCAAAACCAAAGCCAAAACGGCAATGTATACTGCCACCCTTTTTTTTCTTTTTGCACCGGTGCGGACTGTAGCAGCCGAATCCTTCATGCCCTCACTCCTTCGCCTGTCCCGATGTCCGGTTTATATGTATTTTATATTATATATTCTTCGCCAAGGTTTTACAATATACTTGCGGCGTTTTGACCCGCTATAAAACCGGAAGACCATGCCCACTGCAGATTAAAGCCACCGCACTGCCCGTCTATGTCCATTATCTCACCGGCAAAATATAAGCCCTTTACCAATTTGGATTCCATTGTACCCGGATTTATTTCATTGGTATCAACACCGCCCGCCGTCACCTGGGCGCTCTGCCAACCCTTAGTCCCCCTTATCTTAAACCTCCAATCGGTCAATATGCCTACAATTCTGTTTATTTCTTTTTCGGAAAGGCTTGCTACCGGACGCTTAATATCGTCGATGCACGCTTCCTTTAACACTACCGGTATTAGTCTTTTATTTATAAGCCCCACAAAGCTGAAATCAACAGGTTTGTCCGTGCCCATAGCAATGCGCTTTTTTATAAGTGCCCTAAGCTCTTCCCTGGTCATGCTATCTATCATTATAATTTTTAAATAGACCTTCTTCCCCGCCTTTATCAATTCGCCAGCCTTCCTGCTTACCTGAAGTATTGGCGGCCCCGACACCCCGTAATTGGCAAACAGGATATCTCCCCTGTCCATGGCTACAGACTTATTATCGTAAATTATTTCCGCGGTCCCTACAAATTTAACCCCTTCAATGCGTTTGAAGAAGGACCCCTCCAGCATTATCTGAACCAGGGCTGGAAAAATAGCTGTAACGGTATGCCCGAGTTTTTTGGCCAGGTCATAACCACTTCCGTCGGATCCACTGGAGGGCATCGCTTTACCGCCGGTAGCCAATACTACGCTATCTCCCCGATGCGTTTTGCCGTCCTCCAGCCTAATAATGAAACCGTCTTTTACCGCTAAGATATCCTTAACGCAAGCATCACACCGGATATCAACCCCGAGAGCGTTTAGCTCGTACAAAAATACATCAAGAAAGCTTGAAGCCTGGTCGGACATTGGAAATACCTTCCCCGCATCCTCTACCCTGGGTTGGATTCCTAACTTTTCAAAAAATCTTAGTGTATACTCGGCTGTGAAAGCGGAAAGTGCGCTGTGGGTAAATTTCGGGTTGTTCCCGTAATAATATTCGGTACCAGCATAAATATTGGTAAAATTGCACCGTCCGTTCCCGGTAGCCAATATTTTCTTGCCCACCCGCGGGTTTTTCTCGAGTATTGTAACCTTTGCTCCTAGCCTACGAGCGGAAATTGCGGCCATCATTCCCGCCGCACCTCCGCCCACCACCAGCACATGCTTTTGCCTACTCATGATGTATCTCTCCGTATACCAATGCATATTTGTCTTTGTTTAATCGGTTTTCAGCGCATCGCCTATTATCTTATGCACGTCGCTTAACATCTGGCCAAGGCGCTGTTCAAGCTGGACAAGGTTTTTCACCTGCTCGTCCGCCGATACCAGGTTGTAGAGGTTGTGCAGTTTTGCCATCTGCTCATCGCTCACGTCCTGGCCCATAGCCCTCATGGCCTGGACTTCCAACTGGGTTTTCCTGAACTCATCGGAAATGGTTTTCTTTGCCTCTATCTGGTCAATGGCCTCCTTGACATTTATGTATTCTTTGAACTCGTCGCTTTGCCTTATGGCCTTTGCCAGTTGGTGTGCAGCATCATACGGATTCACTTTTAATACTCCCCCTTTCAAAATGGTAGCCTAAGCAGCAATGGTACCAATACCGGGACCACCGCTGTCAGCAATACTCCGTTCAAAAAGGCTATTATTGCCGTTTCCGGGCCGGTGTACCTTGATATAACCGGTAGCGTTGTGTCCATCGACGTAGACCCCCCCGGCGTTATGGCTTCTATAGGTCCAATCTTAACAGCCACAATCGGTATTAACACAAAGGCCATAAGCTCCCTAACGACATTTGTAATAAAGGCAACGGTACCCAGCCTTATACTATGCAGTTCCGAAATTAGCACCCCTGACAGGCTGTACCAGCCGAACCCGGCCCCCACGGCACCGGCTTCGCCTATGTTATACCCTAATATTAGCCCTGCCACCACGGTACCTGCTACGCTTCCAACGGCTACGCCCAGCGGGATTAGGAAAACCCTCCAGCCGTAATCCTTTAGCTTTGTAAAACTGTCCCGGCTGCGCCCTATGTCCACTCCCACCCAGAACAACAAAAACCACAGCCCTATGTCTATTACGGTGCCCAAATACGCCAAAAGAGCTTCGGGCATAACAAAGGCCCCTGCCGCTATACCCAGGGCCACCGACAAGAATATCGCCCCGCTCACAGTGGTTCACCCCTGCCCCGTCCTATAAGAGGCCGAAGCAGCCTGACCAGCACCAGGCTGCCAATTATGGCTGCAGCGGCAAAGGCTACCGAGTGAAGCCCAATGGAATAAAAGCCCTCGGTTATTTCATCGCTGCCACCAATTCCCACTCCCATGGTAAACAGTATTATAAGCAGCGACCAGAACTGGAACCCGGAGCTTTTGGACACAATTTTCTGCGGAATTATGTCCTTAGCACCCAACAGTATTCCTGCAACAAGAAACAACATATACAGCCACATATTAACCCTCCCGGAATATATATCCGTCTGCCTCCGCCTTCATACCTAAATTTCCATGATAATGGGAAGTATCATAGGTTTTCGTTTTGTTTTTTCGTATAAAAAGGTCCTCAGGCTGTCCCTTATGCTTGTTTTGAGAGTGGCCCATTCGCTTATCTGCTTTTGCTCGCATTTGGCCAGAGCATCCCTTACAACCACCCGGGCCTCTTCCATCAGGTCTTCGGACTCCCTGACATAAACAAATCCACGGGAAATGATATCCGGCCCTCCTATTATGGCCCCACTCTCCTTGGATATGGTTACTACAACCGCCATAAGGCCGTCCTGGGCCAGATGCTGTCTGTCCCTCAAAACAACGTTTCCTACGTCCCCTACCCCCAGCCCGTCCACCAATACTTTCCCGGCTGTAACGTTGCCGTTTATCTTTGCAGAATCCTTTGTAATCTCAATTACATTGCCTATCTCTGCCAGTATTATTCTGTTACTTTCCATACCTAGCGACTTTGCGAGCTGGGCGTGTCGCCCCAGGTGCCTGTATTCGCCGTGTACCGGTATGAAAAACTTTGGCTTTACCAGTGAATGCATGAGCTTAAGTTCCTCCTGGCAGGCATGGCCTGATACATGAATATCCGCAAGGTCCTCATATATTACGTTTGCACCCCTGGCAAACAGCCTGTTTATTACACGACCGATGAGCTTTTCATTGCCGGGTATTGCACTGGCGGATATAATCACCAAGTCTCCGGGCATTATCTCCACGTTTCTGTGGTCCGCATTCGCCATCCGGGTCAACGCGGACATTGGCTCTCCCTGGCTACCGGTGGTAAGTATGGTAACCTCATGGTTTCTGTACCTTCCTATCTCGTCGATGTCAATTTCCAGTCCGTCGGGTATGTCCAGATAGCCCAGTTCCGAGGCCACCCGCACAACGTTTAGCATACTCCTGCCGCACACTGCGAGTTTTCTACCGAACCTGTTGGTTGAGTTTATTATCTGCTGTATCCTGTGCACGTTTGAAGCAAAGGTTGCCACTATAATCCTATTATTGGTCCCGGCAAAAATATCGTCAAAGGTCTGCCCCACCGTCCTTTCGGACATGGTGTACCCCGGCCTTTCAACGTTTGTGCTGTCCGCCATTAAAAGCAGAACACCCTTTTTACCCAGCTCCGCAAACCTGTGAAGGTCTGTCGTTTTGCCGTCGATTGGGGTAAAATCCACTTTGAAATCGCTGGTGTGCACAATAATGCCGGCATGGGTGGTAATCGCCAGGGCTGCCGAATCCGCTATGCTGTGACTTGTCCGGATAAATTCCACGGTCATACTCCCAAGCTTTATGACGTTACCAATCTCTACCACCTCCAGTCGACAGCTTTCTTCCATGTTGAACTCAGCCAGCTTGTTTCGCACAAGCCCCAGTGTCAGTTTTGTACCGTACACCGGCGCGCCAATCTGCTGCAACACATAGGGCAGTGCCCCAATATGGTCCTCATGGCCGTGGGTCAGCACAATCCCCTTTATCCTTTCGCTGTTTTTAGTAAGATAAGTGGTGTCAGGTATCACTATATCTATTCCCAGCATTTCCTCCTCCGGAAAGGTCATGCCGCAATCTATGACGATAATGTCATTTCCCTGTTCTATAACCGTCATATTCTTTCCAATCTCATTAAGACCTCCCAGGGGAATTACCTTAACTTTTGTTTTGTTTTTGTCTTCTGTCATTTTTCACTCTCCTTTTAACGAAAAACACCCGGACAGATGTTTATTTATTCATACATTTCCGACAATAGCCGAAGAATTTTACTCTATGATTAACTACACAAAAGCAGTTCTTTTCCCTTATTGTATCCTCAAGATGCTCCAACAGGTCCTCCTGGACCTCCTGAATTCCGCCGCAGGACAGGCAAATAAGATGATGGTGATGATGGTCTTCCTCGTTTCCTACCAGTTCGTACCTGCCGCAACCATCGTCGAAACTCATCCTGTTGATGGCACCCAACTGTTCCAGTAGCTGCAGCGTTCTATATACGGTGGCGATACCAATTTCGGGATACTTTTCCTTAACCAGCAAATATACATCCTCGGTGCTTAAATGTCTGCCCCGGTTTTCGGAAAACACCTCAAGGGTCGCCCTTCTTTGAGGGGTAAGTTTATATCCCTTTTCTTTAAGCGCTGCCTTGACGTTTTTCGTATTTTCCATTACAGCCACCTCTCTCTTACTATTTACCAAAGAATATTCCCATAACCATCTATCCGTGATTGCTGACCACTAGCTACCAACTACCTACTGTCATTTTTTCTTAACCTTGCCCACCAACGAACTTTTCACGCTGGAAACCATCATGCTAAGGGCACCTTTGTTCTCGCTTAAGGTCCTTTCCAGGCTGTCCAGCATATAGTCCATCTGCTCCCTTTCAATCACCAGCGGCGGTTCCAGCCTTATAACGTTTGGATTGTTCAGGGTATAGGCAGTAATTATCCTGTACCTGTTAAGCAGTTCCCCGGCCACCAAAGCGCCCATATACTCCCTGCCCAGCTTGGATGCCGCTCCCCCGGACACCCTATCCAGAAGGCTTCCTTCACCGCTGTGGAACTCAATACCAATCATCAAACCCCTGCCTCTTACATCCTTAATCAGAGGGTATTTTCCTTTCATGCCGCGCAGTCTTTCAAGGGCATATTCGCCCAGCTGCGCAGCTTTTTTATCCAGCCGGTTTTTAACCATGTACTCAACAGACGCTATTCCTGCAGCCATCGCCATTGAATTGCCTCCAAAGGTGGAGGTGTGAAGCAGGCACTTGTCCATGCTGCCGTAGGCCTTTTTATAAACCTTTGAAAGGGCTATACAAGCACCTACCGGCATCATTCCTCCACCCAGGGATTTGGCGAGACACATAATATCCGGCACCACCCCTTCGTGCTGGCAGGCAAAGTATTCACCGGTCCTGCCCATCCCCGTTTGAATTTCATCCATTATCAGGAGGACGCCGTATTTGTCACATAACTGCCTCACGCCTTTAAGATAACCGGTGCGAGGCACCATAATTCCTCCTTCCCCCTGAATAGGCTCCACAATGACCGCAGCAACATCTTCCCCGGCCAGATGCTTTTCCAGCGCATCAAGGTTATCGTATTCCACACCACTGCAGTCGGGTAGCGTCGGGCTGAAGGGCTTTTTGTACTTATCCCTTCCGGTAACCGACAATGACCCAAAGGATTTGCCGTGGAAGGAATTTCTGCAGAACAATATACGGCTCCTGCCACTGTACAGCCTCGCCATCTTCAAGGCAGCCTCCACGGCTTCGGTACCGCTGTTGCAAAAGAATGAGATGCTCAAGTCCCCAGGCGTTACCGTGGCAAGGTTTTCCGCCAGGGCTGCGGCCAGCGGATTTAACGAAGCCTGCAGGATATTAGGAACGCCTTCGATACGCCGCAGGGCTTCAACTACGACGGGCGGATTGTGCCCAAAGTTTAGGGCACCGTAGCCACCAAGGAAATCCAGGTACTCCTTCCCTTCGCTGTCCCATACCTTTACTCCTTCGGCCCTTGTAAACCTCTTGTCAAAATCCAGTAGCGCCATCATGCTCACCAATCCGGGGTTAACGTATTCCCTGTACCTTTCCCTGGTTCGTTTTCTGTCATAGACAAGCGCTTCTTCCAGACTAATTAGCCTTTCCATTTCCATCCTCCGTTATTGGATTGCATCCCTTGCAAACGAAAAATCCGGGACGCTTTCCGTATCTTTATCCAAATTTAATTATTCTGCTGCTTGGCCAGTTCTTCATAGGCCTCCACAACGGTATCCAGTTCTTCTCCATCGTCAATCCCAACCAAAATATCCTCACCGTTTTCATCCTGTTCTATCCTTAAAACGTAGGCTTCCCCATCGCCCTCATAATCCTCCTCCGGCATAAGGATAGCATACCTATCTTCATCTACATCCAGCACCGCCAGCACCTCAAATCGGCATTCATTGTCTTCTTCATCGTAAAGAACAATCATTTCCCTATCCTCTTCCAAGTATCACACCTCCCTGTATTACAGGTAAATTCTATTATATTATGTTTATACTGTCAACGCGCACTGCCTAGGCTGTCCAGGTACCCCTGCAGGATTATGGAAGCCGCAACCTTATCGATTACCTTTTTCCTTTTGTTCCTCCTTACTTCGCCCTCAATAAGCAGCTTTTCGGCCGCAACGGTGGAAAGCCTCTCATCCCACAGAACCACCTCCAGGCCCGTTACTTCCTCCAGTTTTTTTGCAAACTCCATGGCCTTTTCACCCTGGGGGCCTATGGTGGAGTTCATGTTTTTTGGAAAACCCATCACTATTTTGCCCACTTCCCATTCCGTGATGAGCTCCATTATCCGTTCTATATCCGCCTTAATATCCTTCCTTATTATTGTCTCCAATGCCTGGGCAGTCCAACCAAAGGAATCGCTTACCGCAACGCCTATTGTCCGGTCCCCCGGGTCCAGTCCGAGTATTCTCAATATATGCACCACCTAATCTTAACCTCACACAACCTTTATAAAAAAGTTTTTACATCTTACTGCACAGTAGCCGCACAGAATACACAACTCCTGCCTAACGCACGCCTTTCCATCCTTTAGATACAGCGCTCCTTGGCTGCAGACTGAGACGCAGCTGCCACAACCCTCACACCAGGGTTCTATCAACAGCCTTCTCCTTCGTGCGGATAAAGCCGACTCAGTCCCTGGGTCCACCGGCCTGTTTTCGAATATGGCAATATCCGTTTCCAGCTCTTCAACGCTCTGTATTCCCACCGCTACAGAACTAATATGAGGAATCCCCAGCACAAAATCAAAGCATTCCTTGGGGTTTTCAATAAGGTTTCCTCCGCCCAGGGGCTTCATAGCGTAGATTCCCTTACCCCTATAGTGGGCCTTGCCGATGGCCGTCAGCATGTCCTCAACACTGCCATCCGCGATGCCTAGTCCTCTAATGTTCACTAACGGGTGTATAACCTGTATTTCTTCCATTTCTGTTGCCGCCCTGACGCATTCCACATGATGGGTGGACACTCCAAAGGCCCTTATATACCCTTTATCCTTAGCCTTCAAGAAGTACTCCATCGCTTCGCGGTGTCCCTTTAACGTGAGGGCGCTTTCCTGCTCATGTAGCATAAAAATATCTATATAATCAAGTCCCATTTCCTTTAAAGCCTTCTCCAGGCTTTCCCTGGCCATTTTCCGGCTGTAGGCGTAGGTTTTGGTGGCGATAATAAGGCTGCTCCGGGGCCGCCCCTTCATTGCCTCTTTGATGTACCCATAGTTATCATAAAGCTCCGCCGTGTCCAGAAAGTTTATGCCCCGTTCCATTGCCCCTGCAATAAGCCCGGCACCCTCTTTTACACCTAAGTTTGCCTGCAAGGGACTTAATGTAAGGCTTCCAAAGCACAGTCTGGATACCTTAAGCCCCGTCTGTCCCAAATCCCTGTATTCCATCTCCCTTTTGCGGCTCCGCCGCCGGCCCCCTTCGCAATTTTCTTTCCTGTAGAACAATATACAGCATACTGGAAATAAAGAATATACTGCCCGTTGCCGAGGTAACCACCCCGGAATCATTAACAGCCATCCCTATCGCAGCGGCCACCACCAAGGCCGACCAGCCCTTTACATATACAGGATATTTTTTAAATATCCCTTTAAATATACCCACCGGCTTGTAGAATAGCACCCCCGTAACTGCAATTACCGTTATTAGCACCTTTGTCCAGATTGTAAACCTAAGCAACTTGAGGTTCATTGCGGCTTTCCTTTGCATAATAGCCAAAAGACCCAACGGTCCTTCCACGGCTGTCCCCTGGGCCGCCGCCGCCAGGTGGGAATGTTCCTCAAGAAATACCGTGTCCGCCACTAAAAAAGCGAACAACACCACTGCCATAGCAATACCCGCCATCGCCACCTGCTTAATACCGACTCTCACATCCAGCATGCGAAGCATGAAAAAAGTAAACGTCAGAAAGCAAGTAATGGCTCCTCCCAGATTTGCCCCCAACGCCGGGTACCCCACCACGATAACCACAATGCCCAACAATGCTGCAGCAATCCAGACAAGAGACTTTTGGCTGCCGGGCAAAGAGCACACGGCGATTATAATGCTCCCCGTTACAACACCCATATATTCGTTGCCTATCCCGTAGTACCGGGCCCCTATTATCGGGTCGTACCCCAGTACCGAGTTCCTTATCATGCTTCCACCGGTTGCAATATCCAGCACTATCAAAGCGGCAGTAAACCCGGTTACCGACAAAAGCAGTCCTTTAATGCTCTTTATGTACCGGTGGGATATAACACTAAGCCCCGTCGAGGCCGCAACCGCCGCAACGGCATTACCCGCAAGCGTCTGAAGCTTTAAGACGGGCAGCATCAGCAGTATCGCCGGAAAGGTCATTATGAAAATAAGCGCTGTCTCCTCCGGTGCTATAAGTATCCCTCTTAAAAAGTTCGGATACAGTATCGTAAACAGTCCTAGTATTACCACGAAAATAACTAATACCGCATAGTTATAGAGTATTGGATACCTGAAATTGGAGGTGTTCACCGTTCGGCGGCCTATCTCCCCAAGCCTTTCCAGGTTACCGGCAACCGGCACCGCCCTTAAGGGCCTACCGGTCAGCACCTCTGCCTCTATTCCGAAATGTTTAAGCACCGTTGGGGCAATGTCTATACCTGCGATTATCCCTTCCCGCCTTGTGGTGCCGGAGGTTAATAGCCCCGGCAAAAAACCGCTACCATATACAATAACAGGGGTAAGCCTTGCACCCCGTGCAATGCTTTCATCCGAGGGATAGGGCGCGACTATTATTAAAAGCCAGCCCTCCCGGTCCGCCTTTTCTTTGATCCATTTTACAAAACCGTCTATCCTAAACAGGGTATCCCGCCGGTGGTCATTGTACGTTTCTCTATTAAGCAGATCCCTACTCTCTTCTATCCTGGTTAAGTCCCCCGTCTCTATTACAATAAAATCTGCCTTCCCGGTCATCTGTTCCGTGTACGCCTTTAATTTGGAAAAATCGGTTCTCCATCCAGTGGGGAACCCATGGTCCTCCTTCAAAACATCTTCCCCTACCACACCGTAATCCACCATGCCATCCTTGTCCATCGCAACTGACACTGCCCACCGTATCTGGGTATCTCCGCAGTCGCAGTTTCCAAGCACCGCTGTTTTAAGCCCTGCCCTGTGCAGGTAGTAACCGAGACTTCCCACCGTCGCGCGGTACTCTCCGTTTAGATTCTGTGTAATCAGTTTATTTATGTATGGGTTAACCACCATGCCTGGACTTGCTGTAACCCCGGTACGGCCCAAAAACTGTTTAGCTACGTCTTCATTTACCTCCAGGGCCCCTACTGCGGAGGGCGTGCCTTCAGCCCGGGTTCCGCTACCTATATTGACATATCCCTTGCATGCGCTGTAGCCCCCCGACGGCCTGTTGTTCATAAGGGCAGCCGACCCGCCTGTTATTAATTCCCTAAAACCGGGCAACCCCTCCACGTCTTCAAAGGAAAGCCTGTCGGCTATCAGGAGCACTACTTTATTCCCGGTACTATCCTCCGCTTTTACCGTAATAGTCGCCAAAACCAAAACAAAAAAAATCAGAATGCCGGATAGTATAGTTCTACTATCTGGTTTCATAAAAGCAGCACCCGCCTTAGGACCCCCGTTTACAGGTTCTTAAGGTACTCCTTTACGATCTCCTCCAGTATTTCGTCTCTCTCCACCTTGCCAATAAGGCTTCTTGCATTATTGTGGCTGGTAATATAGGTAGGATCGCCGGATATTATATACCCCACAATCTGATTTATTGAATTATATCCCTTCTCTTCAAGAGCGTTGTACACCGATGTTAGGACTTCCCTAACCCTGTTTCGTTTTTCCTTTTCCACGTTGAATTTCATAGTCTTGTCGGAATCCTTCAACACTCCCAACACTCTCCTTTTAAATATTTATTACCATATATTATATANNGTATAAGAGACAGATATACATGTCCTTCAAATACAAATAAAAATAGGTAAACGACCGGTAAGGCATCCGGCCGTTTGTAGGGGAGCGTTTATTTCAACTGTGATTGCAGCATTTCAATAACCATATCCAGGGCCTTGGAGATATCCTCCGGTCTTTTAGCCCCTGCCTGGGCCATGTCCGGTTTGCCCCCTCCGCCGCCTCCGGCAGCCTTTGCTACTTCTTTAATAATGCTGCCGCAATGTACCCCTGCGGAAACGGCATCCTTTGTAGCCATAGCCACCATGCTTATCTTATCACCCTTTAAGGAGGCCAACACAACCACCCCGGACCCCAAGCGGCCTCGCAGGGTGTCCCCCAAATTCCTCAGGGCGTCCATATCAAGGTTGTCAACCCGGGCTGTAATCACCTTAAATCCCTTAACCTCCTTGGCGTCCTGTATCAGTCGCTCGGTCTCCTGCCCTGCAAGCTTTTGCCTTAAGGAATGGATTTCCCTTTCCTTGGCTTTAAGGTCCTCCACAAGGCTTTCAACCCTGGCGGCCACGTTTTCAACGGGGGCCTTAAGCATTCCTGCCACTTTGTTTAAGATGTTTTCCCTTGCTTTGATATGCTCAAGAGCCCTGCTGCCGGTCAGGGCTTCTATTCTTCTTACCCCAGCGGCTATACTGCTTTCCGCCAGTAGGACAAACTGCCCCAGGGCCCAGGTGTTTTTCACATGGGTGCCACCACAAAGCTCTAGGCTGAAATCGCCCGTCTTTACCACCCTGACCGTATCCCCGTACTTTTCACCGAAAAGAGCGGTTGCTCCCATATTCCTGGCGCTATCAATATCGGTTACTATTGTCTCAACCTCCAGCCCTTCTAATATTTTCCAATTGACCAGGTCCTCCACCTGTTTAAGCTGCTTTTCCGTCACAGCAGCTATATGAGTGAAGTCAAACCTCAGCCGGTCCGGACCGACCAGCGACCCGGCCTGCTCCACATGGCCGCCCAGAACTGCCCTTAGGGCCCTATGCAACAGATGTGTGGCAGTATGATTCCTGGCAGTGTCAATTCTTCGGCCGGTATCTATCTCGGCGATGGCCTCCATGCCCGGCTTTACGGTCCCGGATTTTACAAGTCCCATGTGAAGGAATCTTCCCCCCTGTACCGCTATGCAGTCGGTAACTTCCACTTGGAAGCCCTCACCCCTGACCTCTCCTTTGTCTCCCATCTGACCGCCGCTTTCGGCGTAAAAGGGTGTGGCATCCAGTATTAGCGTCACCCGGTCTCCTTCAACAGCCTCATCCACCATGGATTTTCCTTTTAATACAGCTGCGACTCTGGTTTTAAGGCTACACTTTTCGTAGCCCTCAAACCTGGTGACTGCGATCCCTTCTAACTGGGAGGAATCCTCGTCGCTCCACCCTACCGTCTGGGCTTCCGCCCGGGCAGCCCTTGCCCTGTCCCTCTGGGCAGCCATTTCCCTTTCAAACCCTTCCTCGTCCACCGTCATGCCTTCCTCCTCCAGTATATCCCTCGTAAGGTCCAGGGGAAAACCGAAGGTATCGTACAGTTTAAATGCCCTGTCGCCGGTTAGTACCAAGGTACCGGCTTCCTTGGCTTGGAGGACGTATTCCTGTAGAATACTTAGTCCCTGGTCCAGCGTCTCCTGGAATCTTTCTTCCTCCAATTTAATTATCTTACGAATATAGTCTCTTTTTTCTATCAGTTCGGGGTAAGCGCCGCCAGATACCTCTACCACCTTGTCGGATACATCGTACAAAAAGCTTCCCTTAAGCCCCAGCAGCTTTCCATGGCGTGCGGCCCTGCGTAGCAATCTTCGCAGCACATAGCCCCTGCCCTCGTTGGAGGGAAGAACCCCGTCGCTAATCATATTGGTAACCCCCCGTATATGGTCGGTTATTACCCTTATCGAAACGTCCGCCTTTGGGTCTTTCCCGTACTCGTTTCCGGTCAATCCGGCAATGTAATCGAGGATATGGCGAATGGTGTCCACCTCAAACATGGTGTCCACACCTTGCATTATGGCTGCCATTCTCTCAAGGCCCATACCGGTGTCTATATTGGGCTTTTCAAGCCGGTGATATTCACCTTTTGCATCTCTGTCAAACTGGGTAAACACCAGGTTCCAGAACTCCACATACCTATCGCAGTCGCAGCCTACCCTGCAATGCTGGCTGCCGCAGCCGAATTTCTCGCCCCGGTCAAAATATATCTCTGAGCAGGGTCCACAGGGGCCCAGGCCTATTTCCCAGAAATTATCCTCCTTGCCCATCCGCACAATTCTTTCGGCGGGTATGCCCACCGACTTGTTCCATATTTCGAAGGCCTCGTCGTCGTCCTGGTAAATGGTAATCCATAGACGGTCCTTGGGCAGCTTTAAATCTACGGTTACAAACTCCCACGCCCATGCGATGGCTTCCTCCTTGAAATAATCACCAAAGGAGAAGTTGCCCAGCATCTCAAAAAAGGTGCCGTGCCGGGCGGTCTTGCCCACCCGCTCTATGTCCGGTGTCCTTATACACTTCTGGCATGTAACAACCCTTTTTCTTGGAGGCTTTTTGGCCCCGGTGAAGAAAGGCTTGAGCGGTGCCATACCGCTGTTTATGAGCAGCAGGCTTTTATCGTTTTGCGGGACAAGAGGAAAACTAGGCAGCCTCTGGTGGCCTTTGCTCTCAAAATACTTCAGAAATCTTTCCCGTATTTCGTTAAGACTCAACTGTTCCATTTTTATTACCTCCCTTTGTGGAATGGCGACACACCGCATAAATACAAAAATCCCCTCCATGACTATTGTCAGGGACGGGGACTAATCCGCGGTACCACCCTATTTGCCAACAATATTGGCCTCTCACACAATATAACGGATATATCCGGCAGCATCTACTTAACCTGTTCGACGCTGCTACTCCGGGACTGCTTCATTCGCCCTGTTTTGAAAGCCTTTCAGCCGGGGGCTTCCTCTCTGGGGAAACGGAATCGAATTACTCCTTCCCTTCACTGTATTTACCATTCATTAATTTTAAATAAGATTATATATAAACTGCCCAATCTTGTCAAATATTATTTTATTATATTTACTGTTTTGTCAAATACATACAATACAAGCACCTTTATTATGGCCGCCGCCGGGACGGCAATAAAGAGCCCCACCAACCCAAAAAACTGCGCCGCTATCAAAAGGGAAAGTATAATAAACACCGGGTGTATGCCAACGCTATCCCCTACTATTTTAGGCGTGATTATACCGCTTTCCAGCTGCTGTATAAGCACCACCACCCCCACCGCCCACAGTGCCTTTGTGGGGCTTTCCATAAGCCCCACCAGCACCACTGGCACACCTCCGATAATCGGGCCGAAATAGGGTATTATATCACCCAGGCCGGTAATTACGCCAAGCAGTATAGCAAAGTTTAAATCTATAACTAAAAAACCGATAATGGCCAATACCCCCACAACCAGTGCCACCAGGAGCTGGCCGCGGATAAATCCCATAAGCACTCTGTTAATCTCTCCGCTTATTTTAGCAGCATCCTGTCTGAGTCTCATTGGTATAAGGTACTGTGCCAGAGCGATAAAATAATCCTTATCCTTAAGCAGATAGAAGGAAACTACAAGGGCTATCACCCAGCTGACAAGGCCCTGGAAAAAAGCCATCAGCCAGTTGGTGAGGTTGTTAATCTGGTGGATTGTTAATTCCTGTATGTAATCGATATTATTTCTTATCGCTTCTCGGAGTTCAGGGGTTAAGGTCCTGCTGAATTTTAGATATACTCCGTCAAGGTATTCCTTGGTTCTAACCGCATAGGTAGGAAGAATATCCATGAACTTCATGGTTTCGCGATAGACCGACGGTAGTAAAAAGGATAAAATACCAACGGCAGCACCAACAATAACCGAGTACACAACAATAACCGCCGCCACTCTATCGGTTCCTCTTCTTGTAAGTGCTTCCACCATGGGGTTTAATACATAGGCAATAACTGTTCCTATTATGAAGGGCCTGAGTATTGACCATATCACACCTTTGTTCTTTACAAAAAAAATGCCGATAAAAAGCATAAGGAGGGATACAACTGTAATAATCAAAACATTTCTAGTTCTTCCGGCCAACTTGTATCCTCCCTATACGCCAGAAAGCGACCAAGTCGCTTCCCTGAAGTTCTATTTTACCATTTCCTTGGCATCGTTCATGAGATTCATCGCTCTTCCGGCCATGCGCCGGCCGCTCCTAAGTATTCTTCTTCTGGTTCGTGGCGCCGGCATAGGCATCATCATAGATATAGCCGCTCCAATCATGCCACCCATCAACAGTCCGCGCATGAATCTGTTGTCCATATAAACACTCCTTTACTGGATTTGTTAATCGTTAAATCTTAATAGATTCTCAAGACCCCCGGATTTCACTGCCTCATCAGCTATTGCACCATCGCCCAGAACGACTGTTCTCTTTCCTACCACCTCAGTCTTGTCCAGCTTTAACAGTTTCCTTCCCCTGAGCAGGTCTTCAAACAGGTCTCCGGCAACAAGATAGCCTTCAATGTTTCCATTGGCCTCGCCTATCACAGTGTCCCTTATTATCCCCATATCACTTCCGTCGGCGGTAATTACCGAATAACCGATAATATCTTCCCCTTCCCCCGGGCTGCCAATATCCGGTATATCCCGGTTTGGGCCGGTGTTTTTGTCGTTTATTATTAAAAGGTCGTCACCAAAACTGAGAATATCTCTATAGTGTACAACGGTACCGCCCCTGGCGTATTTTCTCTTCTTTACCTCAATACCCAGTACCCTACCCCTGGTCCTTGAGCATAACACCCTTGCTACTTCTCCCACGGGGCTGCCCTCTGAATCCACCACTTTCATTCCGACTATGTCTGAAACTCTTTTCAAAAACACCTCCCCCCAAATATCCACTTTTCGTATTATTTATAAAGTGTTAATGAAATTACATTCCTTTATTTGTAATTTAAAAGGTCAAATCCCAGAGAATCCGACTTTATCGTTCTGAACGTATTGAAGAATCCGACTTTGTCGCTTAAGAGGACGAAGTCCGAAGAATCTTTCTGGTGATAGACATAAGATCCTTCGCTATTGCTCAGGATGACAGCAATGTAAAGTTTTTATCACGTCATATATAGTTTTAGATATAAACAAACAAAAATGCACTGTAATTAAGTGCATTTTTGTAAATTATTGTATCAGCCCTTTTATAATCCCGCCACCCACCACCAGGTCGCCACTGTAAAAGACAGCCGACTGGCCGGGTGTTATCGCCCTTTGGGGTACGTCCAGCCGGACCTCCAAACTGTTATCTTCACGGGGGAGTATCTGTGCATCCGCCGGCTTTGCAGAATATCTTATCTTTACTTTAACTCTTAGAGGCCCTTCCAGCTTGGCTATCGATATGTAATTGACATCCTCCACCAAAAAGCTTTCGCCAAATAGCTCGTTCTCTTCCCCTACCACCACTACGTTGTTTTTGGTGTCTATGTCAACCACGTACACCGGCTTGCCCAGGGCCAGCCCAAGGCCCTTCCTCTGGCCTATGGTGTAGTGGGCTATTCCCCTGTGCCTTCCCAAGACATTGCCCTTAGTGTCCACAAAATTGCCCTTCTTGATTTCGCGGGAGGTATGCTCGGCGATGAACCGCCCGTAGTCGTTGTCGTCTACAAAGCATATCTCCTGGCTGTCCGGCTTGTCCGCCACCTGCAGCCCAAGCTTTTGGGCCATCTCTCGGGTTTCATCCTTTGTGTAGTCCCCCAGCGGCATAAGGGTATGCTCAAGCTGGTACTGGTTCATATTATAAAGGGCATAGGTCTGGTCCTTTTCCACCGAGACGGATTTTTTTAGCAGGAATCTATCCCTCTTGCTGTCGTATTCTATCTTTGCATAATGGCCGGTGGCAACATAGAAGGCATCAAGGCCCTGGGCTCTCCTTAGCAACTCCTCGAATTTCACGTAACGGTTGCATGCTATGCAAGGATTTGGAGTCTTGCCCTCCATATACTCCTTTACGAAGTAGTCGATAACCTTCTGCTGGAAGTAGTCCTTGAAATTCATTACGTAATAGGGAATGCCCAGCCGGTCCGCCACCCTTCGTGCGTCCTCCACCGCAGAGAGGGAGCAGCATCCACCCTCCCTTTTGGATTGTACGCCGGTATCCGGCCATATCTGCATGGTCACCCCGATTACTTCGTAGCCCTTTTTCAAAAGTAGAGCAGCGGCCACCGAGCTGTCAACGCCGCCACTCATTGCCATTACCACCCTGTCCTTTTTCATTTGCTCACCCGCTGTTCCTGGTTCCTTCGCTTTTCTTTCTGTAATCCTCGATGGCCGCTCTGATTGCTTCCTCCGCCAGCACAGAGCAGTGTACCTTCGGCGCCGGAAGGCCGCCCAGAGCATCCACCACATCCCTGTTTGTGAGTGACAGGGCCTCCTCTATAGTCTTACCCTTTACCATCTCGGTCATTATACTGCTGGAAGCTATGGCCGAAGCACAGCCGAAGGTTTTGAACTTGATGTCCTTAATTATATTATCCTCAATCCTTAAAAATATTTTCATAATATCCCCGCACTGGGGACTGCCAACTTCACCTACTCCATCCGCGTCCTCTATCTCACCGACATTCCTTGGATTGGTAAAATGCTCCATAACCGTTTCGTTATACACTTACCTTTCCCCCTTCACACTGTTTAAATAATGGTGATAATTCCCTAAGCCTATTTGCTATCGGAGGCAGTTGCTCTAGTATATAATCAATATCCTCCTCCGTGTTTGCTTCTCCAAGGGTCATTCGCAGTGACCCGTGGGCCGTTTCATGGGAAAGCCCTATTGCCAGCAATACATGGGATGGGTCCAGTGAACCGGAGGTGCAGGCAGAACCGCTGGAAGCAGCGATCCCTGCCATGTCAAGGCTAAGAAGCAATGCCTCGCCCTCCACAAACTCAAAGGAGAAATTGACGTTGTTTGCCAGCCTTTCGGTGGGATGACCGTTAAGTTTCACGTGGGGAATCCTTTCTATTATCCCGTCAATAAGCCTGTCCCTTAACGAAGTCATGCGCTTTGTATGCTGCTCAAGGTTTTCAGCAGCAAGCTGGGCAGCTTTGCCCATGCCCACCACCGCAGCCACGTTCTCGGTACCCGACCTTCTTCTTCTTTCCTGGGCCCCGCCGTGTACCAGGTTATCGATCCTTATACCCTTTCGGATATACAGCACTCCTATACCCTTTGGGCCCATTATTTTGTGCGCCGATATGGAAAGCAGGTCAACTCCTATTTCTTTTACGTCAATCTTAACATTGCCCATGGCCTGTACCGCATCGGTGTGGAAGTATATCCCCTTTTCCTTTGCAATTCTAGCTATTTCTCCTACCGGCTGTATTGTGCCTATTTCGTTGTTGGCAAACATTATGGATATAAGTATCGTACTGTCTTTAATCGCCTCGTTAAGCTGTTTAAGGCTTATTCGCCCGTATTCGTCCACGTCGAGATATGTTACCTCAAAACCATGTTTTTCAAGGTACTGACAGGTATGCAACAAGGCATGGTGTTCTATTTTAGTAGTTATAATATGATTGCCCCTACCCTTGTTTGCAAAGGCCACGCCCTTTACCGCCCAGTTGTCCGCCTCGGTGCCGCTACCCGTGAAGAAAACCTCATCGGTTGCTGCCCCAAGGGCCGCCGCTACTCTTTCCCTGGCCTTGTCCATGGCGTGCTTTGCCTGCCTGCCGAAGGAATGTATACTGGACGGGTTGCCATAGTATTGTGTAAAATAGGGCAGCATTTCTTTCATAACCTGCGGGTGTACCGGCGTAGTCGCGGCATTATCAACATAGACCCTTCGTTTTGTCAAAATTCTCCCTCTCTTCCTTAGTATAGTCCTTTTCAATCCTTTCATAATCGTCCAGCATATCCTGCAGGCTTACAGAATCTATAACGCTATTTATGCTGTCCATTATCTTTTCCCACAGAACCCTGGTGACGCAGTAGTCCGCCTTAATGCATTCCTTATCATTGTCGTCCAGCACACACTCCGCCGGCGCCAGTGGCCCCTCCAGCGACCTAAGGATATTTCCAACGCTTATCTTTGAAGGGTGCCGGGACAGCATGTATCCTCCCTGCGCTCCCCTTACGCTGGTAACCAAGCCGTCTTTTCGCAAAATGGCAATAAGCTGCTCCAGGTAAGGTACGGAAAGGTTCTGGCGTTCCGAAATGCTCTTTAGTGGTACGGGGCCCTCCCCGTAGTGCAGGGCAAGGTCAAAGGCTGCCCTTAATCCATATCTACCCTTTGTAGACAGTATCAAACCAAACATCCTCCTTAATCCCGACTTATTTAGTAAGGATTGCTAAGCCTACAATAGCACAGTGGAATTTTGATGTCAATAGGTTTGATATTTATTTTCTACTGTTTTACTCGGGTTTATACTTATAAAAAATCTACAGACTTCTTATAATGCTGTCCCGCCCTATCCATAGGCCTGACGTTTCAGTTTCGCTGTTTCCTATAACAACGCTCCCCTCGCCGATAATGCTCATGTCCAGGCACCGGTGCATTTCTTCCAGCACACAGTTTTCCATTATAATGCTGTTTTTAATCGCTGCATTCGTTACCCTGCTACCGTCGCCGATGGATGTATAGGGTCCTATGCGAGAGTTTTTCACCAATGCCTTACTACCTATCACAACACAGTCCTCTATTACCGAATTCTCAATATGGGCATCCTTTTCAATCACGACTTTTTTCCCAAGGATACTGTTTGAATCAATAATCCCTTGGATACTCCCCTTTGTTTCCTTGAGAATCCTTCGGTTTGCCGCAAGAAGGTCCTCCGGATAGCCCACATCACTCCACCATTCCTCGGTGACTCTGTAACCCACCAGGTAGCCCTCCCTAATCATCTCCATTATCGCATCGGTGAGTTCAAACTCCCCCCGGGCGGAGGGCTTTATCCTTTTTATTGCGTCGAATATTGCACCGCTGAATACATACATTCCAACAATAGCATTATTGCTAGCAGGCTTTTCCGGCTTTTCCACCAGGCCGGTTATTCTGCCATTCTCCAGCACCGCTATCCCAAACCTTCTCGGATCGCTCACCGGCGAAAGCAGTATTGTGCCCTCAGCACCGGTGCCGGTGTGGTGCCTCATCAAATCTCCTATAGAATGCATTATCAGGTTATCCCCGAGAACCGTAACAAAGGTTTCATCCCTTAACGCCTCCTCGGCGGCCAGCACACCGTGGGCCAGTCCCAAGGGCGAATGCTGTCTTATATACGCTATTGAGACGCCCCATTTACTACCGTCCCCGAGTTTACTGCGAAACTCCTGCTCCCGGTCCCCAACCACCACGCAAATATCCTCAATACTCGCCCTTCTCAAAGCTTCGATAATATAGTAAATCACGGGTTTATTTGCAACCGGCAAAAAGTGTTTTGCTCCGGAATAGGTAAAAGGCCTCAGCCGCGTCCCCCTGCCGCCGCATAGTATCAATCCCTTCATATTCAAACCTCCAAAAGTTTTATCCTTAAATACCCGTTCTTTGTTACAATCCTATGTAGGCATATTGTTTTATGTTACCCACTTTAGCGCTAAGCCTTACGCCTTACACACCATACCATTGCAGGAATAAACTACATTTGCAGCATCTGGTATATGGCTTGCATTATGTCTACCAATGCAGTATTATTTTTATATAGGTTTCCCGTAACCGGCTTCAAGCTGAACAGACACATGATGCAAAATAAAAAAATATAAGAGGTGATAGTTTGAAAAAAAAGACTTTAACAGTCCTCGTAGTATTGACCATGTTGTCCAGTATTCTGTTTGCACAGAGCGTTCTAGGAGCAAGCTACTATTGGGTTGACTGGCAAAAGACCTCCGGAAACCGGAACTCGGATACATATAACAACTACTATACAACAAACAGCGGTAAGGTTACGCTTATATCGTCGGGTCCGCAGAAGATATACTCTGTTTATCCTTCCGCTAACCAGGATGGTTACTATCATGTGTTTGTAAACAGGAGTTTTGGATACAACCTGCCAGAGCCGCAGGAACCACCGGTTCAGCAGGAGCAGCCTAAACCGGAGCCACAGGAACCGCCGGCTCAGCCGGAACAGCCTAAACCGGAGCCGCAGGAACCACCGGTTCAGCAGGAGCAGCCTAAACCGGAGCCGGAGCAGCCCGGTGCCAATAAACTGACCGCCGATGAACAAAAACTGATAAACCTCATAAACAGCGAAAGGACCAAGGCGGGGCTTAACGCTCTGGCGGTTGATTACGAGCTTTCAAGGGTGGCAAGAATCAAGTCGGAGGATATGAGAACAAACAACTACTTCTCCCATACCTCTCCCACTTACGGCTCTCCTTTCCAGATGATGAAGGACTTTGGGATAACCTACAGAAGCGCAGCCGAAAACATTGCCAGAACTTCAAGCGTAGACAGGGCCCATGCCGGGTTCATGAATTCGGAGGGTCACAGAAAGAATATACTGACCCCCGGCTTCACCCATGTAGGAGTTGGGATATCGGGGAACTATTATACCGAAATGTTCATAAGCAAATAAACTAACAAAGGGGTTGTGTCCAAAAAGACACAACCCCTTTGTTTAATAAACCTTTATATAGTCCTTGAAATACCCGCTACGGATTTCCTTATATATCCCCTTTGCCAGCATCCTATGACCTAATAGCTCATCTCGTATCCTGTCTATCTCCTCCGGCTCGCCCAGGGCAACCAGCGAGGTATTACAGCTCTTACCCAGCTTGCTCGGGGTAGGCCGCAGTTCAACCCTGTAGCCCTTATCCCTAAGGATGGATTCCATATATACAGCCTGGTTTCTGGAGCCAAAGGTAAAATAGTACCACTGTGCCAAGCCGAACACTCCCCATCATTTTTTACCATATACTATTTATGGGGGAGGTTTATGGTGACAGTAGTTATTCTTTTATCACCCGGCTTACTGTTTCAACAGTCCTGTTTACATCATTCCCAGTAATGTAAAGGTGGGTTGCAAACCGCACCATCGACGTAGATGATCCATTTATCAATATCCCGTTTGCCTTGAGCCTTTCGGCCACCTGTGTACCGTTTAATCCGGTCCCGGCAAAGTCCACCATTATCAGGTTTGTCTGAACCTTATCCACGTCAACCGATACGCCCTCCAGTGCATTAAGGCCCTTTGCCAGAAGCATGGCATTTTCGTGGTCTTCATCAAGCCTTTTGCTCATTTTCTCCACTGCAACTATTCCGGCGGCGGCAATGATACCCGCCTGTCTCATTCCGCCCCCCAGCATCTTTCTGTACTTCCTTGCTCTTTCAACAAACTCGCTGCTACCTGCCAGAACCGAACCCACCGGCGCACATAATCCCTTTGACAGGCATACGTTCACCGTATCGCAGTACTTGGCTATCTCCTTAGCCTCAACCCCCAGATAAGTAGCGGCGTTGTATATGCGAGCCCCATCCAGGTGTACCGGTACGCCGTGCCTTAACCCCACATCGTGTATCCTCTTCATCGCATCAAGGGGCACAACCCTTCCCCCGGCCTTGTTGTGGGTGTTTTCTACGCATATCAGTGAAGTCTCAGGAAAATGGATATTTTCTGACCGGATTTTCCCTTCCACCGCCCCGGCATCCATAATACCGTCAATCTCGGTTACCAGCGCTGTCTGTACTCCTGCCAGATACGCAATACCTCCTACTTCGTTAATATATATATGGCTATTCTCTCCCAATATTATTTCGTCGCCCCTTCTGGTGTGCGTCATAACCGCAACCTGGTTTGCCATAGTGCCGCTGGCTACAAAAAGGGCCGCCTCTTTGCCCATCTCCCGGGCCACCAGTTCTTCCAGCTTGTTTACCGTGGGGTCGTCCCGGTACACGTCATCCCCCACTTCGGCCCTGTACATGGCCTGACGCATCTCATCGGTAGGTCTTGTTACAGTATCGCTTCTTAAGTCTATATAGTCCATCTAATCTCCTCCTTTTCCAATTTTAATTCTACACAGAACCAAAAAAACCTTTCCCTGCGGAAAGGTTGATTGTATTACATTCCTTTATCTGTCGTTCCGAAGAACCGAAGCCCGTGGAATCCGACTATGTCGCTTAAGAAGGCGGAGCCTGAAGAATCCGACTCCGTCATTCTGAACGTAGTGAAGAATCCTATTGGAGATAGACATAAGATCCTTCGCTTCGCAAGATCCTTCGCTTACGCTCAGCATGACACTAGGGAAAGTAAAGTTTAATGCGTAATATAAAGGCCTATCACTTATAAATCATTACTGAACTTGCCTTGACGATCGCCTTTACATTGTCTCCTTGTTTTAGTCCCAGCCTATTCACGGAACTCGTTGTTATGGTTGAACACATTTCCTGGCCTCCAATATTCAGTATCACCTCCGACATTATACCATCGGAATTGATTTGCCTTACTGTTGCATTTAACTGATTGCGCGCGCTTATGTTCATAAAACCACTCCTCTTTGAATTGAAATAGCATAGGCTTATTATATGTAACGGAGACTAATAATAACCATTTGCCTAGACGATAGGCTATGCATATTTACTGATTCTGCTACTCCATTTGCCACACCTGTCGCCCCAGCAGGCTATCCCCGCCCCATCTTTTACAATCTCTATTATCTCACACATATTGGCGCATCCTTTGCATTCTATGGGGCGCACCCCAAACTGGCATTCCGAAACGTCAAGACCTCTAAAACTGGTCCGCCGCTCTCTCCTTACCGCATCCTTTGCTATTAATGCAGCTCCAATGGCACCCATAACATCATAGTGGGGCGGCACCTCTATCTCCATTCCCAATTCCCTTCTGAAGGCCTCCCTTATCCCTCTGTTGGCGGCAACCCCTCCCTGAAAAAGCACCGAAGGCTTTATGTCCTTGCCCTTGCCCAGATTGTTCAGATAGTTCCGTACCAGTGCCTGACAAAGGCCGTAAACAATATCCTCAACCCTGTGCCCCAACTGCTGTTTGTGTATCATGTCCGTCTCCGCAAAAACAGCGCATCGACCCGCAACCCTCACCTCCGTCTTTGAATTCAGTGCTAAATCTCCGAATTCCTCTATGGGGATTTGCAGCCTAGCCGCCTGCCTGTCCAGAAACGAACCGGTACCGGCGGCGCATACGGTATTCATTGCAAAATCCGAAACAATGCCGTCCCGCAGCATTATTATCTTGGAATCCTGGCCGCCTATTTCAAGTATGGTACTCACCGCCGGGTTGGCATCAAGGGCCGCCACAGCGTGGGTGGTTATTTCGTTTTTTACCACATCCGCCCCTATCATAATACCCGCCAGTTTCCTGCCGCTTCCGGTGGCACCGGCACCGGCGATGTTAATTTTCCCCATCTTGTCCTTAAGGTTTTTTAGCCCCTGCTGCACCACCCTTATGGGCTGTCCCATGGTCCTTAGGTAATCCCTGTAAACCAGTTCCCTCTGGCTGTTTAATAGCACCAGGTTGGTGCTCACCGACCCGACATCAATCCCCAGATAGAATTCTTTCTTCATATAATTCCTTCATCTCCTTTTTCCTCCTTATCAAATCAACAAAGGCTTCCAGCCTGGTCATATATCCCGCCTCCCCTGTCATCTCGTCAAGCACCAGCGTCATCACCGGTATCCCGTACCGATGACTTACCTCCGGCAAAACGCTGCGGGCAACAATCTCCGGCATACAGGTAAAGGGCAACAGGTGTATCACCCCGTCATAACCCCTTCGCTTGTACAATACTGTATTTGCAACGCTCTCCTGGCCGTGTCCTCCCACAAAACTTCTGAGGTAGGGATAGGAAGCTTCTCTTAATTCACGCTTATCATGCATATGCAGAGCCTCCTTAATCAGGTGGTTTATTACCCAGTAACTAACCGTAATTGACTTGTCCACCTCCGCACCCAGGTCCCCTAGCTTTTCGGCAATGCTTACGTTAACAAAGGGCTCTATTACCGTATATATTTCTCCCACAATACCAATCCTTAACACTTCTTTTTTTTCTTCGGTCTCCACCCTGGATATTCGATTTTTATATTCTCCTATAAGAATAGCAAGTTTCCCGGAACCCCTTGTCTTTACAGCCTGTGAATGGAATTCCCGCATCAGGCGGCTTACTGTTCCTTCACGCTTTTCCCGGGGCCGTACCTGCCAGCAAAGACTTTCCAGTTCATCCATCAAAACCGCAACCCTGGTTGCCCGTTTAATGGACGCCAGCACCTGAAGTATATTCTTACCACCGGTTATCATGGCAATCTTCTTAACGAAGTCCCTTGCGTTACCCTGGGGCCTTTCCAGTACCACCATTTTAAAGTTGCACCCGAGGTCCTGCAAGATTTCCCTTTGTACCTCTGCGTAATAGCCGAACCGGCAGGGCCCACACCCCCCTGCCATCACTATCACCTCAGCCCCCATTTCCAAGGCTTCTATGTAATTTCCAATATTCAGCTTTAGGGGAAGGCATGCCAGCTCCGGTGCGTGCTTCGTCCCCAGCTCCAGCGTTCTCTTGGTGCAGGGAGGCGGTACCAGAACCTCCACCCCCAGGTCCTCCAGAACCGACTTCATAGCAATATAGGCGTTCCCCATATGCGGGAAAGTTACAAGCATTCTTTAGCACCTCCCCATTCCAGCATATCTACGAAAGCCTCCAGCCTGGTATCTATACCCGCCTCACCGGTATGCTCGTCTATGGTAAGCAGACAAAAAGGTATTCCTCTTTTGCGTATCCTACGCTCTACTAAATCACCCACAAGGGCATCAAGCCCGCAACCGAAGGCCACAAGGTATATAATGCCCCGTGCCTGCCTCTCGTCTATGAGGTACCGGGATGCTGCCATTATCCTTTTGCCAAAGCTCCAGAACATAGGTTTTGAAAAGCCTCGGGCTATTCGGTCCAGTTCAGTGCTGCATATCATGTCCTGGGTAATTACGTTTATGCCCCTATCCCGCAGTTTGTCAATTATTCTCATACTCACGTAGTTATCGTATATATTGTAGGGGTGCCCAATAAGGCCTATCGGATAACGGTATTCCCCTTTAGCGGAATGACATCCCCGCATGGCCTCCAGGGGCGTAGCTCCGTTTTCCATCAATTCTTCAAAGAATTTGAGATTCTGGGCCGCCTTTCTGTAGGCCATGTATATCCTCCGGTAATCACTAGTAAAAAGCCTGCCCACATCCAGTACCGCCTTCCTAAGGGACGAATAACTGTTCCTTAGGTTTATGGTGCAGTCTATCACCGTTGGGAGCTCCCTTACCGAGTTTAAAACCATATCCGGCAGCCCGCAAAATTTCGGACAGATATACTCGTTCCTTTCAACACTTATAAGCCTAGGGACAAACAGGTAGTCCACCCTGTCCTTCAGGTTTATTATATGACCATGAAACACCTTTATAGGTAGACACGCATCGTCAACACTACAGTTGACCCCGTCATCAAGTATCTTTTTATTGGTAAGGTCGGATAAAACCACTTCCGCCCCCAATTCCTTAAAAAAAGCCTCCCACATGGGAAAATAGTTGTAATACAGCAGTGCCCTGGGTATTCCAACTCTTGGTTTCATTGCACCACCTCTTCTATACGAAACTAACCGGATAAAACTACATCAGCAATTATTTTTGCCATACCTGCGGTTTTCTAAACAATTTTAGCTGCAATCGTCTTACCCAAGGTCTGCAAATATCTATGTACATTTTGTAGTTATTAATATATACTAGTAAAAAAGCCCTTATTTTTTTGAAGTCCGGATTATCCATTCCTTCTCGTTGCCTGTTATCACCCGGAGAGTAATCCGACCCCTACAAAGATAATGGGCAAAGTTATGAGGAGGTTTGTTATGTACCAGGACAAAACTTTAAACTGTAAGGAATGCGGAAGGGACTTTACGTTCAGCGCTTCGGAACAGGAATTCTACGCCGAGAAAGGCTTTGAAAACGAGCCAGCCCGATGCCCTGAATGCCGTGCATCAAGAAAAGCCGCCCGCAGAGGAGGCCGTGGTTTTGGCAGAGAAAGGCAAATGTACGAGGCGGTGTGCGCAGAGTGCGGCCAAACCGCCGAAGTGCCCTTCAAGCCCACCAATGACAGGCCGGTCTACTGTAAGGAATGCTATTCAAAAAGAAACAGTTACTAACCTATTGAAAGGTCCGCATTGCGGACTTTTCTTTATTTATAGTGCTTATATTCCAATCTTAATGGGAATAAATAAACCCGTGATACAAATAAACTTTGGAGTTGAATGGGATGAATGTGCTGATAGAAGCGCTTACCGAAAGCTGGTTGTTCAAAGGTTTTGGCGAAGGAGACCTTTCCAAGCTGTTGGGCGGTACCCGCTATAGAGTATCCTCCTTTACCCGGGACCAGGTAATAGCCCTGGAAGGAGACGACGCCTCCAGCGTGGGTATAGTACTGGAGGGAACAATAGAAGTACTAAAAACCTACCCTTCCGGTAGAAGCATAACCATAAGCCGCCTTACGAGGGGCGACATATTCGGAGAAGCAATTATTTTTTCGCATCAGAAGAGCTATCCTGCTACCATCATTTCCTCGGGCAGTTCCAGGGTGTTTTTCCTATCCGAGCCAGACATACTACAGCTTTGTGCCACAAACCCCAAGTTCCTCAACAATTTTATGGGCATGATTTCCAATAAAATACTCATGCTAAACGAAAGGATTAAAAGTTTGTCCTACCAGACTATACGGGAAAAAATAGCAAGCTACCTGACCGAAGAGTACATGAAACAAAAAACCCCTGTAATAAGGATGACAGTCTCAAGAAGAGAGATGGCAGAACACTTCGGAATACCAAGGCCCTCCCTTTCGAGGGAACTGATATCCATGAAAAAGGATGGGCTTATAGATTTTGACAGGCAAACTATCACCATAAAGGATATGGAGGCATTGGAGGATATACTGCTATAAAATACGGTATCGACTCCAGATTAATAAAAGGCGGGGCGCACAGCCCCACCCGTCTTTATTATTCCCCCATGAACATGTTCATGTCTTCTTCCACGCTTGTAATGCCACCTATACCGAAGTTCTCAACCAACACCTTTGTCACGTTAGGCGACAGGAACGCTGGCAACGTCGGCCCGAGATGAATATTCTTCACTCCTAGGTAAAGAAGGGCCAGCAGCACTATGACTGCCTTTTGCTCGTACCATGCAATATTATATGAAACCGGCAGTTCGTTAACGTCCTCCAGCCCAAAGGCTTCTTTAAGCTTAAGAGCTGTCAGCACCAACGAATAGGAATCGTTACACTGGCCTGCGTCAAGCACCCTGGGTATACCGTTTATGTCGCCAAGGTCTAGCTTGTTGTACCTGTATTTGGCACATCCGGCGGTCAGAATAACGGTATCCTTAGGCAGTTTTTGTGCAAACTCGGTATAGTACTCCCTTTGTTTGCTCCTACCGTCGCAGCCCGCCATTACAAAGAACCTCTTTATTGCACCCTTCTTCACCGCATCCACCACGCTGTCTGCCAGGCCAAGCATAGTATTGTGGGCGAATCCGCCTACGATAGTACCCTTTTCAATCTCGGTGGGTGGCTGGCAGCTTTTTGCGTGTTGGATAACAGCCGAAAAGTCCTTTGGCTTTCCGTCCTCCCTGGCGGGTATATGTTTCACGCCTTCAAATCCTACCACCCCGGTGGTATAAACCCTGTCCTTATAGCTCGCCTTTGGCGGCACAAGGCAGTTGGTGGTCATAAGCACAGGCCCGTTAAAGGCTTCAAACTCCTTATCCTGCTTCCACCATGCGTTTCCGTAGTTTCCGGCGAAGTGGTTGTATTTCTTGAAAGCCGGGTAATAGTTTGCCGGAAGCATTTCGCCGTGAGTATATACGTCCACTCCAGTGCCCTCGGTCTGGGCAAGAAGTTCCTCAAGGTCCTTCAGGTCATGGCCACTCACCAGTATACCAGGGTTGCTGCGCACGCCTATATTAACCTGGGTGATTTCAGGATGGCCATAGGTGGAAGTATTGGCTTTATCCAGAAGAGCCATTGCATCCACACCGTACTTTCCGCATTCCATGGCCAGAGCCACCAGATCATCCGCAGTCATTGCATCGTCGGTTGTTGCCGCCAGAGCTTTTTGTATAAACGCATAAAGACTGTCATCCTCATAGCCCAGCACCAAAGCGTGCTCCACATAGGCCGCCATTCCCTTTACACCGTATATCAAAAGCTCCCTCAACGAGCGTATATCCTCATTGCCGGTGGACAATACCCCTACCTCGACGGCTTTCCTGTGAAACTCTTCAATGGTTTCGGCCTTCCACAACGCAGCGTCGTGTAGACCCTCTTCCTCAAACCCTGTTTTGCTTACCAACCTTTCCCGTACGCTTTCCCTTATTTGCAGCCCTTCCTTTACCCTTTCAACAAAAACACTATTATCAAAGTTTGCGTTTGTAATTGTGGAGAACAGTCCTTCGACAATAAACCTGTCGACGCGCCGGTCCCCTATTCCTGCCTCCCTCGCCTTAATCCCATAGATTGAGATCCCCTTTAGCGTATAAATCAGTAAGTCCTGCAGTCTTGCGGTATCTTCCGTCTTACCGCATACACCCCTTACCGTGCAGCCAGTGCCCTTGGCTGCTTCCTGGCACTGAAAACAAAACATTCCCATCTTAAATACCTCCCTCGATGTTATTCTTGATTATTAATACCCCCGGTACGACCTATGAAACATTTATGCCAAAAGCCCGTTATTTAGAATATACAATACAAGAAACAAAAAAGTCCGTAACCTAGGTTACGGAACCAAAGGAATCGCTGTTTTATATATAGTGTTAATAAAGTTACATAAGATATGTCATCCTGAAGGAGGAACGACTGAAATGTCTTTATTTGCCTTGCTAAAGTTTTTTCGTTTAAGCAAGATCCTTCGCTTCGCTCAGGATGACAAGGGATCGCTCAGCATGACAAGAGAGCGTTCAGGACGATAAGGGATCGCTCAGCATGACAGCTGTGTAAAATCTTTATCACGTTACATATAGAAACTATTTAAGCATGCTTATAACCTGGTCCTTACCCATCTCCTTGGCCAGGTACATAAGCCTGTCCACCCTTTGGAATAGAGATTTGGAATCGTCCCCGGCGCTTAGCGAATCTATCCCGAAGCTGCAAGTTATTCGCCCTATGGGGTTAAAATAGGTGCTGCAAATACGATCCCTCAGCCTGTTGGCCAGCCGTTCGGCGTCTTCCTTGTTGGTGCCGGGCAGTATAAGAACAAATTCTTCGCCGCCCCACCTAGAAAAGAAATCGCATTCCCTAATCTCTGCGTCCACTATCCTTGTAAAATCCACCAGTACCTTATCCCCCACCAGGTGGCCGTAACTGTCGTTAATTGCCTTGAAATTGTCAATATCAAACATTATAAGCGAAAGTTCGGTACCGTATCTGTTGGCACTGACAATAGCACGGTGCAGTTCCTCTTCAAAGCTGTACCGATTGTATATTCCCGTTAGCGCGTCCCTGGAGGACAGTTTTGCGAGTTCCTTGCTGTTTGTGTACTGGATACGCTTATAACGGTTCAAACGATAAGATGAAAGGGCGAACAGCAACAACACAAGCACTGTGTGGACAACGGAGGCAAAAAACTCTCTAGAGCTTACCACCATGTCGGCGGTAAAGGATAATACATAAAAACTAAAGCTTGTCGCCGACATTACCATAACCGTATACAGCCAGCGGTTTGGCAGTATATAAATAATAAGCAACAGCAGTAAAATGTGCAGCGACTGTATAAGGAATACCGGCGTTTCGTACCTGTATAAAGCCGATAACAAAAAAGCCGCCCCGGTTATTTCGTATGCAGTTACGCTTACATAATAACTTCCGGGCTGAAGGTTGCGCTTGAGCCAAAAACTGAATAGAATACTAATCATAAGAAAAAGTACCCTGTTTATCAGTATCGCGTTAAAAACTCGCCCGTTCCCTATAAGTGAGAAATCTGCAATTATGAACAAAAAATACAATGACCCCAGCAGCAGTACCGTCGGCCTAACAAACTTAATGGAATACTTTACTTCGTAATAAGCGTATTCCTTCTCAAGTTTCCGGTCGGTAAACTCACCCAGAAAGGACAGACCAGCCCGAAAGGCTTTTCCCCCAAAAAACCCCACCCTGTTATCCCCCCCAACTTGCACCGATAACATTATATTTGACAATTCCGCCCCTATAAAAAATACGAGGCCTGATACTGCATTAGCACATACCCTTTACCCATTCTTCATATTTTTTTCCGCTCCCTGGTCAGTAGGTACATAGTACACTGACCCTTCCAGTTCCTTCGGCAGGTATCGCTGCCTTACGTAGTGTCTCGGATAGTCATGGGGATAAAGATACCCCTCGCCATGCCCGAATTTGGTTGCACCGGGATAACCGGAATCCCTCAGATGTACCGGTACCTCGCCTATTCTGCCCTTTTTCACGTCCTCCAGGGCCCGGTCTATACCCAAATATGCCGAATTGGACTTAGGGGACAACGCCACCATAAGAGCGGCCTCGGACAGAATAATCCTCGCTTCCGGCATGCCTATCATCCGCACCGCCTTGGCGGCGGCCACCGCCACTTCTAGGGCTCTCGGGTTTGCCAGGCCCACATCCTCCGCTGCAGCGATTATAATCCTCCGGGCAATGAAGTTTATATCCTCACCGGCGTGCAGCATCCTGGCCAGATAATGCAAGACCGCCTGGGGGTCAGAACCCCGCATGCTCTTAATAAAAGCTGAAATGACATCGTAGTGCTGGTCACCGGCCTTATCATACCTGAGAGCCCGCTGCTGTATTGAGCCCTCCGCCTCCTCAAGCCCAATTCTGATTCTTCCTTCTCTGTTAGGAGGGGTGGTCTTCAATGCAAGTTCCAGCGCATTAAGTGCCCGCCTTGCATCTCCGTCGCACACCCGGGCAATGTGTTTTGCGGCCCCCTCGGTAAGATCTGCTTCAAAACTGTTGTAGGCATTGCCTATCACACCCAGCGCCCTGTCAAGCAGCATAATAATTTCCTCTTCTCCCAGCGGGTTAAACCTGAACACCGTTGACCGGGAAATAAGAGCCTTATTTATTTCGAAATAGGGATTTTCGGTGGTGGCGCCAATAAGTACAATACTTCCATTTTCCACATAGGGCAACAGCACGTCCTGCTGGCTCTTATTGAGACGGTGTATTTCATCGAAAAACAGCAGTATTTTTCCTCCGGGGGTAAGTATCGGGTTTGCAGCTTCCTCTGCCACCTGCCTTATATCCTTTACTCCGGCGGATACTGCGCTTAATTGTCTAAATACAAAACTGCTTTCGGCCGCTATAAGCCTGGCTAGGGTGGTTTTACCGGTGCCCGGGGGGCCGTAAAATATTGCGGAAGTAAGCATGTCCGCCTTAATAAGCCTGTACAAAAGCTTTCCTTTGCCTACCAGATGTCCCTGCCCTGCAAAGTCCTCCAGCCTTTCCGGTCTTACCAGGTGAGCTAGCGGCACCTTACCGTTCCAGTTTTCTTTCATCTGTCATTACCTCCACCCCCGGGGAAAGAGCCCCGCTTATTCCAAAAAGACCTTTTCCACGTAGGGGGAAGTCATCCCACCCAGCATACCGCCATAGGTAAGGTCAAAGGCCAGTACATCCCCTACCCCGTAATCCTTATTGCAGTCGGATATATCCAGTATTGTATGGTCGCTGCTGCCCCCCAGAATTATTATGTCCTTATCGTAGGGCACCAGAGTATCGGGCTGTATATCCTGCTTGCCCACCGCTATTATCGCTCTTTTTCTTACGCCTCTATCTGTAAATACCGGCACGTTCCCAAAGGCGTCCCTGCCTATATCGCCTATGGGTATCGATGGTTTCTCCTTGACCTCCACTATCTCAGCCTTTAGTACAAAGGCATCGTTGTGATAGTTTTCCCTTTCTATACCCAAAACGGTCTCCCTTCCGAGCAGTATAGCCTCCCCTATCCTGAGGTTATTAATCCCCTCAGGTATACCTCCGTCGAACACAAGGTGCATGCTGCTGGAATTGCCGCCCGATATCATTTCAAGGCTTACACCGTATCTCTTTTCTATCTCCTTTGCATAGTCCACCAAGGCGCTTAGGTTCTCGCAACGGGGTATCACTCCTCCGTAACAGGACAAGTTTGTACCCAGTCCGGCAACCTCTATGCCCTTAATTTCCAGCATCTCTCCGAAGGCCGGTATTATATCATCCAGCCAAAAACCCTCCCGCAAATCACCTATATCCACCATTGCCATTACTCTCTGAACCGTTCCCCTTTGTACCGCTTTCCTGCCTAATGCCTTTACGGTTTCCATTTCGGATACCAGCACCATATCCGCGTACTCTACAACATCATCCAGTTCGCTTAGCATTGGAATCCTGAGCAGTACCTTGTCTACATCAAAATGCTGTAGTTTTTTGATATTCGCCATCCTTGAATCCGCGAGGGCCGTAGCCCCTCCTTCCACCAGGCATTTTGCTATTTCCGGGTATGCGCAAAAACCCTTTGTTACCGCCATTACTTCTATTCCGTAACCTTTGCACAGTTCTACCGTTCTTTTGCAGTTATTGCGTATCTTGCCTTTGTAAACCTCAATTCTCGGAAATCCGCTCATTTTACCCACTCCAATCCGCCAGCGTCCTTTATGCACCTCTGTATCTTTGGTACCCGTATTACTTCCCCGTTAAACCATCCTGACTTTATCGAAGGTAATATCCTCAAGGGTGGTACATCCCGTCATAATCATTGTCTCTTTCAGTTCGTGTATAAGCTTTTCGGTGTATAATCTAACCCCATCGGCTCCGTTCCCCACGGCCATTACCGCATAGGGCCTTCCGATAAGTGCTGCGTCCGCCCCCAGCGCAAGGGCCTTGAAGACGTCCGCACCGGTTCTTATCCCGCCGTCCACAAACACCTTAACCCTGTCCCCCACGGCTTGCCTTATCTCCGGCAATACCTCGCAGGTTGCCGGTGTGTTGTCCAGTACCCGGCCGCCGTGGTTGGATACCACAATCCCGTAGGCGCCGCTCTCCACAGCCTTCTCTGCCGCCTTTGCCGACATTATACCCTTTATAATAAAGGGCACTTTGCAATAACGAACAATTTCCTTGAGTTCATCTATAGTCTTTGAAAATACCGGTGTACCAGATTTTGCAAGGTGTACAAGACCGGCGGAATCAATATCCATCGCAAAGGCCATAACCCCTATCCCCTCCGCCATCTTCATCTTCTCGAAAACCCTGTCGTTTTTCCATGGCTTAAGTGTAGGCACCGCTATTCCCTTTACCGTTTTTATAGGGATAAGGGGGGCTTCATAACAGGTATCATCGGCTCCGTCACCGGTAAATGCGGCACAGCCCGCTGCAACTGTGCCGGTAACCACCGCGGTGGCATAGTCAATCTCGCTAATGATATCGTTATAATTGAACTTCATTCCTCCGATGGGCGCAGCGAATATGGGCGCCTTAAAGCTATGGCCAAAAAGTTCTGTTGAGGTATCCTGCCCTTTAAATTCATATATGGTATCCATTTCAACTTTCACGCTGGACAGATACTGGTAATTCCTAATAAAGCTGTTGCCGGTACCCTTTGCACCCACCCCGGGCACCTTTCCCCTGCAGGCTATTCCGTTACACTCTTTGCACACCATACAATGGGGTGCCAGTTTTTCCTTCGCCCTTCTTAATACTTCACTGTAATCCATTTGTAACCTCCAAAGTTTATATTTTTGAACAACCCCCCGCTAAGAAGCTATGCCAATACTTCCCGGTACAGCGGGTACCGGACGCACAGCCCGTTCACCCTTTCTGCTGCTTCCTTCCTTGCACTCGGGTTGTTTAGTATCAGCGCTATTATGTCCGCGATTTCCTCCATGGCTTCTTCCTTCATACCCCGTGTGGTTACCGCTGGTGTCCCTAACCTTATCCCGCTGGTAACAAAGGGACTTTCTGTATCATAGGGTATGGTGTTCTTATTGACGGTTATCCCAATATCGTCCAATAGCCCTTCCGCCTGTTTACCGTTTATTCCCTTATCCCTTAAATCGATTAGCATAAGATGGTTGTCCGTGCCTCCCGAAACCAGCCTGAAGCCCCTTGTCACAAGCCCTTCCGCCAGGCAAGCGGCGTTTTTTACTATTTGCTTCTGATAATCCTTAAAATCCTGGCCCATTGCCTCTTTAAAACTAAGGGCCTTGGCAGCAATAACGTGCATAAGCGGACCTCCCTGGGTACCGGGGAATATCCCCTTGTCTACGTCCTTTGCAAACTCTGCCCTGCACAGGATCGCACCTCCCCGCGGACCCCTAAGGGTCTTATGGGTTGTGGTTGTTACAAAATGTGCATGGGGTACCGGGTTGGGATGGATTCCCGCCGCCACAAGGCCGGCTATATGAGCCATATCCACCATAAGCAATGCGCCGACACCCTTTGCAATACCTGCTAGCCTTTCAAAGTCTATGAACCTAGGATACGCACTGGCACCGGCTACCAAAAGCTTTGGCCTGTACTCTTTGGCCATTTGCTCCACCCTGTCGTAGTCTATCCTCTCGGTTTCCTTATCCACACCGTAGGATACGAAGTTAAAATAACTACCGGACAGGTTCACCGGACTGCCGTGGGTCAGGTGTCCCCCGTGGGACAGGTCCATTCCCATAACCGTATCTCCGGGCTTTAGGGCCGCGAAATAAACCGCCAGGTTGGCATTAGCTCCCGAATGGGGCTGCACGTTGGCATGGTCCGCGCCAAACAGCTTTTTGAGCCTCTCCCGAGCCAGGTCCTCAACCTCATCCACAAACTCGCAACCGCCGTAGTAACGCTTGCCGGGGTATCCTTCAGCATACTTGTTGGTAAGGTGGCTTCCCATCGCTTCCATAACCGATGGGCTTACGAAATTTTCGGAAGCTATAAGCTCAATATTGCCCCTTTGCCTTACCAGCTCTTTAATCATAAACGCATATAATTCAGGGTCGTTTTTTTCTATTCTCCGGAATTCCAAATTTACTCCTCCAATACTGTATACTAAACTATGGCTAATTTCGATATTTGCGTCCTTTTCGTTCATATATATTATATTTTACAGGGTTAATTATACAAGGTCTACTATTTCTTTCTTTCCTTTGAAAGCAGATCTTTAACCACCTCTCCCGCGATTATTAGCCCTGCTACGGGCGGCACAAAGGATATGCTCCCCGGTACCGGCTTTCTTGCCTTGCCTGCGGCCCATTCATCACCGTACCCGGTATTGTCGCCGCTCCATAGGCTTTTTTGCACCACCGGGCTTTCGGTGGAATAAACAACCTTAAGATTTGCTATTCCCCTTTTTCGCAGTTCCTTCCTAATCACCCGGGCCAGCGGGCAGACACTGGTTTCATAAATATCCGCCACTTCGAAAAGCGTGGGGTCCAGCTTGTTGCCTGCCCCCATACTGCTAACAATAGGAATGTTTAAAGCATCGCATCTTTCTATCAGGTCCAGCTTTGAAGACACCATGTCTATTGCGTCAACAACATAGTCATAACCCGTTGATAGAAGTTCCTCCGCGTTTTGGGCGCAGTAAAGCCTCTTTATCGCCTCAACCCTTGCACCGGGGTTGATGCCCAAAACCCTCTCCCTCATCACTTCCACCTTGGCCCTGCCTACCGTACCTGTCAGGGCGTGTATCTGGCGGTTTATATTGCTAACGCACACCTCGTCGTGGTCAACGAGCACAAGGCCGCCCACCCCGGCCCGGGCAAGAGCTTCGACGGTAAAGCTTCCCACGCCCCCTACGCCGAACACCGCCACCTTGGCGGCCCTAAGCACCTCCAAGCCCTCTTGCCCAATCAAAATCTCTGTTCTCGTAAACCTATGTACCACTTCTCATTCCTCCGCATCGATGTCCATAGCAATACAGAAAACCGAGGGAACAAAAAATCCCCACTATGCCGTGGTCGGTTGTTTTGAACCTGCTAACGCAGGTGGGTATCCTCCTGAATACTTAACATTTCCTCCCGTCGGAGGCCTATGTGCCATAGCCAGAGTACAGATTCCCTATGTCATAATGTTGGCTCAAAACTATACCGATAATCACGTACACAGCAGGGCTGCTCCCTCTGCTTTGTTTTTATGATATCACAGTGATTTTTCTTTTTCAACTAATACAATTTACCATAACAGCTGCTGGTAGATGCTTTAGTCTTATTATACTCGACCGCTGCCCAATAAATGCAACCACCCCTTCGATTATCGGTTATTTTCGTCAGGATAGCTTCTCCTCCAGCCTGGCCTTGTCAAAACCAACTATGAATTCGTCACCTATGGCTATTACCGGCACTGCCATGATGCCTCTTCCCATAAGGTCCTTTCTTGCCTGGGTGTCCCGCTGTACGTCCTTTTCTTCATATTCCACGCCTTTTTGCGAAAGATACTCTTTCGCTGTTGTGCAGTGGGGTCATGTTTTTGTGGTGTAGACCACAACCTTATCCATATTATCCCTCCTTAACCCAATGGTTTCTGCTTAGTTATAGAATACCCACTATTCGATAAATATAACGCAACGCACTGCTACATTGGTCATTATTCCAAATCAAGCTTTATATGGATTTCCTTGAGCTGCTCCCCGTCCGCCTCCGCCGGGGCGCCGGTCATCAGGCAGGCTGCGTTCTGAGTCTTGGGGAAAGCTATAACATCCCTTATGTTTTCCTTTCCCGCCACCAGCATAACCAGCCTGTCCAGGCCTAAGGCTATGCCGCCGTGGGGCGGTGCTCCATATTTAAAGGCCTCCAACATAAAACCAAACTTCTCCTCGGCCTTTTGCTTTGTAAATCCAAGGACTTCAAACATTTTTTGCTGCATTATTGTATCGTGAATCCTTATGCTCCCTCCACCCAGCTCCATACCATTAAGCACCAGGTCGTAGGCGTTGGCCCTCACCCTCTCAGGATGGCTATCAAGAAGCTGTATATCCTCACTGACCGGCGAAGTAAAAGGGTGATGCACCGCCACATACCTGCCCGCTTCATCGTCGTATTCCAGCAGCGGGAAATGAGTAACCCACAGGAAGTTGAATGCATCCTTGTCTATAAGGTCCAGCTTTCTGCCAAGATGAAGCCTAAGCCCTCCCAGCGAATCGAACACTACCCCTGGCCTGTCGGCTACGATAAGCAGCAAGTCGCCGGGCTTTCCGTCCATCCTTTCGACTATCGCATCGGTTTCCTCGGAGGTAACGAACTTGGCTATGGGGGATTTTACTCCCTCGGCTGTCACCACAATCCAAGCAAGGCCCTTTGCACCAAACTGTTTGACATACTCTACCAGGGCGTCTATTTCCCTGCGGCTTAAAGAATCCCCGCAGCCCTTTGCATTAATGCCCCGGATATCGCCGCCCTTGCCTGCAGTATCGCTAAATACCCTAAAGCCGGACCCGGCAACTATATCCTTAATACAAACAAGTTTCATTTCGAACCTGGTATCCGGCTTGTCCGAACCATAGTCCTCCATCGCCTGTTTATAAGTCATTCTCTTAAAGGGCATTTTAAGCTTAACTCCTAAGTTTTCTTCGAATATATTTGCCATCAGCCTTTCGTTTAACGAAATTATGTCCTCCATATCCACAAAGGACATCTCAATATCTATCTGTGTAAACTCCGGCTGCCTGTCC
>LSQX01098585.1_pt1 | contig 44832 bp, 41 predicted proteins | sample 654561 | NCBI WGS metagenome assembly LSQX01 (sample SAMN04489861, study PRJNA283612) | anaerobic digester metagenome | isolation source: 4 biogas reactors fed with cattle manure at either 37C or 55C with and... | place: Denmark: Kongens Lyngby | collected 2014 | reverse complement strand
ACTTTTAACTTTTAACTTTTAACTGCTCTGTTGCAGTGACTTATTCAGTATATCATGTTCTTGATACTATGTCAACATCTTTTTAATTTTTTCTTATTTTTTTGAATAATGAACAAAAAACTGTGCAATATTAAACACCCTATAATTTCTGACCCTACACGCATCATATGCGGTCTAAAATTAGGGGTGCCTAAAGTAATATACCATACATTTTTATTAATGTCAATTTGTTTTTCGACACCGTATGTGTCAAATATTCGTTAGCACGTTTTGTTCTGCAAATTCATCCACTTGTAATTCTCAACAAAAATACACTCATTTTACCCTTTACTATTACTGTCAAGCCTAAAATATATTTCACCATCATTCCAGACTTGACAGCAAGACACACTTCTGGGGCCAATGGTATATTTCCATTGACATCTATTGTTTCTAAGCATTAATACAAAAAATTAGGATCACCGGCATTTTTATTTTCTGCGGAATCCCTGATAACTCTTTCGCCTTCTGTAAGGGGTTGTCCCCCGAAGGATCAGGTTACCCTTTCTATTCCTCATTTACATTTGCCTGTGCATCGCACCATTTACAACCGCTACAAAAATGCATTTTCCCCGGGAATATCTTTTGTAAGGTTTTAATGACCTCAGTGTCCTTTAATATGAAGGATCTGTGAATTGTTATCTGCTTAGGTGCTATATTAATTAATGCGCTAACCAAAAGATCATCCTGAGCAATGTCGACTTCTGAAATCCCCATAACAATATTTTTTATATAATCATTATCTAATAACCCACTATGTTGATCATATATTTTAAATCTAATTTCTTCATCAAAAACTACATGCACCATATCAAATTTAGACTCTTGGATATCCACAAAATATTTTAATAATTTAATAAATTCATTATATTCCTTGTTTATCAAAAAGTCTTCTACAGCCTCTTCTATTGTTTTATTCAGATCCAATAAATAGTCTTTTAATCTGAACAAAATAAAACCGCCTAGATTGATCTCTGTATTGTTTTTCAAGTAATCAATCAATTGTTGCAAGATTTCGGATTTAGGGTCGAAGGTATCATCCCCTGACAATAACCTGTCTATCTTTTCCCCCCTCAGTATATCTAAACAGCTTTTATAAATTTCTATCCTTTCTTTTATATCAAAGCAACAATAGTCGGTGTTAATTATATGCTGAATTAAATTTGGTTCCTCAGAATCTTTTATATATTCATAAAGGGCATTCGATGCGTGAAATTTAAATATATTTATAAAATCATTAATCGGATAATCCTTAATATTTTCAATGGATACGCTATAATTTAAATAATAAAAGGGTTTAACATAATATATTCTTTCTTCTATATTTATTCCTTCGTTATAAAAGGATTCAAGTATAGACTGTATTTTTTTTTGAATTTTGTTTGCGCTTTTTTCTGCCAAAATAGACAGTAAATCCAACTGTTATCACTCCCTCCCGATGTAATAATAGTATGTGTTTAATGTCTGATACTATTCTAATGACAGTATTACATAATATTGAATTTAACCCGATAGATAACAATTCCATCGGTTTCATATTTATGTATTTTTACATACTGTAAAAATCGGGTTCTACCTGGTTTTTATGGATTCCCTATAAATTTTAAATTTTTTTTCAATATCGGGATTATCCCTTAGAAAGCTTAGGTAGTGTGCCATGCATTTTAATGTTTCCCTGCTCACTATATGTTCTATTTTTTCTGTCTCTTCCAATATGCCCTCGACTATACCTATGGATTTGAGGAAATTTTCCACAATATTATGCCGCATAAGCAACATGCTCCCTTTCAGCTTTCCCTTTTCAGTAAGTGTAATCACACCATATCTTTCATAATTGACCAGGTGGATTTCAGCTAATTTCTGAATCATTCGGGTAACTGAAGGAGGCTGTACATTTAATGCATTAGACAGCTCATTGATTCTTGTATATCCGGTATCCCTTGATAACCTATATACCATTTCAACATAATCCTCCATAGAAGGGGTCAGCAATCCCTGATCCTTTTTAATATATTCGCTAAAGGTAAAAAAATCCTTTTTCATAATGGCCATCCCCCAAGCTAAATTACCTGATAATACTAAAATGTATGTACAAATGAGACATTTTATGTTAAGACAAGTTTCCTTTATCTGTCCCGATTCATAACCTATATATTATAATAAGTTAGCTTAGGGTAACTTTTAAAAATTGTTTAAATATTTATGTTTTTAAAATAAACCCGGGCTTCATATGAAATTATAGAACATCAGTTGATGAAGGGAGGACAAATACATGAACAAAGACTATATACCTCTTTTCAAGGTTGCCGTCGGTTCCAAAGTCGAGGTATTCAAGCTCCTGTCGGCAGGGCTTCCCAGAAGAAGGATGTTGGACTTGGGTATCGTTCCCGGAACTGCCATAGACGTAATCAGAAAGAGTCCCCTAGGTGATCCAATCGCCTATAACATTCGCGGGGCATCGATTGCCTTAAGAAGAGAAGAATCGGAACAAATTCTAGTCAGTAAAATCAGCTAATCTTGAGAAGGAGGAAATGCTATGAATTCAACTTGTAGATCTTGTCCAAAAACAGCTTTAAACCAGAATTTTAATATTAAATTAAAAAGTTATGATGAATTTATAATTGCGCTGGCCGGTAACCCTAATGTGGGAAAAAGCACGGTATTTAACGCTCTAACGGGCCTTAAACAACATACAGGTAATTGGCCCGGAAAAACCGTATCAAACGCCAGGGGAAATTATAGATATAAAGATAAGAGATTTACTCTTGTTGATTTACCCGGCACCTATTCGTTGCTAGCAAATTCTGTCGAGGAACAGGTAGCAAGGGATTTCATATGTTTTGGAAAACCTGATGCCACCATAGTCGTTGCCGACGCTACCTGTCTTGAAAGAAATCTGAACATAGTTTTGCAGATAATGGAGCTTACAGATAAGGTTGTTCTATGTATAAACCTTATGGATGAAGCAAAACGAAAGGGGATTTTGGTAGATATAGAAAAATTGAAGAGGAAACTGGGGATTCCGGTAGTAGCAACAATAGCCAGAAAGGGTGAGGGACTGGACAATTTGATGGATAAAACATATAATATCGCCCTGGGACTCGAAACTACATCTCCAAAACAAGTTCAATATCCCAAGGTTATAGAGGATAAAATTGATAAAATCTCAAAGCAATTGCAGAATACTCTAAAGGATAAATTGAACACAAGATGGGTAGCCTTGAGGCTTATGGAGGGTGATACCACAATATTGGAATCCATTGGTATGTTTGTACTAGACAAGAAAGATACATACATCGAGAGGGAGGGAACCTGTATATATGGATATCAGTAAAAACAGAGATGAATATAACATAACAGAACTTTTAAAGAATACCCTGGATAGGGAAAAAAATGAACAGTTAAAAGATCTCATAGTCAGCAGTATATATGCTGAAGCTGAAGAGATAGCCACTGATGTTGTTGTGAAGGGTGGAAGTAAAAAGAAGGACTGGGATAAAAAATTGGATGATATTTTAACATCCAGATATACAGGTTTCCCAATAATGTTCCTTTTGCTTGGAGTGGTGTTTTGGATAACCATAATCGGTTCCAACCTTCCCTCGGAAATGCTGTCAAATCTGTTCTTTAAAATAGAAGACCACCTGACGATTTGGTTTATGTCTTTAAATGCACCCCGGTGGCTGTATGGAATATTAATACCGGGTATTTATAGGACATTGGCATGGGTGGTGTCGGTAATGCTCCCTCCAATGGCTATATTTTTCCCGCTTTTTACCTTCCTGGAGGACCTGGGTTACCTTCCGAGAGTAGCATTTAATTTAGACAGATTATTTAAAAAAGCCGGGACCCACGGCAAACAATCTCTCACCATGAGTATGGGTTTCGGTTGTAATGCGGCGGGGATTATAGCATGCAGAATAATAGAGTCACCAAGGGAACGCCTTATTGCAATGCTCACAAACAATTTTGTTCCGTGTAACGGGCGTTTCCCAACCTTAATTGCACTATCCACTATTTTTTTAGGTGGCCTGGCAGCCGGCCAATTTATCAATCTGACAGCATCCCTGTTTGTATCTATACTGGTAATAGCCAGCATAATAGTAACATTGGCAATTTCATGGCTATTATCTAAAACATGGCTTAAGGGAGTACCCTCATCATTCACATTGGAACTCCCTCCCTATAGGAAACCGCAATTTGGCAGAATATTATACACATCTATAATAGACAGGACCATATTTGTATTGGGCAGGGCCGTTGCCATTGCGGCCCCCGCCGGTGTAATAATCTGGTTGTTAGCCAATATAAATGTGAGCGGAGACAGTATACTAAACCATAGTGCCGCATTTTTACAGCCCTTTGCAAACTTAATAGGACTGGATGGATTTATACTGATGGCCTTTATCTTGGGGTTTCCCGCAAATGAAATAGTGTTGCCGATATTGATTATGAGCTATATGGCAGAAGGCGCAATGTTGGAATTGAATAACATTCAGGCCATGAAGGAACTGTTTGTTGCTAACGGCTGGACCTGGCTGACAACGCTGAACTTTATGTTGTTTACCCTATTTCATTTTCCTTGCGGCACAACCCTCTGGACCATAAAAAAAGAGTCCGGCAGTAACAAATGGACTCTATTCAGTGCCGTCATGCCTACTGTGGTCGGTGTTATCATTTTATTTACAATAACACAATCAGTCAGACTCTTGGGTTTGGTATAAAAATTAATTATGTTACCCCGGCCATGTCGGTTAATCTTTTGCACCTGTCAGGAAGTACTATCCAAAATGGCCATATAATCGCTATATAAAAAAATGATGAGATTTTAATCTCATCATTTTTTAGCATTTCACCATAACATAAAACGGTACTAATCTAAATATATATGTAAACCTCAAGGTTTGCAAAGCTATAGATTACATACTCTATTTTAAAATTGATGAAACAACCTTAGTTATGCTCTTTTTACATTAGTAGCTTGAGGTCCTTTATCTCCTTCAACGATTTCAAATTGAACTTCTTGGCCTTCCTCTAATGTTTTGAATCCATCCATATCAATAGCTGAATAATGTACAAATACATCATCACCATTTTCTCTGGAAATAAATCCATACCCTTTTTCTGAGTTAAACCATTTTACAATACCATTTTCCATTAAAAAATTCCTCCTAAAACTTATTGAACCCAGGTTTATAGACCCTTATTCTATCTAAGTCTATCATACGGCATATTTTATGTCAACATTTTATTTCTCCCTGTCCGCTTGTTTCTTTTTTGCCGTCATTATCCCACCAATTCGTCCTGTCTCTTTGGCTGTAAGTCCCCCCCACCCAAGTCTTTTCAGTTTATCGATCAACCCTAATTCCTCCGCAATTTCGTATTTCATAATCATGTTCGGAGTAAATTCCCCCACAACTTCTTTTGATTTTTTATCCTTCACAAATATCTTCTCCTTGTCCTTAACAAAAAATACTCCCACCTATAAATTCCTTTAAAATTGACGTTTTTGGTATGGCTTCCTCATTTTCCAGACTGACAAAGTAGTCCAAGAATCTCAGTAGCCGCTTTGCTTCGGGATGATGGGGGCTTGTTGTATCTACCTGTTTTAACAAGGGCTCCACATATTTTTTGAGTACGCTGAGCTCATAAAACAATGCCGAATTAAACATAATATCCGCGTCTTCTTGAAATGGAAAAATATTTACCTCCTCGCCCCTGCGAACAGATTCCCATAGAGATAGGGTTGTATTTGCATCATTAGACCTGAATTTACTGTCTCTGACCATCCTCCTGATAAGTCTTGTGTCCGTAGTCGGGATTCTGTTATGTTCGTCAATACTCAACTGTGTTAAAGCACTTATATATATTTTAAATTTGTTTTCTCGTGGTATATACCTTGTCAATTGATCATTCAGGCAATGAATACCTTCTAAAATTAATGGTTGCTCCTTAGTTATCTTAATTATATTTCCCTTGTATTCACTTCTGCCTAAACAAAAATTAAAAGTCGGTATTTCTACCTCTTCGCCAACTAATATTTTTTCCAAATCTCTATTAAATAATTCCAGATTCAAAGCATTCAGCGCTTCAAAATTATATTCGCCCCTATCATCTAACGGCGTATTTTCCCTGTTCACAAAGTAATCATCCAAAGAGATGGAAACAGGCCTTAATCCATTGACTTTTAACTGTATCTCCAACCTTTTAGCAAAGGTTGTTTTGCCTGAGGAAGTTGGTCCTGCAATTAAAATCAGTTTTTTCTCCTCTATACTCTCCATAATAGAGTTCACGATTTCTACCACTTTTTTCTCGTGCAGCGCCTCTGCAATGCAGATAAATTCCCTTTCACTTTTTGTTACTATCAGATCGTTTAAAGATGCAACATAATCTATCCCTAAAATCCTTGACCATTTCTCCGTCTCTCTAAAAATCTTGAACAATTTCGGTTGCTCCCTAAATTCGGGGATTTCTCCGTTGTTTTCACTTCTCGGCAATTGTATAACAATACCGGGGCTGTAAAATTTTAGTTTAAACATTTTTAGGTATCCTGTAGAAGGTACCATATAACCGTAAAAATAATTTTTGAACCAACCGCATTCATATATATTGACATAAGGTTTCTTCCTATATTTCATCAGTTTTACCTTATTAGTTTGCCCATATTTCCTGAAAATTTCTATAGCTTCATCGAGAGGTACCCTGTTTCTTACAAAGGGAATATCCCTTTCAATAATTTCCTTCATACGGTTCTCTATGTTTTTTGTATCGTTTTCATCAATTTCACTTTTACAAGGACAATGAATTTCACAATACAGACCCTTGCTCAATGAATGTTCTACGGTAATCCTACATTTTGGGAATAACTCCATACACGCTCTCATTAAAACAAAAGACAGACTTCTTTGATATATTCTGGAACCTATAGATGAACATGCATCTATAAATTTAACATGACAGTCTTTATTTATAACAAAATTTAATTCTTTCAACTTGTTATCTACAATAGCAGCAACTACCTGACATTGACCTTTCCGTTGAAAATCACGTGCAATCTGTTCCAAGGAAACCCCTTCTTCATATTCGAAACAACCTTTGCTTTCCAACGTAACATTGATAATACACTTGTCTTTATTTTGAATCATACATAATTCCCCCATTTTTTACTCATCACATATATTATTATAGTATATTAATTATACACTTATTTAATCCATAATTAAAACAATGGATATTCTTGCGACATGAATAATTCGGATACAAAATAATTAGTACCCTTTAACGTAAATAATTAATCAAATATAAAAAAATAACCTCCTGCTTCATAAAGACAAAGGTTATTTGAAAAATTGTTTATATATACTATTTTAATTTGTTTTTACAAACAAGAATAACAAAAACCCCGACATGATGTTGAGAGTTTTTGTTACTTTAATAGTCCAATTTTATTAAAAGGAAATATCCGTACGAATGCTTTCCCTATAACTGTACTAAAATCCACCGGACCTAAAATTCCATCACGGCTGTCAAGACTGTTACCCCTGTTATCTCCCATTACAAATATCTCATTTTCCGGCACAATTAAATCAACATCCCCGACCGTGTACTCCTCTGCAATGTAACTTTCTTCCAACTCATTGCCATTGATATAAATTTTGCCTCCCGTGATCACTATCTTATCACCCGGTATAGCTATTACACGTTTGATTAACAACTTTTGTTTGCCCGTTTCCGTTTTTAGATTAGATCTGAAAACAACTATGTCACCTCTTTTGGGTTCACCCCTCTTATACAAAAACCTGTTAATAATTAAAAAGTCGTTTTCATCCAACGTTGGACTCATAGAATAATTTTTTACTATGGTTGGTTTTATAAAAGTTGTAATCAATAGTGCAATAACCAAGGATATTATAACAGTTTTTGCCCATTCAATCATTTCGTCTTTCATTATTTATCCCCCAGTCCACATATATAGATTCAGATTTCCTATATCATTCTACCACTGTAAACAGTGGAAATCAACTGTGGCATGCCCTGTATTTTATACTTTATCCATATATTTATTGATGATTTTGTTCGTTTGTGTTATTCTAAAATAAAATAATAAGATTTTGACAAGGGGCTGAGCTAATTGGAAAAAATAAAAGATTTTTTTCATGATTTTTCAGATATTTTTTTTGCTATAATTATCATAGGTATAATGTTTGCTGTGCTCACAGTAAATCTTGGAAGTTGGTTTGATAACCACTCCGGTACTGTATCAGCAAGCGAACCCACCGATATCCCGGAGGAACAAAGCAACAATACAGCAAGCAGTGGACAGAATATCGATAATACGGGCCTGGAATATGAAAATAACGGATTGGGAACAGAAAATGACACAGACAAAGTTGAAATAGAAAATTCTCAAGACAATAGTAATACGGATAATTACATAGATAAAGACGAACAAAAAAATAGAACAGTTGGAGAAACCAAAAAAATAGTTATCCCCAGCGGAACTTTTTGTACGGGAATAGCAAAAATATTAAAAGATAATAAATTGGTGGATGATGAAAACAATTTTGTTCAAGCTGCTGAAAGCTTAAACCTTTCAGGTCGATTAAAATCAGGTTCTTTTGAAATTCCTGTTGATGCCACGGCGGAAGACATGGTTAAAATTATTGCGGGACTAAAAACAATAGCTGAACAATAGTTTAACGACGGTTTAGCTATTGTTATCCCTGCTGTCCGTGACGTATTGATTCAGTTTTTTTAAGTTACTGGCCCATAAATATATAACATAGGGAATAAAAACAGTCATCAAAATCGGAACCTGTGCCATCAAGATGAAATTAAACAGCCCATGTAGGACTGCGGGTATAAACAATGACATTCTGTAATAATAACCTTTTAATTCGGGGTCTTCCGTATATTTGCTCAGCGATAAATAGTACCCCATTGTAATACCAAACAACATATGCCCCGGCACAGATAAAAGTCCCCTCATAATTCCTACATAATAGTTCCCCGTATATCGGAATACAACATATACAATGTTTTCCACAGTGGCGAATCCCAGCGCGGAAAATACCGAATATACTATGCCGTCCAGCTTTTCATTGAAATTTATATTATTATAAATGCCGTGGACGACTACAGACCTCTTGAAAAATTCCTCTGTTAACCCCGCAACAATAAACGCCGTGTATACGATTGAAATTAAACCCGAAAAGACATTGATAGCCAACAGGGTCTTCTGTATAAGTATTACCGGTATTACAGATAGTGCCCCCATTAAAAATATACGCAATAAAAGATGCCACGGCTCTTTGTCACGTCTATCTGTAAGATATATCCCTATGGCTAAGGCTATAGTAGGTGTGATTGAAATAATTATAAGCCTTATAAACATGTGATTCTCCTTCCCCTGTTGTCTTTTCTAGATAGCATTGAGCAAACAATCCACTTCTACTAACATTTTGTTTTTTTCGGCTTCCGTTGCCGTTGGCATCACATACAAATTTTTATATAACATAGAACTCACGCCACAAGTCCCAAATATCCCTTCCATCATTGTTTTCTCCATAGCAGCGGCCATCCCTGATTCTATCATACTTTCCTCACTGGAACTGGTGGTAGTAAAAACCATCACGGTTTTATCCGACAACAACCCATTTATAGTCCCGTCCTCCTGGGGGGCATATGCAAATCCGGGACTGAACACCCTGTCAATCCACCCCTTAACCATAGCCGGTTGTCCTGCCCACCATATGGGATAGATAAGTATAATGTTTTTAGCCCATTTAATATCATTATGTTCTATGGCTATATCCCCGGCAACAGAAGAGTTTTCCATCTTCTTTAAATCATCCAAGGTTAAAATAGGATTAAAATTCAATTGATACAGATTCTTAGAAATAATCTGATACCTTTTGTCTGTAAGTTTATTTTCTACAGTTTTTAGTATGGCCCCGTTAAAACTGTCTGGGTCGGGGTGTCCGAAAATTACCAATGTGTTTGTGTTTTTCATAACTACCTCCTGATATTGTCTCAAATTTTAAAGTTTCTATTTTATTATTCGATTTAGTATTATTCTATTTATCAAAAATTAACCACAAAATATAAAAATCGTCTGCACTATCGCATAGACGATTTTCGTTTCCAACCCTTTATAGCTACCCATAAATAAAACCTCATGAATATATCCTTCGCTGGGTATTCAAAACATTTTTCTGTACATTCAGCCCAAAGAAATAATTTCTTTTATTTGAATTATCGTAATCACTATAAATAAAATGCCTGTAAAAATCAACGGTACGAATTCAAATTTTTTGACATCCTTTTCCTCATACCTATAATGTACCTTCGGACCTAAATTTTCCCGATCCTTTCTAATGATTTTAATAAGCTGAAATGCGATCAATAGAGTTATCACGGAAATAATTCCAAACAACACGGTGTTAGCAAACATAACAAGTGGGTGTGGTATATCAATAACCGTTTCATTGACTGTATCCATGTCCGGAAGAAAGTCCGCAGCTAAATTTAATATAAATCCAAGCGTAACTGCAAAACCGTTGTTTACCATATGGCCAATCATCCCGGCAAAAATAGAGCCGGTTTCTATAACTAAATACCCGAAAATCAACCCCAGTATTATGGGTCCCGCTAAATTATATATATTAAAATGGAAAAATCCAAATAAAATTGCCGAAAAAATAATTGCCCTTCTTTTGCCCATCCTTTCATATCCGGATAAGACAAAACCCCTGAAAAATATTTCTTCACAGATACCTGCAGATACGGAGATTATAAACAAAAGCTTCACATATTCGCTTTTGTTTGTGGCCATTGGTAACTGCGGTATATTCAGGTTCCCTAAAAAACTTATGATTGTCATTAGCAATGTGTTCCCGAAAATTGCCACCGGATATGTTAAAAGGGTGATACAAACTATTAAAAAACCATGTTTAAGGCTTATCTTGTTCAATTTAAGGGTCTCTTTAATACTCAGTTTTCTTGCTGCAATATATATTATTGGGGGCAAAAGTATGATTATATATTGAGTGATTATCAACCCACTTTCAAAATTTCTAATTTGAACGTGTGCTCCTACAGTCCAAAACAGTATGACGCCTATAAGATATAACATATTTGCATCGAACACCCTCAGTTTTTTCTGATCCGACATGACGTTTTGCACTCCCTTATCTGTCCTCATCCGTTACGGCAAACACATACGGAATATTACGATAATGGTCACCATAATTTAGTCCGTAACCAACAACAAATTTGTTTGGAATGGTAAATCCTATATAATCCGGTATAAAATTTAACTGTCTGCGTTCCGGCTTGTCCAACAATACACAGCTTTTTACACTGGATGGATTTTTCGTTTTCAGGTGTTTCATTACATGTTCCATTGTTAGGCCTGAATCCGAGATATCATCTACTATCAGTACATGATAACCCATTAGGTCTTCCTCTTCAATATCATTAACTATTTTTACTGCGCCCGAGGTCTGCAGTTCATATCCATAACTGGATGTTATGATAAAATCTATTTTAACAGGAACATCTATTTTCCTGACCAGATCCGCTGTAAATACGAAGCTACCCCTAAGTAGTGATACTATATACAGGTTTTTATCCCTGTAATCATTAGAAATTTGTTTGCCCAATTCGTCAACCCTGTTTAAAATTTCTTCTTCTGAAAAGAGTATTTCCCACACCTTTTTATCTATATCCATTTTAGTTTCCTCCCCAATAGAAATATATTGTAATATTAATATATTATTGCAAATAAATAGCTCTGTCAAATATTTGTTTTGGTTATATCGGGGAAATGTTACAAAAAACGAGCCGGCAGATAAAATCATTATAAAAATGACAACCGGTATTACAAACAAAAAAGCAGCACAGCTGCTTTTATCGGGAAATCCATGTTTTATCAACTTCTAACTTTCTCCATTTTCGAAATTGAAACCTCATAAGCTACTTTATTTTCTACGTTCCCGTCAGGATGTCTTTTTTGATACTGTCTGCTTTGAATCCGTCCCCAAATCCGAATCTTATCCCCAACATTCAGATTGGAAGAAAATCTGGCATTTCTTCCCCAAGCAATAGTTGGAATATAATCCGATTTGTTATAGAGCCTGTTTACCGCAATCAGTAAATCCGTAATTTCCCTACCAAATGGGGTTTCCCTATATACAGGAGGCTTACATATATAACCCTCTAAAAAAATTTTATTTGGATTTTTAAACTCCTTTTCATCTTCAAAAAAAGTAATATGCTTGGCAAATATCGTCAAAACTAATCTGTTACTGTTATCAATAAATTTATTATAAGACCTTAGCTGTCCTTCCACCTTTATCATATCACCATCTTTTAATCCCTCCCCTATCAGAAGTCTGTCCGATACTGTCAAAGGCAAACAATCTACTACTTCGCTTAATCTAGGTATTTCCATATTATATATATAGAATCCTTCACCATAAATTTCGTGGCTGAATTTCTTGTCCCCCACAACCTTTCCTATTATGGTCACAATATTTGTATTAATAAGATGGTCCGATGACATCTTATCTCACTCCCCCTTCTATTCTTATGTTTATGACGTTTTGGAATTAATATATAAACATGTTTATTCAAGCTGGGACTGAATTATGTTTTGTTTAGTAAAAAGTTATTGCTTGCTCCCCTGCCTTACGCCAGACACAAATTCTATCTGATAGCCGATGCAATGCCATCTATCGGGATGTCCAATAACAAACAAGCTGTGATTGCTGATAACGCGTTGTAAATATCATGGCTTTTTAACAGGTTCGACATAATAGGGTATTCGAACGGTTCTATCCCTACACCTGATAACGTCGTTATGCCCCTTTGTAAGCAATAATTAAAGGATGTCAGAAAACCTATATCAATACTGGAAGCATTAATTGTAGACTTTGAACCTAGCCCATAGGTGACAACCAGTATGTTGCTGCTGTTCTTTAGTATATCCAGGGCATATTTGTCATCATAATTGATCAAGGCAACTTTGCCAGCATGTAAATTGTCAAATAATCTCTTCTTGGATTTTACATAACCATCAACCGTTTCATGGGGTTCAAGACGGTCCTCTTTGATATTTGTATAGATTGCAATATCAAATCCAATTCCGTGGATCCTTTCATATTCTGCTCCAAGTGAGGACACTTCCATGATCACTATCTTTATATTTTCCTCCGCCATCTTATTCAAATAATAATAAATATCCTCCGTAGCCAAAATAGAAAGCTTCAGCGGATACTCTTTCTCTTTAATCTTGATGTTCAGATTTCCCATCACTCCGCTCTTTATTCCATAATTATTGATAATATGATAAATCAAATCGATTACCCCCGTTCCCCCATTTGTCCCTGTAACACCGATCACAAAAAACTTGTCTGAAGGATAATCATAAAATTTATTACATAATTCCGCGAGTATCTTTTTTGTATTTCCAACCTTCTTTATTATACAGTTTTTTTTATATACATCCTTTTCAGTATAGACAATAACTGCTCCTTTACGTATAGCCAAATCAATGAAATTGTTGCCGTCATGATTCCCCTCTGTTATAGCCACAAAAACATAATTTTCCTTAACCCGCCTAAAGTCCGAAGTTATTCCTTTTATCTCTATGCCATCGATTAGCATCAGTGTATCTCCTTCCAATTCCGTAACAGGCTGAAATTAATTTATATTATGTTTTGTATTTCAGAATGCAATTATTCAAATAAAAAACCCTCCGCTATGTGAAAGGTCACTTGGCTTTTTGTCTGCCTGTATGATCAATAAAATAATTGTCTTTATAGATAAGATCCGATACGGGTACAATTTTGTAGCCTTGTTCCTGCAGTTTTTCGAGTATTGGGGGTAAAAATTCGCTCACATATTTAGCGTTGTTGTGAAATAATACTATAGACCCTTTTTTTACATTTCTGGTGATACGATCCACCACCGGTTGGACCCCCATCTCTTTCCAATCCAGGGAATCCAAATCCCATTGAATGGTGCTATAACCCAGCTCTTCCGCTGTTTCAATCAACAGATTGTTATAGTCGCCGAAAGGCGGCCTAAAAACCACAGGGTCTTTGCCAGTTATTGCCGCAATTTTGTCCCCCGTAGTCTTGAGTTCATGTGTTATCTGTTCCTTGGTCAGCTTCGACATATGGGGGTGTGTAGTCGAATGATTCCCTATTTCATGTCCCCTTTCATGAATCTTTTTTGCCATATCCGGATATTTATCTATCCAAAATGCTACCAGAAAAAATGTGGTCTTTATTTTGTGCTCGTCTAATATATCCAGTATATCGTCGGTAAATTCATCGCCCCATGCAGCATCAAAACTTATAGCTATTTTCTTATCCTTAGTTTCTACACTATATATGGGTAACCTTTTTTGATTCGAAAAAACGCCTATTATACCTTTGTTCTTAATAATCATAGAAAATATAAACCCGATCAAAACAACCGCAATACATAATGTAACCAATATGGTTTTTTTCCGTAAAATATATATTTTCATTTTTCTCCCCCTGTAAAAAAAATTATATTATAGTCTATTCTTTATAACCTGCTTTATGCATATTTTTGGATCATAGCAGGACAAATATTAAATTGATCCATTAACCTGATAGATATGTATATAACCCACTGTCTTACGTATATTTACTTTGGGGGTGTTTTTATTGTTCGAAATTATCTCCTCTTCATCTGTGGGCTTGGGATTATTCTTACTCGGTCTTAATTTTTTTACTGAGGGATTGGAACATTTTATATCTGAAAGGTTTAAATATGTACTTGTTAACCTGAAGGCCCATCCCCTGTTGGGTGTTTTGGCAGGTTGTATGCTTACAGGCATCTTACAATCCAGCAGTGCCACAATGATTATACTGGTTGGATTTGTTCAAGCCGATTTGCTCACGCTCTACCAAGCTACACCGATTATTATGGGTGTTAATATAGGGACCACGGTAACGTCCCAGTTAATAGCATTTAATATTGGCAAATACAGCTTTGTCCTTTTTTTGACCAGTGTATTGATCAGTTTGGTAACAAAAAATAAAAAAAAACGCCATATAGGAGAGGTGTTGATGGGTTTTTCCCTTGTTTTTATCGGTATCGAACTGCTAACCAAAGGGCTCGCACCGTTAAAGGATATGTTGGCACTTCAGCAAATTTTAAAACAATTTGGAAGTACGCCCATATTTGGAATTTTGATGGGATTTTCAGCTATATCCATTTTACAAAGCAGCAGCACAGGAATAGCAATTCTGCAAACACTGGCCAGTACCGGTTCAATATCCGTTTACTCCGCTGTCTCCATCATGCTAGGAATGAATGTCGGAACTTGTGTAACAGCTATAATATCCAGCTTGCCGTTTAGCAAATCCGCCAGACAGACAGCTTTTATACATCTGCTTTTTAATATAGCCGGTTTAATTTTAGTTTTTCCTTTTATTAATTTACTATGTAAAATATCAATATATTTATCTCCACTCAATTTATCAAGACAAATTGCCAATGCTCATACAATATTTAATGTTTTTAGCACATTAATCTTTCTTCCCTTCACAAAGGTTTTCGTAAACATAATACAGTGGATTATTAGAAGATAAAAATAATTTCAAATTTTGGCATAGTTCATTAATCCTTGAAAAAGCTTCTACTATATTCATATTTAAAAACGGTTATACTATAATCGGGCCAAAATTTAATTCATATGAGGAGGAGAAATCAATGCCTTCGAAGAATCAAATTATTGTTCCCGAAGCACGCGAAGCTCTCAATCAAATGAAATCAGAAATCGCCAAGGAGCTGGGTATGCCAAATTATGATAAAATCGATAAGGGCAATCTACCTTCTAGGCAAAATGGTTATGTCGGTGGCTTTATGACAAAACGTCTGGTTGAAATGGCCCAAAAGCAAATGAGTGAAAAATAACAACATCGGTTGGCATGAACAAAATAACAGTGCAACCGAAAAAAGATGCCTTAACCGGCATCTTTTTTGTTAAAAAATCGAAACCCAATAAAAATATAGAAGGGTTTCATACCATTAATGTCAAATATGTTAAATATTCGCACATCTACTTAATATAAAAATAAAAATATCACAGATAAGCGGCATTTTAATCAAGATAAAAATATAAAAAGAGGTATATTCATGTTTACTGATAATTCTCAACAATTAGCAAGATTCAAATTACTGCTACTCTACATAATACACCGTTTCGGATTTCCTGTATCAAATACACAATTAACACAATTTGTTCTGGAAAACGATATTATGGATTATTTTATGCTCCAACAGTTTTTAAGTGAACTGGAGGATTCAAAATTTGTTACAAATGAATCCAGCGACAAAAAACATGTCCTCGTTATCACTGATGCAGGAAAAAACACTTTGAATTATTTTATAAACCATATACCAAAATCAAAAATCGAACATATTGATCAACTGCTAAATGTTCAAAAAGAAAAGTTTATACTTGATGCTCAAGTAACCGCAGACTATGTCAAATTAAAAGATAATGAATATTTAGTGAAATTAAAAGTGACGGAGAACGACCTGCTTATTGTCAACCTGGAGTTAGGTGTAACCAGTAATAAACAAGCAAAGCAAATTTGCAAAAGATGGCTTGAAAATACACCGAACCTTTATAATCAAATAATAAATATGTTGGTTGAATGAAAATCCTCAGATGCCCCTGAAGATGCTGGTGGGTTCCCTTCCTACCGGTATGCTCCGGAGCATTGTCTTTTTGTAAATATCAACTATATCCACCGTATTTCGTCCCATGCTTGTAACATATAACCTTCCCCCTCCGCTGTCTAATTCGATTCCATGGGGCATGGGATCGACCTTGATATTATCACTATATCGGTTGTTTTCTAAATCATATATATGAACACAGTCCATATCGAAATCCGTGATATATAAATATCGGTTCTTGTTGTCACTGATTGCCTCAATCGGCATCCTGCCTACATATATCCTCATCTTTTCTTCCAGGGTACTTACTTCATAAACGCATATTTTCCCGTTTGTATTAAACTGATTGTTATAACTGACTACATATAAAAACTTTCCACTGTTATCTATCCTTAAATGCCACGGGTTACACTGCACCTTGTGATTTTTGGCCTTCTCGTTCGTCTTCGTTAAAATTTCGGTTATTTCCATGGACCCGTAGTTACCTATAAAAATCCTCTCTTCATTATCCGTTATAGCCATACCGTGTGGCATCCCCCCGGTCGGCAACTGTACAATCAAATCCAATCCTTCCATGTCTAGCACCGAAACACTGTTAGAATCAGTATTTGCTACATATATATGCCTGTATTTCGGGCAAAGTATAACCTGACTCGGACAACTGCCTACAAAAATAGTGTCTATAATTTTTGTTCCGGCCAAATCTATTATAGAAATACTGTTATTCCAGCTGTTGGGGACATATAGTAGTTCTTTTTCATGACATAAAGCCATATGATTGGGCCCGAACTGTGGGGATGAAAAGTGATGTCCACTGTCACATAGTTTTATTTTCCGGACTTCCTCGCCCCGAATTAAATTTACAATGGAGATAGAATCTTCAAAAAAATTGGAAACTACTAAGATGTCATCAGTTAGACACTTCATTTAACCACATCCCCAACCATTAAAATAATATAATATAAATGCTATATTTACTATATTATGATTGCCATGCGGATGTGTGAACAATTTAAAAGTGTTATAATGTCCCGTTTTTCAAAATTTTCCTCACTTCTCCTATCATATATAAAGAACCTGCAAATATAATGGCTTCATCTTGCTTTGTTATCTCTATAGCTGTTTTTATCGCCTCTTTGATGTCCTCATAAAAATGGGTTTCCTTTCCAAACATTTTTAATTGCTCAGCCAGGTCGGCTGCTCTCATCGCTCTCGGATTATCCGGTCTGGTAGCTATAACCTTGTTTGCCAATGGTATTAAATCTTCTAACACAGCTTTTACATCTTTGTCCTGGAGCATACCTACAACAAAGGTTATTTTATAATCCTTCAATAAAATTTCTATGTTTTTTCTTAAAGAATCTGCACCATGTAGATTATGAGCGCCATCAATAATAATCAACGGTTCTTTTTGCAACACCTCGAAACGCCCTGCCCATTTCGTGTTGTAAAGCCCTTTTAACACCGCCTCATCACTGATATTGACATTTCTATATTTCCTTAGAATTTCAATTGCCCCCAGGGCTGTACAGGCATTATATATTTGATGAATCCCCGCCAATTTTATTTTTACATTATCATATGATTTCCCCAGTACATTCACTGAAAAAACCTGCTCTTCCATATTGCTCCGATGTATAGTTAATTCGTCAAAATCTATTACAAATAGCCTGCTGTTTCTCTCTTTACTTAGGCCTTCCAGTACCCCCATTACCTCCTTTTCTTGCGGATATAACAGCACAAATCCGTTCTCCTTAATAATTCCGCCTTTTTCATATGCAATTTCTTCCAGCGTATCACCTAAATATTCCATATGATCAAAACCTATGGGGGTAATTACAGACACAAGAGGATCCTCCACCACATTGGTAGAGTCCAGCCTGCCCCCTAGCCCTACCTCCAAAACAAGAAAATCTACATTTTCTTGAGCATAATAACAAAAAGCTATAGAAGTTACAACTTCAAACTCAGTTGGATGATTTTTGCCGTCTCTAACCATCTGTTCCACTTTTTCTTTGACAGTCTCTGTGACTTCGGCTAACCTTTCCCTTGATATCTCTTCGCCGTTTACAATCATTCTTTCCGTAAATTCCTCAAGATAGGGGGATATATATAACCCCACTTTGTATCCCTCTTCTTTCAGTACAGTGTGTATATATGAAGAAACCGAACCTTTGCCGTTAGTCCCCGCGACATGAATAACCTTGAGGTCCTTGTGCGGATTGCCTAACAGATTTAATAAATATCTTGTGTTTTCCAAACCCAATTTACTTCCAAATTTATAGGTTCCATGGATATAATCCAATGCCTGTTCGTAATTCATTGTCCCACTCCGTTTCTTAGGTTATTATATGACTTCCAAATTATAGTAAACGGAGAATGAATTCTCCGCTACCGCGGTCGTACGATTTTTAAATTATGATGACCGGAGAATGAATTCTCCGCTACTGTGGCCGGCTGTTCAACTGTTATCTATTTTTTAGGGAATCCAACCTTTCTAATACATGAGTCAACATCTCCTCATATTTCATCTGTTTTTGTTTTTCTTCGTCTACCAGCTTGGCAGGAGCCTTACTGACAAACCCCTCATTGGAAAGTTTGCCTACCACCCTCTTGATTTCACTTTCCAGCTTGGATTTTTCCTTTTCTAATCTTTCAATTTCCTTTTCAAAATCAATCAGCTCCTCCAGGGGTAAAAATAATTCCGCTCCCCCAATAACCGCAGATACAGCATCTTTAGGTATTTTGTCCTTGTTTTTAACCAATTCGATTTCTGAAACACTTGCCAAGGTCCTGAAGTATTCTTCATTTTCTGATATTATTTTAGCCACATTTTTACCTGTAGTCAATATAATTAATTTTGCCTTTCTGGAGGGAACAACATTCATTTCAGCCCTGATGTTACGTATATTTTTAATGGCATCCATAATCAGTCCCATATTTTTCTCTGCCACTGTATATATTTCATCTTCTTTATGTTCAGGCCATTGTGCCACAATCACACTTCCCTGTACCGTAGGCAGATTCTGCCATAACTCCTCAGTTATAAAGGGCATAAATGGATGCAATAATTTTAGAATATTTTCCAATACATAAGTTAAGGTGTATTGTGCTACCCTCTTTTTATCATCATCTTCGCCATAAAGTCTCGGTTTTACCAACTCAATATACCAATCACAGTATTCACCCCAAATGAAGTCATATAATTTTTGTACTGCAAGCCCCAATTCAAACTTGTCCATATTTTCGGTCACTTCTTTTACCACCTTGTTGAGCCTGGAAATTATCCATTTATCAGCTAAGGTGAATTCTTTCTGAACGCTATTTTTGTCAATATAATCGATGTCTAAATTCATCAGTACAAATCTCGTAGCATTCCACAGCTTATTTGCAAAATTCCTGCTGGCCTCCAATCTTTCCATATGAAAACGCATATCATTCCCGGGTGAATTTCCTGTAGCCAAGGTAAATCTTAATGCATCCGCGCCATATTCATCGATAACCTCTAACGGGTCGATACCGTTTCCCAGGGACTTGCTCATTTTCCGGCCCTCCGCATCCCTTACAAGACCATGAATAAACACATATTCAAACGGTATATCGCCCATAAATTCCAACGCCGAAAATACCATACGAACTACCCAAAAGAATATAATGTCATAACCGGTTACCAATACATCTGTCGGGTAAAAATATTCGAGCTCCTCGGTATTCTCCGGCCAACCTAATGTGGAGAAAGGCCACAAAGCCGAACTGAACCAGGTGTCAAGTACATCTTCATCCTGTTTAAACCCGTTCCCGCCACATTTTTCACAGACAGTCGGTTCTTCTCTCTGGACGATTATATGGCCGCAATTATTACAATAATATGCGGGAATACGATGACCCCACCACAACTGCCTGGAAATACACCAATCCCTGATATTTTCCAGCCAATGTATGTAGGTTTTAGAGAACCGTTCGGGAACAAATTTAACTCTGTTATCTTTCACAGCCTCAATAGCAGGTTTCGCAAGGGGTTCCATTTTCACAAACCATTGATCCGATGTCAACGGTTCTACCGCGGTATCACACCTGTAACAGTGCCCCACATTATGACTATGGCTCACAATTTTATGAATGAATCCCTCCCTTTCAAGATCATTCACAATGGCTTTTCTGGCCTCGTATCTTGTCATGCCTACATACCTGCCACCATTTTCATTTATGGTAGCATCATCGTTCATAACATTGATTTGTGGCAGATTATGTCTTTCTCCTACTTCAAAATCGTTCGGATCATGCGACGGGGTTATTTTTACTGCTCCGGTCCCAAATTCCGGATCTACGTAATCATCGGCTACAATAGGCAGTTCCCTGTTGACTAAAGGCAAGATCGCTGTTTTGCCAACCAAATGCTTATATCTATCATCTCCCGGATGTACCGCAACACCTGTATCCCCGAGCATAGTTTCCGGCCTGGTCGTTGCAATTTCCAGTACCTCATCGCTGTCCTTGATGGGATAATTTATATGCCAAAAATGTCCTATCTGCTCCTCGTGCTCCACTTCCGCGTCCGAAAGGGATGTTTTGCATTCGGGGCACCAATTTATAATACGATTACCCCTATAGATTAACCCTTTTTCATATAGTTTGATAAACACTTCCGTTACCGCATTGCTTAAACCTTCATCCATGGTAAAACGTTCCCTGGACCAGTCACAGGAGTCCCCCAATTTTTTCATCTGTTCCACTATTTTGCCGCCGTACTCGTCTTTCCATCTCCAAGCCCTTTTTAAAAAATCCTCCCTGCCAACATCTAGTTTAGTCAGACCTTCCTCTCTCATACTTTCAACTACCTTTACCTCTGTAGCGATACTTGCATGGTCTGTACCCGGTTGCCATAATGTTTCGAAACCTTGCATCCTTTTCCATCTGATCAAAACATCTTGAAGTGTATGATCTAGTGCATGCCCCATATGAAGCTCACCTGTAATATTTGGTGGCGGCAGTACTATACAATAAGGTTTTTTCTCCGGATTCACCTCGGCTCTGAAATGATTCCTTTCAACCCAATGATTATATATTCGATTTTCAAAGGCTTGTGGTTCATAGTTTTTTTCTAGACTACCTGTCATTTCTTATCCCTCCTAAATAAAAAAATCGCCCAAAATAAGGACGAAGGATACATTCGCGGTACCACCTTAATTTTTATCTACCAATATATTACGTAAATAAACACTCAAGAAATATAACGGTTTACCCGTCTACATCTACTTTTTTCGATGTAGAAACTCCGAAGCTACTTTCAATAACCATTGCCCTGAAAAACCTTCCAGCCACGAGTTTTTCTCTCTTGAGGGATTATGTTACCTACTCTTTTTCATCATTGTCATTTGTACTTATAAAACTAATATTTATTATAATGATTTAAAGGTATTTGTCAATATATGTTGATGTGTACCGTATTTCAATCTGATATATCAGATGTCGGAGATTTTTTTGCATATTTTATACCCACAACAACATATCGCACAAATGCATATAGTGCAACCAAAATTGCAATTATCATTAATAGTTTGCCATATTTGGAATTAAACGCTATTGCCAGAATAGCAATATAAAAAATTACGGTGGCTATCTTTCCATATGAATTTGCCGGCAATACCGTTTTATTTTTTCTGGTATACAAAAGAATGCCACCAAATATCATCAGAATTTCCTTTACTCCATATATAATTATAACCCATAACGGTATAAATTGTTTAATTGTAAAACAAACCAATACTGTCAGTTGCATCAGTTTGTCTGCTAAAGGGTCCATGGCTTGTCCCCATTTAGTTATGAGATCATATCTTCTGGCTATATATCCATCCAAAACATCTGTTATACCTGCCAAAAGAAATATTAAAATAGAATACAGTAAACTCTCTTCCAAGGATGAAAAAAACACCCTTACAAATAATGGTATAAGTGCAATGCGCAAAGCAGTTATAATATTCGGCAAATTCATTACTGTTGCACCTCTTTTCAAAACTATTCACTGTGACAATATAAATAATATCATATGATACAAATCTTGCAACATTTATATATAATATCGAACAATTTATCTGCAAATTTCGATTATATAATTTCCCTACCAAATTATTAACTCCTACGTCATGTTTATAGCATTGTTTGTCCTACTTTTTTTGCTCTATTATATTTTACTCGACAAAAATAAAATCGAAAAATCTCATTTTACTGCCCTTATGGAATATATTCTATCCAGGTACCCCACCAGGTCCATCACCATTTTTTCATAACTCTTGTTAAAAACATCCCAACCCCTCCTGTAATTAGCATATATCAGCCTCTTTGTATAATTCGGCATAGGTATATCCTTATATAAGCATAATCTGGATACCCTTCCCTTTCCCGTTTCCAGGTTTTCTGCGTTAATTCCAAACTCGACATCCTCTTTATGAACTAATGCAAACCAAGTAAAACTATCAACTTCTCCTTTTATATAACCATACCTGCTTTTAGTATTATAGTTAACCTTTATATTAAACAACACAAAACCCCCCTGCCTTTACTATATTAAGATTTTATGCTACCTTTTTTATTCTTATTCATTTTCATTGGGGTTTTGTAACGTGTATGTCTAAAAGTGCGTCGTATATTTAAAATATCTGTATATTACACTCTCATCGCGGTTTGAAATTTTGATGGTTCCAACAGCTCCCTTCAAATAAAAAACCTGAAATTCGCGAACTCGCTACGCTCAGACAGCGCGCAATTTCTACGGTTTTTTATTTTCAGGTCGCCGGGAACCATTACAAAATTTCAAAAGCGATTCGCTTTGTAATATACAGCTATTTCAATAAGCAGGGAGACGCCTCTAAGTTGCTATTTCGTCCCAACTACAACGCGGGGGATATCTGAAAATTTAATATAAAATACAAAGTGAATGCATTTGAGAATATGACTATAATTCCCAGCGAATGGAGACGAAAAATGCGTTAAGCAACCTGCATGTTTGACCCGACACTCAGATTTTAAAAGAATATATTCAGTTTTACTGATATCCTTAATTATGTTAAAAACATTTGTGATAGTTGTAAACTGAGTGTCGGGGAGTTTGCAGGTTGTAGTATTTTTCGTCTGAAGAGCTGTAGGAATTATTCATATTCGAAACTAAATGAACGTGTATTGTTATATTAAATTTTATTAGATAACCGGGCTTATATTAGCGGCGCACTTTTAGACTATAATGCAATAGAACCCTGCCCCAACCGTGCAGGGTTAATTGTTGATGCAATTTGTCAAATAAAGTGTTAAAATGATATATATTCTAAAGTTAGACTAAAAATAATTCGATTTTAATAGATGCAATTGGGGGAATAAAAGATGAAAAAATTTTTATACATATTGGTAGCTATTATGATATTAGGCATCGCCCTCATATCATTTGTACCCTCTTATCTTTCCACTGTTAACAACCCTGATGTAGTTGAAATAACGATTCCTGAAGGTGCTTCTATGAGTTATGTTTCCAATATGTTGTTTGATAAGGGTGTAATCAGGAGCAGGCTTTGGTTTCGCTATAAGGCCAAAGAATCCCAAATTGACCAAAAAGTTAAGCCCGGCACATATTTGATACAGTCCAATTCAAGCTTTGAAGATATATTTGAACTATTGGAAAAGGGTGTCGCGGATGAATATATTGTTTTAACTATACCTGAAGGGTTCACTCTCTACCAAACAGCACAGAAGGCGGAAGAACTCGGTTTCGGTACTAAAGAAGAATTCATTGAGGCTACGGAAAAATATTTTAATGATAATTGCGATTTTGACACTACGGATCTCTTTTTTAAACTGGAGGGATACTTGTATCCGGATACCTATTATTTTACTAAAAATCAAACTGTGGACGATATAGTTAACCAACTTGCACGAACAATGGATAACGTATTTACGGAAGAATATACAAAAAAAGCAAGAGAACTGGGATTTTCAAAACATGAAGTACTGACTATAGCATCCCTGATAGAGCGCGAAGCAAAGCACAATGATGAACGAGCAACTATTGGTGGGGTTATTTATAACAGACTAAAAAAAGATATGCTTTTACAAATAGATGCCACTGTTATATATGGGATGGGAAAAGGAAAAGAGCATAAAACCGTATATCAATCGGAATTAGATAAACCCGGTCCGTTCAATACATACACGGAAAAGGGGTTGCCCCCCGGACCTATTGCGTCTCCGGGAAAGGAATCTATAGAAGCAGCCCTGTATCCTGAAGAGCATAATTACTTGTATTATGTACTGCGTCCGGAGGAGAATGAACATGTATTTAATGAAACTTATAATGAACATTTGAAAGATAGGGCCAAATATTTGAATAGGAATAAAAAGTAATCCATCGGTATATTACTGATTATTTGCGTTCCGTTTAACACTTTTATCCAATAACACCTATCCAATGCCATTGTCAGTTTTGCCAAAGGTATATGTTTTTATGTCCCGAAACAAAATAACAACAATGTCCGATCTTATATATTATATGACGGTTTAAATTTCCTCAACCTTAACGCATTAGATACCACGGAAACAGAACTTAAAGCCATAGCGGCAGCCGCTATTATCGGGTTCAGTAATGGCCCGCCGAACAGATGCAAAACCCCCGCCGCGATTGGAATCCCTAAAGAATTGTAGCCCAAAGCCCAGAATAGGTTTTGTTTAATATTTGTAATAGTCCTCTTGCTCAGCTTGATGGCGGTTACAACATCCCTGAGATCACTTTTCATCAATACAATATCCGCGGATTCCATGGCAACATCCGTGCCGGAACCTATTGCTATACCGATATCAGCCTGGGCAAGTGCCGGTGCATCGTTGATACCGTCACCAACCATTGCAACCTTTTTACCCTGTTCCTGAAGCTTTTTGACCTCGTTTGCCTTGTCCTCCGGCAAAACTTCTGCTAATACCATGTCAATACCTACCTGTTTGGCCATGGCTTCCGCTGTTCTTTTGTTGTCCCCTGTTATCATAACCACTTCTATGCCTATGTTATGGAGGGAATTTATAGCGTCCTTGCTACTTTCTTTTACAACATCTGCAACAGCTATGATACCTGCCAATTCCCCGTCTATAGAAATATACATCGGTGTTTTACCTTCCACAGCAAGTCTATCAGATTCATCCTGGAGTGTAATTTCTATATTTTTATCAGTCATTAATTTTTTATTACCGAGCAGTATATTCCTATCTTCAATAATAGCCTCTATCCCATGGCCCGGGATAGCCATAAATTTTTCCACATCTTTTATTTCTACACCTTTTTCCTCTCCCGCCCTTACAATAGCTTCACCTAACGGATGTTCCGAACCTTTTTCCGCAGATACCGCAATTGCTAAGAGTTCATCCTCTGCTGTCCCCCGTCCCGTAATTATATCCGTTACTTCGGGGGTACCCTCCGTAATCGTACCTGTTTTGTCCAGTACTACCGTATCAATTCTGTGTGCCGTTTCCAGGGCTTCCCCGCCTTTAATCAGCACCCCGTATTCCGCACCTTTGCCGGTGCCAACCATAATGGCCGTAGGTGTGGCCAATCCTAAGGCACAAGGGCATGCAATAATTAATACCGATATAAATACGGTTAAAACAAATTCCAATGGTTTTCCCGCGATATGCCATAATACCCCTGATACAACGGCAATAACAATAACTACAGGCACAAAATACCCTGCGATTATGTCTGCCATCCTTGCAATCGGTGCTTTTGAACCCTGGGCATCCTCCACCAATTTTATTATCTGTGCCAATACTGTATCTTTTCCGACCTTCTCGGTTTTAAATGTAATGGACCCGTTTTTATTTATACTGCCACCGGTTACTTTATCGCCCTTATTTTTTTCTATCGGAATACTTTCCCCCGTCAGCATAGATTCATCTATAGAAGTATGGCCGTCTATTACCGTACCGTCCACCGGTATCCTCTCTCCCGGCTTTACAACTATGATGTGCCCCACTTCCACCTCTTCTATGGGGATTCTGATCTCCTGCCCGTCCTGTAAAATTGTCGCTTCCTTGGGCTGTAATCCCATCAATGCTTTGATAGCTTCCGATGTTTTCCCCTTAGATACAGATTCCAAATATTTCCCCAGCATTATTAAGGTTATTATAATCCCCACCGATTCAAAATATAATTCCATAGCCATGGCGCTGTCCCCGCCTATTATTTTTATAACAGCATAAACACCGTATATAAATGCGGCGCTGGTCCCTATGGCCACCAATGAATCCATGTTGGGGCTGCCCCTGAACAGTGACCTATAACCCACCGTGTAGAATCTGCGTCCCGCCAATACTATGGGTATGGATAAAAACATCTGTGCCAGTGCAAAATTCAGCGAATTATGCGCCGGGTCTAAAATTCCCGGCAATGGCATGCCTATCATATGCCCCATAGAAATATAAAAGAGCGGTATAGCGAATATAGCAGACATAATAAGTCTTTTTTGGAGCGTTTTTATCTCGTTTTCCTTTTCTATCTTATCTCTGTCAATACTAGTGCCCAATTCTGAATCCAAAGGTGTATAACCTGCATCCTCTATAGCCTTTTTTATTTCCGATATTCTGATTATGTCACTATCATATTTCATGGTGGCTTTTTTGGTTGCAAGATTTACATTTACATCCTGTACACCGTCCAATTTGTTTAGTGCGCGTTCCACGGCACTGCTACAAGACGCTCAGTTCATTCCCTCTATGGGTATGGTTATTTCCTTTAATTCGTCTTGTTCCACCCTGAATCCCAGTCTGTCTACTATTTCAATAAATTGTTCCACACCCGTCTTTTTCGGATCATATTGTACAGTCAATTTTTCCGTAGTCAGATTTACGGCAGCTTTGATTACCCCCTCCGCTTTGGATATATTGCGTTCCAAATTGGCTGAACATGCGGCACATGCCATGCCTTTTACATTCAGTGTTTTTGTAACAGTTTCCATAATCTTCCCTCCTCCTTGAACAATTGCCGAACTGTTGTTAAACTATTGCTAAACCATTGCTAAACTATTATTAAACTATTGTTAAACTATTGTTAAAAGTTATTTTGTCAACCTCTTTATCGTCTTCAAAATCTCATCTATTACATCAGTATCCCCATGTTGTATCTGATCCACAACACAATTTTTTATATGGCTTTCTAAAAGTATAATCTGCACAGAATGAAGAGCTGCCCTGGAGGCTTCTATTTGATTGATAATATCATCACAATAGGTTTCCTTTTCAATCATGTTTTTAATACCCCTTATCTGCCCTTCTATTCGGCTTAGCCTGTCTATAACAGATTTTTGGGTTTTAATCGAGGCCTCTGTCGGTTTTTTACCCATTCCATCCTTGTTGCAACAATTTTTCATAGCATCACCCCTACTTTTTGAGTATAGCATACCCCCTCAGGGTATGTAAAGGTTTAAATTTTTGTGAAAACAAAAAAAGATAAGAGTAATATCTTAATTACCTTATCTTTTTTATATTTACTGTTCTTAGAGTAGGTATTTAAATCCGCTTGGCACAAAATTTTCAGCTTCGCCATTCATTTCCATGGTTCCTAGGGCAGGTATTTAAATCCGCTCCTGTTTTTTGTATGTCGTTTTCGAAATAAACACCCGAATATATCCTGTTTTTATTCCTCCGTTTTTTCGTCTGTTTCTTCTGCTTCTACTTCTTCATCTGTTTCTTCTTCAGTCACTTCTTCTCCTTCTAAGGCTTCTTCTACTTCTTCTTCTATTTCTTCTATCTCTTCTACCATATCCTCCGCTAATGTCAAGGATGCTATAAGTCTGTCCTTTTCTTCTGTAATTTCAATGTTTTCGTCATCCCCTATATTGAGGTCGGCTATTGTTAGAAACTCCTTTTCTTTTAATTTAGATGCATCCAATTCCACCCTGTCAGGTAGGTATCTGGGGAAGGTTTGAATCTCTATCTCGTTGAGAAGCATTTCGACAAATTGTGATGATGTTTCCACATCTTCACGGTTAATTAATCGTATCGGCATTGTCATCTTAATCTTTTCTGTTTCACTTAATGTTTGAAGATCTATATGCATTACCTTTTTATCAATGACTCCTCTTTGCAAATCCTTAATAATTACAAAACTTTTTTCACCTTCAAGGTTCAGGCTTATCTTAGCATTCTGGCCGAATTTTGAAAGCATCTTCAATACTTCCCTCTCATCAAACTGTATTTCCTTCGTATCCACGCCTCTGCTATAAACTACGCCCGGTATTTTTCCAAGTTTTCTGATTTTTCGTGTCCTATTCTTTCCCGTGGCTTCTCTTATTTCCGCATTTAAAACCGGTGTTGCCATGTTGACTCCTCCTTAAACTTCACAGTCTATCCTGTTATTATTTCAGAGACAGATTCTATTATTATATTAAACCAGATTTTTGGCAAAATATCAAACCTAATATTAAATTAGTATTTAAATTTATGGTTTTATCATATTGCCTGCTTATGCAACCCGAACAATTTTAATAATTTCTCCCAAAAACTTAATCTTTCAGATTCCTTTTGAACCGTATCAACCTCCGGTACCTTTATCTCATCTGTCTTCATTACAAACTGAACGGAAGACACATTTGTATTTTTGTCCGACACAAAAGATACTACCTCATCTCCGCCTCCCGATATACTGCCCATAATCTCATCAATAGTATTGTTTATTTCAGCATCAATATTTGATGTGCTGTTTCTCAACCGATTTGTACCCTGTTTATATTCCGCAAGACCTTCTTTGAGTTTTTTTATGGCCAAATTGAGCTCGGCACCTCCATTATACAATTCGTTTGCCAGTTTGGGAAGTTCCGACACGGACGAATTTAACTTCGAAGTTCCTTTGGCCAATTCCGATGCCCCCAAACTCAGCTCTGTAACACCATCCGTATAATCTCTAAGTCCGCCGGTAAATTGCACTATTCCATCGAGTTGAACCTTAATGGAAGCAAGTTCCGCAACGTCCTTTAAAATATGTTCATAATTTTCCGGGGTTAAAGGTGGGAGCCCTAAGTTCATAGCCGAAAGTCTGTCATTCATCTCGCTGAAAGCAATTCCCTGTATCATTGAAGCCCCTTGAAGTAAAGGGCCCTTTTTATCGGACAGTTCCGAAAGGCCTGCATTTATACTTTTTGCGCCCTGATCTAATTCACCGACACCTGCACCTAATTCTGAAAGGCCATTTTTAAACGCCTTTAATCCTTCCACATACTTGTTCATCCCGGCAGAAAGCCCATTAACACCTTCAAGCAATCCCCCTGCTCCATTATCCAGTTCTTTTATGGCACCTATGAGTTGAGATATTTTATCCGAAAATTCCCCCTCGTCGATAATCATATCCAAATTCATTCTTATACCGTTGATTGTAATCGCATCAGCCTCAAAATTCTTTACATCCGCCCTGACTAAAATATTCGCCCCTTGTCCGGGTAAAATTGTATACATCAACTGTTTCTTACTACCGGCTTCCACTACAGTGGCATTATCGGATTTTATATTGTTTGCTAACTTTGTATCAAGACTGAGGGCTATCTGCAGGGTATAATTATCAAAAAATATGCTGTTTATCTTAGGATTTCTGTCCACAGTTATCTCTATCTCCAGGGCCCCACTCTTGCCGGCAAGTTCCTCACCCGACATCTTCTTGCCATCCAGTCTATATTCTATCCCTATATCCCAAGGTAATTCCTGTTTTTCAATAACTCCTTCATAATACAGCCTGTTGGCGGAAGTGCTTATACTTATCCTGTCGCCTTTTTGAACAATTTCTTCAGAAGTGGTCATATTACGTACCTTTTTATAATCTCCGTAATCCACTATATTATTGTCTTCAAATATATTGACCACATAGATATCCTTTGCTCTGCCGTCCAAATTCAATATGCCGTATACTACCTCGTCTTTTTGTGAAGCAATCTCATCGGCAGATACGGTTAAAAATGCCGTAGATGTTAATGTCAATATTAAAATTACAGATAAAATTTTTTTCATAACAGTTATTCCCCCTATAATTTTTTAGATACATGCTCACTATATTTTGTTTGCCTCATAAAAATTGCTTTTCAGCATGGTTTTTTTAACAACTCTATCAAACAATAGAAGTAGGGCCGGCAACACACAGATTACCATAACAAATGATAACACCGTTCCCCGTCCTAACAGCATTCCCAATTCAGAGATAATAGGATTGGTAGATGTTAAAGACAATATAAATCCCGCTGTCGATAATATGAAAGCGGAAGTCAGAATCACTCCCAAATTGTTGTCTATCGTGACTCTCATGGCTTCTTTTTTCGATAACACTTCCCTGTTTGCCAGATAGCGGTTTGTAAGGAGTATCGCATAGTCTACCGTTGCCCCCAGCTGTACCGTGCTTATAACCAAATATCCGACAAAATTCAGATATTGGTCGGTAAAATAAGCATAGGATAAGTTAACCCATATGGCTGTTTCGATGGAAAATAATAAAAACAACGGTAAAGTCAATGATCTGAAGGTTAACAATAAAACGATAAATATCCCTACAATAGCTATTATATTTACAAGTTTGGTATCGATAGAAACTATGTTTTTCATATCATATAGGGTTGCACTCTGACCTGCCATATAACAAGTATCATAATACTTTTCGGCCGTATCGAAAATTGATTCAACTGTATTAAAAACCTCTTCTCCCTCATCCTCTGTATCGATATAGAGAATAAGCCGTGAGTAATTTTCCGAATAGAATTGATCAACTGCCTCCTTTGGAACATATGCTGTAGGTATCTCCGCCCCAACTGCCGTCACATAAGATACAATGTTTTTCACATGGGGAACATTTTTGAGTTCCCTGCATAATTCCGCTTCCCTTCCTACGTCTCCCCTTGGTACCAATAATACCAACGCATTTTCCCTGCCAAATTCATCCTCAATCGATGTCCTGTCTTTCCCGGCTTCAGATACTCCGGCAACACTGCCTGTTCCATACAGAAACTGAGTATTTGTTTGAGCCAAAAAGCAGGGTATAACGACTATTAAAGCCAGGATTAAAAAAGGCGTCCTTACTTTCATAACCAATTTGCCTATCCCATCCACCCTTGGGACTAATCGGCGGTGCTCAGTTTTATCAATAAGTTTATGAAGCAGAAGAGTGAATGCCGGTAAAAATATCATCACCGAAACAAAACTCAAGAAAATTCCTTTGACTAAATTTATACCTAAATCCGAACCTATCCCGAACCGCATCGCTACTAAAGCCAGAAAACCGATGATGGTCGTTGCCGCACTGGCAGCAACAGCAGGTAAAGCATGTTTAATAGCATGTTTCATGGCCTTTGCGGGTTCAAATTTTTCTTTATAAGTCTTGAAACTATGCAGTAAAAAAATTGCATAGTCGAGGGATACGGCCAACTGCAATATTGGGCTGACAGTCTGGGTTATAAAGGAAATGTCCCTAAAGAATATATTGGTTCCCATATTTATTATTACAGCTATCCCGATGGTGATAAGAAATAAGAGGGGTTCTATCCAGGAAGTGGTTGCAATCATCAATATTATAATGACGACAGGCACCAATATCGCCATGGCATTCAAGACTTCCGAAACCGACATTTCCTGAGTCCCTGCCCTATTGACCGCTTCTCCTTCTATTGCGTTATCCCCACCGATTAATTCCCTGATTTCCTTAATTGTAGATTCTTCCAAACCACTTTCGACAGCCACCGAAATCAAAGCATTTCCATTTTTGTAATAACTGTCTAATAACGAATCATCAATAAATTCAATAGGTGTGGTGGTGAGAACATCTGTCCCTACAACGTCATCCAACCAACTGACCGACGAGACACCCTCGATTTGTGAAATTTCCGCTTTATATTCCAGAGCCTGTTGTATGGTTACATTTTTTATCATAATCCTGGCATTGGGCACTTTTCCCTTAAACTCGTTTTTCATAATATCCAACGCCTCTGTGGATTGGGCACCCTGCGGTAAATAATCCACCATATTGTAATTAATCGAAACAAGCAGACTGAAAATCCCGCTCAATAGAGCCAGAATTAAAAATGTTACCACAACGCTTTTTCTATATCTAAGTATCGCATCCAAAAACCTATCCAAAAAATAACCCCCTTTTAGATTTATTAAAATGGTGTAAAATAGTTGTAATATAAACAACAACTTTTAATCCGACGTTTGCATTTATTAAACACTGTGTATATAATATAACATATGTATATTATAATAAAAAAATTCCGATAGTCAACACACAGATACACTATAAATGTTTGTTTTTCAACATAATAGCTTGAAATGTATATCAATTAACATATTTAATAAAATTGGGGGTTTATTAATGGAAAGAAGAAGAGACGACCGACGGGTGATATATACCAAAATGATGCTAAAAGAGAGCCTTATAAATCTATTAGAAAAAAAAGATATATCAAAAATTTCCGTTAAGGAGATCTGTAAAAACGCCGACATTAACCGTACAACTTTTTATAATCACTATAACGATCAATATGATCTTATGCGCAAATTGGAGAATGAATTGATAGAAAATATAGGGATCCATCTCGCAAAATACACCCGGGACGGAACCGATGTTGCACTTGTGGAGATATTAGAAGAAATTTTTGAATATATAAAAGAAAATGCGAAACTGTGTAAAATATTATTGAGTGAAAAAGGAAACCTGGATTTTCAAAAACGAATAATGATGTTGGTCTATGATAAAGATATCAGCAATTTATTCAATAAAAATATCTTCTCAAAAGAAGATATGGATTATGTTTATTCATTTATTATTACAGGATGCATAGGCGTTATTCAAAAATGGCTCGAAGATAATATGAAAAAATCTACCCGTTCGATGGCGGAAATGATAATTGATTTGATAACTGATATCTAAAAAACGTGCAAAACGCAAAACGGGGTCAGGTTTGACCCCGTTACTTCTTTATTTAAATCGAAAACCGATCAAGGTCATATCGTCTCGGACATTTTCATCCTGACGATAGAAGCGTAGATGTTCCTCAACTGCTGACATCTGTTCAGCCAGTGATTGCTGACTCAATCCGGCTATCAAATCAACCAGACGTTTTTGACCGAATAACCGCCTCGGCGTACCACCCATTTGATCGGTTATACCGTCGGTAAACATATATAAAGTCATGTCGGGTTCTATCACAAGCTCATGAACCTCAAACGGAATCTTTGGTCGCAATGTCCGATAACCCAGACAAGCTCTGTCTCCCCTTATTAAATGTGCATCTTTCTCTTTTACTCGGAGCAACGGCAATCCCGCTCCTGCAAAAGATAATATCCCTGTACACGGATCATATATACAAACAGCCGCCTCCAACCCATCATCAGAAGTTGAATTCGGTTCATCCTGACGGAGCCTGCCGCGCACTGCCTGATCAATTTCCGTCAAAATTTGCCCCGGATCCGTCAAGCCCTGTTCATGGAGAATAAAGTCCAGACTTGCACTTAAAGCCATTGTTACCATAGCCCCCGGAATACCATGCCCTGTACAATCCGCCACAAAAATAAGGGCCTTCCCGTCAATCTGTTCCATCCAATAATAATCACCGCCAATTATGTTCAGCGGCTCCCACAATATCGCAAGATCGGCAACAACCCCGTCAAGAACCTGCAGATTCGGTAACAGGGATTCCTGAATGATCCGAGCATACTGCATACTTTCCGTCAATAAACTATTGGCCTTTTCAAGTTCGATATGAGATATGTTCAGTTCAGACAAAGCCGTTCCCAGACGACGATTAGCAATAGAAATCCACACCGCGGCTACAATTGTAACAACCAACAACAATGCCGACAACAAAATAACCTGCCAATATTTTTTGACAACATCAATTATATTGAACTCCCCTAAAGACTCATAGGGTCCCAATTGTAATTCGCGAAAGAGTTCATGAACCGAATTATAATCCTCGGGAATTGTCCAACCGCCGCTCTGAGCAGCCTTAGCCGCATGTGAATCCTCAGGCAGGGTTAGCAATGCAACAGCCACATTTTGCGCAATCAGGCTGTCTGTATGTAAGGCTTTAGCAAAAGGCCATTCGGGATAGAGCCCGGTGCTGTGCCTGAAGGGAAATTCCGGATCATACTGTTCGTTAATAATTCGAATAAGACTCAAATCGATTTTACCTTCCTCAGCCATGCGCTCCAAGGTATCGGTACGGACTGCCCCGATATCGGATTTCCCTTCAAGAATGGAAAAAACCACCTCTTCATGATTTCCGGTGGACCTGAATTCTGCAAACTGATTTGGATTAATTCCTTGGGCCTTGATCTCCCGCAACTGCATAAGCCATCCGCCAAACGATTTTTCATCGGCAGCCAAAACCTTACGCCCCGGAAAATCACGAATAGTGCGAATATCATCGCAATCGACACGAACAAACAGCACACCGCCAAATTTGGTATAGAAACCCCCGGGACCTGCATTTCGAAATGTAGCAATCCGGGAAATTCCATAATTCGCCTCCAGTTCAATATAATGTCCCGTATTAGTAATTATGAAATCAACACGTCCCGCTTCTACCTCCGGATATAATTCGTCAAAATCCAAAGGCACCAAAATAAATCTATGTTCCTGAATCTTGTTCCCAAGATAATCAACCAATGGCTGCCAGGTGTTGATTGCTGCCGATTTTCCCTTATTAGCTAAAACACCGATATGTATTTCCGAAACATCCGCCCATGCAACGATTGGCATCGACACAATCAGAACCGCCAAAACCGAAATTACTGCTATACTGACAAACCTATCCCGCATATTTATAAGCCCCCCAAAATCATCCTAAGCGATTTCAACCCGATTACGGCCGTTTTGTTTAGCGACATACATTGCAGCATCTGCTCGCGCTATCAACCGCTCCCCGGACTCCCCTGCTCTGAGTTCCGCGATGCCAATACTGACAGTAATGTTAATATTTCCCATAGCTGAAATAAGCCCCTGTTTTTCAACCATGGAGCGCAATCGTTCAGCTACAACAAGCGCCTCTTCCCTTGAAGTTTCGGGCAATATCACTCCAAATTCTTCACCGCCCAAACGACCGAACACATCAATTTCCCGGATACCTGATGACACGACGGTAGTAAAATGGCAGAGTGCTTGGTCCCCTACTGCGTGACCGAATTGGTCATTTATATTCTTAAATTTATCAATATCCAATATCATAAGGCAGAGTGCCTTATTTGTCCTTTTGACCTTTTTAACTTCCATCTCCAAAAATTCCAGGAATCTACGTCTGTTGTACACCTTAGTCAGGGCATCCCTATTCGCCATAATTCGCAATTTTTCTTCTATTCTTTTACGAGCAGCAATTTCAGAGGCAAAGTTCTCGTTGAGTGCCTTCAAGTCCGCAGCCTGCCTTTTTAACTGATCGGTTTTAATCAATAGTTCCTTTTTTGTTTCCAGAAGTTGTTCCTGCAAACGATCACTAATCCGAATCAAGCACTTTTGTTCCTGATAGCATCGGCGAAAAGCATCAATAAAAACAGCCAAGAAATCCCTTATTTCCTCCGGATCACACTCTTGTTTGGCTATTAGTTTTTCAGCCTGCTCTACGATTTTCTTTTCTTTGTCAAACAAACTAAATTCCATCAGTCAATCTCCACCATTTCGAAACTGAGAAACCGAAGATCCTCAGAAAAATCCTCGCCAAACTCCTGCATAATGTCATCATCTTTATTATAATGCCAACGTACAACCGCTTGGACACCGGCTTCAACCGCTTCATCCATAAGCTGAAAAATATTCATCAGGGCTTTAGCACTACTGCTGTTAAAATACTCCATCTCGATATCCATAATTACATCATGGTCGGGTTTTGTTTGCAGATACGTGTGGAGAGCAGCCAAAACAGGTCCGAAAAAGGTTGAAACATTTTCAGGGTAAGCCTCTCCCCTTATACTTAACCTACCACTAACAAAATCGAAGTTAACCTCAGGTGTCCGTTCAGAGGGTTGGATAACTATATTTTCCATCCTAATCACCTCGCTCTTAAATATAGGACTTGATACAATAAAAAACCTTATTTGCATCGAGTCCTAAAAAATCGAATTCAATCGGAGCACTGGAACGGCGGGCGATCTCAATAAGACCTAAATTTGATCCCTTATCTAGATTTTCCGTTTTTTCTTTCAATTCCCCACGATAATATGAACGAAGCTCTTCTTTACCTAATTCTTGAAGAGTTTCCAGATGTTTGCGTAACCTTGTTGCTTTCTCCTCGGATACAATATTACCACAGCTCACATAGAATTGTTCATCCTGAAATCCAACGATTACAATTCCCCAGCCCAACTTATCCGATACATCCTCGATATTACCGATACATTCGGCAGAATAACGTATAATATTTTGCATCAGTTCAACAAACACTGAAAATACACGTTTTATCTTGTTCGGATCGGCCGCTTCCGAGGTAAGCTGCTTTTTCAAAACATCTCCCAGTGCAAACAAGATTCCTTCCGAAATAAACCCGGAAAATGAAAAAATAATCCCATCTTGATCATGGAATTGTTTATATTGATAATAACTCCGAGCCAGCATAATATTCCCCCTCGCATTTAAAATCAATCCCCATCAAAAATAATAACCTTGAATCAATATTCAACTTTTTAACCAGATTATCCTTTATAATTGTCCCTGTCAAGTAAAAGTAAAACGGGGTCAGGCTTGAATAATTTACCTATTAGTAAGTAAATTATTCAAGCCTGACCCCGCTGCTCTCGTTAACCTATCACACTATAAAATTTTTCAGAAGCGTTGGATCTATGCGATTGGGTCCTTGCCCACAATACCCTCGCGGGGTAAAAATCCTCTTGCCTCCTTATCAATTGCCAGAAACATCTTAGCAAATTCCTTAGCCGCCTTTTTATTGAGTGCAGTTTTGGGAATTGTGAGTGCATGCGCAATGGGTGTAGCTGTAACGGTATTTTCATCATCCACGGCAAAGCTGACTTTAGCATATTCTTCAGCCAAGGCCGGATCGGAAAGATCCATAATAGCGGGAAGTTCTGCAAAATTTCTTCCCGATGATTTTGCACCGGAATAATAGTAAAATTCGTACTGTGCCGGTTGCATTTTTGCGAATAATCCCGGATTTTTATCCATGCCCATATGACCGGGATGATTCATCAACCGATCTGTAAGACCGGGCTTATAAGCATCCGCCAGCAACATTGCCATAACAGCGCGATAACCGCCGGGATCACCGTAAGGACTGTGGTGTTTAAATGTTGCATCTTCTGCAAGAAGTTTTTCTTCCCAATTTTCGGCGGTAACATCCTCACCGACCACAACCATTTTGTTGCCCGCCCAGATGCGGTATCCATCCGTATATTCGAGCATCATCATTGAGTTAATAATCACATCGTCTGCAGAAATTAGCAAATCACAAGGCTCACCCCCGATACAGTCACGGACCAAATCAACAGAACCCCCCGGGGTGACGATTGCAGGCAGTTCGGGATGATTTTCATTCCACTTTGCGGCAGTCTCCTTAACCAGCTTCATGGACACACCTGCACAGGAAATATGTAGCCGATATGGTGCAAGCTCTTTTTCAAACTCTGCAGCAGCATTTGCCTTATCCCTGCGTACATCGGTTACTTTCTGTGCAAGAATGCCCAAAAAATTACGCAGCATAATACTTTGTGCCTGACTGTATTGCTCACCATAAAATTTTGTAACCATCTCGCCACTCATGCGAAGCATATAAAGATCGAATTCCTTTTTTTTCGGGCCGCCATGCGGCATACCCCTTCTGCGCATCTTCGGTGCACGACTTTTATGCATTTTGGACAGGCCGGGAATCTCACCCATCATCATACCGGGTTCACCGTACTGAGGCATGTTATATTCATCTAACCTCGGCGCTAGTTGATCAAGTGGTTTCCCCTTGAGAATCACACAGAATATCCCTTTTTCAATATCAATCGGCGGCATGCCCTGTGTGTCTGCCTTACGCAACACTATTTCAGGACTCATAACCTCAAGCAGTGCAATTAATTCTTCATCCTCTATGTCCCTAAACAGTGTCGTACTCTTTAGTTCGGGTAAAAAATCGCGATAATTTGACATGATTTCCTGGTTTCTAAAACCTAGACAATTATATATCCAAGTTTTTCACCCTATTATATAATAAGGTGGTGGTATCACAGGATTCAACCACTCGGATTAATACTTTCATATTAAAACCCTGTATTGCCCTGATAACCTTTTTATTATCAGGTCCTACAAAATTATGGCTGTTAACCATTCCTAACATTCATGTATCCCCAAAGCCTTTCAACTCAGTGTACTTTGGAGATTGATTTATATTAAAGTTAATACTAATTTACTAATCCAAGTATTTGTTTTCTTTCCTCTGACCACGGACCAGGATTTTCACCTGCCTTTCTTTCTAGTATTTTGTTTATTATTTTGTTTATTTCACTCCATCGTCCCCATTCGGTTTTCCCGTTAAATTTTATTTTATCTTCTATCAGTTTATCTTTAATGGGTTTGGGGATTTTTTCTTTGAATCCATAGCTTCTTCTGCCTATCACCATTGCTGCACTGTTGTGTATATTCATTTTGTATTGATGTAAGTATTTATATAATCCTATTATGCTTGTATATTGCGGTTTTACTTTTATCAGTTGTATTCCTTCTCTGTAGCATGCTGTTTCCAGTATTGTCAGCAGTTTTGAATATATGAATTGATGTTTTATTCTGGCAAATTTTCCGCTTACGTCTTTGTCGTCTTTAAACTTTAGGTCTTCTACTGCTACTGCACAGTTTTGGCTTTTAGCTGTTGATACTGCCTGTTTTACCAATTCTCCACACAGATTTTCTCGTCTATTCGTACGCGCATATAACAGTTCGTGTTGTTTCAGATACCAGTGTTTCTTGTAGTTTCCCTTACTGTTTATATATGTCAATGCAAATCCGTCCGGGTTTGTGTCTATTCCTATAATTCCATTTTGATTTGTATATTTTATTTCGGGTTTTGGCAGTTCAAATGTTATATGTGCATAGTATTTTCCGTCTTTTTTTATGAGTTCTACTTGATACGCCTCGTTTGTTTGTAGGTGATTTAAAAATAGTTCTCTGTAGTTTATACCGTTTATTTTACCTGTTTTCTTTGATAATTTTTGGGGCAGGTATATGGGTACTCTTATTTTTATTGCTCTGTTTGTAGGTGTCTTTTCTAATGTTGATATTTCAAGAAAGCTCATGTTGTTTATAATTACTACCCTGAGATTTGGGTTTCCTTTTTTTGTTTTATCTCCCCTTGAGTATATTCTGTTATTCCTGCAGCCCTTCCATTCTTCGTTGGATATAAGTCCTTTGCATCTTTTTAGGAACATCTTTTTTGTTCCGAATATTACCGGTGGGATGGTATCGGTATCAATGAAATTTTTGTAATAGTCAGCTTTTCTCTTTCTTTTTTCAAGTTTTTTCAGAAGTGCGTTTCTTTTCTTTTTTGATAGTTTGTCGTTTTGCAGTTGTTTCTCTATCACCCTTACTTTTTTATTATAATTGTCATGATTTATTTTAACTAATTCTTTCTGTGATTGTATTATCTGTCTTGCGTTTTCTACCGCGTCTTTAGCTTGGCGAATATTCAGGTTGTATTTTCTTGCTACTTCTTTTTCTAAATCCCCAATTTTTTTACCTTCAAGCAGTCTCTTAAAGGAGTATCTTATTGCCGTGCAAAATACTGTCATCATGTTATCTATAATATTTTTATGTTCCCTATTTACATTGATCAGAATAGCTTTAGTTGTTATTTTCACTATTCTCACCCTTTTCTTTTGTTGGTTCTTTTTGCTTCTCCAATTCTTTGATGGTTTTTTCTATATCTTGTTTGGCTATTTCAGCTCCACGGCTTCCATATAACTTGGCACTGAAACAAGTTACTATTGAAATTAAGTCATTCACCATCTCTTCATTAGGTTCTAGCTCCTTGTTTTGTTCTACTGTTTCAATGCTTACGTCAACTGATTTACAAAATTCTACTATATAGTTATATCCGAACCTTGCCAGTCTGTCCGGATATTCTATAACAATTGTATCTACATCATTTAGCCTTTTCAACATTTTAGTCAATTCTCTGCGTTTGTCATTTAATCCACCGGCTATTTCTTCAAATATATGAATTATGTTGTACTGTTTATCGTTGCAATATCTAACTAACCTGTCTTTTTGCCTTTTCAAATTCCCGCTGTCTGCTTGTTTTTTGGTAGATACCCTGCAATATATAAATACGTTCTTTTTGGTGTTTTCTTTTATGCTGCCGGAAATAAGGGATTCAATTTCAGACAGTTTATATCTTCGATGTCCGCCTAAGGTTCTGTATGCTGTTAGTTTACCGTCATTATCCCATCTTTGAAGGGTCCTTACATCCACCCCTAATATTTTGCTTGCTTTTGATATACTGATCATTTCTTCCATATTTTTCACCTCTAATATCAGTATATCAAAATTTATACATGCTATCCATTAATTTTTATATGTTTGTCTAAAATTGCACAGATATTTAGCAGCTGCTGTTACCTCCTTTGCTAAAATTATATTTGGAAATAAAAAAAACGTCTTCGGAAAGACGTTTAGCAACCTGATAAAATACAGTTTTGCAATGTTTCCTTTCCGAACGGGAGGCATGGTGGCTAATCCACACCCTCAGATACGGCATTCACCGCATCTCCGTTAGACGGTGCCATTTATTTCAACCGTCTAATCGAAAACATATTTATGAAAAATGTCAATTTAAAAATGAATTAAAAACAATCTAATTGTGGTACGTCAAATATATCATTGAAAAATATTTGTGTCAAGAAAAAACAGGCAACCTGAAAATACCCGAAAAACAAACAACTTTTTAGGCTCCTTACCACGATAAATTTTTTCTAACTGGCATATTGTCTTCCCTTCATGGCTTCTTCTACTATATGAGCAAATACAATATCTGTTTTAATATTAAACATATCCTTGCTATAAGACTGTGGTAAAAATTCGTCCAATACTTCTTCAACCCCGGACCTGACCCTCCATCTGGGTTGCTCATCTTTATACCAATCTACAATCTTTGTAGCACTATCATCTTTTGTGATGGTTTCATATAATTTTTTGGCTGATAATTTTACCTGTTGTTCTTCTTTTTTGGTTAGGTTTTCTTTTTTAAGCAAATCAAATATCTCTAATTCCTTTTCCGATAAACCTTCCCTTACATGTCTTTCCGATTCTTCTTTTAAATCATCTACAAAATCAATTAAATCCTCATAAAAATTTTCATTTTTGGAATTCCCCGCATTATAATTATCAATTATAGCCCTATATCTTTCCGCAAAGCTGATTCTTGTTTTATTATCTTCCAGGAGTTTTTCTAATTTATCTTCAATAAAGGATCTTAACTCTTGAATCTCAATGTTTTTGTAGGGTGAGGAGTCTATCTTTCTTTTGATATCTTTTGTATCAATTTCTGATAAGTTTAAGGTCTCCATAACCTTTATATCATAATCACCCAATTCAGCATCTTCATGTATCGATTCGGCTTTTACGCTCAAATCTAATGTCCTACCCAATTCTATCTTTGCATTTTCTATGCTTTCATCCCTGACGGCCGCTCTTAACATATCATCTAAATAAATTATTATTGATAAGTACTTATTTTCCCAACCCATTTCAAATACTTCCGGCTTGCTGGCATCATAAGTATTTCTGCATAAATTGGAATATATTTTAAATTCCTCTTTGTATTCGTCTTTGTCCAGCAAAATATTTAGGTATTCTTTAAAAATTGATATTCTGGGAAACACATCACCTGTTTCTAATATTTTATCAAAATCTATATTCAGACCTTTACAAAATCCTTTAGCTTCATCTATTGTATTATCCAGTAATTCCAAAATAGCTTCAATATTTTTTACCGGCACCTCCTCTTCATTATCAGGATTTGCATAATCACCTAAAGCTGTCTTCATAGATTTAAAAAGATTCAGGTAATCTACTATTAAACCCGAGTTTTTGCCCGGATATACCCTGTTTACCCTGGCGATAGCTTGCATCAAAGTATGTCCTTTCATAGGTTTGTCCAAATACAAAGTGGACACGGACGGAACATCGAAACCTGTCAACCACATTGCACATAAAAATACCAGGGACAACGGGTGATCGGGATCTTTAAAATTATCCTCTATGTCATGTCCGTTTTCATCAATAGCCTTCATCCTGGCCCTGTGTTTGCTAATATCCAATCCTTCTTTTTTAAATTTTTCTTCCTCATCACTGTCTTCACTTATTACTACTGCCATTTCAATGTTTTTCATATAATCTATTTGATTCTTAATCTTAATTTTATCTTCCTCAGATTCGGCACCGGATCTTTTCTCTATTAATTCTTTGAGTTTTTCACCCCAATAATAATTAACCTTATCGTACATTTTTACCGTAGTGAATTTATCAACGGAGACTACCATTGCCTTGCCCAGATAACCCCTCCTCGGAAAATGTTCTACTATATCCCTGGCTACCTTATCCAGTCTGCTATCTCTCTTTAGGACTTCAGTGGTTTGGGAGTAATATTTTGCAAGTCTTTCTTCCTCTTCCTTGGTTAAGTTCTCCTTCTCTATAATTTCCAAGTAATCGTCATCTAAATCAGTATTTATAAGTGCTACCTCAGGTACCCTTCTGGAATAATATAAAGGCACCGTGGAGCCGTCTTCTATAGATTGGGCAAAATTATATTCAGATACATAATCCCCAAACCATTGATTGGTAAGTCTTTTTGAACCTAATAGCGGGGTTCCCGTAAAAGCGATATATCCCGCATTTGGCAAGGCTGTTCTCATGTTTTCAGCCAGATCCTTATATTGGGTTCTATGTGCCTCATCCACAATAACAATAATATCATCCCGCTCTGATAATACGGGATACTTCTTTCCTTTATCGTACCTAAATTTATGAATCAATGTAAATATAAAGGCCTTACTGGTAGTCAGGTCTTCCCTTAACATTTCACTGTTTTCAGGCCTGGCAGTCTCTTCCTCCGTTATAATTTCGGTTCGCAGGAAATTCTTATACAGTTGATCATCCAAATTTACCCTATCTGTAACCATAAGGAAGGAAAAATTTCCTTGCATTTTTCTATTTATTTTGTTTACAAACATACCCATAGAATAAGATTTTCCACTGCCTTGGGTATGCCAAAATACACCCAGTTTACCTTCCAGATGTTTTCTGTTTTTAAAACTGTCAATAGCATTATTAATCCCTAAAAATTGATGATTTTTGGCTATTATTTTTTCCCTTTTGTTTTCATACAGGATAAAATTTTCTATATAATCGAGCAAAGTTTCATGGTCAAAAAGTCCATCTAAAAGGTACTCTATACTTGTACCGGACTTTCTGATGGATTTTCTGTCCACCCTATCTTCTTCCGACAGTCTCAACCATTCAAAAAAATGTCCATATTCTGCGGTAAAACTTCCAATTCTGGTTTCTGTTCCATTGGATAATACACAGAATTGATTGAAGAAGAACAACTGAGGGATATCCCTTATATAATCTTTCAGATTTTTATCATAAGCAGTTTTAATTTTAACATCGGAATTTTTGAGCTCTATAAATACTAAGGGTAGTCCATTTACAAATAATATCAGGTCCGGTCTTCTATATCCAAAATCCCCCTTGATCCACATTTGGGATACTAGGGTAAAGGTATTTCTATAATAATTATTAAAGGCAATTAAACGGACAATATCCTGCTTCTTCTTTCCATTCAATTCATATTCTACTCTTATATTGTCTTTTATTAATTTGTAATTATCATAATTTGTATCTTTCAGGTCTTTATTAGATATGTATTGTCTGAAATCTGTTACTATATCTTTTAATATATTCTCCGGAATTTGTGGGTTCACTTCCTTTAAACTTTTAAATAATATATCGGGGAGTATTACCTCCTTAATATTGTTCCTGCCTGTGCCGTCTTTTTCTATCTCTAAAATATTATCCCTCGAAAAAACCTT
>LSQX01380015.1_pt1 | contig 44843 bp, 43 predicted proteins | sample 654561 | NCBI WGS metagenome assembly LSQX01 (sample SAMN04489861, study PRJNA283612) | anaerobic digester metagenome | isolation source: 4 biogas reactors fed with cattle manure at either 37C or 55C with and... | place: Denmark: Kongens Lyngby | collected 2014 | reverse complement strand
TAAGAGAGATTGAATGGAGCCCTTCTAGGACTGGACTACTCAACCCTGTTGCAATATTTGACCCAGTAGAGCTTGAGGGTACGACTGTCAGCCGAGCTTCTGTTCATAATGTCAATATTGTAGAGGACCTTGAGCTAGGAATAGGAGATATTATTACAGTTTATAAGGCTAACATGATTATTCCGCAAGTGGCCGGGAACAAGACTCGAAGTGGGCGCTTTGAGATCCCACCCTTGTGTCCCGTATGCCATGGGGCAACGAAGATTCGAGATGATGCCGGCACAAGGACTCTGATATGCACCAATCCGGATTGTATTGCTAAGCATGTGAAAAGTTTTTCGCATTTTGTTTCAAGAGATGCAATCAATATTGAAGGGTTGTCTGAACAGAGTTTACTCAAGTTTATAGGTAAGGGCATCTTGAAGAATCTGTCAGATATTTTTGATCTTGATGAACATAAAGATGAGATTGTGGATATGGAGGGCTTTGGTGAGCTCTCATATAATAATCTTATTAAATCGATTAATGTAGCGAGGCACACTACCCCGTCTAGGCTGCTATTCAGTCTAGGAATTAATGGCGTTGGTGTCGCAACTGCAAACATTATCGGAAGAGCTTGTAATAATAGCTGGGCAAGGATTGAGAGCATGGACGAAGAAAGTCTTCTTGCGATAAATGGTGTAGGCGAGGTGCTCGCGCAAGATTATTTGAAATTTTTTCATAATGAAAGAAACAAGGCGCTCATTACCGCGCTATTAGATAGAGTTGAACTTGACGAGAACTTTGACGAGCAAGGCAGTGGACTTAGTGGAATGATTTTCGTTATCACTGGGAGTCTGAATCACTACGAGAATAGAAAAGACCTGAAAGCTGATATTGAGAAAGAGGGAGGCAAGGTTGCAGGAAGTGTATCTTCTAAAACGACTTACCTTATTACCAATGATAAGAGTTCGGGATCCTCAAAGAACGAGAAAGCGAGAGAATTAGGGGTTTCTATTATTGATGAGGATGAGGTTATTCAAATGCTTAGAGACGCAAATTAAGTTAAGTATGATTCTTTTCTATATTACATAAATAGAAGGAAAGAAAGGAGGCTATACTATGGAAAACATTAAATTTGATATTGATGCAGTAATAGAAGAAGCTGAAGAGAAAATCTTTGAACTGCTAGAAGAGAAGAGATATTTCCAATGTAGAGACGAGCTTCTGAAATATAATAGTGTAGATATTGCTATTATTTTGAAAGATATAATTAGAGAGTATGATATCCCAAAGGCTGTAACAGTTTTTAGGACACTACCTAAAAGCATATCTGTAGATGTATTTGCTAATCTTGATGTTGATGATCAGGTTGACATAATAAATGTTGTAACTGATCCGGAAATTGAATATATCATTGATGAACTTGATTTCGATGATATGATTGACGTACTTGAAGAACTTCCAGCGAATCTTGTAGATAAAATTTTGGAGAAGACCCCGAAAAACGAGCGTAGAATGATTAATACCTTCCTAAAATATAAGGAAGATAGCGCAGGGTCTTTGATGACACCAGATTATATCAACTTAAAGAAAAACTGGACAGTAAGAGAAGCTCTTGACCACATTAAAGCTGTGGGCATGGATTCGGAGACAATTTATACTTGTTATGTTCTAGATGGTGGGCGTAAACTTACAGGCATCATTTCGCTTAGATCTATGGTTATTGCTGATGAGAATACCAGAGTTTCTGATTTGATGCACGAAGATTATATTGTTGCACATGTAGATGCTGACCAGGAAGAAATCTCGGAACTATTTAAAAAATATGGGTACCTTACAATTCCAGTAGTTGATCACGAAGGACGATTGGTTGGTATTGTAACAGTTGATGATATCTTGAGCGTAATTGAAGAAGAAGCTACCGAGGATATGGAGCGTATGGGAGGTATTATCGATGGAGAAGATAAAGACTACCTAGATATGTCTGTTTGGGTGCATGTCAAGGCTCGTCTTCCATGGCTTATACTTCTTATGTTTTCGTATTTTATTACTGGTGGTATTATCTCCAATTTTGAACAGGCGCTTTCAAGTGTAATAGTACTAGTAACATATATGCCTATGCTGATGGGTACAGGAGGGAATTGCGGAACACAAGCGTCAACACTGATTATTCGCGGCATGGCTACTGGTGAGTTAGAGCTTAGCGATGTTTTGAAAGTGTTATGGAAGGAATTTCGCGTCAGTCTTGTTATTGGCGTTGTTTTATCTAGTATTAATTTTGCGAGAATTGTATTTATTGATAAGGAATCTACTTCGATTGCACTTACTGTATGCGTTGCAATGGTGATAATTGTTGCTTTTGCAAAGCTAATCGGAGCAATGTTGCCAATGCTTGCAAAGAAGATAGGATTTGACCCGGCACTTATGTCAGGCCCAATGATGGCATCAATTACTGATATGATATCGTTAGGAACTTATTTTGCTATGGCAGGATTCTTCCTAGGGGTGTAATATAAAAAAGACCGTTTTCAGCACGCAAGATGACATTTGAGCATCTTAACGAGCAGGAATTGAAATCGAAGAATATGGTTGTTATTAAAAATCTATTATATGGAGGAAGTCGTGAAGGAAAGAAATTACAATGAGCTGCAAGAGGTAGCTCGCAGATGTAGAGTTGACGCGATTAAGGCAATTCACAAGGCATCATCGGGTCACCCAGGCGGATCTTTTTCAGTTACAGACATTCTTGTTGCACTTTATTTTGACGAGATGAACATTGATCCAAAGAATCCAAAGATGTGTGGCAGGGATAGGTTAGTCCTTTCAAAAGGACATGCAGTTCCTGCACTTTATGCAGTTCTTGGCGAGAGAGGATATTTTGATGTTGACGAAATGATTAATCTTCGTCAGATTGATAGTCCATTCCAAGGACACCCAAATATGAAAAAAATTCCGGGAATAGAAATGTCAACAGGATCTCTTGGACAAGGATTCTCTGCGGCAGTCGGAATGGCTATTGCAGGGAAAATGGATAGTTCAGATGCTTTTGTTTACACTATTACAGGAGATGGAGAACTTCAAGAAGGAATTATCTGGGAGGCGGCTCTTTCAGCAGCAAGTCACAAACTGGATAATTTCATTGCAATTGTTGACTGGAATAATCTTCAAATTGACGGGGTTGTTGATACAGTTAAGAGAGTGGCTCCTATAGAAGAGAAGTTTGAGGCATTCGGGTTCAATATTGTTTTATGTGATGGACATAATTTTGAAAGCCTGCTTGAGGCAATTGACAAGGCAAAAGCAAATGCAGGAAGTGGGAAGCCAACTGCTGTTATTGCTAGGACTGTTAAGGGCAAGGGCGTATCATTTATGGAAAATCAAGCTGGCTGGCATGGTAAAGCTCCGAATGACGAGCAACTCGCTGCCGCTCTAAAGGAACTCGGAGGTGACAAATAATGGCTGATAAGATTGCTACTAGACAGGCATATGGCGAATTCCTGGCAGAGGAAGGCGCAAAGAGACCGGAACTTGTTGTAATGAGTGCAGACCTTTCCGGATCAAATAAGACAGATATTTTTGAGAAAGCATTCCCTGAAAGATTTGTGGAGTGCGGTATTTCAGAGCAGGATATGTATGCAGAGGCAGCTGGACTTGCTTATTCTGGCAAAGTTGTATGTGCTAGCACTTTTGCGATGTTTGCAGCAGGAAGAGCTTATGAGATCATTCGTAACTCAATCGGATATACTCATGCAAATGTTAAGGTTTGTGCTACACATGGGGGAATAACAGTTGGCGAAGATGGAGCTAGCCACCAGACTTTTGAAGACTTAGCTCTAATGAGAGAAATCCCAGGCATGGTAGTTGTAAATCCAGCTGATGCAGTTTCAACTAAGACACTTCTTTCTGAAGTTGTAGGAGCTGAGGGACCTGCTTATGTTAGACTCGGAAGAGCGGGGGTTCCAGTTATTTATGACGAAACATCTAATATAGTTCTGGGCAAGGCAAACCTTCTTCGTGAAGGAAATGCTGCAAGTATTATTGCTACAGGAATTATGGTTGCAGAGGCTCTAGCTGCAGCAGAAGTTCTTGCAGAAGAGGGCATTGATGCCAGAGTAGTAGATATGCACACAATTAAGCCTTTGGATAAGGATGTTATTATCGATTGCGCAAAGGAAACCGGAGCAATCGTAACTGCAGAGGAACATTCAGTTATTGGCGGACTTGGAAGTGCTGTTGCAGAAGTAGTAGTTCAGAATTGCCCTGTAAAGGTCGAGATGGTTGGACAAAAAGACTGCTTCGGTGAATCAGGGAAGCCGGCACATCTTCTTAAAAAGTATGGAATGACTTCAGAAGATATAATTGCGGCAGTAAATAAAGTATTAAATAAGTAGAAGTAAGGTGCGTTAATCTATTCTTAATGCACGAAAATATGCAAATTATTCAAAGGGCTTGGCGAGTTTTAGACTCCCGAGCTCTTTTAGAATAAATATTTATACATTATTATGAATTTTTTTTCAAAAAAGTGTTGCATTCACACAAAAGAGGTGCTAATATAACAACTGTCAAAGGAATAAATATACAAATTTACTTATAAAGATTTACAAATCAACGCATTTTCGTATTTATCTTTATTGACATTTTTAAACTAAGAAATGAATAATTACAAAGGAGACTAGAATGATGAAAACTAAGAAAATTGTTGCACTTGCACTAATTGCTGTACTTTCACTTGGGGTTATGACTTTAACATCATGCGGAAACGGAGATGATGACACACTACTGGCTGTTACAGAACCTACTTTCCCACCATTTGATACAACAGATGATGATGGAAACCTAGTTGGTTTTGATATGGACCTACTGAATGCTATCGCTGAGGACCAGGGATTCAAGGTAGAATACAAGGCACTCGAGTTTGATGCACTTATTCCTGCAATTGAGTCAGAGCAGGCAGATATCATCGCAGCTGGAATGAACGCAGAGGATCCAGAGCGTCAGAAAAAGGTAAACTTTTCAAACACGTACTATGACAGTGGTCTTGTAGTAGTAGTTAAAGCAGATAACACAACGGTTAATAGTGTTGATGATCTTACATCAGATATGAAGGTTGCAGGTCAGATTGGTACAACTTCAGCTGATAAGGTTAATGAACTAGCAGATGCAGGTCAGATTGCAGAAGCTGTTGTACTAAACAAGAACAGTGATGCTATTCTTCAACTTACAAACGGAGATGTTAGTGCTATTATCATGGATCTTCCAGTAGCTACTTCATACATTAAGCAACACCCAGATGAAATTAAGATTGTTGGTGAGACAATGAATGCAGAAGCTTATGGATTTGCAGTAAACAAGGACAACGATGAACTTCTTAAGAAGATTAATGCTGGACTTCAGAATGTAATTGATAGTGGAAAATATGATGAACTTGTTGACAAATGGTTCAACTAATTCCTAAAATAGAGATAAAATAATTAATTATTAATTAGCAGACGGAATCGGAACTTATTCGGTTCCGCCTTGCGTTGTACAAAGGGGAAAATATGGGCTTATATTTACAGGGGTTTTTGATAGCATGCAAAGGTATTCCAATGACAATCGGGGTCAGCCTTTTTGCTGTAATACTTGGTGCGTGCGTTGGATTCCTTCTTGCACTTGCCAGACAGACAGACAATAAGTTTTTGCGAGGAATTGCTACATTTTATGTTGAAGTAGTTAGAGGAACTCCAATGATCGTTCAGGCATTGGTTATGTCCTATGGATTGCCGCAGATTATTAAAGCTGTGGGGATGCATTTTACTTGGCCGTCACTTACTATTCCTGCAATGATAGTTTGTGGTCTTAACTCTGCTGCTTACATGGCAGAAGTTATTCGTTCCGGATTACAAGCAGTTGATAAGGGACAGATGGAGGCAGCTCGCTCACTTGGTATGTCTAAGAGGATGGCTATGAGGCTGATAATTCTGCCGCAGGCTATTAAAATTATTCTACCGGCATTCTGTAATGAATTTGTTACACTAATAAAGGAAACTTCTGTATTGAGTTTTGTTGGAGTTATAGAAATTACTCGTCGTGGTGCATTGTGGAATGCTCAGAGTTTTGAGACCTTCCCTGCATATATTGGCGTTGCACTAGCATATATGCTACTTACAATCCCATTGTCAAAGGCTATTGGACACTGGGAGAAAAAGTCGAACAGGAAGGGGGCATAGTTTTATGTCAATGATAGAAATTAAGAATCTACGCAAGAGTTTTGGTAGCCTTGAAGTATTAAAGGGCATTAATCAGACGGTAGAACAGAAAGAAGTTCTTTGTATTATTGGGCCATCTGGCTCGGGCAAATCAACTATGCTTAGATGCATTAACCACCTTGAGGAACCGACATCAGGCGAAATTTTTATCGATGAAGAATTGGTAACTGAAGAAAATCTGGATAAAGTTAGAACTAAGATGGGGATGGTTTTTCAGCAATTCAACTTATTTCCACACATGTCAGTTCTTGAGAATCTTACTTGTGCACCGATGAATGTTAGAGGCGTGAGTAAAGAAGAAGCAACAGAGAAGGCATTAAAGCTACTCAAAAGAGTTGGTCTTGAAGATAAGGTTCACTCTTATCCAAGCTCTCTTTCTGGCGGACAGCAACAGAGAGTGGCGATAGCTAGAGCTCTAGCTATGGACCCTGAGGTTATGCTTTTTGACGAGCCTACATCAGCACTTGACCCAGAGATGGTTGGAGAGGTGCTTGAAGTAATGCAAAAACTTGCGAAAGAAGGTATTGCAATGATTGTTGTGACTCATGAGATGGGATTTGCCAAAGAAGTTGCGGACAAAGTAATTTTCATGGATGGCGGTTACATTGTAGAGGAAGGCAGTCCAGAAGATGTAATCAACAATCCTCAGGAAGAGAGAACAAAGGATTTCCTGTCAAAGGTTCTAATTTAGTCCAGATAATGCAAATCAATTTTGCGAAAATATGACAGAAATTTTTAGATCGTTTATTCGTTAAAAGTCTTAATTTATTATTATATTTTTTTATAGAAAAAAGGGACATAAACTACCTAATTCATGGTGTTTATGTCCTTTCGTTTGCTTGAACATTGTTCTTTATTACGATATAATATATTTGTATGTTTACATACAGGAGGTTTTATGATTATTTTTAATGATGTAAGTAAAAATTATGGAGATAATGTAGGTCTTTCGCATGCTTCCACACACATCCACAAGGGAGATTTTGTTTTTCTTGTAGGACCAAGTGGAGCGGGTAAGACTACTTTTATTAGATTGATTTTGAAGGAACTAGAAAGTGACAATGGTAGCATTATTGTTGATGGCCAAGATGTTACGAAGATGTCAAGACGACAGATTCCTGAACTGAGGCAGAAGATAGGAATGGTATTCCAGGACTTTAGACTACTTGAGAAGAAGACCGTATATGAGAATGTTGCCTTTGCTATGGAAGTCGTTAACAGAAGGAAGAAGGAAATAAGAGAGAGAGTTCCATATGTTCTTGACCTTGTTGGAATTGCAGATATGATGGATAGATATCCTAATGAGCTATCAGCAGGTGAACAACAGAGAGTTGGTATTGCAAGAGCACTTGCAAATAGACCAAGAGTAATAATTGCGGATGAGCCTACAGGAAACTTAGACCCTGTTACTGCCATGGAAATCATGGAACTTCTTGAAAAAATTAATATTAGAGGAACAACAATTCTAATGGTTACACATGCTAAGAATGTTGTTGATAAGATGAATAAGAGAGTTGTTGCAATCGAGAATGGAAAGATTGTAAGAGACGAGGAAGGTAAGTATGGATTTGAGGCTGAGAATCAAGATTCATATTATTTAGACTATGATTCATCATCATCAGAGGAGGTAGATCCATATGTTTTCTAGATTCGGATATTATCTCAAACAAACATTTTCGCAGATGAAGAGAAACTTTGGTATGTATATTACTTCTACCGTTGCTATTACTGCGATGATGCTCATTCTCGGACTTTTCTTTGTTGCGTTTGTAAATGTAGACCTTTTTGCCGCAACAGTAAAGCAGAATTACAATGTTGTTCAGGCTTATGTGGATGATGAGAATACTACTGAAGTCAATGACGCATTGAAAAAGACAATTGAAGAAATTAATGGTGTAGAGAGTGCAAAGTATGTATCCAAGGATGAAGCTTTTGTTACACTACAAGAGCGATGGGGAGACAATGCATATCTCCTGGATAATATGCAAAGCAACCCCCTGCCAAATTCATATATGGTATATGTGTCTGATAGTGACGCAGCTGAGAGAGTTGCGACTACTTTGAAGAAGACCGATGGTGTTAATGATATCGTATATTATCAGGATACAATTAATAAGCTTGCGAGAATTACTCGTTTTATCGAAATTGGTTCAATCGTTGTAATGGCGTTCCTAGTAGTAATTTCTATTTTAATTGTTGCAAATACAATTAAGCTAACTGTATTTAATAGAGAGAAGGAAATTGGAATAATGAAGTACTTAGGTGCGACTGACTGGTTCGTCCGTGCTCCATTTATTCTTGGGGGTATCTTTATTGGATTATTGTCCTCGGGAATTGCGACGGGACTTATATATGTTTTATATAAAAAAATTATGGATATTCTGGGAATGGATCTGGCAAGAATGTTATCGGTTTCATTTGTTCCAGTTGGATATCTTATTACAAATTTGATGATTATTTTTGTAGCTCTTGGTGTTGGGATCGGAACTGTTGGTAGTATTATTTCTATAAGAAGATTCTTGGCAAAATAGCATAGAGGTGAATGATGAAAAGTAATAGGCTTAGAAATGTAATTATGGCGATGATATTATCGCTTTCGATGGTTGCATCTTGCGGAATTGGTGCATTTGCAAAGTCTGCATCTGAATATGATTCCGAAGCAGATGATGCTGCTAGCAAGGCGAATGCGGCAAATAGCAAATTCTATGATGCTGAACTGAAAGCACTCGCTGCACAAGATGAGATTGATGCTAAGACTTCTGAAATTGCAGAGTCTAAAGAGAAGATGGAGAAGAAGCAGGAAGAAGTTAAGGTGCAAGAAGGTTCGCTTAACGATAGACTTACTGCAATGTATAAGACTGGCACTGTTGGATATATTGATGTAATTCTAAGTTCAGAAGGAATTACAGATTTAATCCAGAATCTCGGAATGGTTCAGCAGATCCTAAAGAGTGATCAAGCTTTATTAAAGCAGCTTGAGAGCGATTATAAAGAGATTGAGGAACTCAAGAAACAGCAAGAAGATGCTAAGGTAGTTCTTGAACAGAAGCAGGCAGAGATTGAGAAGATTAAAGCAGAATATAAGGCAGAAGCTGAAAAATACCAGGCACAAGAAGAGAATCTAAGAGCTTTGTCTGATCAGGCAGCGGCAGCAGCAGCCGCAGAGGCAGCCGCAGCAGAAGAAGCTGCTGGTGGTGGAGGAAGTAGCAGCAGCGGAGGCGGCGGCAGCTTTACTCCTTCTGGTCAATATGCTTGGCCAACAAGATCAAATTACAAAATTACATCTCCATACGGATGGAGATGGCACCCAATCTGGGGTGACCAGAGATTTCATGATGGATTAGATATCGTTTTAACATCAGGAACCTATGGTTCGCCTGTCTATGCAGTAGGAGATGGTGTAGTAACATATGCTGGATGGTATGGTGGATACGGCAATTATGTAAGAATAGCTATAGGAAATGGGTACGTTCCTTTCTATGGACACATGGCTAGCATTGCGGTCTCATCCGGTCAGAGTGTAAGTAAGGGACAGGTTATTGGATATATCGGAAGCACAGGAGATTCTACTGGAGCTCACCTTCACTTTGGACTATATCAATATGGAAGTTCTGTTAATCCTTACAATTTATACTAATATAGTACTAACGAGATAAAAGTAAAAGCATGTCTATATGTTTAATTATTAATAGGCATATGACTGCTGCACAACTATAGGGGAGTATATGGTGCTGAATGCATAGGGTCATAAAACAAATTATTGAATCAAGAGGAATAGGCGAGAATGAACGAGAGGAGTTCTTCTCACCTAGACCTCAGCTTGCATATAATCCATTCCTGCTTGCGAATATGCGCGAGGGAGTGGATTTATTGCTTGATGCGGTAGATGAAGGAAGAAATATTGTAATCTATGGAGATTATGATGTTGATGGAATTACATCTACCTCACTTATGATGAAAGTAATAGGTTCGCTGACAGATAAAGTAAGCTACTATATACCATCAAGGTTTGATGAAGGCTATGGACTTCATAATGAATCAATAGATAGAATTCACGAGAATGGTGGCGAATTTATTCTAACGGTTGACTGTGGTTCTGTGTCAAAAGAAGAGACTGAGTATGCACATTCACTTGGGATTCAGACTCTTGTTACAGACCATCATAATATGTCGAGTATTTCTGCTGAAGGACTCATTATCAATCCAATGCAGGAGGAAGATGAATATCCATTTAAGGGTCTTGCAGGGGTAGGTGTTGCATATAAACTTGCACTTGCAATTTCAAGAATTAGACCTATTCCGAAAGAAATTATGGCTGAAGCTCTTGAATTTGCTGCTGTTGGAACTATTGCAGATATCATGGTAATGAAAGATGAGAACAGAACGATAGTAAAGTGTGGACTTCGCTTCATGAAACTGGGATGCCATAATATTGGATTGAGAAATCTTATTAAGCTATCGGGTTTAGACTATAGCAAACTTAAGACAAGCGATATTTCTTTTTGCATTGCACCAAGATTAAATGCCGCTGGAAGGCTCGGCGATGCAAGCTTGGGTGTTAAGCTATTTCTTTCAGAAACTGAAAGTGAAGCAATTGGATATTGCAATATGCTGATTGAAGCAAACCATAAGAGAAGGAGTCTTCAAGACGAGGCATTCAGCAAGAGCCTGGAAATTGCAAACAATAATAAAGAAGATGATTTTCTTTTACTTGAGGTGAACGATGCACATGAAGGCGTTCTAGGTATTGTTGCCGGGAAGCTGAGAGAGAATGTTAATAGACCTGTAGTAATCATTACAAAATCTGGAGATTACTATAAAGGGACAGGGCGTTCAATAAGTACAGTAAATCTTTTTGATATGCTGGATAAATACAGGGACAGTTTTATTAGCTTTGGTGGACATAGCGCTGCTTGTGGATTTTCTATTTTGCCAGAGAAAGTAGATGAATTAAGGACCAACCTTAATCAAGATATCGAAGAACTATATAAAGAGAAAAACAATCTTTTTGACATTGAGTATCACTATGATGCTGAACTGGAAATTAGTGATGTAAGTCTTGAACTTGCAAATGACATTCAAATGCTTGAACCATGTGGGAAGGGAAATGAAATACCTGAGTTTAAGTTAAGTGGTGTCATTCCTGTTAATTGGAAGTTCTTGAAGGGTGAGAAAAAACATGCTAAATTCACTATTGCCTCGAAGCATTGCGAATCATTAGAGTGCTTGATTTTCCAAGAGGCTGAGAAGTACGAGGAGATTGCTACTTCGAATACACCGGTGGATATTATTGGCGTCATTGAAGTAAATCATTGGAGAGACAGTGTTAAGCCTCAATTGAGAGTGCGATGCATTTTACCAGAAGGAGGGCTATGTAATGATAGATAACGATAATCAAGACAGAGACCCCGAACTGGAAGAGCCTCGTAAGCCAAGGAGCAGAAAAAGATTTGGATTTTTCATGCTCTTTACGGGGATACTATTAGGTGCGTGCCTGGCTTTTGGTGTTACAATGCTTACAGGGGGCAGACTTCTTACCGCGGCTCAGAGCGATTACTACTCTGGGATGGATAAGGTTTTTGGCAAAGCATATACAATGCAAACCATGTTTGAGAAGAATGCGTATTATGATTACAATGGCGATGAAGTATCTGAAACAGCAACTAATGCTGTTGCAAGTAGCTTGACGGATGATGAATATGTTAAATATTATACGGCTGCAGAGTATGAAAACCTTGAGAGAAATTATATTAAAGCCTATGTTGGAATTGGACTTGCTTGTACAGAGCAAGATGGTGCAATTGTTGTAACAAGGTTGATTTCGGATAGTCCTGCTGATGAGGCAGGTATTAAAGTGGGAGATGTCATCGTAAAGATTGATGACAAGGCAGTCGATTCTCTTAAAACTGCCAATGACTTGCTTTCAGGTGAGGCCGGGGAAGCTGTAACAGTTGTTATTAAGTCTGGCGATAAGACAGAATCTCATAAGATGAATAGGGTTGAACTTGAAGAGGAATGCATTGAATATGGGGTGTTAGAGGATGCAGATGCTATTGGGTACATCAGGCTGTTCAAATTTAGAGAAAATTCATCGAAGGAGTTTGATTCTGCGGTTAAATATTTAAAGAACAAAGGGTGTACTAAACTAATAATTGACTTTAGAGGTAATCCTGGAGGACTGAAAGAAGAAGGCGTTAAGGTGGCAGATAGACTTCTACCTGCAGGGAAAATTATGACCGAGAAGTCAAAGAATAAAGATGATGAGGTTGAGAAATCAGATGCATCATCAATAGATATTGAGTATGTCTTGCTGGTTGATGAGAATACGGCTAGTGCTGCAGAAATAGTGGCAGCAGCAGTTAAAGACAATGCTGGCGGTACTATAATTGGAAAGACAACATATGGAAAGGGGTTAATTCAAACTATCCATAAGTTTGAGGATGGCACAGCCATTAAGTATACAACTGGCGAGTATCTGTCCCCAAACGGTAAATCAATCAACAAGAATGGAGTTGAACCGGACATCACATCAGATGATCCATTGCAAGATGCTATCAAGCAGTTAAGCTAGTAGTTTTTTCAGGAGTAAATTAAATGTATATTTTCAGTAAGGACGGTTTTGGTGGTTCGAAGAAGGAAAGTCATGAACTGCTAGAACAAGCAATCGACCTATACAATAATGCAGAGAATTTTTGCACTGATATAAGTGGTGCGGATTTTTTGAAGAGGTTAAAGACCGAGGCAAAGGGCAAACCTTTTATTCCAGGCTGGAAGCATTTTTCGATTTCACATTCAAATGATACTTGGGCAATATTAATTGATGATGAAGTCTGTGGAATGGATATTCAATATCCTAGAAATTGCAAGATGAAAGAGATAATGCAGAAGTATTATAATGAAGAAGAGAAAGCTTTTGTATTGGAAGATGGAGAAGAGGCTTTTTGGGAAATATGGACTAGACGAGAGGCTGTGATTAAGGCTATCGGGGAGAATGTTTTTGCAAAGATTCCATCAGTTCTTAAGACAAAGATAGAAATTGATGGAAAAGAGTGGTTCTTGCAAAGGGTTGAAATTCTAGGTGTTGATGAAGTCCCATTTGGTGCAATTTGCACAAATAGAGAACCTGTCGATGTTCATTTCTTCCGTCTTTAGGTTGGAGTGTTTAAAGGGAATAAATCAAATACAAATGAGGATTTGTGGATGGAAGTAAATTCGGAGAAAATGAATGAGCTTGAGAAAGCGAATGTTGCTGCGGCAAGGTTTCTGTCACTTAGGATGCATTCCGAGAAGGAGTTAGTCGATAAGCTTAAACAGAAAGGTTTTGAGTATAGTATTATCAGTGAAGTTGTAGCAGAACTCAAAGAAAATGGCTACATTGATGATTATATGTATGCGATAAGGTTTATCGAAATCGGATATGGCAAAAAGCGTGCTCGAAAGAGACTCGCTAAGGAGTTAAGTGAACTAGGCATTTCGGCTGAAATAATTCGTAACGCTTTTGATGACTTTGAATATGAAAATAGCATTGATGAGTATGCGATGGCGGTCTCAATAGCGAAGAATGAAATAGCAATAAATGATGGAATTATAGATGAAAAGCTGCTTGGAAGAATTGCAAGGAAACTTGAACGACAAGGGTTTGATAATATTTACAGTATTGTAACAGAGATAAGAGAATGGAAAGACATAGACGAACAATAAATTTAATTGGAGAAGAAGCGCTTATGAAGCTTGAGGTTTCAAGTGTTCTTATTCTAGGCGTCGGAGGCGTTGGATCCTATGCTGCGGAAGCGATTGCTAGAGCTGGCATAGGAAAGATTACTATCATTGATGGTGATACAATTTGCCAAAGCAACTTGAATAGACAACTTGTGGCTTTGGAATCTACTCTTGGCAAACTTAAGGCAGTGGTAGAGGCTGAGAGAATCAGAGACATTAATCCGGAAATCAATGTTGATTATAAGGTCTTTTTCTATAAGGCTGGTATGGAACTTCCATTAGAAGAATATGATTATGTAATTGATGCAATTGACGATGTGGATGCTAAGGTTGCTATAATTAAAGAATGCAATGAGAAGAATATAAAGATTATTTCTTCGATGGGAACTGCAGGAAAGTTGCTAACGGAATTTAAGGTGGCAGATATTTCCAAGACAAGCATGTGCCCACTTGCGAAGACAATGCGCAAGAATTTGAGAGCTATTGGAATTGAACATCTGCCAGTTGTTTTTTCTGAAGAAAAACCGACGATATGCGGGAATGAACTTGGAACTTTAAGCTATGTACCTGGCGCTGCCGGGCTCACATTAGCTGGATATGTTATCCGCGAGCTAGCGGAAATTGATAAATAATATGTTTAGATTTGGGAGGAAAGATATGAAAAAGATTGTAATTACTGGTGGTCCAACTAATGAACCAATTGATGAGGTTATGAAGATTACTAATATGTCAACTGGAGGAACTTCTGTACAGCTTGGGCACCTATTCTGTGATGCGGGTTATAATGTTGTTCTTATTCTAAATAATGCAGTGCCATGTAATGAGAGAGATAACATGAAGGTAGTAAGAGTTGAGACAACTAATGACATGCTTAAAGCATTAGAGTCCGAAGCGAAGCATGATGATACAGATGCAATTATTCATGCAGCTGCTGTAGGTGATTATTTGGCAGATTTCTCATTCTTAATGGAGGATTTGGCTGACGAAATTTACAAGAAAATTGGAAAAATTGAATCAGCAGATGACATTCTAAAGATTATGAAAAATCCTAAGTGTAAGCTTGACGACTCAAGCAAAATTAGCAGCTATCAAGAGAATCTAACAGTAAAGTTGGGGCTTACTCCAAAGATTATCGGAAAGCTCAGATTCTGGTATCCTAACACGCTTCTTGTTGGATGCAAGTTGCTAGAGAATGTCGAAAAGAGTGAACTTTTTGATGTGGCTTCAGCGCTTTGCAACAAGAATCAGATGGATTATATTCTTGCAAATGACCTAGCTGATTTAAGAGCTGGAAACCCTTCTAGATACTTAATCAATAAGGATGGTTTTACAGAAATGGTTCTTAAGGATGTTGACGAAATATTCAAGTTTGTTGATGACAAGGTGAATTAAAATTATGGGGAACTCAGTAATTGCTATAGCCGTTGCACTCACAGCGCTTGTTACAATCACTTTGCTGATTGCAATTTATGCTCTTATAAGGGTTCAAAAAACGGCAAATAAGATGGACACCATGCTAAAGGGTTATGGTCAGGTAACAATCGATACTAGCCGCGCAGTTGTTGATCAGATGGGACTTGTAAATCAGAGACTTGAGTCCGTATATCAAGGCTTAGGTGAGATGAAAACTGTTGCAAATAGCGTAGGTGATCTTAAGAAAATCCTTTCGAATGTAAAGACGAGGGGAATTGTAGGGGAGGTTCAACTTGCTGCAATTCTTGGTCAGATAATGAGTAAGGAACAATATGATGAGAATGTTGAGACGATTCCTGGTAGCAACTACAGAGTGGAATTTGCTATCAGACTACCCGGCGATGGTGAAAGACCTGTCTACTTGCCTATTGACTCAAAGTTTCCTGGGGATGCATATGGGGTTCTTGTTGATGCTTATGATCTAGGGGACAAGGAAATAATTAATAAAACCAAGAAAGCTTTGATGGCTGGAATCAAGAATATGGCAAAGGATATCAAGATGAAATATATTGAGCCTCCATATACAACTGATTTTGGAATAATGTTCCTTCCTTTTGAGGGGCTATATTCGGAAGCCGTGAATTGCGGTATGGTAGAGGAACTTCAAAGAACCTACAATATTACAATTGCCGGACCGACAACAATGGCAGCCTTAATAAACAGCCTTCAAATGGGATTCAATACTCTTGTTATTGAGCGGAAATCTCATGAGGTATGGGAAACGCTAGGTGCTGTAAAGACTGAGTTTGAGAAGTTCGACAAAGGTTTGAACTCTGTACGCAAACATATTACTGATATAGATAATGAGCTTGATTCACTTGTTGGAACTAGAAGCAGGGCAATAAACAGAAAGCTTCGAAGTGTCACCTCCTTAGAAGAGGATAAAACAAGAGAAATTCTTGATGGTGAGTAGAAAGATAGTTAGATACAATTAAGTATCAAGAATATAATTTAAGGAGGGCTTTCTTGTGAAAATATGGGCTATTGGGGATCTTCATTTATCGCATAGCGAGAATGTGGATAAGCCAATGGGAATATTTGGGCAAGGTTGGGAGAATCACGATAAGCGTCTTTATGAAGCATGGCTCGAATGTGTGGAAGAGGATGATATCGTAATGATTCCTGGCGATATAAGTTGGGCGTTAAGGTTAGAGGATGCTATCCCTGATTTTGAATGGCTACACAGCTTACCAGGAACCAAACTTATTTCCAAAGGCAACCACGATTTGTGGTGGAATCGAATAAACTATCTAAATTCGTTATATGATGACATTAGATTTTTACAAAATGACTGTTATTATGTAGAGCAGAATAATATTGTTGTAGTTGCAACCAGAGGTTGGCCATATCCGGGTTCAATCGAATATTCACAGCATGATGCTAAGATTTATAGAAGAGAACTGTTGCGCCTTAAGATGGGACTTGACAAGGCTGTTAAGCTAAACAAGGTTGACGAAAGACTTGTTGTGTCGTTGCATTATCCACCGACCGATGCAACGGGCAAGTCAACAGAGTTTACAGATGTTCTTGAGGAGTATGGTGTAAGCGACTGCGTGTATGGGCATCTTCATGGTGGGCAGGCTTTTCTTAGTGCTGTTAGAGGAGAGCATAGAGGTGTGAAATATCATCTTGTATCGCTTGATTATTTAGAATCAAGACCAAAACTTATTATAGAGGGAGAATAGATTTTTATGAAGTATGTGTTCGTTATCAACCCGGTGTCTGGAAAGGGTCAGCATAATAGGCGCTTAGTTCCAGCAATCGAGAACTTCATCGAGCAAAATCCTAACGAAAATATTTCGATAAAATATACTTGTGGAGAGAAGGATGCCACTATATTAGCAAGCCTAATTGCAGGCGAAGCCGGCGAGGAGAAGATGACTGTTTTTGCTTGTGGCGGAGATGGAACAATACAAGAGGTTGCAGCTGGTTTATATGGACACGAGAATGCTACACTTGGTATAGTACCTATAGGCTCAGGAAATGATTTTGCGAGGGCGCTATGTGGCAAGAATGCAATTCCGAGACTTCTTGATTTTGATAAGCAGCTTAACGGCAACGAAATTGAGATTGATTTATTGCAATTAAGCTATGAATTTGAAGGACAGAATTATAAGAGAATTGTCGTTAATGGCGTAAATATTGGAATGGATGGAGATATAGCAATTAAGATGCCGTATTTCAAGAAAATTCCTGGGGTTTCTGGACATTTCGCATATCTGCTTTCGGTTGTTACTAGGTTAGCTAAGAAGGAAGGTCAAAATCTTAGAATTACATGCGATGATACAGTTCTGCATGAAGGAGAACTCTTGCTTGTTACAGCGGCTAATGGTGGATACTGTGGAGGTGGAGTATTAAGTTGCCCTCACGCAGATCTTCAGAATGGTAAAATTGAGGTTCAGGCAATAATGGATATTCAAAGAAAGTCTTTTGCCTCTCTCTTTCCAAAGTATAAGGCGGGCAGGATTGAAGAGATAAGAAATTATAATAAAATTGTAAAGTACACAAGAGCTGAAAATATTGTAATCGAACCTCTTAAAGATAAGACCATGGCGTTTGTGGCTGATGGGGAAATAGTTGAGTCGGAAGCTTTGAATATAGATATACTTCCTAATGCTATGAAGGTGCTTATTGCAGCAGAATAACGGAGCTGAATGTGAGTGTAAGTAAGGGAAAAAGAAAAATAAATATTAAGATAACTTGTGTTGTCATCATTGCAATAGCAGTTCTAGTAGCTTTCATATTAGGGAATCAATCAACAAAAAGTGAGTATGCCTTTAAGTCAATTGGCGATCAAGATGCAGCGATACCTTCTGTCTCATCTCAATCTGCAGTTCTTTATAACATGGATTTAGATGAAGTCATTTACGAGAAGGATGGGGATGCAAGAGTTAATCCATATAGTACAACTAAGCTTATGACTGCATATATTGCGCTTGAAAAGCTTAGCTTGGACCAGGAGGTTTGCATTAAAAATGCTGGAGCGGAGTCTTCTGAGACTGCGATGGATCTAGTGGATGGGGAAGTCCTTACTGTTGAAGAATTATTAGAGGGGCTTCTTGTAGAATCAGGAAATGATGCAGCAAGAGTTTTAGCTGTTGAGGCTGCTGGAAGTGAGTCGAAATTTGCTTCTTTAATGAATAAGCAGGCTGAAGAGTGGGGATGTACTGGAACTAATTTTGTCAATGCCAGCGGTATGAAAGCTGATAATCACTATACAACAGTGAACGATTATCTAATTATTACGAACAAAGTTTTCGCAAATAAAGACATTAAGAAGATTTGCAGTCTCGAATCTGTCACGATTCCGGCAACAAACAAAAGTGCTGAGCGTAAATACACAACTCATACAACATTAAGAGACGAAGATGGATCCGGGGTTGTCTGCGGCAAGACGGGGTATTGGGATGAAACTGATTGTGCTGTTGCATTGCAATATCTTAAGAAAGATATGAATCTTGCACTTGTAATAATGGGTGCCACCGAGGATAGCCGTGAAGCTGACGCAAAAGCTCTCCTAGGATATGCACATGAGTTTGTCCCAGGATATATTGTTGCAAAACCTAAGACTGAGACTTGCAAGATATGGGTTCGAGGCGGTAAACAGACTCATATACCAGTTACTGTTACTAAGACAGCATATGCATATCCAAAGAGTAATTCGGAGAAAGATATTACACTGAAGGCTTCCTTATGTGACGGTATAAAAGTGCCAATCAAAAAGGGAGATGTAATAGGAACCCTAAAGGTTTATTCTGATGGAAAGCTTGTTGCAACCAAGAAACTTGCCTCAATGGTAGATGTCGAAAAAGGCTGGTTTACATCATATATATATCTTTCTAATTTGGCTGTAGTATGTATCTTGCTTGCAATTTTCGCTTGTGTTATAATGTTATTCGCTTGCGCTCGAATAATAAAGAAGCGCAAGATGAAGCATATTGCTGAAAGAAAGCATAGAAGAGAGTCGAGATAAGCTTTTATTTAAGAAAAATGGTCCGCAGGCATTAGTTATTGCTTTCGGACCAATCTTTGTGGAGAGGTACCCAAGTGGCTGAAGGGTCTGGCTTCGAATACCAGTAGGTCGGTAACACGGCGCGGGGGTTCAAATCCCCCTCTCTCCGCCAAATCAATAAGCAGGGCTAGTTTAATGAACGGATTATCCGAGCATTATAGGGCCCTGCTTTTCGTTCTGTGATTTTCGTTCTATGATTATTCATTTGTTTGTCAACATATAATAATTCAAGTATAATGAATTATCATTTTAATTTGGATTAGAGGCTCGTTTATTCGGAGGGACAACAAAGCATGTCTTCTGCCAGAAGGAAAGTAGTTTGCTTAATACTTGCAATCGCGATGGTGCTTGGTATTACCATCCCTTGTTTTGGTGCTGAATCTGAGAAACGAGTTGTAAGAGTGGGCTTCTACGAGTCACCGAATTTTCAAGAAGTAGATGAGGATGGCAAATTATCAGGCTACAGTTATGATTATTTACAAGCCCTTAGCCAATATGCAGATTGGGAATATGAATATGTGACAGGATACACTTCGCAAGAATGTCTACAGTTACTTGCTGATGGAGAGATTGATTTAATGGGAGTTGTCCAGAAATCTGGTTCAACGCAGGAACTTTACGATTATCCAACAATTTCATCAGGGCGGAACCGTTCGCTCCTAGTTTGCAGAAGCGATGATACTCATTATGCATATGAAGACTTTGAGGCTTTTGACGGTATGACTGTGGGGATTCAAGCACTTTTCTCAAGAAATGAGGGACTTCTTGATTATGCTGATGAAAATGGGTTTGATATTAATACAATTACATATGATAATCGAGAAAAGACTGTTGAAGCGCTTAATAACGGTGATGTGGATGCAATTCTAATTAGTTTAATGCAGAACTCTCCTGAGTATCGTGTTGTCGCTGAGTTTGAACCAAGCGAGAGCTACTATATTACAACAAAGGGGAATACAGAACTTCTGTCAGAATTGAATCTCGCTTTGCAACAACTAGATGAGTGTGCACCACATTTGCAGAACAACCTTGAAGAGAAATATTTCGATTTTTCAGAGGGACAAACCCCGGCTTTCTCGAAAGCTGAGCTTGCTTATATAGAAAATAATCCAGTAATTGATGTAATGTATGATGCTAATTGGGGACCTTATGAGTTTACCGACGAAGATGGCAAACCTCGCGGCATAGGAATTGATTTTGCAGAGAGAGTATCGGAACTTTGCGGAATTGATTTCAACTACATTCCTACAGACTGGAATGAAAATATCCCGGATCAAATTAAGAAAGACGACATTGATATGATTACGGGCCTAGGTTTCAACTATGTTAGGGCAAATGAGTTTAATGTTGATTTAACACAACCATACTTGTCAAATGAAATAGTAACGACCTTTGTCGACGAAGAGAAAGATAATCCAGTATATGCCTTGCCAAAGGGATATCAGATTACGGAATATGTTGAAGCTAAGCTACCAAGTGATGCAAATATTATTTATTATGATAATGCGCGCGAGTGCCTAAATGCAATTTGCAAAGGTAAGGCAGACTATACATTCCTCAGTTCTTACGAGATGGAATATTATTGGGATGAACCCAAATATCATTCGGTTGACTTTCGAACTCTACAAGACACTTCGTTAGAAGTATCTTTTGCAATTTCAAGAGAGCAAGATAAGGAACTCTATACTATTATTGAGAAAGCCTTGAAAGCGATTCCTACATCAGAAAGAAATGAGATAATTAGTCGATATATTACATTAGACACCAATGATAGTTTACTAACTTTACTATACGGAAATCCACTTCAGTTTACTATTCTTACAATAATTGTTCTAGCGGCAATTGTAATAGCAATATGGCTAGTGATACTGTATCGAAATAAAAATAAGACAAGTAACGAGATGCAAGTTGCAACAGAAGCGAAGCAACATTTTTTCTCGCAGCTTAGTCACGATATTAGAACTCCAATGAACGGTATTCTAAGCACTGTAAACCTTGTTAAAGGTAGCAATGATGTAACCAAATATGAAGATGCTATAGGAGATATAGAGAAATCTGGACAGTTCCTCATGTCTTTGATAAATGATGTTCTTGATATAAGTAAAATATCTGATGATAGTTTTGAATTGGAGTTAGAACCATATTCATTTGATGAATTTAGTGACTCAATTTCTGCAATTCTTGCACCAAGAGCACTTCAAGGCGGAATTGACTTTAAGATTACTAAGAAGATTGAGACTAATCGTATGGTTCTTGTAGATAAAATGCGTATTCAGCAAATTTTCTTGAACCTACTGATGAATTCAATAAAGTTTACACCAGTAGGTGGCAAAGTTAGTCTGACGATTGATTCAGAGGATAATCCGAATAATTATATTAATATTATTGCCAAGGTGGAAGATAATGGCGATGGCATGAGTGAAGACTTTGTTAAGAACTATTTATTTACAGAATTCTCACAGGAGCATAGAGAGCGGAGAACTGACGTTGGAACAGGGCTAGGTCTTTCTATTGTAAAAAAGCTTGTTGATAAAATGAATGGTTCTATAACTTGCGAGAGTAAGCTGGATGAAGGCACGACATTTATAGTTGAGCTTCCAGCAGAAATAGCTAGCGAAGAGATGATTGCTAAAGCTAATAAGAAAAAGGAAATAAGAGAGTTTAATCTTGATGGCAAGCGAATATTACTATGCGAGGATCATCCTTTGAATACAAAGGTTGCAAGGAAACTATTGCAAAGAGAGGATATAAAGGTTGAGACTGTCGTAAATGGTGAAATTGGGCTAAATAAGTTTATTAAAAGTAAAGAAGGGTACTTTGATGCAATTTTGATGGATCTTAATATGCCAGTTATGAACGGATTTACTGCAACAGAAGAAATCAGAAAGTCCGAACATCCGCAGGCAAAGTTAATTCCAATTATTGCAATTAGCGCAAACACTCTACAAGAAGATATTGATAAATCTAAAGAGGTTGGAATGACAGCGCATCTTTCGAAACCAATTGAACCTGATAAGTTATTTAAAACTCTTTCGAACACAATATCTGGGGAGACAAAGTACTAGATGATTTACATTTTGATTTGCATAGGTTTAATAATCGCACTGGTTTTAGAATATTTTGTCTATCTATTTTGTGCTTTTTACAGAATTCCAGATAACCAGATTCTAGAAATTGATAGAGCTTCTGATAGACGCAATGTGCCTATCGGCAAGAATCTGTCTATTATGACATACAATATTGGCTTTGCTGCGTACCTTGATGACTTTAGTTTCTTTATGGATGGAGGGAAGTACTCAAGGGCATACAGCGAAGACTCTGTTAAGAAGGATTTGAAGAATATTTCAAGGGTAATAGAGCATAACCCAGCGGACTTTATGTTTATTCAGGAAGTTGACCTTGATGCTACTCGATCCTATCATGTAAATGAGCAGAAGGAATTGCTGGAATCGTTGGACAGCGTTGATTGCACATCTGCAATAGACTATGACTCACCGTATCTTTTTTACCCTATAAGTAAGCCGCATGGGAAGTCACTTTCAAGTCTATTAACAGCATCGAAATATTGTATCAGAAATGCAGTTCGCAGAAGCCTTACAATCCAAGATGGCGTTGCAAAATTCCTGGATTTGGATAGATGCTTCTCTTGCAATTGGATTGACACAGAAGACGGAAAGGAGCTTTGTCTTATTCATTTTCATCTTTCTGCCTATGCTACAGATCCAAGTATTTCAGATAGTCAATTGATTGAGCTTTATGAAGTAATGAAGCAAGAAAGACAGAAAGGAAATTATGTCATAGCTGGCGGCGATTTCAATAAGGATTTATTAGGTGATTCAAGCAAATTTTTCGTTAGCGATGGGAGAAAGCATGCTAAAACAACGCCATTCCCATTTGAAATATTGCCGAAAGATTTTGAATTGCTATATCCATATGATAAGAAAAAGCCTATTGCAACATGTCGTAATTCGCATGAGCCATACAAGGAGAACTCAACATATGTTCAGACAATTGATGGATTTATTGTCTCAGATAATATAGATGCGCTTAATATATATGTTGTTGATACTGGGTTTAAATACTCAGACCACAACCCTGTGATATTAGACTTTGCTTTAAAAACAGGGGTTTAATTAGTTAGAACTCATTTGTTCATTAGGAGCTTGTTATGCTGTTAGAAAAATTAAATGTTAAAGATATGAGGGGGATAATATGTCAGCGATTTTGCTTGTAGGAATTGGTGGAGCGATAGGCTCGATATTAAGGTATCTAATTGGGATTATTCCGATTGGGGGCGTGACATATTTCCCGGTTAAGACATTATTTATAAATGTTATTGGTTCATTTTGTATAGGACTAGTAACCGCATTTGCGCTTAAATATCAAAGCTTGAATCCCAATCTTGTATTGATGCTCAAGGTTGGAGTTTGCGGTGGTTTTACAACCTTCTCTACATTTTCATATGAAACTGTCATGCTGTTCAATGAAGGGCGTGGAATGATGGCCATAATATACATTATTGCAAGTATTATTCTATCAATTATTTTCATTTATTTTGCTTTTGAACTAGTTGGAGTTGGTATTTAGTGAATATAATAACAAGGATGCTTGAATTATAATATATTTACATGTAATTCTCCTTTACTGTTGACTAACGCTTCAAATGAGTATATTCTGTGTTCTCAAAACAATAGAATATGGGAGGATAGTAAATGGCAATTATATCAATAGTAGTTTTTTTAGCTGTAATAATTACAATTATGACAGAGAAAGTTCATCGCACTGCTGCAGCACTAGCAGGAGCGGTGGTTCTTATTTTGGCTGGAGTGGTTAGTAGCGAAAAGGCATTAAGTTACATTGATTTTAATACGATTGGGGTTCTGTTTGGGATGATGGTTTTCGTTGCAGTTGCAAGAAGTTCAGGTATGTTTGAATATATTGCAATAAAGGCTGCAAAGGCAGTCAAAGGAGACCCATGGAAATTAATGGTAGTGTTCATGCTCATAACGGCACTACTTTCATCAATACTAGACAATGTAACAACTGTGCTTTTAATTGGGCCTATGACACTTGCTATTACCAAAATGCTTGAGGTAAATCCAGTGCCGTTCTTGATGACACAGGTATTTGCATCAAATATTGGTGGTACGGCAACTCTCATTGGTGATCCTCCAAATATCTTGATCGGTAGTGCTGCGAACCTTTCATTTATAGATTTTGTAGTTAATACAGGACCACCAATTCTCATAATAATATTAGCAATGATAGTTGTAATGAAATTTCGGTACAAGAAAGAATTAGCTACTAGTAATACAGATATAGATAAGGTAATGCATCTCGATGAACAAAAGTCTGTTTCAGATCCTCGATTGATGAAACTCACTTTAATAATAGTAGTAGCTGTAGTATTAGGCTTTATTTTCCATGACAGGATAGGCGTGGATTCGTCGGTAATTGCACTTACAGCAGGAGCGTTAATGCTTCTTATCGGCAGGCAGAATGTTGAGAATATGATTGCAGATGTCGAATGGACAACACTTGTTTTCTTTATGGCGTTGTTTGTAGTAGTAGGAGGCCTTGTTGAGACAGGAGTTATAGGTAAGCTCTCTAGTCTGCTGATAAGTTTAACAAGTGGACATCAAATAGCTACTATGCTTGTAATTCTGTGGGCGTCTGCACTTTTATCGTCAGTACTCGATAATATTCCATTTGTTGCAACAATGATACCATTAATCACTGCTCTTGGCAGTGCTGGGATGGATATAAGCTCATTCTGGTGGGCTTTATCGCTTGGCGCATGTCTTGGTGGTAACGGTACAATGATAGGAGCTTCGGCAAATGTAGTAATTTCAGATATCAGTAATAAGCATGGTTATCCTATCACTTTTAAGAGTTTTACAAAGGAAGGATTCCCTTTGATGATACTTTCAATCGTAATTTCTACGGTATACCTTGTTGTTAGATATGGAATGTAGGATTTATCTAAGTAACAAAGATGTGATTTAAAGGTATTAAGCACTTAGGATACGGAGGTAAAATAGATGGAGAATGTAACAACCGATATAATAAATATGATGTTGAAGCAGCTTGGAGCAGATAGTGTAAAGACTACACCAGCTAAAATCACTATTGTAAAATTTGATATTGCTCATGATTTTAGGCTCACATATCTTTTTGAAGTACATAGGGATGAATTTGCGTATTTGCAAAGAGTTGCACCATATCCAATGATGCTAGGCAAGTTTTACGGTGAGCAAGATATTGTTGACTATATAGAGAAGGATTATAAAAAATTTTGCAGGGCATATGGAAGCAGTAATTTTGAAAAATTCCTTGAGCTTGCGAGCGACTTGACAATGCTTGATCGCAAGATTGAGGACTTATTCTTAACGAGGAAAGTTCCTAAAGAAGCGTTGGAAGAACTTGATGAAGAGATGAAGAAAATTCATATCACATTGCAACAGATTACAGAGAGAGGGCCACTCTTACCTAAAGATAATTAAGAGATTTGTATAAGTTTATAATAAGGCGGAAGAGCAGTGATATACCCATTGTCTACTTGACAGGGGTGCATATCATTTCACTTCCGCTTTTTTGTACCCAAAAGAATCACAGTTTTGGATACAGTTTGTTTTATTTAATGTCTTCGTTGGATTTCTTTAAGTGCGTCAATATCAATAATATCGATAGCACCTCGCGTCAACTTGATTATATCTTCATTTTGAAAATATCTTAGCATCCTCGTTACAACTTCTCTAGCTGTTCCAAGATGATTACTGATTTTCTCATGCGTAATCTTAAGCATTGTACTGTCTTCAATTATTGACTCTTCAAGAAGAAAGTCTGCCAGTCTTTGGTCGAAACTCTTCCACATAACTTGTTCGATAAGCCACATAACATCAGAAAAACGGCTGCTCATTATTTCATTTGTATAATTCGCAAGCGGAGCAGATTCCTCCATGATCTTTTTGTACACATCAGGCGGAATTACCCACACCTCAGTATCTTTCTCTGCTTCTATCGTGATATCAAATTGTAAACTCCGCATTATGCATGATGCAGAAAAAAGGCAAATATCCATTTCAAAAAGTCTGTAGATGGTAACTTCATGACCTTTGTCGGAAAGAATGTAAGCTCTTAGTTGCCCTGACCTAACTAAAAGCAATCCAAGGCAGTCAAGAACTCCACTACTTGCAATTGAACCTTCTAAAAGAACCTTTTGATAAGAGGCATTCTCAAGAATTTCTTGTTGCTCTGTTGTTAGCTTGTCCCAAACTGGGAAGTAATCAGAAAAAATCAATAGATTATCCGCCTTTCTTATTATTTAAATAATTATTATGGTGATAATATCACAGAAAAAATGATTTTACTATTATATAATTCAGAAATAAAGAAATTTATTGTTTTAAGATAAAAAGGAGATAAATCAATGTCTATTATGAATATGAATACAGAACAATTTAACGAGAAGGTAAAAGAAGGAAATATTATTTTGGTAGAGTATATGGCGCCATGGTGTGGATACTGCCGCAGACTTGCACCAGTTATAAAGAAGGTTGCAACAGAATATGATGAGGTTCTTTCCATTAATCAAGTCAACATTGATGAGAATGCCGAGCTAGCTGAAAGAGAAGGAATCGAAGCAATCCCGACATTTGTAATTTACAAAGACGGTAAAGCGCTCGATTCAATCGTAGCACCAGATTCAAAGGCAAAGATTGAAAGCTTTATAAATGCTTATATTTAGGCGGTGAATAAAATGAAAAAAATACACGATATGATTATAATCGGTGGAGGACCAGGTGGATATACAGCTGCACTTTATGCCGCTAGGGCTGGGATGGACACACTCTTAATTGAGAAAATGTCTGCAGGTGGACAGATGACTCTGACATCACAGATAGATAACTACCCTGGATTTGAAGAGGGTATTGATGGATTCACTCTCGGAGAGAAGATGGAGGCTGGAGCAGAGCGTTTTGGAGCAATAACTGAACTCACTGACGTAACAGGAGTTGAACTTACTTCTGATATCAAGACTGTTAAAACAAGTGACGGTGATTTCTATGCCAAAACTGTAGTTATTTCGACTGGTGCTAATCCACGAGAACTGGGAATAAAAGGTGAAACCGAACTAATAGGACGAGGCGTAAACTATTGTGCGGCATGCGATGGTAATTTCTACAAAGGGAAAACTGTTGCTGTTATAGGCGGAGGTAATTCTGCAGCTGCTGATGCATTAATGCTATCAAGAATCGCAAAGAAAGTTATTATTGTACATAGACGGGACACCTTGCGGGCTACTAGAATATACCATGAGCCTTTAATGAAAGCTCCAAATGTAGAATTCCGCTGGAATAGTGTTGTTAAGGAATTAATATACGATGAAAAGCTCACTGGCATTAAGCTTTCCGATGTTATTACTGGTGAAGAGATAAATATACCATGTGATGGAATTTTTGTAAGCGTAGGAAGAAAGCCTGCAACAGAATTCCTAGAGGGGCAGCTTGAGCTAAATAATGCTGGCTACATTGTTGCAGATGAGACTACTAAGACGAGTATTCCAGGTGTGTTTGCTGTTGGCGATGTTAGAACAAAAGCCCTTAGGCAGGTAGTCACAGCGGTTGCTGATGGAGCAAACGCAGCACATTTTGCAGAGGAATATATTTAAATCAGAAGATATTCCTAATAAAAAAAATGACCGTCGTCTAAAAAGGCGATGGTCATCGTTTTTTCATTTATAAAGAACTGCCGCATTCAAGGCAATATGGCATAGACGGATCTATGTCATTTACAACGCCACAGCTTGGGCATTCAACAATTCCATTCTCTGTTTGAGCATCAATAATCATTACTTTAATCTTGTCTTTGAGCTTTGCGGCAATGCTTTTTGCATAGCTCGTCAATTTGATATTTTGAGCCGAGAATTTAATCTTGGAAAGATTATACTTTAAATGGCCCAAAGATGCATCATAATCGCTAGAGTCAGTAAATACCAGGGTGATGTAACTAGGCAAATCGTCATCTGTAATAATTGTGATATTGCTTAGAACGTCACAAAACAGTATTGCATAGATTTCTGATTCTCTAACAGTTTCTATTTCAGCTTTATTAGAGTTCCACTCTATTATAGCTTCAGAAGAATCAATGTCTGATGAAATCCTTAAGGACTCAATCTCTGTCGGCTTTCTTTCTTTTATATAAATAGTCCTAGAATTAAATTCAAGCATGTTTACCTCTTTAGGCAGCTACATTAATAGCATCTGCTAGAGCCTTATCGATACTATATCTACCGTCCTTGATTGATACGATACATCCACTTTTAAGGTGCGAAATTAATGTAATAGTTTCTCCTTTGTAACAACCAAGCGAGAAGAGAAATGAGTTTAGTTCTTCGTCTGAAGTTGTAATATTATCGATGATATAGCTTTTTCCTTCTTGTGCATTTATTAAGCTCATTGTTTTACCTCCTAATTTATATATTCAGAAAATCATAGTTATTATGTATTAATTGTCTAGTCTGAAGAGGAATTTAAAAGCCTCTCCATTATGTGCTATTGATTTGAGTTAGCTATCACTAACTCTGCTATTATAATAAAATATTATTGCGGATATGTCAATTGGTTTTTGCTAGTTTCTTGAATTAAAAGTTTCTTGAATAAGCATAGTACGCGTGATAATATTTATGTACTCAAGATGGAGAACAAAGTATGATTCGTCGCGTTGCTCTTTGCGTGTGAGTTAGGAGATTTTAATCATGAAGAAGATTGCAATTATTACAAGTGGTGGAGATGCCCCTGGTATGAACGCTGCAATTAGAGCCTTGGTTCGTTGCAGTATAAGTAATGATATTAAGCCATTTGGTATTTTTGGCGGCTATGAGGGGCTTTTGGATGGAAATATGAAGGAACTCACTAGCGAGAATGTTGGCGGAATACTGCACACGGGTGGAACTGTACTTGGCACATCCCGATCAGAACGGTTTAGAGCTGATGAATGGATAGATCATGCGGCTAATTATTTGCATTCAGAGAATATCGATTGCGTTGTAATTATCGGCGGCGACGGAAGCTTCAAGGGTGGCATTAAATTAGCAAAAAGAGGAATTCAGGTAATTGGAATTCCTTCTACAATAGATAACGATATTGGTTATACAGATTTCTCTATTGGCTTTGATACAGCTGTAAACACAATTATCAATCTCATCTCAAATGTTAGAGATACATCATCAGCTCATGAGAGAACAACGATTGTTGAAGTCATGGGACGCGACTGTGGTGATATAGCATTGCATGCCGGAATTGCAGGCGGAGCAGATGTTATTCTTGTACCAGAGAAGAGGATGCCTATTGAAGAAATTGTTAAGAGAGTTAGGGCAGGCCAGTCATCCGGCAAAAAACACAGCATTATTGTGATGGCAGAGGGGTGTGAGTACCCTATCAACGAACTTGCAGATTTGTTGCAATCGCTTTCAAAGAGAGAGACAAGATCGGTTATCCCAGGATATATCCAAAGAGGCGGAAGCCCTTCAGCTTTTGATCGAATTCTTGCGAGTAGATGTGGAGCGGAAGCAATTTCAATCATAACTTCAGGATGCACAGAAAGCCTGGCAGTTGGAGTTAAGCAGGGAGAGATTTTTCAAATGAGGCTTGATCAAACAGATACAAAGAAGCATTTTGATGAAAATCTTTACCTTTTATCTGATGTATTAAGCTAATCAAGGAGTTTAAGTTATATATGAATTCAGTTTTATTTTTTAATAGTATAATGCTTGGTATTGGTCTTGCAATGGATGCATTCTCTGTATCATTAGCTAACGGACTAAATGATACAAATATGAGCAAGCCTAGAATGGTTGGTATCGCGGGGATTTTTGCAGGCTTTCAGACTGCAATGCCATTAATTGGCTGGGTATTTGTTTCATATCTTACACAATATTTTGAGAAAGTACAGAAAGCAATTCCTTGGATTGCTCTTATTCTGTTACTTTTTATCGGTGGGAAAATGCTTCTTGATGGAATCAAAGAATGTAAGGAGCAGAAGTCTTGCGACAACAAAGAAGAGAATAGTCATAAAGAGATTAGTACAGCTGCTCGAATTGGAATAGGAGGTCTTGTTGTGCAAGGAATTGCAACCTCGATAGATGCATTGTCTGTTGGATTTACAATTGCACATTATGGAATTTTTGAAGCACTCCTATCTAGCGTTATCATCGGGTTGGTTACTTATATTATTTGCTTTATTGGATTAGCTCTTGGCAAGAAGGTAGGAACAAAGCTGGCAGGAAAGGCTGGAATTCTGGGAGGCTTAATCCTTATCTTTATTGGGCTTGAAATATTCTTTTCATAATTGAAAATGAATAAGCAAAGCGCGTAAACCGCAAGGTTACAAAATTCAGTTTGTGTGATTTCAGTGAATTAAATTGACTCTGACTTCCCTTGAGTATACACTCTAGACATAAAGAGGAGATGAGTACATCTTGGAAAGTCGAATCTAAAGATTTAATGACATAAAGACCTAAGTCACTAAGGACCGATAGATATATTTGCGGGGGAATATTGTCTTAATGGTTATAATTTGGAATTAAAAAGAGGTGATTTTTATGGAGCAAAAGTTTTATAAATGCGAAATTTGCGGAAACATTATTGCATACGTAAATAACAGCGGAGTTCCAGTTATGTGTTGTGGACAGAAGATGACAGAAATCATTCCTGGAACAACTGATGGTGCTGTAGAGAAACATGTACCCGTTTATGAAGTTAAGGATAATAAGGTTGATGTTAAGGTTGGGTCGGTAGAGCATCCAATGCTTCCAGAACATTATATTCAATGGGTATCACTTCAGACCAAGATGGGTAATCAGCGTAAGGCGCTAGAGCCGGGACAGCCACCAGAGGTATGCTTCTCAATCTGTGAGGATGATGAAGTTGAGGCGGTATATGAGTATTGCAATATACATGGACTATGGAAAGCGGAATAGTCTATGACATTAATAATTAAATGAAGAGAAGCGGTGTTTGGAAATAAAAATCCTAGCACCGCTTGATTTTTATGCAAAATTGATTAAAATCATTAGGGAAGGAAAATGATTATGAAATTATCGCAGCGACAGAAAGGAATATGCTTTGTTATTATCGAGGCTTTTGGCTTCGCGTTGATGACATTTTTTGTAAAGATGGCAGGAGATCTTCCGACTATCGAGAAATGTTTTTTTCGCAATCTTCCCGCAGTATTTATAGCAGCATATATTTTAAAGAAAGAGGGGATTAAGTATTATGTCCCAAAAGCCGGAAGAAAGGACTTGCTGATTAGATGTATAGCAGGTGCAGCCGGTATGATAGCAAATTTTTATGCAATCGATCAAATTGGAATTGCAGATACCAGTATATTGAATAAGATGTCACCATTCTTTGCTATGCTATTGTCTATTCCAATTCTCAAGGAAAAGCCAAGCAGAAAAGATTGGATTTTTACAGGGATAGCCTTTTTTGGAGTGATTTTCGTTATTAAACCTACTTCAGGTGTTGCAAGTATTCCTGCTTTGATTGCTCTATTTGGTGGATTTGGCGCAGGAATGGCATATACTTTCGTCAGAAGACTTGGACAGCATAATGTTAACGGTAGCATAATTGTATTTAGCTTTTCAGCTTTTACATGCTTAGTGTGTATTCCTCTGATGATGCTTAACTTTAAACCGATGAGTTTGAACCAGTTTCTTCTCTTGCTATGCGCAGGTCTTGGAGGCGCGATAGGACAATTTGGAGTAACGGCTGCATACAAGTATGCTCCGGCGAAAGAGATTTCGGTTTTTGACTATACGCAGGTAATTTTTGCGGCAATACTTGGATTCATTGGATTCAATGAAGTTCCCGATTTCATGAGTATTGTAGGATACGCTATTATCATTGGTATGGCTGTATTGAAGTGGTGGGTTACCAATAAGGAAGAGAGAAGTGAAGATACGGAGGTAGAATCAAGTGTTTAAGAAAGAGTTATATATTGGAAGTAAGAAAGAACAATATGATACAGTATGCAAGCAACTTGACATGCTTATTAAAGGAGAATCAAATATTGTTGCGAATCTAGCAAATAGCTCAGCCTTACTTAATTTCTTCTTGAAGGATATAAATTGGGTAGGATACTACTTGTATGAGGAGACCACGAATCAGCTCGTTATAGGGCCATTTCAGGGACTTCCGGCATGTATTAGAATCCCGCTTGGAAAGGGCGTATGCGGAACGGCTGCAGAGGAACTTAGAGTTTTTAGAGTTGAGGATGTACATTGCTTTCAAGGTCATATCGCTTGTGACTCAGCAAGTAAGTCAGAAATTGTGTTACCAATTATGAGAGATGGTAACCTCTATGGAGTTCTAGATATTGATAGTCCGATTACAGAAAGATTCGATACAGAGGATGAGGTAGGCTTAACTTCATTTGTATCAATAATTGAGAAATATTTATAATAGCATGTAAATAAAAAGCTACTATCATCAAAGATAGTAGCTTTTTTGATAAAGATTTATAGTTTAATTTACGCCTCACCGATGAATTCTTCGTAAGTACACATTTTGTCAGTGAGAGAACCATCAGGATTTATTTCCATAATTCTGTTTGCAATCGTCTGTATGAATTCATGGTCATGAGATGCGAAAAGCAGATTCCCCTTGAATGAGATAAGTCCGTCGTTCACAGCGGTGATAGACTCAAGGTCAAGGTGGTTAGTCGGCTGGTCAAGAACGAGCACATTTGATCCAAATAGCATCATTCTAGATAGCATGCAGCGAACCTTCTCGCCTCCGGAAAGCACCTGAACCTCCTTGTAGACATCGTCACCAGAGAAAAGCATTCTACCGAGGAAACTCCGCATAAATGTCTCTGTCGTCTCTTTCGTGTATTGTGACAACCAATCCACAAGATTAAGCTTGCAGCCATTGAAATAAGCAGAATTATCTACTGGGAAATATGAGTTTGCAATCGTTACTCCCCACTTGTACGAACCTTCGTCAGGCTCCATCTCTCCGACAATGATCTTGAAAAGTGTAGTATTGGCAATTTCATTCTCTCCAACAAAAGCAATCTTGTCATCCTTGTTAACTCTAAAAGAGATATTATCGAGAACTTTTACACCATCGATTGTCTTAGAAAGTCCCACAACCTCAAGAATTTCTTTGCCTGGCTCGCGATCCATTGTGAATCCTACGAACGGATATCTTCTTGAAGAAGACGGCATCTCTTCAACAGTGAGTTTATCTAGAAGTTTTCTACGAGAAGTAGCTTGCTTAGCCTTAGACTTATTAGCAGAGAACCTTTGGATAAATGTTTGAAGCTCTTTAATTTTATCCTCATTCTTCTTGTTCTGATCTTTAATCATCTTCTGAACAAGCTGACTTGATTCATACCAGAATTCATAGTTTCCTACATACATTTTTATCTGGCCGTAATCAACATCTACGATATTGGTACATACTGTATTGAGGAAGTGTCTGTCATGGGATACAACTAGTACAGTTCCGTCATAGTCCATAAGGAAGTCCTCAAGCCATTCAATTGCCTTTACATCAAGGTGGTTGGTAGGCTCGTCAAGAAGGATAATTCCAGGGTGGCCAAAGAGGGCCTGCGCGAGAAGAACCTTAACCTTCTCTTTACTTGTCAAGGTTGACATTTCGCTATAAAGGATATCATTCGAAAGACCTAGTCCCTGTATTAGTTTAGAAGCATTTGAATCAGCCTCCCATCCATCAAGGTCTGCAAACTCAGCCTCAAGCTCAGCTGCCTTAATTCCATCTTCGTCTGAGAAATCTTCTTTCATATAGATAGCGTCTTTCTCTTTCATTATTTCATAAAGCCTAGGGTTTCCCTGAATAACGGTATCAAAAACAGTGAATTCATCAAAAGCAAAGTGGTCCTGCTTTAAAACTGACATTCTGATACCCGGCTTAATACTAACATTACCTGTAGTAGGTTCTAACTCACCAGAGAGAACTCTTAGGAAAGTTGATTTGCCTGCGCCGTTTGCTCCGATAATGCCATAGCAATTGCCAGGTGAAAAAACCATATCAACATTCTTGAAGAGTGGTTGTCCGCTAAAATTAACACTCACATCGGTTACTGTAATCATGTAAAAACTCCTTTGTATATACTTTAGAAAAGAAAAATTTTCTAATTGTTGTATCGAGATAACTGTTGAGCATTTTTGCTCGAATATGGATTATATCATTGAACACTGTTTATTACAAATATATAGATTGCTACTAGTTAAATTGAGGATTAAAATATCAAATATTAATCAATTTTGAGGTCGTTTTTCTTGCATACTGAAGGGATTTATTATATCATTAACGCAGTTATCGTGAAGATATGAATATTTTTGGCGCATCTTGATTACTAAATTTATTGAGACAAGATGTTAGAGAAAAGGAGAGAACTATGAATAGAAATGAACTAATTTCTGCAGTAGCAGAAAACGTAGGAATGACAAAGAAGGATGCTGGTGTTGCAGTTGCAGCTGTATTCGAAGAGATCAGCAAGGCAATGGCAAATGGTGAGAAGGTTCAGCTTCTTGGTTTCGGAAACTTTGAGGTTCGTGACCGTGCAGCAAGAACAGGAAAGAATCCTCAGACAGGCGAAGCAATTCAGATTGCTGCTTGCAAGGTTCCTGCGTTTAAGGCTGGTAAGGCTCTTAAGGACGCTGTTAAGTAGTCAGGTCTATTTGAAATTTAAAAGAGGTGCTTTCCAGGAATGGAAGGCACCTTTTTCGTTATTGTTCAATTATAACAACACCACGATATCCCGTTCACTTAGGCAGAAGAACTATCGTGGTGTTGTTGTACTAATTGAACTAGCTCATTGTGTAATGTCTCTCAAAACTTGTTGCAAGGTTTGCTTTCAGTTTAACTCCATATGAAGCAAATGCATCATCTAGCGCTTCCAATGTCAGCTTAACATCAGCATAGTTTGAGCTTTCTCCCATATGACCTATACGGATTACTTTTCCGGCAAGAACATCGAAAGAATTTGAAATAAGAATGTTATATTTGTCTTTCACGAATTGAAGTATTTCTACATCTGTAATACCTTCTGGCACTTCTATTACTGTAACAGTATTTGAATAACCGCCTCTCACATACATTTGCAATCCTGCATCTAGAACAGCTTCTCTTGTGGCGATAGCAATTTTTGCATGTCTTTGTAAGATTTCTTTATCTTCTAGAACATTATCTACAGCCTGTCCTAGACCATTAATATCGCTTATGGGCATGGTATATGGGAACCATTTATCTTCATAATAAGTTTTAAAAGTTAGCAAATTAGCATAGAAAGAAGCAATTCTGGTCTTACGGTTCTCCATAGACTTCATTGCCTTATCGCTGACCCAGACCATTGTCAATCCCGGAGGCGCACTCAAAGCCTTCTGTGAACCGCCGCAAAGTATATCAATGCAGCTATTGTCAAAGTCCACAGGCTCGCCGAACATTCCTGCAACAGAATCAACTACATTCAATATCCCATACTCAGCAAGCAAAGGGCATATTTCATCAATTGGATTAAGCAAGCCGCTCGGGGTATCGCAATGAACGACAGTGGCATATTTAAAGTCGCTATCTTTTTCCAGAAAATTTTTGAGCTTCGCGATGTCAAAAGGCTCCCTGTAGTCCGAAGCGTATAGGTAAGGAGAGCCTCCATACAAAGTTACAAAATCAGCAAATCCTTTCCCAAAAATTCCATTGTCGAGAACTAGAACTCGATCTCCAGCTTCCGTCAATGATGCGCATGCCGCCTCAAGCCCAAGAATTCCTTCACCTCCAAGAATGTAAGCTGTACCAGAACAATTCATTAAGCCCTCAAGCTTGTCGCATATACTCTTGTAGTATTCAATAAACTCAATGTCTATATCAGGATTTGTTGTTTCGACACTTCTTGCTAGTCTAACATTCTCTCTAACCTGAGAAGGGCCAGCCGTCATAATTTTATACATGATAACCTCCCAGCAAATGGCAGCACGATTGCGCCTGCAACAAGAACCTGAATAATATTTCCAGGAATTGAGCCTAGAGGAACCACCCAATTGCCATACAATATTACTTCTGCAAAATAATAGCCAACAACTTTGATTGCACAAGCACACAATATTGCTACAGAATATTTTATTTTGTTGTTAACATTCCATTTCTCTGCTATAAGTCCAGCTACATAACCCATTGTACCTACTATTACAAGGGTAAATGGAGCCCATGCAGCCCATCCAGAGACAATATCGAAGAGGCACATTCCTATGCCGCCAGCGATTGCACCAGATTTCCTTCCAAGAACAAAGGCGGCAATAAACAGAGGAACATTTCCTAGATGAATGAGCCCTCCGTTCCCCATAATTGGGAGCCTAATGTTGATAAACATTGTTGCAACGAAAGTCAATGCAATTAGAAGGGAATTAAGAACCATCATTTTGGTAGTCATGCCTCTGTTTGTTAAATTGTTTTCCTTATCCATTATAATTTTTCTCCTAAACACCTGTTTAATTAATGAACAGTAACTATAGAGCTTCAATTTTTATTATCTTTCGTTAATGATTATAGTTGGATATGCTTATGAAAAAAATATACAAAGAAGGTGTTTTTCCTGTGCGAAAAGACCAAATATCTGTGAAATTATTAATCTGTACCTGTAATTTCAGTTGTAATTTCGAGCAAACTGTATATATCGAAATTTATACGAATATAAACTATTCTTGGTATATTGAGCTAATTAATTCAACTGATGCATGATTAGTCCATATCGGAGAAAGTAGAGAAAATAAAGTTGACTAAACAGGGTTATTTATCTCTCGAAAAGGAGTATAATGAACATAATTATAATAAGGATTGTAATGATAGTGTTTGTGTTTATTTATGAAGGAACGAAATATGGGGAAAAGGTTTTAACTATTGTTATGAGTGTGGCTATGGTATTGTGCCTATTACCAACCGCTGTTATGGCGGAAACAGAAGAGCCAACGCTGTGGATACGCTGTGGTACATCTACTACTTTGACTGTTACATTGCCAACAACAGATAATTCTTATACATATGGAACTACAGGGGCAGATGGTAAAACGGCTTCACAAACTGCGAGTAATGAGGCTGCATTACCAGACTCAGGATGGACATGGGCAGTGCAGAAGGTTGACACCGTAGATGCTGGAACGACCTATGGCTATAAAATGATTTTGAATAATTTTAATGCTGATACAAGAGACAGGGTGTCAGGCGGAACTGATTATGACTGTATTCGTTTTCAATCAATGAATTTGTCTGTAGTTATTATCGGTACAAACACATTGAATATATCAACCAAACGTGGAACCGGAATCATATCTGAAGAGGGAACAGGAAGTAAACTTCTTATCTCAGGAAGCGGAACATTAAATACGTCAGGAGCAATTGGCATTTCCACCTATCAAGGAATTACAATTAATAGCGGTACTATAAATGCAAGCAGTGCAGAATCATGGGGTGTAGGTAGTTTAGGTAAAATTACGATTAACGGCGGTAATGTTACATCTAACGGAGCAAGATGCGGTATCAGGAGTGCTGACAGCGGTTATCATTTCCCTATAGGTATCATCATTAATGGTGGTACTGTGACAGCTAAAGCTGGGGTTGGCAATAGCGCTTTTAATATAAATCCAACTATGACTGACTACGCAGGTGGATACAGATGGAACATAAATCAAGATACACCTGTCTGGACTCGAAGCGATGTTACTGCCTTCACGAATGAAGATGGTCCAGTTTATGTTCAAATCAAGTCGATTATGTTAACTGACAGCGATGACTTTGATGTGCCCACTGGTATGGTTAGCACCGATATTACACCAATTGATGTCTCTGGTGGTTTAATTGATGGTCAAGCTCCATATACTTTTAGTCTTGAGAATGCGCCATCATGGCTTTCTATCTCGGATGCCGGTGTAATTAGTGGTTCGCGTCCTGCAACAGCTTCGGAAGCAACTACGGCTACTGTTAAGGTGGTAGATAGCTCGATACCAGCTCTTTCAGACAGCATAACAATCAATATTGGTGCAATTACAGCAAAACCGGTTAGCCCTTCTGACAACAAACCAGTTAGTGATTCTAATCCATCGACGAGCGATAATAATATGATTGAGTTATGGATTGGACTTGCACTTCTTGCTGCATTTGTATTCATGGTAAGTGTAATTATATCTAGGAGAAATCGCAAAGCATAGTGATTGATTGTATGCTAAATACTAATATGGATTCTTTGCCAAAACGAAGTCGGCGAAGATAATAAAATAATAAGAAATAAAAGCATCAGGCTGAAATCGATTCTCAATCGATTTCAGCCTGATGCTTTTTGTATCAAAGTAATAGTAATATGTTTTTTATACTAAAGGTATAGGTCATATTGGGTTTTACTCTTGTAAATCTAATCTTTCCATTTCGATATGTACAGATTTGTTACCAAAGCATGAACCAAGAAGTCCACCAATTAATGTTGGCACAATCCATCCAAGACCGTACTCAGCTAAAGGAAGAAGAGCGATTAGCTTATCTAGACCGAACATACCTGTAGCTTCAATTAAGCTTGTTGCAAGAGCAGTATAAGCTGCAAATCCTGCAATGCGATCATTTTTTATGTATTTATCTACTAGAGCCATTACAACAAGAACAATTAGAGGCGGATATAATACTGTAAGTACTGGAGCAGCCAAACTGATAATTGTGCTTAGACCAACATTTGACATTGCATAGCTTGCAATAATAATAGTAATAACAGTTGTCTTGTATTTTAGTTTGCCATCTGTAAGCTCTTCAAAGTAATTGCCTGCCACTGACGAAAGACCTATAGCTGTTGTCAGACAAGCCATAAGAACGATGATTGTAAGTGCAACTACGCCAAAATTACCAAGAAGTCTATTTGTAATTGCGATTAGTAATGGCGCCTGAGCAAGACCTGCAAATTCTGGCTCAGCAGAAACTGTAGATCCTAGGAATGTAAGACCGCCGTATACTAATGCAAGTAGAACTGCGGAAATGATATCAGCACCAGCTACCATTTTCTTAATTTCATCCTGCTTCTTGAATCCATGACTCTGCGCTGCGGTTACGAGCATAAGTGTCATAAGAATACCACCGATACCATCAAGTGTCTGGTAACCATTTAGTATTCCATCATGAAGTGGAACAGCTGAAGCAATGATTTCAGATTCACTAATTGGATTAACAATACCAATTACAATTAGAAGAACCATAGTTGCAAGTAGTATTGGTGTTAGGTAGTTTCCAACTATATCTACAACCTTTGAAGGCTTCATTACAAATACCAGAACGATGCCAAAGAAAATTGCTCCAAAAAGCCATAGTGGAAGATTAGGGAAAAGCAGGTGAATTCCCATTTCGTAAGTTGTGGCTGCTGTGCGAGGTATGCATACCGCTGGACCTAGACATAGAATGATTATTGTAACCATTATCTTGCCTGGAAGTCGGCCAATTTTACCAACTACTCCTTCGATATTACCTTTTCTGTTAGCAACTACTGAGAATACTGCAGCTGCAGCTAGACCAACATCCATGATAAAGAAACCAATAAATCCTTCGAACCAATCTGCTCCGGAATTTCTTCCTAGAAAAGGTGGAAAGATTAGATTACCTGCACCGAACTGTGTTGCAAAAAGCGCGAGCCCCATGCATATTGTGGCTGAAAGCCTGCTTTTTTGTCTTTCTTGATTTTTCATTTATATGAACCTTATTAATCCATTCTTTTTTTACACAAAAATGCTTGCGCTATGAATTTAACACGATAAAACAAGTCTGGAAAACGAAAAAAAGGAATGGAGCTAGCACTTTTTTTCATATCAACCATTGCTAGGGGTATGTGCCTGGGGTATAATCAGAAAGACATAAATATTAAATAATATAGGTACAATTTAGAAAGAGAATTAAGGACGAGTTTTTCAAATGGATATAAACAAAATTCAATACTTTTTTGCTGCGGCTGAGACTGGCAATATGACACAGGCGGCAGATAGGAGCGGTATTGCACAAACGACAATGAGCAAGTATATTAATACACTTGAGAGCGAGATTGGATGCAAGCTTTTTGCTAGAACCAATAAGGGCTGCAGTTTGACCGAATATGGTGAGAAATTCTATGCAGGTATGAAGAATGTTTATGAGCAATATTTTGATTTGCGTAAACAGCTTGAGCACATAGATGAAAGGATTCTATGGATCGGCATAGAGGGAGAGCACCATAATATCCCAGAATTTCTTGTATTTGAGCAAGAACACCCTGAGATAAATATTGCAGTTTTATTTGGAACAAGGAAAGAATTAATAGATAATCTTAGGATGCACAAGTCGGATGCTGTCTTGCTTAATAATGTAAACTACAAAGAAGAGATTGAAGCACCAGATCTAGGAACGGCTTTTCTTCCTGGCAAAAAAGAAATACTCATTTGCTCAAAGAAAGCAATTGAGAAGTACGGTTCCATTGAAGCGGTAATCACAGAACTACCGCTTGTTACAAAGAGAGAGGAACTGTCATATCATAATTTCAGCCGGGAGGGGTTAAAGAGACGATTTGGCACAACGTTCGATAGAGTTAGCTATATTGAGTCTATTTCTAAACAGCAATTGATTGTAAGCCTCTCGCAAGGATTTGCAATCATTCCCCAATATGAGATTGTTCATGATGGGGACTTCTATGAGGTTCCAATGAGTGAGACATTCTCAGCATCATTGCAACTGATATATTGCAAGGATAATGTTTCAAAAGACTTAAAGAGCCTCATTAATTATATCGAGACAGAATTTAATGACGTGGAATAGAAGGAAAAGTAGAAAGGGACCATTAAATGAAAATATTAAATGTTGTAGGTGCAATTCTCACTTACAATAATAGAATACTATGTGCGCAGCGAGGAGCTGGCAAATATGAATATGTATCTTATAAATATGAATTTCCTGGAGGAAAGATAGAAGCAGGAGAAACTCCTAAGGAAGCTCTTCATAGAGAATTGATTGAGGAGATGCTTGTAGATATTGATATTGATGACATGTCATATTATGATTCTGTTGAACATGACTACCCTGATTTTAAGCTCAAAATGAGTACTTTTGTTGCACCTTTGGAAGACCAGAAGATTACACTCACAGAACATGTTGATATTAAGTGGTTAGACCCGTCTGAACTAGATTCTTTGGATTGGGCGCCAGCCGATATTCCAATAGTAAAAAAACTTATGAAAGAATGAGGTGCTGTAATTGAATACTGCTAGTAAACTTGTAGATAGTTTTCAAAGTGGTTTTATTGATTGTGATTTAACCTCCCTTGAAAAGTACAACCCGAAATTTTTAATTAATGATCATACTAAAGGAATGAAAGTGCTGACAAGCATTGAAAAGGAACTTCTTACTTGTCAGGAGTTTTATTTTTCAGTTGCTTTTATTACTAATAGCGGAGTTACAAGTCTTCTCTCTATACTTAAGGAACTAGAAGATAGAGGTATTAGAGGCAAAATCATCACTTCCCAATATCTGAATTTTACGGAGCCTGCCGCTTTAAGGCGTTTGCTTAAATTTAAGGGAATTGAGCTTCGAATGGTAACAGAAGGCAATTTTCACGCAAAAGGGTACATTTTTAAGCATGATGATTCATATTCATTTATTATTGGTAGCAGTAATCTTACTCAAGATGCCTTAAGCAGGAACAAAGAATGGAATGTTAAACTCTCATCTCTTGAGAAAGGCTCTGTGATGCAGAATATTATTAAGGAATATGATTATACTTTTGAAAATGCAACAGTTGTTAATGAACAATGGATAGATACTTACGAGGCGTTATATAAGACCGTTAAACGTGCAAACCAAAATGCTATAGAGAGTGAAGAAAATAATATGATTCCTCTTCACCACATTAATCCTAACAAGATGCAGGTAGATGCACTTCGCTCAATAGAAGCTTTAAGAAATCAAGGGAAACACAAGGCCCTCCTTATTTCTGCAACAGGTACTGGTAAAACCTATCTATCAGCTTTTGATGTAAAGAAATATTCGCCAAAAAGATTTTTGTTCATAGTTCACCGTGAGAATATTGCAAGAGCTGCTATGAAGAGCTTTAAGAAAGTCCTTGGATACAATATAGATGCAGGTCTTTTGACTGGTGGCAAGCACGAGACAGACTCTCAGTATATTTTTTCAACAGTGCAGACACTGTCTAAGGATAATGTGCTTTCAAGTTTTGATAAAGATGCATTTGATTACATTGTTATTGATGAGGTACACCGAGCAGGTGCGTCAACATATCAAAAGGTACTAGAACATTTTGAGCCGGATTTCCTACTTGGGATGACAGCAACTCCGGAGAGAACAGATGCATATGATGTGTTTAGTCTTTTTGATCATAATATAGCCTATGAGATTCGATTGAATAGAGCGCTTGAGGAGAATATGTTAGCTCCATTCCATTATTTTGGGGTGAGCGAAATTGAAGTTGACGGGAGAACCCTTGATGATAATGCGGACTTTAATTTTCTTATATGCAAAGAACGAGTGGATAGAATAATTGAAGCTGCAGAATTCTATGGTCACTCGGGAGATAGAACAAAAGGCTTAATATTTTGTAGCAGAAAAGAAGAGGCGATTGAGCTTTCTAGAGCGTTTAACTGCAGAGGCTTCAACACTGTTGCTCTTACAGGTGACAATTCGGAATCTGATAGAGAAGCTGCGATTGATGCGTTAGAAGCAGATAGTGGCAATATGCTAGATTATATTTTTACCGTTGATATTTTTAACGAGGGAGTGGATATTCCTTCTGTAAATCAGATTATAATGCTCAGACCAACACAGTCAGCAATAGTATTTGTGCAACAACTGGGGCGTGGACTTAGAAAATCTTTCGGAAAAGATTATTTAACAGTAGTTGATTTTATAGGGAACTATAGTAATAACTACCTTGTTCCAATAGCATTATATGGTGATCGCTCATACAACAAGGATACCGTAAGAAAGCTTATGAATACGGGAAGCAGCACAATTCCAGGATGCTCAACGGTTCATTTTGATCAGATAACTAAAGAACGCATTTATAAATCAATAGACAACTCTACAATAAATCGCATGAGTGATCTAAAAAATGATTATAATATAGTGAAATATGAGCGCGGGTATGTTCCGATGATGATGGATTTCATGAAACTTGGTATGCGTGAACCTTATGCTTTCGTTGATCGAACAAACACAGGCTCCTACTACGAGTTTTTAAGACTTATAGATTCTGATAATATTAAACCAATGTCAGACCGGAATAGAAATCTTCTGAAATTCTATTCTAAGGAAATTCTTAACGGAAAGCGCCTTGATGAAGCGGTAATACTTGCGCTTCTACTTGCAAATGAGTCCATAACTGTAAAGGAAGTTGTTAAAACAATAAAAGATGGATTCGGAATAGTAACAAATGAGAAGAATATATATGCAGCTATATCGCAACTAAATGGTGAATTCATCAAAAGTGAAGCTGCCGATAAATATGGAATTTCTAGAAATATTTACGCTTCAGAGATTCTCCGAATGGACCCAGAGTATAGACAGAGTATTTTGGAAGGTGAAATACACAAGTATCTAGATGACATGATTAGATATAATGTTGCTAGATTCAGGGCAGACTATGAGTCGTCTGAATTTAGAGATGGTTTTATTTTGTATGAAAAGTATTCGCGTAAAGATGTTTGTCGCATATTAAATTGGGAGAAGAATGAGGACTCTACGATGTATGGGTATAGAATAAAGTACAATACATGTCCAGTTTTTGTAACATACCATAAGAATGATGATATCTCTGAAAGCACGAAATATGAGGATGAATTCATTAATCCATATTGTTTCAGTTGGATGACAAGAAGTAATGTGCGGCTTGAATCAAAGGAAGTAATTGCGATTGATCATTATGAAGAATCTGGCTTGCGAATTCCTCTGTTTGTCAAGAAGAGCGATAGTGAAGGAAATGATTTCTATTATATGGGAGATATGACGCCACAGAGTCGTGTACAAGAAGAGATGTATAACGATAAAGGCAAAGTTCTCCCTGTCGTAAACTACAAATTCTCCATGAACGACGAAGTCAATGACGCAATGTTAAACTATTTAGAGAGTAACTAAAAGAAGAAAGATAAAATAGGTATATATGCGAAGAAATAAAAAGAAATTAATATCACTGATTTTGACTGCTATTGTCGTAATAGGCGGCGGGGTAGTCACAGACCAATATAATCTATTAGCAAAGCTAACTACCGGAGGCACGGAGGTTAGCTACGATATACCCGAAGCTAATAACGATTTATATGTTGAGATAAATAATAATGTTCCAGAATTCAGCGAGGCAATGACTGCTGGATATGAGTACTACTCTGA
>LSQX01268803.1_pt1 | contig 44843 bp, 39 predicted proteins | sample 654561 | NCBI WGS metagenome assembly LSQX01 (sample SAMN04489861, study PRJNA283612) | anaerobic digester metagenome | isolation source: 4 biogas reactors fed with cattle manure at either 37C or 55C with and... | place: Denmark: Kongens Lyngby | collected 2014 | reverse complement strand
ACACCACATTTCGGACGTGGCCTTACGGTGTCGACAGTTGCGCAGAGTGTTAAGCTTGCCTATGGATACACCGTAGGTGGTTCAGAAGTCCAGCAGCTTGTATCGGAGCATATTGCGAACTTCCAGCAGGAAAACCCGGATATCCAAGTGGAGTTGATTTGGCCCCTGTCCGATGATGGGTTGGTGGTAATGTTTGCTGCGGGTCAAGCGCCCGATGTGGTGATGATCACCAGCGGTGTGATGATAGACTTCGTTGCTGCCGACCTGTTGCAGCCACTCGACCGGTTCTTCGAAAGTGACCCGGCAGTCTCTCCCAATGACTATTGGCCAGCAGCGATCTATCGCGTTGGAGGCAGGATTTACGGTATCCTTGACCGCACGAATCCTTGGGTTCTGTTTTACAATGGCACGTATTTCTCCGAGGCCGGAATTCCTGACCCGGCGCAAAGGTATCGGAACGGAGATTGGACGTGGGACGAGTTTGCTGATGCAGCTCGAAAACTGGTTCGTAGGACAGACGCAGATCAGGTCGCCGTATATGGGACGATGAGCATACTCGCCCATACGGTATTCCCGGGTTTCGTCTGGTCCAACGGTGGGGACTACTTCAGTGAAGATGGAACCCGGACGTTGCTAGGTGATTCGGAAGCCATCGAGGTTTTCGAATGGGTGGAGAACTCGCTTCTATCTGCGCCGGGCACAATGTACCCCAGCTACGGTTACAGCAGGATGCACGACATGGCTTTAGCTGGTCAACTGGGTATGTGGATCTCAGCCCATGGCGCCATTGTAAGGTACGCTGATAGAATGCCGTATGACTGGGATCTTTCACTTCCGCCGAAAGCGAAGGACTACGCCGTGCTCGTTGAGGGCCCAGCGCACGCGATGTCGATGACAACCAATCATCCCGACGCCGCTTGGAGGTTCCTTGTCCATATGGCGGGGGAGGAAGTCCATCTAGAGAACACAAGGGCGGGCCTCGGTTCATCGCGACGGTCTATCGGTACATCCCCGCTATATCTGAAACGAACCGAACCACCGTTCAACAACGATATTGCATGGGTGGCCGCACTCGGGCAGTATGGTCGTCTGGAGCCTCGTCATGAGAAAATGACTTCGATCAAACGAATTCTCTCTGACGCATGGTCGCGGCTCATCAGGCGGGAGCAATCAGCACGGGTGATCGCCGAGTCTCTGAAGCAACGGATTAACGCCATATTGATTGAGTTGAACCCTCTGAGCCCACAGCAGTTGTACCAGTGGTATCGGCAATGAAGTGCGGCCGAAAGGATCCCCCTCGGTCGCGCGTGTCAGGAAGGACTGATCCATTACTATGGAAGAAATCAGGGCCCATGCCAGTATCGGCCGCATGGCGGTACACGAAACGGCACTTCTGCCAGGAAACGTAGGGAAGATCTTGGACGACCGATCAATCAATGTGCACACTCTGACTGTTGGGGGAGGGTACGTCTGGGCGGGCTTTTCCATCAGACCCAGCTTGTTGATACGAATGGATCCAGATAGCCTGGAATATGAAAAGATACAGATACCTGATACCGGTGGATTGCACTGCTTGTGCTATGACGGTAGATACTTGTGGATATCTCATTCATCAGGACACCTTACTCGTTTTGATCCCTTGTACGGATCACACGAGACAATAGAGTTGTGGGTGCGGGGGCGTTCCGAAGGCGTACGCGAAAAAGCATTCGCGTATGTCTGTACAACTGCATTTGACCGTATCTGGATAGGAGTGTACAACGATCCTGGTCGATTGCTCGCAGTTGACAAAGAGACTGGGGAGTATGAGGAAGTCGCGCTTCCTGACACCCCTTCGCATTCCGTGCGTTCACTCTGTTTCGACGGCCAAAGCATTTGGGTAAGCATTTACTCAAGTCCTGCATCCCTGATAGAAGTCCACGCTACGACTGGAGAAGTGCGGCAGGTAATCCGCCTTGAGCCGTCCCTCATTCTCGGTGATCCGCTCGCGTTTGATGGCCAGCACATCTGGCAGGGTTTCGATACGATGCCTGCCAAGGTTGTCCGCGTCGACAGAGAGAGTGGCTTGTACACTTCGCACTCCCTACATCCCTTGTCTTCATGTGTGCGTGCGTTAGCTTACGATGGTTCGTCCTTGTGGATTGGTCTGTACACACGCCCAGCTGAGATCGCTCGCTTGAACCCGGAAACCAAAGACTTCGTGATATATCGGTTGCCTAAGGATTTTCGATACGTTCGGGCATTAGATTGGGATGGCAAGTACGTCTGGGTGGCGCTCCAAAATCTCAGGTCCGGACCGTCAGGAATCTACCGTATTCTCCCGGAGGGTGAGTCGTAAGGATGAAAACGATAAGTTCGCAAGATTGGTATCGCGTCCGGCGAGGGGAAGATGACCTTGCTTGGGGGGCTCGGTGGAGAGTCTCTGGAGCGTCTGTAATCGTTTCTGACCGAGCGTGTCAGGAAATCCGTTTTCTTTCAGCAGAGCAACAAGAGAGGCTGCGGGAGGAGTTGATTCGCCTCGGTAACGATCCGGTGCTGCACCCAAGGTCTGAACCCCTCATACATGCGGGTCCGCGATGGCTACTGGAATTGGATGATTTCAGGGTGGTGTTTTCTTTTGACTGGGAATCCGTGTGCGTTTCCACTGTTCGCGGGGGACGCGTGCTGGATCCTGAGATGGTGCATGTCAGCAAGTGGCCTCCAGTACCCTCCTGGCTCACTCACGCTTGAAACAGCCTGAGGGAAGCGAGCGCTGGCAGGAGAGTATCAAATGATGCCTTAATGATGCGCTTGTGGTTACATTCTATCTGTAATCTCTCGTAGGATCAGGTCAGGATGAGGAGGCTCTCTCCGTCCTGCAGACTCATCGCTATGCGAAGCGGGGTAGGCTAGATCCCAAGTAGCCATTGACAGTCAACGGACTGTCGTAGCCTCGCAAGACCGGTAAGTCGTCAAAAACTTCATGCGATGCTTCTTTTCGACACTCGATCTCGGTTCCCAAGTGATTGAGTAGACTCGAATCAAGCCGTAGTGCAACCTTGGGCTGACTCTGAAGATAAGCTTGGGCAAACGAGACACCGTTGGTCTTCATGACGCGCAGTCCGGCCATCGCCTCCACTCCTTACTACCCCCGTGCCATAGGCTGGCTGCGAAGACGTTCGGCATAGATGTGGCTAATGTGTCTCTCGGCACTGCAGCTCGGCCAGACATCCTTGTAAGCGACGTCAGGCAACAATGCCGTTCCATTGCTTGTGAAAACATCTCAGGGCTTCGGCTATGCGCTCGTTTCTGGCACAATAAGAACTGTGTCAACGCCGGTTTTGAATTGACTCACTTGGCGCCGATTGGAAATTGACCCACCCCCGGTTAACGCATTCGGACGTTGTTTTCGCTTCTTGGGTCACCTCCGGTCCGGAAGACAGGGGTAGGAGACGGTGCGCAGCATCTTTGAAAGACGGGCACCAAATTCCGTTTACCGATCCTCGAACGCTTACTCCGTCCAACGTCAATTCGTAACGGTGGGTGACAGTCCGCCGCTTGAGGAGGCTTGCCGGGAGATGTCGTTACGCGCGATTGCCAATAGAGTTTCCTCAAAATTGCTCGGGTTGCACACTGTCATTGAGAACAAAGATGATAGTGCAATACAACGATCGTGTGGCGCATCCGCCAGAACCATGAAAGAATGGTCATAGTCAAGCCCAAGGATGCGGGCGAATTTCGAGTACTTGGCAACGTGTTGCTGGTAGTCACCGGACTTGGCCTCGATCCAGTAGACGTGGGAACCTATCGCGGCAATGATGTCGAGCTCGAAATCATCTCCGTTGGGTAGAACGATCTGGGGGTTAATCATATACTCCAGAGGCAATGGCTCGGTTGTCTCTGATGAAACCGTTGCATGGACGGATTTCACTTTCTGAAGGATAAACCTCTCCAGCCACTGCCCGGCAAAGAAGTGCTGTGCTTTCGGAAGCGTTGTGGTCTTGGCCTTAATCAGATAAACGGGTGACCGAGAGTATTGATACTGCTCAAGGAATGCAACTTCATGAAGTCGCGTGCAGAATTGGCAAGCCGAACCGATATCCTGTTGTGACCGACCTCTCAGGCTCTCGGTAATCCAGTTTCCTGTTTGCATTGCTCTCTTAATCTTCGTCAATAGACTGGAAAGTGCCTCGTAGCGCTCACCCAGATATAACGAAAGACTGTCGATGATTTGATCAGCGGGATCTTCAGCAGGCAAGGCCTTTATCGTGATCCCCTTAGCGTTGAGGAAAGGTTCCAGAACGGAAACGTTCGAATCGTCTTCCGACGGTTCATCTTCGGAATTCGCATTGTTCTCAATGGGATTTGTTTGGGAATCAGCAGCGCCCATGCCGTTGTCAAGATGATCGGCGATCCTCTCCAACGCACATGCAATTCGTTTGAGCAGTGTTTCTAAATCGTCCATGCTCATGGGTTCCTCCCGTCCAACGAGGCTGCATTTGAGTGGCGCTACGAAACTCTGTCTGACCGGAGTTCGGGACTCACGGAGAGTTGTCAACCTATTCGAGGTGATAACTCCAAGCTACGATGTCGTACAACGAGGTTGCGCAGACGATAGGACGAGTCCATCTGCCAGGATACCATTTTTTCCCGTAGGCGGGGGAACATTATCGCACTGCCGGGGACCAAACGCCTTCATTGGAGCCCGGATTACCCAGCCAAAGCTCAGGGGACAAAGAGCGAAGGCTGCGGATCTTTCGACGGGTCAGGACCGAAAGCCAATAGCGGCTGATACACCACTTCGCTTTCCGAAACCCAACAAGGAATGTCGGTTTGTCTGCGTATCCCTCGAGTCGTGGCCGGCAGTAACGCACATCTTATGTTGTGGACGATACTGCGGAAAACACGAAGAACGCTTGGCCGCCTGATTTCGTGCGGTCTAACAAACACGCACGCCCGGTAAGCAAGACGGCCAAACCACTGACTCGGCTGGCTCCGTCACTGCGGGGCCAGAACCACCTTCAGCTTGCAGCAGGTGAGTCCGTTTGGTCAGTTGGGTACTCTGACAAGCCCACCCTAACGCACCACCATTTTCTCGATAAACTCGGCAATGATGACTTCCACTTGAGGCCGGATCCTGGCCAGAGCTTGTTGAGCGGGTTCCCGTCCGTTCATTACGGAGTTGATGGCTCCTTCCAGCAAGGATCGAGCTGACGCCGGAGACACCGGAATGGTCTGTGTGCGCGGTGCCAAGGCCAAGTCTACGATGTTGCTGGTCATGATCATCGGGTACGTCTTAGCAAACGTCGTGCGGGCGACATCCAGTCGCAGAGGCGGCATGGCCAGGCCTAACAGGGTGACGTGCTGCTGACCTTCGACGCTGGCGATGTACTCCAGGACGCGCCACGACAACTCCGGATTGGGCACGCCCGTCGGTATGGTCCACGGAGTCTCTGGCCAGATGCTGGTCCCGCGCTCACCTTCAAATGAAGGCATCGTAGCGATGCCCCATTCAAAGGGCGGCTGGTGCCGAAGCATGGTCGTCACATACCAGCTGCCGTCGATACGAGAAGCGGCGTGTCCGACGGGCAGATCCCAAGGTCCGCCGGGAGCCCCGGGTGCCGGCATGGCCCGATGTACGCTCATGAGTTCGTACAAAAACTGCAGTCCTTTTACCCCCTCATCGGAATCACCGGTGTACTCATAGGGGCCTTTGAATATATCGCAGCCCGCCATGTTCATAAAGGCATAGGAGCTGGTACCGCCGTAGATCGGCTGGAAGAAGTATTGATCGAGAATGTTGTCACCGTCCACGTCGCGACTGAGGCGTTTCGCAGCTTGTACGCCTTCGATTTCCCAGCGCCAAGAAGCGTCCGGCATGGACAATCCGACTTCTTCATAGCGGTCGATGTTGACAAACAGCGACGTGACCGCCAAACCCCACGAGATGCTGTACAACTCACCCTTGTAGCTGAGGCTGTTTTCGACGAGCACCGGGAAGAAAAGGTTTTTGCGGATATCGGAGCGAGCCAGGAAAGGCTCCAGAGGCTGAATGAGGCCGCGGGCGGCGTACTCCGGTACATACTGACCATAGAGGCGCAAAACATCAGGCGTCTGGTTTGCGGCGAACATGACCAGGAACTTATCCAGGTTGCCGGTCTCAATCTCGATCCTCAGGTCCGGGTTCAGTTCCTCGAATCGCTTGAAGAATTCCCGAGTGCTTTCCATGTACTCCACTGAGCCATCTGTGTAGACCCGCAATACGGTGGGTGGGCTCTGAGCCAAGACTCCGAGGCAGACAACGATCGATAACAACACCGAACTGGCAACCATTCTTCTTCGAAAGGTCATGAATATTCCTCCTTCGATTTTCGAGTGGGCAATCAATCCAGTAATACGCATCGAAACGCTGTGATGTTGCTATAAACAATGAAGATAGAAGCTTCATTGTGAAAGGTAATACAATAATTCCCTGTTTCTCCTTGTTTTCCTCTATATGGACTGTAGGATAGGGAGAGGACAGGTCACCCTCTTTCCGCCTATCTATTGAAAGAAATTAGAGGCAAACGGTCGCTTAGGCAGAATCAAATAATCAGATAGAGTCATTTACGTTTAGTCTCAGTAACCGGTCACACCGGTGGCAAAGGAAGGTGATAGCACGTGGTTGATATCGCAGCAGAACTAAAGAGGCCCAAGATCGACGCGCACTGTCACGTGCGTGCGGGAAGGGAGGAGGAGCTTTCTTCCCAGCGATTGGTTGAGGCAGGAGAGATGCTGGGGATCACGGAGTATTGGTGTTCCCGTCCCATCACGGCACGTTATGGGTCCTTGGAGGAGATCCGGGCCGGAAACGACGCCGTTTTGGCGGCCATGCGCCGGTACCCGCAGCGCATCCGGGGTCTGTGCTTTGTGGTGCCCGGGTATTATCGGGAGGCATGCGCGGAGATCGAGCGCTGCTTGGATGCCGGTATGATCGGGGTCAAGTTGTATCATCAGTACAAGATCAACGATCCGGCGGTATGGCCGGTCATCGAGTTGTGCACGCAACGTCGGGTTCCGATTCTAGTCCACGCAGGATACGTGACGGATCCCCGGACGAAGGCGGAACAACCTCGGCTTTCTCACGGCGCGGATTTTGCCGAAGTCAGCCAACGTTTTCCGGAAACGATGTTCATAATGGCACACATCGGCGGAGGTGGAGACTGGGAATGGACCTTAAGGGCCTTAAGAGACTCTTCGCCCAATGTGTATGTCGATGTCTCGGGTTCCAATCTCGATGACGGACAGGTGGAATTTGCCGTTGCCGAGTTAGGCGCTCAACGGGTCTTGTTCGGTACCGACGGGACTATGGCTGGATGTGTGGGTAAGGTCATAGGAGCATCTTTGACGGAAGAACAGCGTCATCTCATCTTCTGGGGTAACGCTGAACGATTGTTGGCCGCTCAGGGCAAGCAGCCGCTGGCAAAGATCGAATCAGGACAGGAAGGAGTGGCCGGATGATTTTCGATATCAATGCCTGGGTAGGTTCATGGCCTTTCCGCTCCCTGCGGGACAGCACGCCACAACAGCTGACAGAGCGTCTGCGCAAGGCGGGTGTGGCCGGAGCTGCCGTATCGCAGATCGAGGCCATCCTCCATCGTAACGCGCAACCGGCCAACGAGCGTCTGGCTGAGTCTGTCGAGCCTTATCGGGACGTGTTTGTTCCCATGGCTACCATTAATCCGACCTATGCCAGGTGGGAAGATGACCTGCGGATCTGTCATGAAGAGCTGGGCATGAAGGGCGTGCGCCTGTTTCCTGAGTATCACGGTTACGAGATCGACGGTCCCTTGGCAAAACGTGTGGTGGCCGCTTGCCGTGAGCGGGGCCTGCCGGTGCAGATACCTCATCGCATCGAGGATATGCGGCAGCGCCATCACCTGGATCCCGCCCGGGGGGTGCCTTTGGCGGCTATCGCCGGTTTGGTGGCGGCGTATCCCGACACGCCGATCATAGTCACCAACGCGCGAGGCATTGCTCAGTCACCTCTGTGGCGGCGCACGGAGTTGCGCGACGCTGCCTGGTATGCGGATACGTCCTTAGCCGAGGTCTATTTTCAGGGACTGGACAAGGATCTTGCCTTGATCGTTGAAGAAAGCGGCGGCCGACATCTATTGTTTGGCACGCATGCGCCGTTTTCTTATCCCGAGGCGGCTTTGGTGAAAAGAGCTACGCTGCCTGCAGACGCTGACACTTTGGAGGAGATCAGCTATCGGGGAGCAATGCGTCTGGGGTTGACGCCGGAAAGCTGGGCGGTCAAAGCCGGTTCAGCGTAGAAGATCTGAGACAAGAGCCGATCTTAAAGGAGGAGATTGTCTTGCGGATCAGGAGATGGAAATTGTCGCTTCTTGCAGTGCTGCTTGTTCTCATGTCGGGCTTGGTCTCATCCGCTGGGCAAGTGACTATCCACTTCTTGTCGTTTTTCGTGACTAAGGATGAGCAATTGGCCAGGTCGTTGATCGCCGATTTTGAAAAAGCCAATCCTGATATTCGCATAGAACTTGAGATCAAGCCTTACCGGGACGTTGCCCAACAGACTCTGGTCCGGGTGGCAGGCGGTACGCCTCCGGATGTTATCGATCTTCACCCCTCCAACTTGTACTCGTTTTGTCGACAAGGCATCTTCTTGGACATCACCGATCGGGTCCATCGGGAACTGGATGTGAGTGACTTTTTCCCGGCGGTTTTGGAGTCGGTCAGTCTGAACGGGCGCATCTACGCCATGCCACAACGGATCTCTACGTATGTCTTGTTTTTCAATACCGACCTGTTTGATGAAGCTGGTCTGCAGTATCCCAGCAAGGATTGGCAGGATGCGAGCTGGAATTGGGATGCTTTCTATGAGGCGGGCAAGAGGCTCCGTCGGGATATCGACGGTGATGGAAAAGTCGACGTTTACGGTTCCTGGACGGATACACGCGTGGAGCAAAAATTCCTGCCCTTCATGTTCCAGGCCGGTGCTGAGCTCTTTGATGAAGAGTACACGACATTTCGCTTGGTCGAAGAGCCGGGGCTGCGGGCCATCCGGTTTGTGCAGCAGGCTCTGGTGGAGGAGATCATCATAAACTCCACTACTCCGTGGTACCAGGGCCGGTGCGGCATGGGGGTAGATATTCCTCCGTCCATGATCGACTTTGGCTCGCAGGCCACCTTTGGTTTTGACGTAGCGGCCCTTCCTCAAGGTCCTGCCGGGCCGGGAACCACGATCCAGCCTATTCCAGTCGGTATCGTGGCGCAGAGCAAACACCATGAGGCCTCCTGGCGGTTCTTGAAATACTACATGAGCCGAGAGGTGGCAGAGCAGCATTCACGGGCGGGTATCATTGTCCAGCCGCGGCGTTCCGTGACGGGTAACGTACGCAACTACCCCGCGGTGGGCATCACGGATATGAGACCGTTTATCGGCGCCTTGAGTGTCGGACGGATGGTGCCCAATCAACATGCGGAGTTTCCGCAGATCGCCACGATGATCAACAACGCGTTGGGTCCCGTTTGGAAAGGGCTCGCCGATCCCAGGCCAGTGCTCGAAGGCATTCGGGGAGCCGTTGAGGAACTGCTTAGAACACCAAGATAGAGTAAGACAAAGGAGATCGGTGACATGACATACATGTACGGAGCACCCGCGCGGCCTAATGTCTTATCACCGCACAGTCGGGGTACTGTGCTGGAGGACGTCTGGCCACCCATATTCTGGGGCGGCGAGCGCCTGGAGGAGATCAAGCGCAAGATCAATGAGCTGAATTGGGCGGCTGAATGCTACCGACTGTTGCTTCGGGAGGCAAGACCCGTGCTTGAGGATGAGCCTTCGCTTCCTATCGAACGTATCGGTTGGCGGCACAGCTTTTACTCTCCGGTCTCCGGCGAGCATCTCATCTTTGATCCCTGGCGAGGCCGCGATTTCGTCGACCCGTCCAATCAACAGACGTGGAACGACGAGGAGTACCGCAGGGCGTGGGCTTTGCTCGTCCACGAGCGCACCTACCGTCTGATGCGCAGCATGGCCTTGCTGTACAGGCTTGAGGGAGATCGACGTTTCGGCGACTGGGCCGTGGCCGGACTTCAAAAGGCCATCGAGATGTTCGCACACAGTGAGCTCCGAGAGGGCAACAACTCCGAGGCGTTGTATTTTCAGCCACTGTACGACGCACAGGTACTCGCCTTGATCGCCAACACCTGCTCCCTTTTGCAAGGCACCCCGATCTATACGGATGCCTTGCACGAGAGCGTGGTGAAGGGCGTCTTTGAAGAAGCCATGCCGTATCAGATTAGATTTCTTGAAAAGCGCGGAGCTCACAACATGACGTGTTATGTCGATGCGGGGCTTTTGTTTGGCGGAAGGATCGCCCGGCGTGATGACTGGGTGGACACGGCATTGTACCACCCCACGGGTGGCTTTTTGGCCATGATGAAAAACGGCTTGGCCCGAAGCGAAACGGGAGAGATCGACGGTTTTTGGCGTGAAGGAACGCAGTTTTACCACTTCTACTCAGTCTGTCCGCTGTTGTCGGTCTACGCCTTCTGGAAGATGAGCGAAGAACTGTCGATGCCCGAAGAGCCGGCGGATTTGGAGTATCGCTTGATTCGCATGCTGATGGCTCCGGCCGAAATGTGCGATGAGCACTTGCGTTTGCCGGTCTTTGGCGACCTGGGAGCGCCGCGGCGCACGAAGTTGACGTTGTATCGCCATGTATACGAGATGGGGGCCGGGGTCTTGGATGACAGACAGCTGCACTCTGTGCTGGCGGCGATCAATGCCGGTCAGCCGACACGGAGCAGCCTGGCGGCTTTGGCCTTCGGTCCGGATAGCATCGATGCTGAGCCGAAGGCGCCGGAGAGTGTTCTGCTTCCCGCCACGGGTGTGGCGTTTGTCAGGGAAGGCACGTTTCACGCCTACCTGAAAGCGGGGCCTTCCCTGGGAGGACACGATCACTGCGACAAGCTCTCATTCGGACTCAGCGCCCACGGTCAACCGATCATTGCCGATTTGGGCACCGCCGGCTATTCCGTCCAAGAGTACCGTGCCTACTGCCGCGGCGCGTTTGGTCACAGCACTGTACTGATCAATGATCGTCCGACGCAGAAGGTAACTGAGGCCAAGCTTGACGCGCATCTTGGCCGGCGGCAGGTCGAAGCGACCATATCGGAAGGTGACGGTGTCGTACTCAAGCGACGTATCGTCCTCCAAGCGCCGCTGCTACATGTCGAGGATGTCTACACGGCCGACACACCACATCTGTTCACCTGTCTTGTTCATCCTTACGGTCCGGCCACGGTGCTGTGTCCCGGTGAACCGGTGGATATCACCACGCATGAGCTGCCGCGGACCGGTGTCTTCGGTTTCTTGGCTCATGCCCGAAAAGGTGTGAGCAATACTCCGATTTGTCTGGAGTGGCAAAGCGGCGAAGAACTGTGGTTGCGAGGTTGGTTCGGGGCCGATGCGCCGTTTGAGTATATACTCGGACAGACCCCCGGCCATCCCCAGTATGATTTCCGCAACACGTTGCTGATCCGCATCCAAGGCGTGAACGTGAAGTTGCGTATGGTCTTTGAAGTACACACGGGCACGGCGACCTTGTTGATACCGCCGTCTCGGGTCGTCTTCTAAAAGAGACATATGGCGATAGCGATCCATGGAACGGCTGGGAGACAACCCTCACGTTCCGTCGGTCAAAAGCATAGAGCCTCCGGTGCCCCGGCAGCCTCGTAGCAGGCCCATGCCGGGGCCACGGCTTTTTCTTCGGACCAGAGAAACTGAGTATCCGGCATAATCGATACTACTCGGCAGTGACGCGGGGCTAACAGACCGATGAGATGGACTACGTCACCGACTTGCGAAATCAGGTTCGGAGCACACAGTGATACGAAATCCCGGCGCGGATGATCGGCGGGAGGTATCAACGAGGCGGGTAGGTGCTCCAGGTATACCGAATTTGCTGTGTCGTTCATTACGCCGGCCAAAAGGGCGATCACGGCGCCCAGTCCTCGTCCGTACAACTCCACGTGAATGTCTCCCGCTTGATCCTTCAACCATTGCAAAGCCTCAAGCGCATCTTGCAGACGCAGACCCAGCAAAGGCACGTCATAGCCCAACCCTTTTTGCACCGCTACCCATTCATCTTCCGCTCCGTCCTCTGACAGCTCCCGTGCGCGCAACTCACCCCAACCGCGCAGATCGACCGCTAGGGCCATGCATCCCGTGCTGGCCGCTTCATTTAGCATTCTCTGGCTCCAATCGGAGTGCCGGCCGTCACTGTCGATGATCAGCCGAGCGGCACTGACGGATCCTGTCGGCTGTGAGCGGGTCCCCAGAACCGGCGTGAAAGGATCAGACCAGATGGCGACCTCCTGTGCTTTCGACGGATCGTGGCCAAGAATGCTGTGTTTTTGCGGGATGCCAAGTGAGGACGCAACATGTTTTCGCAGCAGAAGAGACATCAGGCGCCGTCCCTTTTGCTGCCGGAAAGCCCGCCACTCATCCTTGCCTTTTGGAGGTTTCCAATCAGCGAGGTGTTGTAGGGCTTCCTGACGGATCACGGCATCAAGGGACCGGCGAAGCTCCGGCGGTTTGGACGGATAGCAGATAAGAGCCGGGTCATCCGGTGCCAGCGGTTGCACATCGTTCGGTTCAATGCTCGCTTCCGGATCGGTGATCCCCATCAGATGCTCCAGGAAAAACGCATAGGCCGCCTCGCGTTTTTTGCGGGATAGGCCATGCGGCTCTTCGGAGATAAACTGAGCAATCCGCTCCTCGGCCCCGTAGAGGGCGTATATGCGCTTGGTCTGCCGAAAGACACTGCGTTGCAGATCCCAAGGAAACATCTTGTCCAAAGATCCGCCGACCAAAAGCAAAGGGCGCGGAGCAGCCAAGCCCAATACGTGATGCATCTCGGCGTGGCCCATGAGCCCCGGAGCCAAGTTGCAAAAACAGATGTTTCGCTCTTTGGCGTGGTTGTAGCGAAAAGACGTGGTGGCATCCGAAGCAACCGCGACGCGTATACGCTGATCAAGGGCTGTAACCCAGATGGTTTGTGTGCCGCCGCCCGAATTGCCGATGCAACCGATCCGGGTCGGGTCTACCTCCGGTCGTTGACACAGCACATCAAGACATTTCATATTGTCCCAGATTTCCATACCCACGAGAGAAGTACCGATCAAGAAGGGCGAAGCCATGCCGTTGTGCCCCTGAAGCCAACGTTCTCCAAGTCCGATGGCATCGGGGGCAAGGACGACGAAGCCCTTGCGCGCTAGGCCGATATAAAGCGACTGATATTTCTCCTGGCCTTTACCTTTTTGTCCGCTGTGACCGTGGGGACACAGAATGGCCGGTGCCGGATCGGACAAGGCGCTCGGTAGGTACAGATTAGCCGTGATGATAAATCCGGGTCTGCTGACTATTGACAGGCGTTCTATAGAATAACCGGTGAAATGAGTTGTTCCCAACGATTTGACGACCGGCTCTATGGGCCTCAACGGACGAACACCGAGTGCGTCATGTAGCTTGGCGCGCAGCTGTGCCGCCATATCCTCCCACGCCGCCAGCGTGGCAGGGATCGACGGAGCCGAGCATCCGGCCGAGATGTGATCGAAGACATCCCAAAGCGATCTGGCGCCCTGTACTTGGACTCCCTCGGGCATATTTGTCGCTCCTTTCTGTGCTTCTTTTCCTGGGAACTCAGGCAACCCTCTCGGGGCTTTGCAGTCCGATGTCATGCATGTGATATAGGGAAACGAGGCCTGCAATGAACACTCTGATGAACGGCATCGCAGGCCTTGGTAGCGCTGGAAGAAAAGACGTATCCGGACGGTGTCATTTCATGATATGACGCCTTTTGGTCGCCCTACTGCTCTTTAACGAACAACTCCTGATAGAGCAGCAGCTCGAGATCACGTTGAATGTTTTCGAGTGCAACCTGAGGTGAGATCTTTCCTTCGCGCAGTGCTGTCAAATGCAGTCTTTCAACTGCAAGGAAGTCTCGGTACAACAAAGGGACTGTACGCGTTACCGGTAGCTGTTCAACCAGGATCCGCTCTCGCGGATCGTCCATAGAACGCAACACTTGCTGGAAGGCCTCTATTCTTGTAGGAAGCGAATGTGTCCGCTGGTACCATTGCACCTGGATCTCGGGTCGTGATAGGAACGCCACGAAACGTGCCGCTTCATGGGGGTGTCTGGCGCCAATAGGTACGGAAGGACCAAGGCTACAGCCAACGGAAAACGGTTTCACTCCTGGCATTGAAGGAATGTGGCTCGTATACCAATCGAAGTCTGGGTACGTGGCCGGAAAAGTGGTCAGCATGGTTGTACTGTTGAGATGCATGGCGACCTGGTTATTTGCAAGACCATCGGTACTTGTTCTTGCAGTCGGTCCATACCGATTGGCGTATTCCTGAATCCATGCCAGCGCGTTCCTGTGAGAGGAGACGTTGGTGAAGGTCACTTCTCCGGACGGACTGAGGAACTCCCCGCCGAAAGCCCACAACCAAAACAGCTCACTCCAGTTGTTTCCGTTGGGCGCAAATCCCAAGATCTGTATTTGCCCGTCCTCCCGCCTTCTAGTCAGCTTGGCGGCATAGACGTCGAGTTCCGGAATGTCCTTGGGCCCCACCTGAGAGTTGAGGCCTGCTTCTTCAAAAAGGTCAACGTTCAGGTATAAGCCGCGGGTGTCCATCCGAAATGGCACGCCGAACCAGACGCCGTTTAGGCTCATTTCGGATTTTGGGGCGGGCAAGTAGCGGCTTTCAAACTCGTTGATCGTATTCGCAGGAAGCAACTCGTTAAGGGGCATCAAAAAGCCACCGCGTATTGCCCACACGATGGTCATGAAGCCGTTGAGGTATGCGATATCCGGGGGTACTCCTGCAGCGATGGCTACCGGAAGCTTCTCTGGCTCATACTGAGCGGGAGCTCCTCGGTGATCCATGTCTATAACGATGTGTGGGTTCTCTTTCTCAAACTGTTGAATGATGTCTCGCATGGTATCGGCGTAATGATTCGCCAGTTCTCCGCAGTATTCCAGTCGGACGGTTGCCTCGGCTGTTTGGCCCTGAGTAGCATGCAACAGCAGGACGAAAGACAGTGCAAGTATCATTAATTCCTTTCCTGACCGCAACATAGTAGACGCGCATCTCCCTTCAGACAATTATAGATGGAATCATGGCAACAAACATCAGTTGGACCGTTTCAAGGCATTATACTTCACATAAGTCGATCAAGATACCTTCCTGTTGTCAGCCAATGCCGGGCATAGCGCTAATCATCAAGGACTGCCCTAATCCACCCCAGATTCGAAAGCGGCATGAGTCCGTAATGGTAGAAGCTGATACTGGCCCATCGTTCACCCAAGGCACGGTAGCGTTCCTCCAGTTGGGACGGGTAATTGGTGTCAGGAGCGCAGGCCATGATGCCCGCATGGAGTTCTTGATCAGCGCACTCTTTGTGAATCCTCTCCGCCTCGGCGCGTATGCTCCGTGGCTCGGCACCGAAGAAGGTGAACATCAAAGCCAATCCGGTACTGCGCGCCGCCTCGGGACGTAAAGCGCTTTTGCCCCCGGTGAAAAAGGGTGAAAAGCTGGTGCGCAAGATGACTTCCACCTCGGGTCGTACGGCCTTCCGGATGGCTCTGGCTAGCGTCACAATGGTCGCTTCACGAGCCTTCAGCATTTCAAGACCGTCTTCGCCCAAGATCTCCTCAAAGGCTGCAAGCAGTTGCGCTTCGTCAGCGGTTCCCGGAGCCGATACATCCCCCCTTAAGCGCCCGGTAATGTATTTTTGCACTTTGGCTCGGCAGATCTCGGCATTTATCCCTCTGGCTTTGAAAAGCGTGCTACATGCCGGGCAAAAACAGATCGACAGCAGGAAAGAGTCTAGCGGTGAGAGGAACATGCCGCGCTTTTCGTGATGGTAGGGATGCTCATAGCCCATAAAGGCGAGGGCCTCAAGATCCAGAGCCCGCACGGGATAAAGCGCCGCGTCCGAGGCTAAAGCGATGGCGAAATCCCGGACTTCAGGTTGGTTAGGGCACAACCCGTGCAGATAGCGATCACCGAAAGCGTTCTGCAGGGTCATGGTCGGCTGAGTCGATCCCAGGCGGCTGTTGTGAAGCATGACAAGCCAGGCTCGCATGTGCATGTCATGGCGGGCGGCGGCAGAGGCGATGGTCTCATACGGATCGCCACCGGCACAAAGAGTCGAGGCCACGGGTTGCAGCGGTTTCGGGTAGGTTTTCGCCCGAGGTTGAAAATAGGTCACCCCGTCTTCGAGAATGACCACCTTGCGTCTTGGGTTGTGCGGCAGCAAGAATCTTCCGACGTGGTAGGTGCCGGCTACCGAGACTGCGTTGAGACCCGCATCTTTCATGCGCATCAGGGCTTCATCGGGCCCTTCGTCCAAAAGGTCGTGGACGTGACACCACATGGCATGCGACATCTTTTTAACCCCCCGGAGGTGCGGTGGATTCCCTTTCAATGAGTGAGACATCAAGCGTCAGTGTCGCGCTGTTGATATGCGGACAGACCGCGTACTGAGCGATCAAGTCCACGGCCAGGCGCCCCATATCTGCCCAAGGCATGCTGATGGTAGTCAACGCCGGTATGGCCAGCTCGCTTTCGATCAAACCGTCCACTCCGATCACCGACAGATCTTTGGGAACCGCAAGACCTCGTTTTTGCGCTTCCTGCAGTACGACAAGAGCCAGGCGGTCGTTGCCGGCGAAAATCGCTGTCGGACGTTCGCTCCTGTCAAGGATGGGGACGAGTGCTTGACGCACGGCGTCAGGATCAAGATGCGGAGTGATCATCCATTCACGTCTGGGCTCCAGACCTGCCTTGCGCAACTCTTCGAGAAAGCCTTTGGCGCGGCCGGCAAAAGACTGGGTGTCTTGCGGGCCTCCGATCATGGCGATGGCCGCATGCCCGAGCTTCAACAGATGCCTGGCGGCCAATTGGCCCACCTTCTCGTGCTGGACACCGACACACATCAGCCCCTCAATATGAAACAAGCGATTGATCAGGACAACGGGCATCCTCAGCCCCGATGAGGCTGCGGTGAGTTGCCGCTCATCCCCAAGGCGGGTCCGGGCGAAGATGGCGCCGGACAGACGATTCTCTTTGAGGAGCTTATCCCCTGGAGTGGCCGGACCGCTGCCTGCACTCCATGTACCGAAAACAAGATTGCAGCCGTGGCGTTGCGCATGAACGCGAATGGCTTCGGTGAGAGTCTGGTTTACCACTGTCTGTGTGGGGATGTAACTCATGGGGGCGGGGATGAAAAAGCCGATCAGTCCCCCGGTGAGAGGGCTTGGGACGCTCAGCTGGGCCCGTTGCCGCAGCTCCTCGATAGCCGCATGTACCTTCAGTCTGGCATCATCGCTGACAAAACCTTTGCCGGACAGGACACGGGAGACCGTGCTTATGGAAACGCCGGCCTTTTCACTGATCTCACGCAGGGTATAGCGGGCCACGGTCGGTGTTGCACCCCCATGTATCTACATGCTGCTTGGTTTTTCTGTGCAGCCGTAGGACTATCCTCCCCGTCAGGATGCAAAACACGGTACTGAGACAACACCGTCCGGCAGCTTTGGCTGAAAAAGTGATCGGCAAATATCTTTGCAAGGAGAAAGGAGTGCGCCATACCGGCGGTGTATTTTACTTACCGCGGGATGGAAGTGGAATTGTGTATCTGGATCAGATAACGAATGTCAGTGGACGAAAAAGCGCTGTCCGATGGTGACGGCACGGAGGTTTTCCTGAGTTTCACACGACCTTGAAGTCTGTAGGGACCAATATCGGGACAGGGGGAGAGGCATGTCGGACACACGGCGGAAGGCGACGGAGGACGATAGCCAACTGATAGAAGCTTTTTCACGTCTGGAAACGATGGAGATCGGCGGCTTTGTCGGTATCGATCAAGTGATGGATCCGCAAATCAAACCCTTGGATCCCACCATGCACATGGCCGGTCGGGCACTGACCGTGCGGGGAGCGATGATCAACAAAGGCGTGCTCGATGTCGTACAACCGGGCGATGTGCTGGTCATCGACACCGGAGGAGACTACACGACCGGTGTCTGGGGCCACTTGATGACCATGGCCATACGGGATAAAGGAGCGACGGGGGTGGTCGTGGACGGGGCAGTCTTTCATTCGAACCATCTCAGAAGACTCGGATTCCCGGTCTTTGCCAGAACCGCGAGTTCCTATGCCGGGGCATCCCGAATCGCCGGCGGCATGAATGTGCCCGTGCGATGCGGCGGCGTTGAGGTTCATCCGGGCGACATCGTGGTCGGTGATTGTGACGGAGTGGTTGTGGTTCCGAAAAAGCAAGCGCGAGAGATACTGCTCAGATCTCAGATCAGTCATGAAGCCCACCATATCTCGCGTCGCTTGTGTGAAGAAAAGGGTCTGCAGTTCACCCAATTGCCCTTCATTGAGGAGCAGTGGCGGGAGAAGGATCAGCTGCCCAGAGAGAAAACGTATGTCGCTTTTGTTCACTGGCTGGAAAAGGTGAAGCAATCGGAGACCAACGAGTATTTGGAGTGGTTGCGGGCGGTTGCCGATGAGCTGGACGTAACCCAATAGCCCACGGCCCCCGCCTACACAGGATGAAGGCCAACGAAAGGTCACGATGAGGGAAGCCGTTTCTTGCGTGTCTGTTAAACGCAAATATGAATGAGGAGGGAGCATCAACGATGAAGGCCGGTATGACAAGATGTCTCGTGACCGCATTGTTAGTGTGTGCCATGTTGGGTTCGGCGGGGGCAGCCAAGGCCACGGTCACCTTCCTGGTCTGGGGAGATACGGTGCGCTGGCAGCCTATCCTGGCGGGTTTCGCAGAGAAACACCCGGGTTTAGAAGTCGAAATGCAGTCTTTTGGGGGAAACGCGGCCAGTCTTCAGGAAGCACTCTTTGTGCGCACTGCCGCGGGAACGCCTCCCGATCTGGCTTTGACCCATCTTCAGACCCACGCGGAAAACGTTGAATACGGACTCTATGCCGATCTAACCCCGTTTGTGGAGCGCGATCGTGTGGATCTGTATCGCTTCTTTCCCAAAGGCGGAGTCGATGCTTTCTTGAGCAACGGACGGGTAACGGGCATTCCTTCGCAGCTGAGTACGCACTTGTTGTGGTACAACAAGACGTTGCTTGATGCAGACGGTATGCCGTATCCGAGCCGCGATTGGCGTATGACGGAAGAGCTGGTCGTCAATGCCCGTAAGCTGACCAGGGATATCGACGGTGACGGCATCATTGATCAGTGGGGCTTTGGCTCCGTAAACATGTATACGATGGCTCCGCTTTTTTGGGGCACTATGATGTGGACCGACGATTTGCGCCATTCCAACCTCCTCAACCCCAAGGTTCGAGAGGCCTACGAATGGGTACATGAGATCTACCATACGAGACAGATCGCCTCTCCCCAACGGGGTGAGGAAACGGCATTCAAAAACGGCAAGTTGGCGATGATGGGCGGCATCCAGGCCATGTTCGGCCGATTCAGCGGCCTCAGTTGGGATTGGGATGTAGAGGTCTGGCCGATCGCTCCCGCTGGTCCGGTAACCTATGGCAGCGCGGCAGGAATCAGTATGGCCAGGGGTGCGTCTCACCCTGAAGAGGCCTGGACGTTCTTGAAATACTGGATGCAACCGGCGGTGCAGGAAATGGCTATGACCCAGGGGCTGAGTCCGGCCGGACTGGGGGCGTTGCGCGATTACTTCCTCAAGTTCGACGCCAGGGCGGCCCATCTTGATTTCACTCCCGACTCGTTCCAGAATCGACGGGCCATCTTGGAGTCCTTCGAACGGACAGTAGTACAGCCGAATCCGCCCGGTTTCGCAGACATCCAGAAGCTGCGCAATGAGCACCTGATAAAAATCGTCACAGGCGAAAGCTCGCCTCAAGTCGTCCTGGAGACCTTGCATCCTCTGCTGGAAGCGATGCTCCAGGAAGTCTGGTCCCGAAGGAGATAATCATCTAATCATGTGTCGGAAAGGGCGTCCCCCGGTGCCCTTTCCGACACGAATCCCGATTTACTTACATCGTTGTTAACGGTATATCGCTTCTGCCATTCCTGTAGGGAGGATGAGCATCGCCACCTACTGACGGTCGCGAGCCTTCCGCCCCGACAGGCGAGCGAGTACACACACTCTGTGTCCCGAAGAGTGCGAGATGGGGCCGGTTGATCGTCGAATCCAAAACGAGGTCGCCGGATGGCGTGTTATGTGTCCGAATTCAACAGGAACGGGAGTCACGTCCACTGCCGATGCGGGACACGGGTGTTCCAAAAGAGGGGGAAGATTTTGTGAAGGCCAAGCTGGACAGTCAAGTCCCCGGATGGTTGCAACCGGGTAAATTGCGCTGGGTGTGGGCCCTGTGGGAGCCCATGGCGCATTATCGCCGGCAGGGCGGCAACGCCGGGCCTATCGGTATCTGGAATGCGCGCTGGAATACTGAGTATTACGAACGCATGCATTCCGAACAGATCGTGGCCCAGCTGGCGGAGCTGGGGATCAATGTGGTGACTACGTGCTTTTTTAAGGGTTTTGGTATCGAATCCGGGCTCGAGGAGATGGACAAGACCGCAGCTTTTGCGGAGTTGTGCCACCGCTATGGAATCCGTGTCTTGGGCTACATGCAACTGACGACCATTATCTATGAAACGCTCTTGAAAGAGATTCCCGATCTCGAAAACTGGGCCATGGTCGATGCGTCCGGAAACAAGATCACCTACGGCGGCGCTTACTGGCGTTGGCTGGCTTGCGCCACGTGCGATGAGCATATTGAGTATCTGAAACGGGTGATATACAAAGCGTTAGTCGAAGCCAAACTGGACGGAATGCACTGGGACGGCGGGACCTATGACTGCCACTGTGAGCGTTGCCAACAGCGTTTCAGAGAGTACTTGAGGAAAAAGTACCGAAATGCCTCCCGGGCAGAGATCGAGGAGCGTTTCGGAATTGGCTTTCTCGATTTCGTCCGTATTCCCCCGGCATCCAATCCCCGGGATCCTCTCTACAGAGAACTGGTCGCTTTCAGAAACACGGTTAAAGATGAGCGCCTGTTCCGTCTTCATCAGTACTTGAAGGAACTCAATCCCGAAGCCGTCGTGGCTACATACCTTGGCAGTACCACCATGGAGCGATCCGACGGTTACCAGGCGGATCTCATCATCCTGGAAAACTGGGATTTGCCACATGTCCACGGAGAGGGAGAGGTCATCAACCGCGTCAGGTGGTCGCGCATGGCCCGGGTTGCCGGGCGGATGGCCTTGAGCACTTCGTGGCTGCGCGATCCGGATCCCGACAAGAGCGCTCAGATCCCCGCGTTGAACCCGGGCTTTGGCATTCCTTCGCCGCGCTTGCGTCGCGCCGAGTCCCGGGCTGAGGTGAAGCTCGATCTGGCCGAACACGGCGCCTACGGAGGGGACGTCATAGCTGCTACCTGGGCTCTGAGGCCGGGGACACCGCCCGACGGCGCCTATTTCGAGCGTCCGCATATTCACGCCGCTTTGAGCCAGTATATGCGTTTTTATCGCGATCACGAAAAGCTGTGGGACAACGCGGCAAGCCTGGCCAACGTGGCCCTATACTGGTCGTATGAGTCGATGAGCTTCGATCCCAAGGCCGCTTGTCCGGCTCTTTTGGGCTTTGAACAGGCCTTGATCTGGCGGCAGGTGCCCCATCAGTTCCTGCCCTCAGGCCAGAAAGAGCGCATGGGAGAGTATGACGTCATCATCTTGGCGGGCCAGACGTGTCTGAGCGATGAAGAAGCCGCCTTGTTTGAGCAGTACGTCAACTCCGGGGGCGGACTGGTCATCGCCGGAAGGTGCGGCCTTTACGATCAGGATCTGCGGCAGCGCCTGCGAGGTGCTCTCGATCATCTGGTAAACCGCAAGAATGTGGCCTATTTGCCGGATGTATTGGAGGGCATCAAACCCTGGGGAAGTGATCGAAAACCGGATATGAACTACATAGCTCACATACCCCCGTGCGCTGATGAAATGGTGGCTGCCGTACGGAGGGTGACCCGGCGTCCGTTACCTTTGACGGTGAAGACACAAGGCTATGTCGCCGCTGATCTTTACAAAACCCGCTCCGGAGCCATCGTCTTGCATCTGGTCAACTATGAAAACGAAGGGCCGCCGAAGATGGCGGAAGTGACATTCCACCTGCCGCTGAACGACAGCGTGCAGGCCGTGCTATACACTCCGGATGATCGGACTCTGTCGGGCAGTCAGTTGCCCGTTGTCGAAGACGATAGCGGTTTCCATGTCATCGTTCCGCATCTTGAAACCTACGCTTGCCTGGCTCTGCGCCAATAACGGTGAAAGGGGCTGCTTTCAGTGGTTGAGCGAAAGCTTGAAGCGGAGTCTTTGTACTGGGCCTGGTGGGGCTGGGAACCCTTGGATCACTACCGTCGATTGTCCGGCAATGCCGGAGCCGTTGATGGGAGAGCTCCCTCGCTCAGGGAATGGTATGACCGGCTACACTCCAAAGAGCTCGTGAAACTGATGGCTGACATCGGGATTAACTTGGCCGTCACCCACTTTTTCAAGGGTTTTGGGTTGAAACATGAGCATGACGAACAGATGCGAACCAAGGCCTTGGTTCAACTGGCGCATGAGCATGGGATCCGGGTGTTGGGTTACTGCCAGTCGCGCTCTTTGTACTACGAAACCTTTTTACTCGAAGAGCCGGAGGCGACAGATTGGATTCAGCGCGACCAGCTAGGTCAGCCGCGTACCTGGGGCGGGGCGTACTATCGTTGGGCACCTTGCATCATGAACCGGGATTTCCGCTCTTACATGAAGCGGGTGATCCGCTTCGGGCTCGAAGAGATCGGCCTTGACGGTATACACTTTGACAACTGTTACGCTCAACCGTGCTACTGCGAAACCTGCCAGCAGGCCTTCCGCAAGTGGCTGAGCGAGCGCTATCCCTCTCCCAGAGAACGCTTTGGCCTGGCCTCTTTTGATGCCGTCCGTCTGCCTCCGGAAAGAAGATCTCCGGGCAGCATCAACGATCCGCTCATCCAAGCGTGGGTCCGGTTCCGATGCGAAGCGTTGGGAGAGTATCTCGATGACCTGTCGGACTATGCCCGATCGTTGCGGCCGGATGTCATTGTTCTGGGTAATCCTGCTTATCCTCGCAATCCGCACGCGACGCATGATATCAGCGTCTGGGCACCGCTGGTGGGCAAAGCGCTGGATTTGATGTTCGCCGAGAACGGACAGTTTCCGGGCATGGACGAAGAGGCGCTCATCTCCCAAGTCCGGGCTTACAAACACGCGGCGGCGATCGGTTATCGGGTCATTTCCACCACCTGGCAAAGGGGTCGGGAGAACCGCTTGGGGCTGCCGGAGACCGCCAGTCAGATCAAGCTGCAAGTAGCGGAGGCCGCCGCCAACGGCGGCATACCGGGAACAAACTGGGCTCTGCGCCCCATGGGCGAAGGCGATCGGATGCGCATAGACAGAGCAGAGTGGAGACAAGCCCTGAAGGAGTATTTGCTCTTTGTGCAGGCCAACCGGGATTCTATGCGGGGGGCGCAGCGGGTCAAGGACGTAGCGGTTCTTTACTCCTTTGCCTCGGAAGCCTTTGACACCCGTCGGGCCACCGCGATCCGATTGGCCACCGAAGAGGCGTTGCTTCGGGGCGGTCTTACTTGGGAAGCTTTGTTTACGGACGATATGAGTGAACTCGATGACTTCAGTGTCTTGGTACTGGCCGGTCAGTCGCATCTGAGCGATTGCGAATGCGCGGCCATTCGTGCCTTTGTCGAGAAGGGGAAGAAGCTGATTCTGATCGGGGAGAACGGCTATCGGGATGAGACAGGTTTGGAGCGTGGCGTCGATCCTTTCGGCAATCTGCCGGACGGGGCCGTCACTCGTCTGCCCGCTCAGGTAGCCGACTCGGAGATCACCGTGGACTACACGGCGCGCATTGCGCTGTCCAAGGATTGGCGGGTCATAGTCGACGCCGTTGCCCGGGCGGCATCCGACGGATTAACCGTTCGCCTGTTTGGCAGCACCAAAGTCACGGTCAACGCCTATGAGTTTCCTTCGGGCGATCTGGCAGTGCATCTGGTCAACTACCGGACACCGCGCAAGACTGAAGGCCTCCGACTGCAGGTCAAGCGCGGGACCACGGCTCGCATCGTGACGCCTGAGGGAGCTGAAACCGTATTGCAAGTGAGGTCTGACGGTGACAAGCGCTTCATAGACGTACCCGGCTTTGCGGTGTACGCCTTGATTACGGTCTCTTAAGAGTGTGCGACGGCTTGGGGTTTGAGCGCTTCTTCATCAAGCCCCAAGCCGCATCTGCGGATAGGCGTGTCAGCTAAGGCATCCGGGATAACGCAGTTCGGATATTTCGTAGGCGGTGAAAATCAGTGAAAGGTCTTGAGGGGAAAACAGCCATTGTCACAGGAGCGACGGGGCATATCGGCGGGGCTATAGCGGCCCGTTTGTTGCGCGAGGGAGCGACCGTATACGCTCACGGAAGATCGCCTGAAGGCGCCCGTCAGGCGGCCGATAGACTGCAGACGGACACAGGGGGGATCTGTCGTCCGCTGTGGGCGGATCTGTCCGATACGCAGCAAATCAGCGCCATGTTCGATGCGTTTGGGACACAGGAGAAAAGACTGGACATTCTGGTCAACAACGCGGCCGCTTTGGGGTTGGACGGCCCCTTCTTGCAAACGAAAGTGGAGGACTGGGAAGCGGTCTTTCGGGTGAATGTCACGGCGGCTTTGCTTTGCACTCAGTTGGCGGCGCGCTTGATGATCCCAAACCAAGACGGGGTGATCATCAACATCAGCTCCAACGGGGCACGTCGGGGGCACCGGGGCCGGGTAGCCTATGATGCCAGCAAAGGAGCCCTGGAAGCGGCGGGTCGTTCATTGGCTCTGGAGTTGGCTCCTTATGGCATTCGCGTCAACAACGTCGTTCCGGGAGCGATTCGCACCTCCCGCTGGGACAGTCTCCCCACTGAGACTGTGGCTCGGCGCAGGGCAGCTATTCCTTTGGGTCGGGAAGGCTTACCCGATGACGTAGCCGGGGTTGTGGCCTTTTTGTGTTCCGTCGACGCAGCGTATATCACCGGCGATACGATCACCGTCGACGGGGGTATGATGGCCCAATTGCGACCGACAAGAGATGACGGCTAAGGAGGCGGGCGATGGCTTTCAGTGTAGCGGCAGAGCAACCGGTGGTCATTTTTGTCGGTGACAAAGAGCACATTGCCGTCAGACTCGCGGCGCAGGATCTCGCTGGCGATATCCTGCGCATCACGGGTCTGGCGCCCCGTTGGGGATGGGATTCTACGGCGGTCAATGCGATCGTCATTACCACATACGGGGTTGGGGATCTTCCCTTTGCCTCACCCGGGATCATCCCTCCCGCCCATCCGGAAGGGTATGTGATCCGCAGTCTGGATCTTTTTGGCACGAGTGTCCTTTTTATCTGCGGACATGATTTCCGCGGCACCGTGGCCGGGATCTATCATTTCTGTGAGGCCTTCTTGGGAGTCGATCCCTTCTATTTGTGGACCGAGGTGGCTCCGGCGCCGCCCCATGGCCTGTCGTGGCCACAGATCAGTATCCGATCGAAACCTTCCACGTTTCGCTGGCGCGGTTGGTTTATCAATGACGAGGATCTGCTTACCGAATGGCGAGACGGCGGCGGTAAACGTCATATCGATTATCCTTTTTACCATCAAGTCATCCATCCTGATGTGCTAGACAAGGTCCTCGAAACCGCTCTGCGCGCTCATTGCAACCTGATTATTCCGGCCAGTTTCGTAGACATCCTCAATCCTCCGGAAGCCCGGTTGATCGAAACCGCGGTCCGGCGCGGACTCTATGTCTCTCAGCACCATGTGGAACCCTTGGGAGTCAGTCATTTCGCCTTTGACAACTACTGGGCCAAGCGGGGCAAGGAGATACCCGCTTCGTATTTCAGATTTCCGGATGAGATGCGCGAAGTCTGGCGGGTGTACGCCCGGGAGTGGGCCAAGTACGGCGACAGCGTGATCTGGCAGTTAGGCTTGCGGGGCAGGGGGGATCGGGCCGTCTGGGTGTCGGACACCAGCGTGGGAGCGTCCATGGAAGAGCGGGGCGATCTCATCTCGCGGGCCATCGCCGATCAGTGGGATATCGTGCGCGAGGTGAGCGGTCAAAAGCGGCCGGCGGCTACGGTGACTATGTGGCACGAGATGTCCGTTTTGTTGGCTGAGGGCCATCTGCGCATCCCTGAAGGAGTCTGTCTGGTCTTCTCCGATAAGGGATCGTCCAAGATGATGCAATCGGATTTCCATCAGACCGTCAGAGAGCCCGACCGCGAGTACGGGGTCTACTATCACATTCAGTTTTGGTCGGCGGGACCGCATCTGGCTCAGTGCAATGATATGGCTAAGATGCACCACAACTTCCGGCAGCTTGTCGAGCGCGGCGATACCGCCTATGCCATTCTCAACGTCTCCAACATCCGGGAGTTGGTCTTGGGCATCGCAGCCGGATCGGAACTGATGCGGGACTTCGCCGGCTTTGACCCTAAGACCTGCGTGCAAGACTGGTGGCAGAAGCGCTTCCCGGGTATAGACGCCGCACAGCCGGCGGAGTTGTATCGGAAGTATCATCAGGGTTTCTTGCCGCATCCTCAGTGTCAGCTCTATCAGACTCCCAGCGGCGGTTTCTACGACGAGGTGTTGCTCGACGGTGTCTGCAGACGCTTGGGATTGCGGGTGCTGTCAGCGCTGGAAAAAGGCGATCCGTCATCTTTGGCCGAAGATCCGCGCCGTCTGCTGGAGTACTTCATCCAGGGCACCGAACGGTCATTGACCATGTGGCAAGGGGTAGCGGACGAACTGGACAGGGTGATCCATTCGCTGCCGGCGGATGCCCAACGGCTTTTGGATGCCAACCTGGGCGTTCAACTGGACATCATGATCGGGTTGTATGGCTGGTTTAAGGCTCTGTGTCAGTCTGCTTTGGAGATGCTTGACGGGGGAGGTGAAAGCCGGAGTCATCTCGATGAAGCGGTTCGAGCTTTGCAAAAACTCCTGAATGATCGGCGACGGGCGGAAAACGGAGTGTGGAGAAACTGGTACCGCGGTGATAAGAAGATGAACCTGCCTGCCGTGCTGGAGAGTACGCAACGGGTGAGAGGGGACGGCGAAAAATAAGAACGGGAGGTGTCTTTTGTGCGCCGGCAAGCTGCGATCCTTTTGTTGCTCATATTGGTTCTGGCGGTAGCGTGCTCTGCAGGATCCCAGCCTATACAACTGACGGCGGTGACGTGGTCAGGTGGCCGAAATCTCGATGCCGAGCGCGAGATCTATGAAGCTTTTAACAAGACGCAAGAGGCCATCCGACTCGAGTTGAACCAGGTTCCGGGCGGCTTTGCCGCGTTTGCTGAAAAGGTGACACTGATGATGCTGGGCGGATCGCCGCCGGATTTGACTCTGACCCATATGGATTTCCATACTCAGTGGGCTAATGCGGGATTGGTGCTGGAGCTTGAGCCTTTCATGGCCCGCCATCCCATAGATTTGAATCAGCTGCCTCCCGGTTCCACGGAGACGTATCGCAACGCATCGGGATCACTGACGGGTGTCCCATTGTATTTGTCCAGCACCGTACTGACATTCAACAAGAGTCTCTTCGATCAAAGCGGTCTGGGCTATCCTACGGAGCAATGGGCCATACAAAAAGACTTCTTGGAGGCCGCCCGTGTCCTGACTCGGGATATAAACGGTGACGGCAGCCCGGATATATGGGGGATTGCCCCCTTTAGGGTAACCGGATTTTTCTGGCGACTCTGGGGTTTGAGGTATGTTGACCCTAATCAAGAGAGATTCGCCCTGAATACTGCCCAAGGTGCTGAGGCCTTTCAGTTTATGCGCGATCTGGTCTGTACATGGCGTGTGGCCCCGGGACTTTGGAGCAGCGGGGGCTGGGTAAGGGGCACCGTCGGCATGACGGCGCCCAATCAGGTGGAAGCGCTGTTTAACTCGAACGGCTTGACGGATCAGTGGGATGTGGCGCACTTACCCGTAGGTCCCAGCGGCCGCCGAGTGACGCGAGCGGCTACGTTTGGTATCGCTATTCCTACGGGAGTACCTCATCCTGAAGCTGCCTGGGAGGTCGTCCGTTACCTGATATCCCGGGAGGTGCAGGAACGCTTGTTGGAAAGCGGCCGGGGCGGGATTCGCATCGACGTCGTGGCCAGATACTACGAGCGGATGGATCCGGCGAAAGGCGGTCTTAGTTTCGCTCCGGGCTCGTTTCAAAACAGACGCGTCATGGTCGATTCCTTCGCTTATGCGGACTTCGAGCACTTGGCGGGACTCACCCTACCGTCGACCGCCGGTTTCCGCTCAGTGTTGGAGAATTGTCAGATACCTTTGAGCCAGGTGCTCGCTGACTTGGAAGTGATCGTGAACAAGGAACTGCGCGAGAGGTAGATGTACGGATAAGGAAAAACGGTTCAGTGACCAAGCCATGGGACTCGAAACAGGGAGGTTGACGCTTGAGTCAAGCCGTGCAAAAAGATCGGGCGGGCGCACCTACCCCTGAAGTTTTGTCGCTTCCTTCGCCCTATCTTGGCGCGTCGCTCGATCCTCAGCCTCCATTGTCTGAGAGCTGATGATAAACATCGTCTTGGCTTAGAGAGCTCATGGGGCGAGGATGCCGTGATCCAAGACTGTTCGGTCTGTCTGGGCCACGTCGATCAGCGCCATCGACGGGCTTTCAGACGGTCCGGTTGGAGGTTTTCATAGATGCCGGCACGCAACATACGCCATCCGTCGGTCTTTGATGTGACGGCCTACGGAGCAATCGGCGACGGTACAACCAAAGAGACAAAAGCTATCAACAAGGCCATTGAGGCCTGCGCACAAACCGGCGGAGGCACGGTTCACTTCCCACCGGGCAGATACCTCACGGGTTCCGTTGTCTTAAGAAGCAATGTCACATTACATATCGGGGCGGGAGCTATGATCGTCGGCAGCCCCGACCGGGAGGATTACCCGATCATTTCCGACGGTTACTTCTACGGTCCTTACAGGGGTTATCACACAGCGTTGATTACCGGTACGGATCTTGAAAACGTCGCCGTGACCGGTCAAGGAATCATCGACGGCCAGGGGGCAAACTGGTGGCCGCTCAAAAGGCTGCAGAACAAGTGGGCGAGATACGTCGAGGCCGGAATAGACACTCTGCCTGCCGGAGAAGAGGAAGCATTTGATGAGATTCGCTATGCCGGGACGACGAAGCGACCCAACCTGATGGAGTTTATCCGCTGTCGATCGGTGAGAGTCGAAGGCCTTACCCTGATCAACTCCGCATCGTGGACGCTCCATCCCTGGTATTGCGAGAACGTCACCATTGACGGCATTACCGTCAAGAACCCACCGGACTCGCCGAACACGGACGGGATCAATCCGGAAAGCTGTCGCCATGTGCACATCAGCAATTGCCATTTGGACGTAGGCGATGATTGCATCGCTCTTAAAGCGGGGACGGAAGACGGTCCGCAGCCAGAAGACGTTTCATGTGAAAACATCACTATCACCAACTGCACCATGATTCACGGCCACGGCGGAGTGGTCATCGGCAGTGAGATGACCGGCAGTGTGCGCAATGTCGTCATCAGCAACTGCGTCTTTGTCGGCACAGACCGAGGAATACGCATCAAAAGCCGCAGAGGACGCGGAGGCTGTGTCGAGAACGTCCGTGTACAGGGAATGGTCATGGATCATGTGGGCTGTCCCATCGTCTTGAACAAGTTCTACGCCAGCGATCCGGACAGTCCGTTCGGATCCGCCTCTCAGCGAACGCCGGCTTTTCGACATCTGGCTTTCTCGTCCGTCACGGCTCGCCAGGCCTCGGTGGCCGGATTCCTTTTGGGACTGCCGGAGATGCCGATTGAGCATGTGAGCCTCAGCGACATATATGTGGAAGCCACAAGTGATCGCCGGATTCGCCCGGCCATGATCCGGGGCTCGATACCTGCATTGGAAACCCGAGATTTTCACGGGCTTTACTGTAAACACGTCCGCAAGGTGAGCTGCCGCGGAGTGGAGATAGTCACCCGCAAGGGCGGACCTTTGTTGTATGAGGATGTCGATCAAGCGGATTTCGCCGGCCTTGGCTTTCGGCGCCTTGACGGATGATCAAACCGAGGAGGATGAGACAGATGCTCATCTGTGACACCATCAGTGAGCAGTTCGGCTTTGAGCGGGTCGGTCTGTTGCGGCCGCGGCACAGTAGGACCATCGAAAGCTCCCGCTGCGGCGTGGGCTGTGAGACACTGGACCGCGATCTGTTCGATTACAGACCGGTCTTTCCGCAAATGGGTGAGCTGGGTGTGAAATGGGCCCGTCTGCAGACGGGATGGGCGAAGTGCGAGACAACAAAAGGCGAGTATGATTTCAACTGGCTCGATGAACAGGTGGACTGCCTCATTTCTCACGGCATTGAGCCTTGGTTTTGCGTGAGTTACGGCAATCCTCTCTACACGCCCGAAGCGGCCGAAGGCTACCAGGCAGCGGTGGGACAGGTACCTTTGGGTGATCCGGAAGCCGAGCAAGCCTGGGTCAATTACGTCAAAGCGCTGGCGGATCACTTCAAAGACCGGGTCAGATACTACGAGATCTGGAATGAACCGGATATCACCGCTTTTTGGCGCAACCTGGAACCCACGGGTGCCAACTACGCTCGGTTGTTCAACCTCACCGTGCCCGCCATAAAGGAGGTCTTCCCTGAGGCAAAGATTGTGGCCATCGGTATGACCAGCCGCGCTTTGACCATTCAGGGCAGGGCCTGGATCAGGGAGTTCTTCAAACACATTGACGATCCCGGCGCGGTCGATGTGCTGACATTTCACAGTTATCGCTATCCGCCGGATCGGGACTACGAAGAGGAAGTGCGCCGCCTGCAGGCTACGGTGGCGGAGTTCAACCCGCGCATAGAGCTGTGGCAAGGCGAGTCGGGTTATCCTTCCGTTCCGAGCGGCGCAGGGGCCCGCGCCTATGGGAACGAGACTTCAGAGACCATTCAGGCCAAATGGCTGAGCAGACACGTGATGTGCAATCTGGGCATCGGGCTGGGCATGGTCTCCTGGCATCAGGCCATTGATCTGATCGGCTATCGCGATCCGAAGATGGTCAATCCCAAAGGATTGCTCCGGGGATCCGATGCTTCACGCAAGCCATCGTTCTACACCTATCAGCGCATCTGTAGCATTTTTACCGATGCCGTAAAGCCCGTCAGACGGCGCTGGAACGCTCAGGTGCTGGATTCCACGTGCGGGCATTTGGTGCCGGGAATCAGAGGGTATCATTTCCGCAGCGGCAGCGGCGACGCTTTGGTGGCCTACTGGCAAAGCGGGCCTTTCGGTGAGTCGTTGGTGTACAAGAATCTGCGCATGCAACTGGAAGGTCGCTGGGATAACGCCTTGCTGATCGATCTTTTCGATGGCAGCGTCTATCGCGTCAAGGGCGAAGCGACCGAAGACGGATACGCATTTACGCTGCCTTTGGCCGATTATGCCCTGGTTCTTTGTGCACCGGCGGCGGTCAACAGCGCGGTGTTGATCAGCTAACCGTACCCTCGGCATCTTTGATGCAGGAAGGAGAACCTCTCGTTGATTTTTCTCAGAGATGATATACGTGATCAGTTCGGTCTGCAGCCGGCTGGCATGATCAGGCCGCGGCACAGTAGGACAATCGGGAGCTCTCGCTGTGGCGTGGGCTGTGAGACTCTGGATCGGGATCTTTTCGACTACAGACCCGTTTTTCCGCAGATAGGTGAGCTCGGTGTGAAGTGGGCCCGTCTGCAGACGGGGTGGGCGAAATGCGAGAGCGAAAAAGGAGTCTATGATTTCACTTGGCTTGATGATCAGGTCGACTGTCTGTTAGATCACGGCATCAAGCCTTGGTTTTGCGTCAGCTACGGTAATCCCTTGTATGCTCCGGAGGCAGCGGAGGGTTATCAGACGGTGACGGGTTATGTTCCCTTAGACGATCCCGAAGCCGAGCAGGCCTGGGTGAACTACGTCAAGGCTTTGGTCAGCCACTTCAAAGACCGCGTCACGCACTATGAGATCTGGAATGAACCCGAAAACAGTCGATTCTGGGCCAACCTGCCCCGGACGGGAGCCAATTACGCCCGCCTGTTTGATCTCACCGCACCGGCGGTGAAAGAGGTCTTCCCGGAGGCGAAGATCATCGCCGTGGGTGCCACGCACCGGGCTCTGATGCCCGAAGGTCGGATTTGGTTGAGGGAGTTTTTCGAAAACGTCGATGATCCTCGCGTCATCGACATCCTGACGTTCCATAGCTATCGCTATCCTCCTGAGCAGGATTACGAAGAGGGAGTGCGCCGTCTGCGGGACCTAGTCGTCGAGTTCAACCCGCACATTGTGTTGTGGCAAGGCGAATCCGGGTATCCTTCCGTGCCCAGCGGTACGGGCTCCCGCGCCTATTGGAATGAGACTTCCGAGACCATCCAAGCCAAGTGGTTGACCCGACACGTCCTGTTTAATCTTGGCATCGACATCGGGTTGGTATCTTGGCATCAGGCCATCGATCTGATCGGGCATCAAAATCCCAGGATGGTCAATCCCAAAGGCCTGCTCCGAGGGGCAGATGCCTCCAGAAAAGCGTCGTTTTATGCTTATCAAAGAATCTGCAGCCTGATGGCGGATGACGTGGAGACGGTCACTCGCCGCTGGGGAGCACGGATCGAAGGCGGTACGTTTTTGTCTGAGATTCCGGGGATTCGCGGCTATCATTTCGCCAACGGCCACGAAGCTAGCATGTTTGCCTACTGGCAAGACGGCCCCTTCGGTGAGTCGTTGCGATATGAGCCCGTGTCGTTGCAACTTGAGGGAGACTGGAGTTGGGCACTGCTTGCGGATCCTCTGTCAGGGACGGTCTATCACGTCGAGGGCGATTATGATCAGGGGCAGACGAGGCTGCAGTTGCCTATCGCCGACTATGCTTTGGTTTTATGTACCAAGAAAGGCATTGATCACGCGGTTTGGCTGTATGAGAGCTGATTCATCCAGGGGAGGGAGAGCCCCATGTTGATTAGCAACATCGAACTGATTCCCATCGTAACGCGCCGCCATGAGCATCATCCCAGTGCGCACGTGATCGTGCGCATCGAGACCGATGCGGGTATTACCGGTTACGGGGAGATGCCCGATCTGTCTCACGCTCCGGCCATCATGCCGGATGTCGGTGACTTGGAACTCTGTCTCAACGATCTGCTGCGAGGGCGGCGTCCGCAGAATGTGACGGAGATCAACAAGGTCCTCAATGCGGTGTTTCCGGGAACACGCTTTGGAGGCAAATCAAGCCTGGTGCGCTGCGGCGTGGATATCGCCGTATGGGATATCTTGGGCAAGGCCACAAACCAACCCGTCTGCGATCTTATCGGGGGACACTCCCGTCAGGGCGTTCCGATTTGCTATCCCATTTTCCGTATGAAACGCATGGACGACATAGACTCGAACCTGGAGGTCGTCGCCGGGCGGCTCGCCCAAGGTTTTGACTGCTTCAGGCTGTACGTCGGTGCCGATCCGGATGTCGATGAGGCTTTCATGGATCGCTTTCAAAGACGATTCGGCGATCGAGCCCGGATTGTGGCCATCGACGCCAGCGGTCTATTGAGTGTGAAAGAGGCCATCGGTTTGTGGAAACGCCTGCATCCTTACGGGTTTGATCTGTATGAGTCGCCTGTGAATCGCTACGACGTGGAAGGTCTGGCCGAGGTGCGACGCAGTGTGTCAAGTCCGATCAGCGAGCACATCCACAGCGAGGAGTACGCGTTTCGGCTGATCAAAGAAGAGCGCGCCGTGGATATCTTCAATGTGTCCGTTTCGGTGGCCGGAGGCATCACAGCAGCCCGCCGTCTTTTGGACCTGGCGGATATGGCCGGTCTGGCGTGCTTGATTGGTACCACCCAAGAGACAAGCATCGCCACGGCGGCCCAAGCTCATGTCGGGGCCTCTTGTCCCCGCTTGGACTACCACAGCGATCCGGTCGGTCCGCTGCTTTACATCGATGATGTGGCCAAAGAAAGAGTCCGCTTCGTCGACGGTCAAATGCTTGTTCCCGAAGGCGCAGGCTTGGGAATTGAAGTGGATGAAGCCGTATTGGAAGAACTCAGAAAGCCTTTGTCCTCACGAGGTGACATCGACGCCGGGTTTTTGCGCGGCTAAATCCCGACACAAAGAAGGGGTGCACGATTTTGAAGCTTAATCGCGCCAAAGCGAAGATGATGGCGGGCGAGCCCGCTTTGGGAGCATTACTGCAACTGGGTTCCATCAAGGTGGCCAACGTGCTGGCCCGCAGTCATTTTGATTTCCTCCTCGTTGACGCTCAACACGGAGCATGGGATTTGAACACCATCGAAGTCGCTTTGAGGGATATAGGTCGACTGGGCCATGTGGGCATGGCCCGGGTTACAGCCAATGATTTCTTTGCCATCGGTGCGCTGCTCGATCGCGGAGCCTTGGGGATAGTGGTCCCGATGGTGGAAAGCGAGGAACAGGCTCAAGCCGTGGCGCAAGCGGCGCGTTATGAGCCGCGGGGCCGACGCTCCATCGGCGGGGCTTTCATGCGCGACTGGCAGGGTGTGAGCGAGGATGAGATCAACGACGAGATCTTTGTCGCCGTGCAGATCGAGACCCGACTGGGGGTTGAGCGGGCGGCTGAGATTCTGTCCGTAGAGGGTATCGACGGTTGTTGGATCGGTCCCAAGGATCTGGCTTTGTCTTTGGGAGTTCAGCGGGGTGATCCGGAGCATGATGCGGCCATTATGAAGGTCCTGGAGGCCTGTAAGAAAACAGGCAGGATTCCCGGCATCTTTGAGCCCGGACCGGGCGGCAAGTGGCTGAAGGCAGGCTTCTTGTTTGTCACGGTGGGCACTGACTTGGACTGTATAACAAAAGGAGCCTCGGCTGTAATCGAACCGTATGCGCCGCCCATGCAAGATCAGGCGTGAGATGATCTGATCTGAAGCAAAGCGGTGCGATGTCTGTCACAAGGGCCCGACCTTCGTTTAGGATGTCGGGTTCTTTTTTTGGCGCGGGCTACCCGCTGTGGGGGATGCGGCGATCATTCAGCAAGGAAAGACGCGGTCTTGGCTCCCGCAAATCAGATTCCGAAAAGCGTGTGAATCCACTGCCCGGCGGTAGATTCCGTCTCCGGGCTGCAGCCTTTGACCCAGGATCTATTCCATGATCAATTTGGCATCGATTCCCGATCGGATGTATCCAAATCGGCTCTTGCACGGAAACGGCGATGTCTGTTTTCATCTGCGCTCCATCGAGAACTCACCCACCGACCGTATCGGTGAGCTAAGTCGGGCAAGATATGCGGCACGCCTTTTTCGTCGGCGCGCTTTTTGTTAGTCACCGGCAAGAAAGTGATGCAAAAATAGGTTATCCGGGGTATTCTGCGAATAGACAGTCTTCTGGTTCCTCATGTGGTGTTGGCTGCTCAACTGACCTATGATAAGGTGAGGAGGGCCTTTTCAGTCTTCCCGCTTGGTCATCCGGGTCTTTGAAGTCACATTATGTTACGGGCGCTGATCAGACAGTTGCCAGCAGGATAATCATTACGTACAGTGAACTCTTGCTTTTACCGCATCACGGTGTATTTGTTACAGAATGGGGTATTCGATTGTACTGACTACGCATCCCAGGAGGATAGATATGGCTGCCGTCAACAAAACGTCTAGACTCGCGGTAGATCCTCGGAGACATATCGGCGTTGCATCAGTCATCGCGGTATTCATGGCTGTTCTTGTTTTGAGTCCGTTTACGTACGCGGCGCGGGTGAAGATTGAACATGCGATCAACTCGGGTCACGGACAAGCTTATATCGACGCCACGACGCAGATCGCGGACCTTTTTAACAAGTCCCAGGATGAGATAGAGGTTGAAGTGACGGTCTTGACCAACTACAATGAGGCGATCATCGTCCGAGTGGCCGGCGGTGCCGCTCCGGATGCTTTGACCACCAACCGCTACGGAGACTTCGCCGGACGTAACATGCTCTATCCGATGGACGAGTTTTTGGCCAGAAGCGGCCTCGAACGCCGTTTTGTTCCCGCCGCTTTGGAACATGGCCGCTGGGACGGAAAACTGGTTCAGTTGCCTTTGTTTGTTCAACCGGCGGTCACCTACTACAACACCTGGCTTTTCGACCAGGCCGGCGTTGAGTCGCCCAACGAACTGGACGCCCGCGGGGCATGGAACTGGGACACCTTGATTGAGGTCGGCAAGAAGATCGCTCGCGATACCACCGGGGACGGCATCCTGGATGTCTATGCCACCGGGGGATCATGGGTGAGCATTGAGCGCATGATCTTTTGGGTCGGACAAAGCGGCGCGTACTATTTCAACAGGTTTACCAACCCCACTGAGAGCGCGGTCAGGACTCCCGAATTCGAGCGAGCCTTGAATTACGTCCATTCGCTCGCCCATCAGCATCGCATCACGGAGGTCAACGGGCTGACGGGCATGCCGTCGACCATGTTCACAAACGGCATGGCCGGCACGGCATTTGACGGGCCGTGGTTCATAGCGACTATCCGGAGCGCGGGGATGCCCGATGATTCTTGGGACGTCGCTCCGATATTGACCGGGCCGGCTGGCAAGCCTGCCTTCATTCACGTCGACGGGGTACAAATAGCCAGCGCGAGCCCCAATCCTGAGAGCGTGTGGAAGTGGTTCGCCTTCCTGACGGCCGACACCGAAGCTAACGAGATACTCATCCAGGTGGGAAATAGGCCCACCGCCTATATTCCGACGCTGATGAAGTATACGGATATGATCACGATCGGCGGCTATCCCAGACATGCCAAGACGTTCTGGGAGATTCTGACCACCGCCAGCGAGGCGATCCCCATCGTGCCGTTGGTGCTCAATACCAACCGCATTTTCAGCGCTCACTCAGTCGCCATGAACAGGTTCTTGTGCGGTGAGCAGAGCGTGACGGCCACGATAGAAGAACTGCATCACTCCTTCACTCAGATTCTCGCTGAATCAATAGACTGATAGCTCAAACAGCCTCCCCAGACCGGCTGACGCAGGGCTGCTCCGTTTTTCGGAACAGCCCTGCTTTGTGCGCACGGCATGTCTGCTGAACCGCAAGACTGAAAGAGCTGCCCATCGTCCGACTTGCCTGGAGATGACAGGAGGTAACGGTCCGTCCGAAGGAGATCGAGGGGGAGTATGAGACTTCGAACCAACGCCTGAGGTCGGCGCATCGAGGGCCTGACGACAAATAGGAAAGCCCGATAGCCGGACAACTCGATCAGTTGGAAGGGTCTTGTTCAGGCCGGCGGACCTACTCGGTGAGGCCCGTCATAGTAGTCCGTGAAAGGGCGGGTGCGGAGGGCACAAGCGGTAACACGAGGCCGCTTGAAACGGCGAAGGATTCCGACTCACTCTCAGGCGTAGCCTGTAGCAGCCACGCACTGTCTGCAAGTGATTGAACGCAAACCCGCATATTTGTCTGTCCTCATGAATTATTTCGTAAAAGTTGTTCATTACAGGCAGGGGGAAGAGCGGATCTCTGGAATCAATATGTGATATCCACCGTCACCGACTCCCTTCTGACGGCAGACCCGGCAATCTCACCGAAAGGAGTTTCAGGGATGAACGGACGGTTGCGTTTCACCATGGTTGCTTTGTTGGCTCTTGTATTATGCGCACCGACGCAGGCTGCGGTGCGGCTGACCCACTTCATGTATGACGGACATGCCGCCAAGTGGCAGGAGTATCTCGAAGTGATGGCCTCCCGTTTCAAAGCTGAAACAGGCATAGATGTGGAGGTCGTTTTGTCTTCGGGCGGGGCCAGCGGTATGCGCAGCAAACTGTTGGTCATGATCGCCGGCGGCACACCTCCTGATGTCACGGACTGCCATCCGGTAATAGCGGCTCCGTTGATCGCTCAGGGAGTCTTTGAGGATCTCAGACCCTATGTCGCCCGCGACAAGTTCCCGCTTGAGCGCATTCCGCCCGTAGCCGTCGAAGGCATGAGCACGCCCGACGGCCAGCTATGGGGCATTCCCGTCAGTGTGTATCCGGTGGTAACCTTCTTCAATGTCGATGCCTTTGCCCAGTACGGAGTGGCCAATCCTCGCGAGCTTGGAGCCGATTGGACCTGGGAAACCGTTGAGGCGGCAGCAAGAAGACTGACTATAGATGCCGACGGCGACGGCGTTCCTGAGTTTTGGGGTACGGATCGCATTTCGGCCCGTTGGGAAATGCAGGTGCACCAGGCCGGCGGACAGCTTTACGATCGAATCGTCTATCCGACGAAGAGTCAGTTCAACACTGCTCCCGTACTGCGGGCGGTGGAATTCATACAGAATCTTTGTCTCGAACGCGTAGCGGTCAACACGGCCGCCGACCGGATCTATCTCGGTAAGTCGGCCTTCTCCGTTGTCGACGGACCGGGATTCATCGGCGCCTATTACCAAGACGTGGCCTTCGATTGGGATATCGCCGGACAGCCGAAAGGACCGGCCAATCGCGCCGCGCGTGTGAATCCCGACGGTTTTCAGATCATCGCCGAGAGTAAGTATAGGGAAGAGGCCTGGCAATGGATTCGTTTCCTGACCGGCGATGCGGACAATCAGTTGGAAATGGCCCGAATCACGGGGCGTCTGCCTTCACTGCGCGAGTCCATGGTCCGTTACCCGCGTGCGGCGGCCGATCTCGTCCTCCCGGACAACTGGCAAGCCATGATTGAGACCGCCTTTGATCCGGACGGTTACGCTGCCTATGTCGTTCCCGAGGCTACTCAGATCGATGCCGTGGTCAACCCGATCATGAACCGCGTCTGGAACGGTCAGATGGCAGCTGCCACAGCTCTGCAGCAGATTCACGACGTAGTAACATCGATTCTGAATCAATAGGAACCAAGAGGGGCTCAAGGCATGTTTATTGACATTCATGCGCATTGCAGGAAGTACCCCGGAACCGGACGGTTCGTCTTCGACAACTTCCCAACACCGGAACAGTTGCTCGCCAGATATGATGCCTTGGGTGTCGCTAAAGGAGTGCTCCTGCCCTTGGTCAGCCCTGAGGTCTATGGGCCGCAATCAAACGGTGAGATACTTGAGATCTGTGAGACGTATCCGGAGCGCTTCATTCCGTTTTGCAACATAGACCCCAGGGCTATGGCCAATTCGCCCTCAGCGCCGTTGGGGGAGCTTTTGGCCTTTTACAAGAACAAAGGATGCAAAGGGTTGGGTGAGATGATGCCCAACCTTCCCCTCAATGACCCTTTGGTTGACAACCTTTTGCATCACTGCAACGAACATGGAATGCCGGTCACTTTCGATATGTCCACTCGCGTCGGGGGTACGTACGGCGTCTATGACGAGCCGGGTTTGCCCTATCTTGAACGGGCTTTGCAGAAGTTCCCAAATGTGATCTTTTTGGGACATTCGCCGCCTTTTTGGGCGGAGATCGCAGAACTCGACCCCGTCGAAAGCCGCAGCGGGTATCCCAAAGGGCCCGTGAAAAAAGAGGGGGTCGTCCCCCGACTGATGCGTGAATATCCCAATCTGCACGGAGATCTTTCGGCTGGCAGCGGGTATAATGCCATCAGCCGTGATCCGGACTACGGAGCAGCGTTTCTCAACGAATTCCAAGACAGGCTTTACTTCGGACTTGATATCTGCGATCCGGCGGGTCCGACGCCGTTGGTCGGTTTTCTCCTTCAGCTCCGGGACGAAGGACGTATCTCCAAGGGATGCTTTGAGAAGATCGCCTGGCGCAATGCCGATCGGCTTTTGAACCTCGGGCTCGATCTGTGAACAGGGTAGAGGCGGCTTCGCTGGTGCCCTCATGCTTAGCTCCGACGGCCAGAATGCTCACCGGCAGCAAGGCGAAACAACAGTTCAAGACGGGACCGGTTGTCGTTTTGACTTGAGATAGAGTGCAATGGTGGCTCTGCGGACAACTGCTCGAGTGGTCCACAGAGCCTGTCGTCTTTATTGGGTATCAATGGCTCGTCCGTGAGCTTCTGAGCCTTAGCGGTTCTCACCATAGGGGTTTCTCGCCTACGAAAAGACAGCACGCCTCATCACGAAAGCCTGAGGTCCCTGGAGAGCTGCGTGTTGCTGATCTCCGCAGGGCTGTCTCTGCCGACCGTCCGGGGAGGCCATCAGACTCTGCCTTTTTCGATCCCGGTGAGACAGAAACCCAAGACCATGCACATGGGACACACGCGCCCTCAACTTACAGTAGCGGTTGCTGTTCTACAGGCCGACAATCTTGAGACGACGGGCATCCTCATCACCGCGCTGAGTCCGAGTGACAGCCGTTCTCTCAGCAGTCGCCGCGTACTGCGGGCATAAGCTCTTCGCTGGTATCCGGAATGCGGCGCACACGATGTAAGCAGATGTTTCGGGTGTGGTGCAGTGATACGGCGGCTCGGGGTTCTCTGGCGTATACTTCCGGTGTGATATCGATCCGCACGTTGTCGAGGGTTAGGTCGTTAACGTAGGCAAGGGTGAGGTAGGCGGGCTGACGAGCAAAGAGTGTGTCTCGCTCGTCTGAAGTAGTGCGCACGCCGCCGCCTCGTTTTTTGCGTTGACTGAAATCCTGCCATTGCTCGACCCGGTGCGACAGATCGCGGATGGTCAGGTTTTCGATATGCGACTCCGGGGTCCCCTGGATCAAAGAGGGAAACCGGCTGTGGATTTGGATGCCATTCAAGACGACATCCCGGATATGCCCTAAAGGAGAGTCCGCATGGCGGCGCTCAATGTCCATGAAGATGGGCGCGGCACCGCTGGCGACGCTTTCGTTCTCTCGGTCGGTAATCGAGATGTTGGAAAAAGTTAGCCGCTCCATGCAGGCGCCATCCTTCACGAACAGGCCGATACCGCCTGATGAGCGATCGATGGTGCAGTTGCTGTAATGCACGTCGCGAAACGCGGCGTGAGACTCCGTGCCCAGTTTGATGGCGGTAGCACCGCTTTCGAGGGTGCAGTTGGTAACCACAACGTTTTCGCATGGATGGGCCGTCGTGCACTTCAGGACAATACAATCGTCGCCGGCGACGATGTGGCAGTTTGAGATGCGTACATTTCGGCAGGAGTCGGGGTCGATGCCGTCTGAGTTGATGCGGTCGATGTTGTTGAAAATGGTGATGCCGTCGATCACTACGTCGGAACATCTCTTCAGGTGGAGAGTCCAAGAGTCGGAGTACAACATGCGGATATTGCGCACCTGCACGTTACGGCAGTTTGTAAAAAGAACGAGACGCGTTCGGAAATCCGGCCTCTGTTTTGCGCCGCGCAACAGCTCCTCCGGCGCCTGTCCGTGGAGGGCACCCGCGCCTTCAACAGTGACGTTCTCGGCATCATCGGCGGCCAAAAAGACACCTTTGCTCTGTGCATCGTAATCCTCACGCCGACGAGAAGCATACAGGGTGGCGCCCGCGGTCAAATGCAGCGTGATATGGCTCTTCAACCGGATGGGTCCGCAGAGATACTCCCCCGGGGGCACCAAGACCGTACCGCCGCCTTGGGCCGCAAGGTGGTCGATTGCTGCTTGGATTGCCGGGGCGTCGTTGGCGATACGGTTGCCTATGGCTCCAAAGTCCTTGATGTTGACAATCGATGGCTTCACACTCGTTCCTCCTTGGCTGCAGATAGAAAAAGAAGGTACCCGATTTGTAGCGCGGCGCGTGAAATGAGACGAATCGGCGCGTGAAATGAGACAGGCGGCGCGCGCCGAACTTCGGCCGCACCGCCCACCTTGGCACTGTATTTACTCACCCTTGAAGGTCCCTGAAACGACGTTTGTAGGCTCCTGCGTGGCTCGAATAGCTCCCGCATAGAATACCCCTGCGTCGGCAAGAAACCGGCTCAGATTACCTCCGTACCGCTCCTGTGCAACTTCCTTCAGCAGACGGTGAACCTCAGCCGGCAGCGTGATGTTCACCCGTTGGGCGTTCACTCTGCTTTGAGTTCTGGCCATACCGGGTCCACCTCGCCTTCCCAGTCCTTTTCGAATAACCCTTGCTTCACACCTAGCCTAAACTGCAGATCCGTGGCCACCTCATACAGCGGTGTCCGGGTTGGTTGCGGGCCATTACGCCGCTTATCTAACACCGGGCTGCTGGGGCCAAGTATGCGCTGCACGAAGTGCTCGTAGTCGATGTTGTGGCAATACCACAAGTACGCCTTCTCTATCCACCGTACATGCTCAGCGGGCCACTCGTCCATGTGGTAGGTATCGCCAAAGCGTGTTCTGTAGGTCGCCACGTTCTCCCTCCTCCTCCATAGTTGGCCCGGAGGGGAGGGAGCGGGGGGGTTGTATCTCTCCGGGCCTCAGTGTTATACTAGCTTTGATTCAGTTTCCGAGACCTCCAGCCACATGGCCTGTTGGCGTAGGAGGTCTCGCACCTTTTCGAGCCACTTTACCAGCTTGTCGATCCCCTCCTCTTCCATCACTATGGTGAACTGCCAGGATTCGTCGTGGTAGGTCTTTCCGTCGTCCCCTAGCCAGGCTCCCCGTACATCCTGGACCGTGTACCCTCCGAACTGTTCGAGCAGTTCCCTCTGCAGCTCGGCGATCAACCTGGTGGGGAACGGCCGACCGTCGTTGTCGGCCTTGGGGATTACGAAGGTGGTGCGTTTCATTTGGTAACCTCCTCATCCCCCGCTCCACACCTATATTATACACACTATAGCGTACATAGTCAACCTTAAATAACCGTTAAATCTCGTTTTTGGGCTCGTTTATTCCCTGTTCAGAACCTGTTTTCGCCGTCCTCACAAGGATCAATTCCCCCAGTACCTTCTCTCGAATCCGGTAGGTGTTCGCGTGCTGGCAGTGACCAAGCCACGACATGATGGATGCTTTGACTCGATCCAGCGGGATCTTCGCTTCGGCGTAGTCCCGAGCCAGCTTCTTGAAGCCCCGCCGAGCCCGTTTTATGCTACCCTTCCTTAGCAACCTATGGGTGGGCCAGATCCGGTAACCAAGGAAATCGATTCCTTGGCTGATCGGGAACACCCCGGTCTTGTGGTTCAACTTCAGAGAGAGTTTGTCTTCCAAGAACCCTTCGATCTCGCGCTTCGTGTCCCACAGCAGCCGCTTATCGTGATGCAAGATCACAAAGTCGTCCATGTAGCGTACGTAATATCGCATCCGCAGCGTATGCTTCACAAATTGGTCCAGCTCGTTCAAATACACGTTTGCAAAGAGTTGACTCGTCAGATTCCCAACAGGAAGCCCTCTGGGGTTTGGATCGCCCTCATCGTCCGTGCTGTCGATAATCGTATCAATCAGCCAGAGAGTGGAGCTACACGCAATAGTTCTTCTGACAAGGTGTTTCAGTATCCCGTGGTGGATCGAGGGGAAATACTGGCTCACGTCGGCTTTGAGACAATAGACCCGTTTCCACTGCCGTTGTGCGAGCTTCAGGAATTCCGTCACCCGGTCGGCCCCGGCGTGCGTGCCTTTACCCACTCGGCAGGCGTAGGAATCGGTTATGAACTTCCGCTCAAACAAAGGTTCGATCACGGCCACCAGTGCATGATGTACCACTCGGTCCCTGAATGGCGGGGCCATGATCAGCCTGGTCTTCGGATCGTGAATCCAGAACTCCCGATGACGACCAGGCTTGAAGGTGTGGTGAATCAACTCATTTTGCAGGGTTATCAGTTCTTCTTCGAGCCTAGCCGAAAATCGCAGAACTTCAGCCCGGTACCGCTTACAGCGTCTAGCTCTCAGGTATGCGTTGTATAAACTCTCGAAGTCGTAAACGTACGGGTAGAGGTGTTTTACAGTCCAAGCCAACCGAAGATCCACTCCTAAGCCTTCTTGGGGAAGAGGGAGGTGTAGAGCCTTCGGACCGAGCCTACAAGCACCACACCTCCATTCTTAGGTGTTTTGCCGGCCGCACGAAACGGCGCGACAGGGATCTAGACTCCTTTGCACTGTGGCACTGGATGCCGTCCCGTGGGGCGACACCTTCGGGCCAAAAAACTTGTGCAGAGCGGCGCGGAAGCCACGGTTCGCATTCACGTTCGACGGGACATTGTTCACGTTCAGGTTGAAACCAGCACGGGAGTTCGACCCGTTGTCCCAATTGCCGCCGCGATTGGCTGCTCGCGCAGATACAGCCTAGACCCCGAAAACTCAATGGATTACTGCTTCACTGACCGCATCCAACCGCCTACCATACGGCCAATCTCATTGAGCTGACCCGCCCAGATCTCGTATTTGCGGAAGGGCAGGAAGCCCAGGGTCATCGCAAGGCGGACATAGGAACGGAGCACGTCAAGCTCGATGTCCAGATCCTGCAATGTGGATTTCTTGTAATAGCGCTTGTTCGTTGTGATGATCAGCGCCAGAAGCCGGAACATCGACCGCTTGATGTCCGCTGCCAAGGTATGTCTCTCGCTGCGCGGAAACTGCCGCAGCGCCTCGTAGGCGTAGGCGATCATATCCTCTGCCTTCTGCCTAATGACCAGATCCTGACTCAACCCTAATCCGATCTCCTTACTAGATTTTCAGGGAGAGGGCCTCGCTATCGCTCGGCCCTCAGATTCTCACACTTCAGAACCCAGATTAGGGCAAGTGCAAAGCGGCGCGGAAGCCACGGGACGCATCCACGTACGACGGGACATAGTACACGTACAGGTAGAAACCAGCACGGGCGTTCGACCCGCTGTCCCAATAGCCGCCGCGATTGGCTGCTCGCGCACGGTAGTTCCGCCAGTAGAACCGATCCATCCACTCTCCCGCAGAGCTCCCCACTGTCTTGGGCCATGCGAGAGGA
>LSQX01295796.1_pt1 | contig 44845 bp, 42 predicted proteins | sample 654561 | NCBI WGS metagenome assembly LSQX01 (sample SAMN04489861, study PRJNA283612) | anaerobic digester metagenome | isolation source: 4 biogas reactors fed with cattle manure at either 37C or 55C with and... | place: Denmark: Kongens Lyngby | collected 2014 | reverse complement strand
GCCCGTTTCCACCACGCACATGCGGCAGGCGCCGATTTCGTTGATCTCTTCCAGAAAGCACAGCGTGGGGATGCGGATGTTGGCCTTGCGCGCGGCATCCAGCACGGTCGCGCCCTGGGGCACTTCCACCTTGACGTTGTCAATGGTCAATGTAATGTTGTTACTCATGCTGTCCTCCGTCAAACCTTGATAATGGCGTCAAAGTGGCACTTGTTGAAGCAGGAATCGCACTTGATGCACTTGTCCACGTCAATGTGGTGCTGGCTGCGCGCCTCACCCGTGATGGCGCCAACGGGGCAGACCCGGGAGCAGGCGGTGCAGCCGCGGCATTTGTCGGTGATTTCCAGGTGCAGCAGGTCCTTGCAGTGGTGGGCCGGGCAGCGTTTTTCGCGGATGTGGGCCTCGTATTCATCCCGGAAATAGCGCAGGGTGGACAGCACCGGGTTAGGCGCGGTCTGCCCCAGGCCGCACAGGGCCGTGTCCTTGATGGATTCGCACAGGATGTCCAGCTTTTCCAGGTCTTCTTCCTCACCCTTGCCGGAGACGATGCGGTTCAAAATCTCCAGCATCCGCCGGGTGCCCACCCGGCAGGGGGTGCACTTGCCGCAGGACTCATCCACCGTGAAATCCAGGAAGAAGCGGGCGATGTCCACCATGCAGTTGTCCTCGTCCATGACAATCATGCCGCCCGAGCCCATCATGGAGCCAATCTGGACCAGGGAGTCGTACTCAATGGGCACATCAATCAGGGATTCGGGGATGCAGCCGCCGGAGGGGCCGCCGGTCTGCACGGCCTTGAAGCGCTTGCTGTTGGGGATGCCCCCGCCGATGTCGTAGATGACTTTGGATAGCGGCGTGCCCATGGGCACCTCCACCAGGCCCGTGTTGTTGATCTTGCCGCCCAGGGCAAAGACCTTGGTGCCCGGGGAGCGCTGGGTGCCCATGGAGCGGAACCACTCGGGGCCCTTGATGAGAATTTGCGGGATGTTGGCCAGGGTTTCCACGTTGTTGATGTTGCTGGGCTTGCCAAAGAGGCCTACTTCCGCGGGATAGGGCGGCTTGGGCGTGGGCTCGCCGCGCTTGCCCTCGATGCTGGTCATGAGGGCGGTCTCCTCGCCGCAGACAAAGGCGCCGGCGCCCAGGCGGATGTGCACATCAAAATTGAAGCCCGTGCCCAGGATGTTCTTGCCCAGCAGGCCGTAGTTGCGGGCCTGCCCGATGGCAATCTGCAGGCGCTTCACTGCGATGGGGTACTCGGCGCGCACGTAGATATAGCCCTCGTCAGAGCCGATGGCGTAGCCGTTGATGGCCATGGCCTCCAGCACCGCGTGGGGGTCGCCCTCCAGCACGCTGCGGTCCATGAAGGCGCCGGGGTCGCCCTCGTCGGCATTGCAGATGACATATTTTTTATCCGACACCGTCTTGGCGCACAATTGCCATTTCAGGCCCGTGGGGAAGCCGCCGCCCCCGCGCCCGCGCAGGCCGGACTCCTTCAACAGGTCAATCACCTGCTGGGGGCTCATCTCGCCCAGAGCCTTGCCCAGGGCCTTGTAGCCGTCAAAGGCGATGTACTCATCGATGTTTTCCGGGTCAATCACGCCGCAGTTGCGCAACGCCACACGGGTCTGGTGCTTGTAAAACTCGATGTCGTTGAGCGACAGGTGGTTTTGCGCGCCCTCCTCGTGCTCGTGGTAGACCAGGTGACGCACGATGCGGCCCTTGAGCAGGTGCTCGCGCACGATTTCGGTGACATCCTCCTGCTTGACGCGGGCGTAGAAGGTGCCCTCCGGGTAGACAATCACCACCGGGCCCTCGGCGCACAGGCCAAAGCAGCCGGTCTTGACGACGGAAATTTCCTTGTCAAGTTGGTGCAGCTTCAGCTGCTCCAGGAAGGCTTCCACCAGCTTTTCAGAGCCGGAGGAGGTGCAGCCGGTGCCGCCGCAGACCAGAACATGGGAACGGTAGATGCTCATTGTTCATTCCCCCTCGTGTTGACGCCCATGGCGGCGGTGATGGTGTACTCATACACCGGCTTGCCGTTGACGATGTGCTCCGCCACGATGCGGCGCGCCTTTTGTTCATCCAGGTTCACATAGGTCACCTTCTCCTGGTCAGGCAGAAAGACATCGGCCATGGGCTCAAAGCGGCAGGTGCCGATGCAGCCGGTCTGGGACACGGTGACATTGGAAAGCTTGCGGCGGGACGCCTCCGTCACAAAGGCCATCATCACAGGCCGGGCGCCGGCGGCGATGCCGCAGGTGGCCATGCCCACCACCACGCGCGCCTCGTTTTCCCGGTCTTCCTTGCGCATCTGGATGCGCTCCAGGGTTTGCTTTCGGATTTGTTCCAGTTCACTCAAAGACTTCATGCTTCCACTCCTTCAAAAAATCCTTTGACCAGGTCTTTTAAGGTGTCGTCCAGCCAGGTGATGACTTCCGGGGCGTTGAGGGAGATGCCTGAAAGCGCATTTTTCACCTGGCGTGTGTCCAGCTGATGGCTGTCCCCATCACGGGTAAAGCGGATGCGCCATTCCGGCGCTTCGGGGTTGGCGGTGATCAGCAGCAGCAGGGTCTGGGCGATGTCGCCCGTGGGCGGGCAGTCAAGGTGGTTTAAATCAAAACCGGCTTCCACCACCGTTCCCTGCCCGGGAGCGCTTTTGATGTCAAACCTGCCGCCGCTCATCAGGCAGTGTTCCCGTGTCAGCGGGATGCCCAGGCCGATTTTGCGCGTAATCCGGCTGGTGCCAAAGGGGCTGAGGGCTTTTTGCAGCGTCTCCCCGTCCATGCCGCAGCCGTTGTCGGCAACCACCATGCTCAGCAGCTGCCCTTGCTCCTTGACAAACCTGATGTCAATCGCGGTGGCCCCGGCAGTGAGGCTGTTTTGCGCCAGGTCCATCAGGTGCAGGGACAGGTCGCGCATCAGTCCTCGTACCGCGACAGGATCATGGGCACATCATCGGGCGTGACGCGGCCATGCACATCCTCATCCACAGTCAGAACAGGTGCCAGGCCGCAAGCGCCCAGGCAGCGGGTGGCCACCAGGGTGAACTTGCCATCCTTGGTGGTCTCACCAGGCTCAACGCCCAGGGAGGACGCCAGCTTGTCCAGCACCGCCTGGGCGCCCTTGACATAGCATGCCGTGCCCATGCACACGCTGATGACGTGCTCGCCCTTGGGCTGGAGGGAGAACTGGGAGTAGAAGGTGGCCACGCCATAGACCTCGCTCAGCGTCAGCCCCAGCCCTTCGGCAATGACGATCTGTACATCCTGGGGCAGGTAGCCAAAGATTTTCTGGGCTTCCTGCATCACGGGCATCAAGGGGCCCTTCTCGTCCTTGTGCCGGGCAATGACCTCGCGCAAGGCCTTCATCTGTTCCGTCTTTTCCACCATGCTGTCCTTCCTTTCCTTGGGGCCTATGTTCAAACGGTAATCCCGTATTGAAGCGTGCTGATGATGCTGTCGAGGTTTTTTTCCGCGGAGATCAAGTGTTCCTTTTGGGCGATCAGGCCCAGCTCATGGGCGTCTGAGGAGTGGAGCACCAGGTAGTTTTCATCAATTTGGTCTTTGGGGCCGGCTTCTACGGCACGGAAGCCCGCGCTTTGCGGGATGAAGCCCAGCACCTGAACCAGGCCGTAGCTGCGGTGGATGTGCGCGGGCACCGCCACCCCATGAAAGGACGTAATCCAGGAGACGGTTTCCTCCAGGCTTGTGGCCAGCGCCCCCAGCAGGAAGGCTTCTTCCTGGCCCAAAACCCTGTCCCGGTGGTCCACCAGGGTCTGCTGTCCGAAATAGTCCGGGCGGTTTTTCATGCTGCCGCGCAGATGGGGCAGGCGGGCATCCGCTTCCAGCGCGGCTTCCAGGGAGGGGAAGTAGGCCAGAAGGTGCACCTCCTCCGCCGTGCACAATTCCATCCCCGGCAGGAAGAGCAGGCCGTGTTCCCGGGCCGCCTGGTCAAAGGCTTTCAGGTTGCCGCCCGTGTTGTGGTCCGTCAGCGCGATGAGGTCCAGGCCGTTGAGCCTTGCCATCCGGCAGACGTTCTGCGGCGTCATGTCCTCGCTTGCGCAGGGGGACAGGCAGGAATGCAGGTGGAGGTCGTAGGCCAGCTTCATCCGGGCAGGTCATGCAAGCCGTTTTGGTAAAGCAATCCGCACAGGCGGTAGGCGGACAGCGGGGAGGACAGCACGGCGATGCCCTCTTCCCGGGCTTTCTCCAGCACCGCGCCTTCCATCTCAAGGCCGTCCGGCAGCAGCACGCAGGCCATCTCATGCAGGCTGGCCACCGCGATGACGTTGAGGTGGGTTTGCACCGTCACCCAGGCCATGCCCTTTTGCCCCCTGGCCATCACCCAGGACAGCAGGTCGCAGGCGTAGCCGCAGGTGACGTCCCGCGCGTGGTCGCCATGCGCCAGGATGTTCGCCTGGGCCAGGCGCGCCACCAGTTCTATCGTCATGCCTTGTTCTCCTCCTTGTGTTCCGGATGCAGGGTAAAGGTGATTACCATCAGGGTGCCAACACCCGGGCGGCTGGCCAGGACGAAGTGGTCGCTGACCCGCGCGATGTTGGGCAAGCCCATGCCCGCGCCAAAGCCGCGGCTGCGCACCTCCTCATCGGCGGTGGAGAAGCCCTCCATCTTGGCCAGCTCCACATTGGAAATTCCGGGGCCTTTGTCATAGGCTTCCAGGGTGATGGCGGCGTCGGTCACATCCAGCTCCATCTTGCCGCCAAAGGAATGGATGACCAGGTTCATCTCGGCCTCAAAGGAGGCGATGGCCACGCGCCGCACCAGGGCTTTGTCGATACCCAGCGCCAGCAAGCGCTTTTTGATGTGGGCGGAGACGGAGCCGGCATTGGCGTAATCGCCCTGGTCCACCAGGTAGACATCATGGGGCATTACTGCGCGCCGCCCTCACGGGAGGACCACTTCATGGGGCTGCCGCGCAGCCCGGCCTGGTAGAGCAGACCGGCGGACACGAACATGGTCTTGTTGACGCTTAGCAGCACCACGCCCAGCTCCCGCGCCATCGCGATGGTGGCCTCATCCGGGCGCTTGCCGCGCACAAAGACCAGGCAGCCCAGGTCCAGCATCTGCGCGGTGCGGATGACGTTGGCGTTGGCGATGCCGGTCAGCAGCAGGGCACGCTCATGCACAAAGGCCAGCACATCGCTCATCAAATCCGAGCAGCAGGCGCTTTTGACGGTCTGGTCCAGCTGGTCCTCCCCCGTGAGCACCTCCGCGTCCAGCACCTGCGCCACTTGATGCAAGCTCAAGCCGCCCAGCATCACCTGGGTGGTTTGGGCGTCGCTCAAGGCGCTGTTGATGATTGCGCTGCCATGTTGTTCAGGTTTGAAAACCGGTCTCATGCTATGTCCTCCGTCTTTGATGTCTTTCAGAGGGGGCGCGTGAATGGCGATCCGGGATGATTATATCAAAGCCCGACAGATTGAACAGGGCTTGTGAAAAAGGGAATGGGACGGCATCTGTCCCGCGTGGAACGATATTGTCCCAATTGGACAAAGCCCGGGCGTCATTCCTTGATAAACCTTGTTGCCGGCAAAGGAAATCATCCACCGGAAGGCCTTTTAACAGGTGGAATGAATACAAACGCGGATGGAAACAAACCAGATATGGGCACTGTGCCCATTATAGCCGGTGGGACGGTTGCTGTCCAGCAAAACAGAAAACTTGCTGTACATATGGTATGATAGGGGATGGTTTCAAACGAACGCTCAGGAGGCCCTCATGCTTAGAATTGAACACCTGAACAAATCCTATGGCGACAAGAAAGCGGTGGATGACCTCAGCCTGCACATCAGGCCCGGTGAAATCTATGGCTTCATCGGCCACAACGGCGCGGGCAAAACCACCACCATCAAGGCCTGCTGCGGCCTGCTGCGCTTTGACAGCGGCGAGGTGCACATCGCCGGGCATTCTGTGAAGGATGAGCCGCTGGCCTGCAAGCGCCTCACCGCCTACCTGCCGGACAACCCGGACCTGTACGAGTTTTTAAGCGGCATCAAGTATCTGAACTTCATCGCCGACATCTTTCAGTTGAGCATTGCAAAGCGCGAGGAGCGCATCACGGCCTTAAGCGCCGAGTTTAGCCTGACCGATGACCTGGCCCAGCCCATTTCCGCCTATTCCCATGGCATGAAGCAAAAGCTGGCCGTGATCGCGGCGCTCATGCATGAACCCAGGCTGCTGGTGATGGACGAGCCCTTCACGGGGCTGGATCCCAAGGCCTCCTTCATCTTAAAGCAAAAGATGCGCACCTTGTGCGATGCCGGCGGCGCGGTCTTCTTCTCCACCCACGTGCTGGATGTGGCCGAAAAGCTGTGCGACAAGGTGGCCATCATCAAGGACGGCAGGCTGGTGGTGGAAGGCACCATGGAGGCCGTGCGCGGCAAGGAATCCCTGGAAGAGGTCTTCCTTGAGCTGGAGGACTAGCATGCTTAATGCGCTGGTGAAGGTGCAGGCCCGGGCAGCCCTTCAGGCAATGTACAACCGCACCGCCCTCAAGAAAAAGAAAGCCAAGGGCAACCTTGTGCTGATGGCGCTGCTGGCCGTGTACATCCTGGCCTCCCTGGGTTTTTCCTTTGGCTTTTTCTTCAAAAACATGCTGGACTCCTTTGCCCCGATGAACCTGCTCTGGATGTATTTTGCCATCACGGGGCTGGCCGGCTTCCTGTTTAGCTTCATGGGCTCGGTCTTTTTGTCCCAGAGCATGCTGTTTAAAGCAAAGGACAACGATTTGCTGTTAAGCCTGCCCCTCAAGCCCGGGCAGATTCTGCTGGCCAGGACGCTGTCGCTGTACCTGATGGCAATGATCATCCAGCTGGTCATCCTGCTGCCTGCGTTCATCGTGTTTTTGCTGTATGGGCAAGCCGGCGCGGCGCAGATTGTCATCTTCCTGCTGACCCTGGTGTTGCTGCCACTGCCCTCCATGGCGCTGTCCATGCTGTTGGGCTGGCTGCTGTCATTGGTGTCAGACCGCATCCGCCACAAGAACGTCATCACCATTGTGCTGTCCCTGGGCTTCCTGACGGCCTACTTCTGGGGCTACAGCAAGCTGATGGAGGCGATGAACTCCCTGGTGAGCCGCGGCCAGGAAATCGCGAAGGCGGTGCAGTCCGCCCTTCCCCCGGCCTACCACTACGGTATGAGCATCGCGCATGGCGACCTGAGCAGTTTTCTGCTGTTCGCCCTCTTTTGCCTGGTGCCCTTTGGCGCGCTGATGCTCATCATCAGCCGCAACTACATCCATGTGCTGACCAATCAGCGCGGCGCGCGCAAGGCGGTCTACAAGGGCGGGCGGATGCGCGCGGGCAGCCCGATGAAGGCGCTGGTCACAAAGGAAGCGCGGCTGTTTTTCGGCAAGCCCATCTACCTGATGAATTCCGCCATCAGCCTGCTGTTCATGCTGGCCCTGCCCCTCATCCTCCTGTTTGACAGGAACACCTTGACCGCCATCACCGCGACCTTTGGCGTGGGCGGTGACTTCCTGGGCCCCATCTGCGCGCTCATCCTGTGCGTGCTCAGCGCCTCCACTTTCATCTCCGCCCCCTCGGTGTCCTTGGAAGGCAAGAACCTGTGGCTGATTCAAAGCCTGCCGGTGAAGCCCATCCAGTCCCTGATGGCCAAGGCGCTGACACACATCCTCATCAGCGCGGTGCCCATCGTGCTATCGTCCGTGTTGCTGGCCGTCATCCTCAAACTGGACCTCATCAGCTTCCTGCTGACACTGGCCCTGCCGCTGGCGGCCTCGGCCTTCGCGGCCTTCCTGGGCCTTGCGCTCAACCTGCGCTTTCCCAAGCTGTCCTGGCGCAATGAGGCCGAGCCCGTCAAGCAGAGCATGAGCACCTTCCTGGCCATGACCCTGGGCTTCCTGGTGCCCGCGGGCCTGGCCGCCCTGTACATCTTCGCCTTGAACCACATCCCGGTACAGTTGTATTTGCTCTTGAGTGTCCTGTTTTTCTTGCTGCTGGGCGCCCTGCTGTACGCCCATCTGAACAGGACCGCGGACAAGGCCTACCTGGATTTGACGGAAGCAGCATAAACCATCAACGCAAAACAGCCCCGGGCATTGTGCCCGGGGCTGTTGCTGTCTACCGTGGATTTAAATCTGGGGGATTTTGATCTCCACCTCGCGGCCCAATTCGGCGGAATCGCCAATGGCGTTGATGATGGCCTGGTTGTACAGAATCTGGGAGGAGGGCACGGGCGCGGGGCGATCAAAGATGATGGCGTCCAGGAAGGAACGGATCTTCTTGTCAAACAGGCCGGATTCGTCCTCGGGGATGATGGGGATGACGGTCTCCACCTGCTCGCCCGCCAGGTCGTGGTACAGCTTCATCGGGCCGCCGACAGAGCCGTTCCAGCACTCGGTGGAGGGGATGCGCAGCGCCCCCTTGGTGCCCAGGATGACGGTGTCGCCGGGGGTGTCCAGGTGCATGGCCCAGGCGATGCGGAAGTCCAGGATGATGCCGCCCTCCAGGCGGATGAAGGCCGCGGCGAAGTCGTCGACGTTAAAGCGCGCCGCGTCCTCGGGCTTCTGGTAGTCGGTGGAGGTGCCAAAGAAGTTGGAGGTGTAGCCGGACGCTGTCAGGGGCTTGGGGTAGCCGATGGCGTTTAAAACCATGTCCAGCGAATAGCAGCCGATGTCGCCCAGGGCGCCGATGCCGGCGGTTTTCTTTTCAATGAAGGTGGAGTTGGGGATGCCGCGGCGGCGGCCGCCGCCGGTCTGGATGTAGTAAATCTGGCCCAAGGCGCCGGAATCCACGATTTTCTTGATCTGCTTCATGTTGGCGTCCATGCGCGGCTGGAAGCCGATGGTGAGCACCTTGCCGCTCTTCTTCTCCGCGCGCATGATGTCCACCGCTTCGTCCAGCGTGGCGGTGAAGGGCTTTTCCAGCAGCACGTGCACGCCGCGGTTCAAGGCGTCGATGGTGGGGGCCGCGTGCTGGGTGTTGTAGGTGCACACGCTGACGGCGTCCAGCTGCTCGTTTTCCAGCATGGCCTTGTGGTCGGGGTAGAACTTGCAGTTCTTGACGCCATAGTGCGCGGCGAATTTCTCCGCCTTGCCGGGGATGAGGTCAGCCATGGCCACAATCTGCACGTCAGGCTGGCGCAGGTAGCTTTCCACATGGGCCTCGGCGATCCAGCCGGTGCCGATGATGCCCACGCGCAGTTTTTTCTCGCTGTACGTACGCTCCTCACGCACCTCCGGGGTAAAGTTGGACAGGACGCGATCCGCTTCTGACATGTTAGACTCCTTTCGACCCTTGTGGCATCATTCACAGCGCGCGGCACAGTGTCTAACACGCTGTCATTTTTCTTATCCTAACATGGTTAAAGGTTTTCGTAAATGGACAATCCACCAAAATGCAGGCGGTTTTCTGTGCTGTCTGTACAAAAGTCCGCGGGGAAGAACTGTCAAAATCGGGTAGAATGATAGTGGCCGTTTGGCACATCCCACAAGGAGTTTTTTTATGCAACATTTTGACGTCGCGGTGCTTGGCGCGGGCAGCGGGTTGATGATTATGGAAGGCGCGCGCGACAACGGCAAGACCTGCGCCGTGATTGAAGAGGGCGCCTTTGGCGGCACCTGCCTAAACCGCGGCTGCATCCCCAGCAAGATGCTGGTGTATCCGGCCGATCTCATCCGCGACGCCCAGCGGGGCGAGCGGGTGGGCATCACCTTTGACGCGCCCAAGGTGGACTGGGAAAAGGTCAGCCGCAGGATGTGGCGGCAGATTGATGTCAACAAGGAATTGGAAACCGAAGTCGAGGAAACCCCCGGGGTCACCGTGTTCCGCGGCAGGGGTTCCTTCGTTGACAAGAACACGCTGGACATCAGCATGAAGGACGGCAGCACCCAGCGCATCACCGCGGACAGCATCGTCATCGCCACCGGCAGCCGCACCCGCATCCCCGACATCGCGGGCCTGGAGGAAGCCGGCTACCTCACCAGCGAGTCCTTCTATGGGGACAAGTTCCCCAAGAAGCCCTATGACAGCCTGCTCATCATCGGCGGGGGCAGCACGGCGCTGGAGATGGCGCACATCTTCTCCGCCTTTGGCACCCGCGTCACCCTGGCGGTGCGCAGCGAGACCATGATGCGCGGCCTGGATGATGACCTGGCCCCCTTTGTCAAAAAGCAGCTGGAAGCCGTGGGTGTCCAGGTGCTGTACTTCGCCCAGGCCCAGTCCATCAAGGCAGAGAACGGCCTGAAAACCATGACTTTCAAGGACAAGAACACCGGGCACACCTATGACATCACCGCCCAGGAGATCTTTTTGGCCCCGGGCATCGTGCCCAACAGCGACGCTTTGAACCTGAAAGCGGCGGGCGTTGAAACCGATGCCAACGGCTACATCATCACTAATGAGCAGCTGAAGACCAATGTGCCCGGCGTGTACGCCCTGGGCGACATCAACGGCAAGTTTCCCCTGCGCCACAAGGCCAACTACGAAGCGGGCGTGCTCAACAACATCCTCTTTGGCGACAGGACCCGCGTCGCGGAGTACGACAGCGTGCCCATGGCGGTGTTCACCCACCCCCAGGTGGCCAGCGTTGGCCTGGGCGAAAAGGAAGCCCGCGCCCTGTACGGCGACCGTGTGCGCGTCTTCCATGGCAATTATTCCGACATCATCGCGGGCATCTCCATGGGCTATTCCAAGCGGCATGAGGATGACGGCTTTGCCAAGATCATCACCGACGACAACAAGCGCCTGCTGGGCGTGCATGTGGTAGGCCCCCAGGCCGCCATGGTGGTGCAGCCCTACGCCTTTTTGATGAACGCGGGCGGCATGGAGCAGGCCAGCCACAAGGGCACCTGGCTGCCCATCGAGCGCGCCATGACCATCCACCCCACCTTCTCCGAACTCACCGCCTGGGCGCTGCTCTATCCCCTGCCGCCCAAGGTCTGAGGCAGCGCACAAGAAATCACCCTGCAGGCTTGCGCTTGCAGGGTGATTTTTTACGCTTTATTCTTCCTGGTCTTGTTCCTCAAGGAAGGCGAAGCGCGGCTGCTCCCCGCCCTCGTGCACCACGGTTTCCAGAAACATGGCAAGCGGGCGCACCCACAGCCCTTTTTCGCCGTACAAGGCGCGGTAGACCACCATGTCTTCCAGGGTTTCCGAGTGCTTGGCGGTGCCGAGCACCTCATAAAGCCCGCCCTTGAAATGGCGGTATTTTCCGGTTTTCATCATGATTGTGCCCTCAGCGCCGGGAAAACCACGGTGATGCTGGTGCCCTGGCCCACCTGGCTTTGCAGGGTGATTTTGGCCTTGTGGAACTCCGCCGCGTGCTTGACGATGGACAGGCCCAAGCCCGTGCCGCCCGTGGCCTTGGAACGGCTCTTGTCGGTGCGGTAGAAGCGCTCAAACACGCGGGGCTGGTGCTCTTTCTCAATGCCGATGCCGGTGTCGGTGACAGTTAAAATGGCCTGGGCGCAGTTGGTGACACGGACCTTGACGGTGCCGTTTTCCACGTTGTACTTGATCGCGTTGTCAATGAGGTTGGAGCACAGCTCATCCAGCAGCGTGGCATCCCCCAGCACCCAGGCATCCGTGCCCTCATAGCTCAAATGGACCTTGCGTTCATCCGCCATCAGCTCCAGCGACTGGCTGACGGCCTTGGCCACCTCGTGCAGGTTGACCGCGGCCTTCTGTCCAGCCAAATGGCCCTCGTCCAGCTTGGAGAGGCGCAGGATGTCCTCCACTAGGGTCAGCATGCGCTTGCTTTCCCGCAAAATCACGCCGTAAAACTGGCCGGCGTCCTCGCTTTTAACCATGCCCTTGTCCAGCAGCTCCGCGTAGCCGCAAATGGTGGTCAGTGGGGTGCGCAGTTCGTGGGACACATTGGCGGTGAAGCGCTTGCGCATGTCCTCGGCCTGCAATTTGTCCGTCTGGTCAGACAGCAGCAGGATGGCGCCGGACCGGCCCTGGATGCGGTTGGCCAGCAGCATATAAACCCTGCCGTCCTTTTCCAGCAGGCCGTCGGCCGTGCCCAGGCTGCGCAGTTCCTCCAGCACCATTAAGATGACCGGGCTGCGGTTGATGGCGGGCAGGCCCTTGCCCAGGGCCTGGTCCTCCGTGACCCCCAGCATGGAACAGGCGCTGGGGTTGATCAAGATGATTTCATCCTTGAGGGACATCGCGACAAAGCCCTCGTGCATGCCGTTGACCAGGGTGTTCAGCTCCATCCGCCTGGCTTCCAGCGCGTCCATCTGGGCGATGGTGTGCTTGTTTTGCTGGTCGATTCTTTTCACCAGTGGCAGCAGCTCGTCATAGACCACCGCGTCTTCCGGGTGGTCCAGGTCGATTGAGACGATGGGCTTGATGAGGCGGTCTAAGATAATGTTGGCAAACAGCAAAAGCAGCGCCATCAGCAGCAAAAAGGCGATCACCAAAAAGGGCGCCACACCCTGGGCCAGGCCGCGGGCCAGGCGCTCGGGCGCGGCCACGCGCAGCAGGGTGCCATCTTCCAGGCGCTGGGCGTAATACACGGCGGTTGAATTGGTGGTGTCGGAATAGCGGATGGCGGAACCGCTGCCCTCCCGGGCCGCCGCGGCCAGCTCCGGCCGGTCGGCGTGGTTGTCCAGCTCCCCGTCCGCCCAGTTGTCAAACAGCACCGCCCCATCGCTCGCCACCAGGGTGACGCGGGAGGAGGATATCAAGCCTGCCAGGGCTTGCCGCGGGTCCTTGCCCACAAGCTCCTGGCTGATCTGCTCCGCTTCCTGGACGACCTGGTCCAGCAGCTGCTTGCGCGCCACCGTGCGCACAAGGTTGCCCGTCACCAGGACGGCGACCAGCACAAAGGCAGCCACCAGGAGGGTGAAACCGATGAAGATTCTGCGTTTCAAGTGGTTTCTTCCGTTTCCGCGCTGTCATGCTCGCTGATTAAGCGATAGCCCACGCCGCGCTTTGTTTCAATCATGCCGGCAGCCTTGCCAAGCTTTGCGCGCAGGGTGCGAACATGCATGTCCACCGTGCGGGTGTCCCCCACATAGTCGGTGTCCCAGACCTTGTTGAGCAATTGCTCCCGGGTGAACACCAGGCCGGGGTAGCTCATCAAAAAGTGCAGCAGGCGGAACTCCTTGTTGGTCAGGGTGACTTCCTCCCCAAAGACCATGGCTTCCCGCCGGGCCACATCCATTTTGATGGGGCCGTTGGACAGCTTCTCAGGCAGCTCCTTTTTTTCACTCCGGCGCAACACCGCGCGGATGCGGGAGAGCAGCTCCATCACCCCAAAGGGCTTGACGATGTAGTCATCCGCCCCCGCGTCCAAAGAGCGCACCTTGTCCATCTCGGAATCCTTGGCGGTGAGCATGATGACGGGAATTTGCCGCGTGCGCTCATCCTGGCGCATTTGCGATAGCAGTTTTCCGCCGTCCGTGCCCGGTAGCATCTGGTCCATCAGCACCAGCTGGGGCAGCTTGCGCCGCATGGCTTCCAGAAAGTCCTTGCCGTTTTCAAAGCCTTCCGCCTCATAACCGGCCTGCCGCAAGGCGTACAGCACCAAATCGCGGATGGCCTGATCGTCTTCGACAGAATAAATCATTGCAGACGCTCCCCTTTGTACATCCCGGTCACCGCGTACTCGACCCACTCGGCGATGTTGACCGCGTGGTCGGCGCAGCGCTCAAAGTATTTGGCAATCATCAGCATGTCCAGCAGCTGCATCCCGTCCACCGCGTCCCCGCTCTGGCTGGCCTTGTGGATGAGGTCGATGATGTCCTGCTTGACCTGCATGAACAGCTCGTCCACGATGTCGTCGTCCTTCATGACCACCTGGGCCAAGGCCTGGTCGCGCGCGACGTAGGCGTCAATGGCCTTGTGCACCATGCGCGCCGTCTCCGCGGCCATCTGCTGCAGGTGGGGCGGGAAGGGCAGGAGGGCCCCGTGCACCGGCATGGTCAAAATCTCCGCGATGTCGGAGGCCTGGTCCGCGATGCGCTCCATGTCGGTGATCATCTTCAAGGCCGCCGAGATGATGCGCAGATCCCGGGCCACCGGTTGCTGCATCAGGATGAGGCGCAGGCAGAGGGTTTCAATCTCCCGCTCCTTGCGGTCAATCTCGTTGTCGCCTTCACGGAGCTTGCGCGCGGTCTCCAGGTTGCGGGTTTCCAGCAGGGTGCCCGCGTTTTCGATGGCGCGCTCAATCATGCTGCCCATCACGATCATTTCATTGTTCAATTTTTGCAGTTGTTCGTCAAAGCGCGCGCGCATCAGCCAAACCTCCCGGTGATATAGTTTTCCGTCCGCTGGTCAGCAGGGGATGAGAATAAAGTGTTGGTCTCATCCATTTCAATCATTTCCCCCAACAGGAAAAAGGAGGTGACATCGCTGATGCGGGCGGCTTGCTGCATGTTGTGGGTGACAATAATCACAGTGTACTCGGATTTCAATTCCAGGACAAGGTCTTCAATCTTGGAGGTGGAGATGGGGTCAAGCGCGCTGGTGGGCTCGTCCATCAGGATGACTTCCGGCTGGACCGCCAGGCAGCGGGCGATGCACAGGCGCTGCTGCTGGCCGCCGGAGATGGCCATGGCGGACTTGCGCAGGTCGTTCTTCACCTCATCCCACAGGGCGGCCTTCTTTAAGGAGTTCTCCACGATGGCGTCCAGCTTCAGCTTGCCCTTGATGCCGTGGGACCGCGGGCCGTAGGCGATGTTGTCATAGATGCTCATGGGGAAGGGGTTGGGCTTCTGGAAGACCATGCCCACACGCTTCCTTAACAGGTTGACCTCGCTGTGCGGGGCGTAGATGTCCTGCCCGTCCAGCAGGATGCTGCCCTCCAAGCGGCAGTCGGGAATCAGGTCGTTCATGCGGTTTAAGGACTTGAGCAGGGTGGACTTGCCGCAGCCGGAGGGGCCAATCAGCGCCGTGACCTGGTGCTCGTAGATGTCCATGTTGATTTTCTTCAGCGCCTGAAAGCTGCCGTAAAACAAATCAACATCCTTGATGTCAAACTTGACGCGGCTGTCGCCGTCAACTTTGACAGCCTTGTTGTTCTGGGCGAAATTGGTCATGGTTCAGCCTTTCCTGGTGAGTTTGTGGGCGATAAAGGACGAGAGGGCGTTCATCAGCACAACGATGATGAGCAGCACCACCGCCACGGCGAAGGCCTCGTTGATGAAGCGGCCTTCCTGCTGCAATTGGTAGAGATGGACAGACAGGGTGCGCCCGGATTCGGCCAGGCCCGCCAATCTTGTGGCGGTGCCGGCGGTGTAAATCAGGGCCGCGGTTTCCCCGGAGATGCGCCCGATGGACAGCAGCACCGCCGCCAGGATGCCCGGCATGGCCACCGGCAGCACGATGCGCACCGTGGTGCGCAGCTTGCCCGCCCCCAGGCCAAAGCTGCCCTCGCGGTAGCTCATGGGCACCGCCAGCAGGGATTCCTCGGTCTGGCGCAAAATGAGCGGCAGGGTCATGATGGCCAGGGTGAGGGCACCTGACAGGATGGAGATGCCCATCTTGAGGGTGACCACAAAAGCCAGCATGCCAAACAGGGCGTAGATGATGCTAGGGATGCCGGCCAGGGTTTCCGCCGTGACGCGGATGAGTTTCACCAGTTTGCTGCCGGGCTTGGCGTATTCCGCCAGGTAAATCCCGCCAAACACGCCAACGGGCACCGCGAACAGCAGCGACAGGCCGGTCATGCTCAAGGTGTTGATGATGGCGTGGAACATGGACACATTTTTGCTGGTGTAGCGCACTTCAAACATGGAGGGCTTGAGGAAGGGAATGCCGCGAATCAGGATATACGCCACAATCAGCAGCAGGGTGCCCACGGTGATGAGGCCGGACAGCCAGCACAGAAACTTCAGAATTTTGGAACCCAGGTACAGCCGCTTGCGGGTGGGGACGGCGATGTCCACCTGCTGTCCCTTGTACTCGATGGTCGTCATTGCTGCACCCTCCTGCGGTTGATGAAGGAAAACAGGAAGTTGATGGCCATGACGATGATGAACAGCACCACGCCGGTGGCAATCAGGCTCTCCCTGTGCAGGTCCGCGGCATAGCCCATTTCCATCAACACGTTCACCGTCAGCGTCCTGACGCCCTTTAAGATGTCCCCGGGCATGCGCGGGTTGTTGCCCGCCACCATGATGATGGCCATGGTCTCCCCGATCGCCCGGCCGATGCCCAGCACCAGGCCCGAGATGATGCCCGGGCGCGCCGCCGGCAGGATGGCGCGGAACACGCTGCCTTCATGGGTGGCGCCCAGGGCGAGGGAGCCTTCGTAGTAGGACTGGGGCACGGCGTTGAGCGCGGCTTCAGCGGTCTGGATGATGGTGGGCAGGATCATGATGCCCAGCAGGATGCTGGCCACCAGCACCGATTTGCCGGTGCCGCCAAAGGTCTCCCGCACAAAGGGCACCAGCAGCATCACGCCAAAAAAGCCGTAGACCACAGAAGGGATGCCCGCCAGCAGGGCGACCACCGGCTTCATGATTTTAACCACGGGCCTGGAAGCGAAGCGGGACATCAGGATGGCGGTGAGGATGCCAATGGGCGCGCCCAGCAACAGGGCGCCCAGGGTGACATAGAAGCTGCCCACAATCATGGGCAGGATGCCAAAGACATCCCTTAGGGGCGCCCACTCCGCGCCCAGGATGAACTGGCCCGCCGGGTACTTGGTGAAAAACGGCAGGCCGTTGATTAAGAGGAAGGCGGAGATGGTGCCCACCGCCAGAATGCAGACGCATGCGGAGGCCAGGAACAGCCCCCGCATGAGTCCTTCGGAAATGTTTTTCCGGTTGTGCATACGCTTACTTGTTCAGCGCGTCCCAGGTGGTGACTTCGCCTGTGAAGATCTGGCGAACCTGCTCCAGGCTCAGGTCTTCCACAGGGTTTTGGGGGGCGGCGATCACGGCGATGCCGTCGATGCCAATCGCGGTGCCCAGGGCGCCGGCTTCAATCTCGCTGTCCTTCAGGGCGCGGGAAGCCATGCCGATCATGTAGGTGCCGTCCAGGGCGCCGGTGACGCCGGCAGAGGAGCCGGTGGACTGCACGTCCACTTCAACCTCGGGGTTGAGCGCGGTGTAGGCTTCGCCCAGCAGTTCCATGACAGGGGCCACGGAGGTGGAGCCGCCCACAACGACCACGCCCTTGAGGCCGGAAGCTGTGTAGGAGGGGGTCTCATCGTTGCCAACGGGCACCAGGCCGTCTTCGGCGACCACCGCCTGGCCTTCTTTACTCATGATGAAGGCATAGAAGTCCTTCGCCAGTTCGTCTGTGAGCTCACCTTTGGTGACCACGTTGAAGGGACGGGCGATGGGATAGGTGTTGTTGAGGATGTTCTCGGTGCTGGCTTCCACGCCGTTCACCTTGACCATTTTCACGGTGTCGTTGTGCACGACGGAAGACAGGGAGGCGTAGCCGATGGCGTATTCGTTCTGGGACACGGTGGTGATGACCAGGGAGGTGCCGTTGACGAAGTCGGCTTCGATGTAGGTGTTGTCAACGTCCTTGCCTTCAGCGTTCTTGGTCTGGATGCCGGTCAGTTCGATGAAAGCGCCGCGGGTGCCGCTGCCTTCTTCACGGGAAACGACGGCGATGGTACGGCTTGCGTCAAATTCGGCCAGGGCAACCGCGGTGATGGCGGTCAGGGCCAGGACAAGGGCCAGGATCTTGCGAAGTTTCATGAATGTTCCTCCTTGTAATCAACGCGGGTGTTCCGCATGGCTACAAGATAGCAAGGCAATGTAAAGTTATAAGCAAGGGATGTGTAAAGACTGCGTAAAGTGTTTCCATCACAATAAAAAGCGCCGTTTGACGCTTCTTGTTGCTGATGAAAACGCAGATTACCGCAGCACCTTGCTTAAGAACGACTGGGTGCGCGGGCTTTGGGGGTTAACGAAAATCTGCTCCGGCGTGCCCTGCTCCTGGATGCGGCCCTCGTCCATGAAGAGGACGCGGGTGGACACCTCCCTGGCAAAGCCCATCTCATGGGTGACGATGATGAGGGTCATCCCGCCTTTCACCAGGTCCTTGATGACCGACAGCACCTCCCCCACCATCTCCGGGTCCAAGGCGCTGGTGGGCTCGTCAAACAGCATGACCTCCGGCTCCATCGCCAGGGCGCGCACGATGGCCAGGCGCTGCTTTTGCCCGCCGGACAGCTTTTTGGGGTGCTCCTTGGCCTTGTCGGTCATGCCCACGCGGGCAAGCAGCTCATCCGCCAGCGCGCCGGCCTCTGCCTTGGTTTTTTTCTTCAATAAAACCGGAGCCAGGGTGATGTTGTCCTTCACAGACAGGTGCGGGAAGACATTGAACTGCTGGAAGACCATGCCCATCTTCTGCCGGTGCAGGTTGATGTCCGTTCCTTTGTCCGTCAGGTTGACGCCGTCAAAGATGACCTGGCCGGAAGTGGGCACCTCCAGCAGGTTCAAACAGCGCAAAAAGGTGGATTTGCCCGAGCCGGAAGGCCCGATGATGGACACCACCTCGCCCTGCTGGATGGTTTCACTGATGTCATCCAGCACCTTCAGCTTGCCAAAGTACTTGGTCAAATGAACGGTCTCAATCACTGACTTTCAGCCTCCTTTCATACACGCCGATGATTTTGCTTAAGCTGAAGGTCAGCACGAAATAGATGGCGCCCACGATGATGAGGCTCTCCAAGGACAGGAAGGTCTTGCCCTTGACGGTCAGGTAGGAGGTCATCAGGTCGCCGATGAAGAAGGTGGAGGCCAGGGAGGTTTCCTTGATGATCATCACAAACTCGTTGCCAAGGGCTGGCAGGATGTTCTTGACCGCCTGGGGCAACACCACCAGCACCATGGCCTGGGCGGGGTTCAAGCCCAGGCTACGCGCGGCCTCATTCTGGGTCTTGTCCACGGCCTGGATGCCCGAGCGCACGATTTCCGACACATAGCAGGCGCTGTTGATGATGAGGGCGACGGCGATGCTGGCAAAGTCCGACATACCCAGGAAGGGGAAGACCTGCGGCGCTACGAAGTAGCCGATGTACAGCTGCAGCAGGATGGGCGTGCCGCGGATCAGCTCCACAAAGAAGGCGACCGGCCAGCGCAGCATCTTGAAACGCGACATCCTGGCAAAGGCCAGCAGGGATCCCAGGATGGCGCCAAAGAACACCGTGATGACAGACAGCAGCAGGGTGATGCTGACGCCCCGCAGCAGGAAGACCTGCCAGTAATCCCGCAGCAGTTTGATGATGTTTTCAGTGATGGTGACCAGTGACACGCGGTAAACCTCCTGCGTTCATCAGGACATAAGGAAGCCGGCAGACCCGGTGCCTGCCGGCACAAAAGCGTCAGGTTGCTTTATTCAGCGGCGCCTTCGTCGGTGAAGCTGACTTCGGAAGCCGTCTCAATCCCGGCCAGCTCCAGCGCCTGGGCGTACCAGACGGGGTACAGGCCCTGCTCATACGCCTTGGCCAGGGCGGCGTTGACGGCTGCCAGCAGTTCGTCATTGCCCTTTTGCATCATGATGACGTTGTCCTCGGCGCTCTTGTCCACTTCAAAGGCGAAGCCCGACCAGGCCACCGCATCGTTGTTGGCCATGATGGCGTCGCCGTTGCCCTTGGCCACCGCCACCGCGTCCACCTTGCCCGTCATCAGCGCCAGCACCGCGTCATCCACCACCTTGAACTCCTTCACCGTGCTGTTTGTCAATTGGGTGGTGACCAGGGAATACTGCAAGGAAGCGGTCTGCGCGCCGACGGTCTTGCCGTCAAAGCTTTCCACCGTGGCAAACTGCCCGGCCTGGTCGGCCTTGACGATGACGATTTGCTCGGTCTCGTTGTTGCCGGCGTAGTAGTAGTCGGACAGGTTGAAGTTCTCCGCGCGCTCGGGCGTCCAGGAGAAGCCGGAGATGGACATGTCCACCGCGCCCACCTGCACCGCGGTCTGGCAGGCGTCAAAGCTCATGGGCTTGATCTGCAGGGTCTTGCCCATTTCTTCCGCGATGAACTTTGCCAGGAAGACATCAAAGCCCACATACTGCTCATCCCCGGACTTGGAGGTGTCGATAAACTCCATGGGCGAGTAGTCCGGGGACATCGCCACCGTCAGCACCCCATTTTCAGACAGGGCGGTCAGGGAGAGGAGCATCATGGCGGCCAGCGCCAGCGCGAACAACTTTTTCATCGTTAATTCCTCCGGTTAATAATTATACGGGCATCATACATCCTGAATCCCGCAATGTCAACATTTATTTGAATTTATATTTATCTTTATTCTGTTTATCTGTAATTTTATTCAGTTTAACGCTGCGGAAAGGATTAAGAAACAGAAAAGAAAATCGTCAACAGCGCATATAGTTATGTTGCATTATGCAATATATACTTGTCATTTTAGAAAGTATGCCTTACAATGGCAGCAGAGAGGAGGGACACCGTGAAGAACAGGCGCATGAAGATTGCCCGGATGGAGAAGGACCTCAACCAGGAGGCGCTGGCCAAACTGGTGGGCGTCACCCGGCAGACCATCGGGCTGATTGAATCCGGCGGCTACAACCCCACATTGAACCTGTGCATCAGCATCTGCAAAGCCCTTGGCAAAACGCTGGACCAATTGTTCTGGGAGGAGGAACAAGCATGAGAAAAACACGCGCACCGGAGTATGACGAACGGCAGCTGCAAGTCCGCGGGCGGGCTTTCATGATCACCTTCATCATCTTTGTCTTTCTGACAGCCATCCTGGCTTTGATTGAAAAGGAATTCCATTGGATCACCTTCAACGCCTACCAGTTCCTCTCCATCCCTGTCTGGCTGAGCATCACCTTCCTCTATATCTACTGCATCCGCCATGACGCCTACGAAGGCTTGAGCCAGGACAGCACCAGCGGGTTTCTCGCCCTGGTGATGGGCGGCGCGGGCATTCTGGTGCTGGGCATCACCCTGTATAAAATCCTGGGCCGGGGCATTCCCCTGGTTGAAAACAAGGAAGCGCGGGATCCGCTGGCGGGCGTGGTCGCGGGGGTTTGCATGCTGGCCATCGGCATCGCTTACCTCATGAAAAAACGGAATGAGAAAAAACTGGGCGATGAAGAGGATGATGACTTGTAAACCTATCAAAAAAACCGCTTATGAGAAAACAGCCCCTGCCGACAGTGACAGGGGCTGAAGTGTTTGTGGGGGCTTATTCTTCGGGCTTCTCCGCCTTGGGCGCGGCCTTGCGCGCGCGGGGGGCCTTGGCGGGCTTGTCCTCCGCCTTGACGGCGCCGGCCTTGGCGCGGGTGCGCTTGGGCTTGGGCGCTTCCTCAGCCACCGCCACAGGCGCCTTCTCGGCCTTGGGTTTGGCGGCGGGCTTGCGCGCCTTGGGCGCGGGTTTTTCCGTGGTTTCAGCTTTCGGGGCATTCGCCGCGGGCTTGCCTTCGCCCAGGTGCAGGGGCAGCAGCTTCTTGTACAGGTCCAGGTAGATTCTGGAGGAATGCAGCCAGGAATAGTCCGCCGTCATGCCGCGGTGCTGCAACACCTTCCAGATGTCCTGGCGCTCCCTATAAAAGTGCAGGGCGCGCTGGAGGACGTGCAGCATGTCGTGGGCATTGTAGTTGAAGAAGCTGAAGCCGTTGCCCTCGCCGCTGTACTCGTTGTAGGACAGCACGGTGTCACGCAGGCCGCCGGTCTCCCGCACAACGGGGACGGTGCCATAGCGCAGGGCGATCATCTGCGACAGGCCGCAGGGCTCAAAGGCCGAGGGCATCAGGAAGATGTCCGCCCCCGCGTAGATGCGGTGGGCCAGGTTGTTGTCCATGACAAAGTTGGCGGACACACGCCCGGGGTAGTTTTGCTCCGCCCAGGAAAAGAGGTTGACATAGCGGGATTCGCCCAGGCCCAGGCAGACCAGCTGGATGTCCTCGCGCATGATGTCAGCGATGACGTAGTCCACCAGGTCCAGGCCCTTCTGGCTGTTGAGCCGCCCAATCAGCGCCACGATGGGCACATCAGGGCGCACCTGCAAGCCCAGCTCCTCCTGCAGGGCGCGCTTGTTCTCCGCCTTGCCGGACAGGTCGTTTACGGTGTAGGTGGCCTTGATGCGCTTGTCAGTGGCGGGGTCAAACTCCCGCACGTCCAGGCCGTTCAAAATGCCGCTTAGGTGGTTGTGCCGCGCGCGCAGCAGGCCGTCCAGGCGCTCGCCGTAGTAGGCGGTCTGGATTTCCTCGGCGTAGCTGGGGCTGACGGTGGTGACCTCGTTGGCGTAGACGATGCCGGCCTTTAAGAAGTTGACATTGCCAAAGTATTCCAACTTGTCATCTGTGAACACGGCATTGGACAGGCCCAGCATGTCCTGGACGTCCTTGATGCCAAAGATGCCCTGGTACTGCAGGTTGTGGATGGTGAACACCGTGCGGATGCTGTCATAGCGGGGAAGACCGGCATACTGGATGCGCAGCAGCGCCGGAATCATGCCGGTTTGCCAGTCGTGGGCGTGGATGATGTCGGGCGTGAAGGGAATCAAGGGCAGGGCGTTTAGCACACCGCGGCAGAAGAAGGCGAAGCGCTCGTGCTCGTCCCCGCCCACGCCGTAGATGTAGTCCCGGCCAAAGTAATAGCGGTTGTCCAGGAAGTAATAGGTGACGCCGCCGCGCTCCAGCTGCTCAATGCCGCAGTACTGGCGCCGCCAGCCAAGGGCCACCTCAAAATCCACCGTGTGGACCATCTTGTGCTCATATTCCGCGGGGATCATGCTGTACTTGGGCAAAATCACCCGTACATCATGGCCCTGCTCGGCCAAAGCCGGCGCCAGGGAGCCCACCACGTCGGCCAGGCCGCCTGTTTTGCAAAAAGGAACGCATTCACTGGCGGTAAACAGGATTTTCATCTGCAATCCTCCTTCATTGTCCTACAACGGGATTGTGCGGCACAACAATCAGATTGTCAAATTTTTGGCGACAACCAGGGGGTAGCTGCGCGGGGCGATGAGGCGCACGTTGTCCCGCAGGGTGACCTGCTTGTCCAGGATGCAGTTCTCCACCTCAGCGCCCCTTGAGATGACGGCGTCCTGCATGATGATGCTGTTGCGGATGACGGCGCCGGGCTTGACCACCACGCCCCGGAAGAGGATGGAGTTTTCCACCGTACCTTCAATGAGGCAGCCGTCTGCCACCAGGGTGTTGCTGACTTTGGAATCCCCGATGTAGCGGGCGGGCATCTCATCGCGCAGCTTGGTCCACACCGGGCGGTCATCCCGGAAAGCCTGGGCGCGGAAGGTGTCGTTTAAAAAGTCCATGTTGGATTGGAAGTAGGTCTGCACCGAATCCACCACCCAGACGCGGCCCTCGCACTCATACGCGCCCACGCGGTAGATGCGGTCCTGCACCATCTGGGAGAGCATGCCCCGGGAAAAGTGGTGCTGGCCGGACGCCACCGCCCGGTCCACCAGGTCAATGAGCAGCTCGCGCCTTGCAACAAAGGCGCCTACATAGGTGTTTTCAAAGTGCGGAATGGTGGGGTCAAACTCAATCTTGGTGACCTGGCCGTCCTGGATGTCCAGGTAGCGCCCGCGGCCATTGCGCCTGACATTCCTGTCCTTGGTGTAGAGCAGGGTGATGTCCGCCTTGCTGTCCAGGTGTTGGCGGATGACGTCCGCGAAATCCACCTGGTAGAGCACGTTGCTGTCAGACACCGCGATGTTGCGCTCCACCGAGCGGCGCATGAAGCCGATGTTGGTGTGCAAAGCGTCCAGCAGACCCTCATACACGCCCACGTTCTCACGGGACATGTAGGGCGGCAGGATGGTCAGCCCCGAGCGCTTACCGTGCAGGTTCCACTCACGCCCGGAACCCAGGTGGTCCATCAGGCTGTGGTAGTTTTTCTGCATGATGATGCCGATGTTCTTGATCTTGGAATGGATCATGTTGGACAGGGTGAAGTCAATCAGGCGGTAGCGGCCCACCATGGGCAGCGCCGCCGCCGCGCGGTAACGGGTCAGCTCCTGCAGCTCGTCCACGCGCTCCCCGGTATAAATCAGGCCAACGATGTCTTGTTTCATTCGCGCTCCCTCACTCCCCCAGTTGCTCGCCGGGCTTGAGATGGTAGCCCGTGGGAACAACCGTATTGCTGCCGACCACGGCAATCTTGCCTTCCTCACCGCCGATGACGGCCCCTTCGCCAATCTGCGCGCCTTCCGCGACGATGGCCCGGCGGATGACCGCCCCGCGGCCAATCACCGCGTGGGGCATGATGACAGCGTCAATCACCTGGGCCTCTTCCGCCACGTGCACATCCGCTGACAGCACGGAGTGGATGACCTTGCCAAAGACCTCGCAGCCCTCGGTGACCAGGGCGTCTTTGATCTCCCCCTTCTGGGAGGCGTAGTGCGGCGGCTCGCCCACGTTGCGGGCGTAGATGCGCCACTTGCGGTCGTGCAGGTCAATGGGCGCGGGGCTTGACAGCAGGTCCATGTTGGCGTCCCACAGGCTTTCAATGGTGCCCACATCCTTCCAGTAGCCTTCAAAATTCCAGGCCACCAGCTTTTCCCCGGCGTTTAACATGGTGGGGATGATATTCTTGCCAAAGTCGTTCTCGGACTTGGGGTCCAGTTCGTCCTGCTCCAGGTAGTGGCGCAGCTTGTCATAGGTGAAGACATACACGCCCATGCTGGCGTTGTTGCTCTTGGGGTTCTTGGGCTTTTCCTCAAACTCGATGATGTTGCCCTGATCATCGGTGTTCATCAGGCCAAAGCGGCTGGCGTCCTCCCAGGGCACCTGGCGCACGGCCACAGTCAGCGCCGCTTCATGCTTGATGTGGTGGTTGAGCATCTCGGAATAATCGCACTTGTAGATGTGGTCGCCCGAGAGGATCAGCACATACTCGGGGTTGAACTGCTTGATGAAGGAGATGTTCTGGTAGATGGCGTTGGCCGTGCCGGAGTACCATTCCCCTTCCTCGCCCTTGGAGTAGGGCGGCAGCACAAAGACGCCGCCGTTGCTGATGTCCAGGTCCCAGGGCGCGCCGGAGCCGATGTAGGAGTTGAGCTCCATCGGCTTATACTGGGTGAGCACGCCCACGGTGTCGATGCCGGCGTTGACGCAGTTGGACAGTGGAAAGTCGATGATGCGGTACTTGCCGCCAAAGGGCACCGCCGGTTTTGCCACATGGCGGGTGAGGATTCCCAGCCTTGCTCCCTGCCCGCCGGCCAGCAGCATGGCTACACAGGTTTTATGCTGTTCCATCGTCTCTGTCCTCCTGCTTTGTGTCAGTGATCGCTTTTGTTTTCGCTGCCTTCGTTTCCTTGGGTTTCTTGGGCAGCGGCTGTTTTTTGTAATCGAAATACACGGTGGACATGGGCGGCACGCACACCTGCACCGAGTAGGGCAGGCCGTTGCAGACCTCTTCCTCCGCCTGGATGGAGAAGGCGTTGTACTGGTTGGAACCGCCAAAGTCCTTGAGGTCGGTGTTGAAGACCTCGTCCACGCTGCCCGGCTGGGGCAGGCCAAAGCGGAACTGCGGGTAGAAAGCGCTGGTGAAGTTGGTCATGCAGATGATGGAATTGCCCTTTTCATCCGTGCGCATGAACACCACGATGCTGCGCTCCTTGTCATCCGGCGTCAGCCACATGAAGCCGTCCCAGGATTTTTCAATCTGCCAGAAGGCGGGGTGCTCGCGGTAGAAGCGGTTGAGCAGGCGCACGCAGCGGCACAGGTCCGGGTGGCGCTCGTACACCATCAAGAACCAGTCCAGCTGGCCGTCAAAGTTCCACTCGATGAAGTGGCCAAACTCCGCGCCCATGAACAGCAGCTTCTTGCCCGGGTGGGCCATGGTGTAGCCGTAGAGGGCGCGCAGGCCGGCGAATTTCTGCCACAGGTCGCCCGGCTGCTTGTCCAGCATGCTTTTTTTGCCGTGAACCACCTCGTCATGGGAGAAGGGCAGGATGTAGTTTTCGCTGAAGGCGTACATCAGGGAGAAGGTAATCTTGTCGTGGTGCCAGCGGCGGTAGACCGGGTCCAGCTTGATGTAGGCCAGCATGTCATTCATCCAGCCCATGTTCCACTTGAAGCCAAAGCCCAGCCCGCCCTCATCCACCGGGTGGGTGATTTTGGGGAAGGCCGAGGATTCCTCGGCGATCATCATCACACCGGGGAAATCGCGGTAGACGGTCTGGTTGAGCATCTTCAAAAAGGCGATGGCTTCCAGGTTTTCCCGGCCGCCATACATATTGCCAAGATAGCCTTCCTCCCGGGCAAAATCGTGGTAAAGCATGCTGGACACCGCGTCCACGCGCAGGCCGTCCGCGTGAAAGACCTCCAGCCAGAAGCAGGCATTGGACAGCATGAAGCTGCACACCTCGCCGCGGGCGTAGTCAAACATCATGGTGCCCCACTGGGGCATCTCCGCCCGCCTTGGGTCCTCATGCTCGTAGCAGGAGCTGCCGTCAAAGCGGCGCAGGCCGATTTCGTCCCGCGGGAAGTGGGCGGGCACCCAGTCCAGGATGACGCCGATGCCGGATTGGTGCATGCGGTCGATGAAGCTCATCAATTGCTTGGGGCTGCCATGGCGCGCGGTGGCGGCGTAATAGCCCGTGACCTGGTAGCCCCAGGACATGTCCAGGGGATGCTCCATCACCGGCATGAGCTCGACATGGGTGTAGCCCATCTCCTCGATGTAGGGGATGAGCTGGTCGGCGATCTCGTCGTAGTTGAGCATGCGGCCATTTTCGCCGCGCCGCCAGGAGGCCAGGTGCAGTTCATAAATGTTGACCGGGCTTTTGTAGGGCACATAATTGCGGCGCTTCGCCATCCAGTCGCCGTCGCTCCACTCGTAGCCGTCCAGGTCGTACAGGAGGCTGGCGGTGTTGGGGCGCAGCTCGCCCGCGAAGGCGTAGGGGTCGGCCTTTAAGGTCCAGTGGCCGTTCCAGTCTTTGATGGCGTATTTGTAGGTGCGCAGCTTGTCCTCCGCGCCCGCGTAGGAGAAGCAATCCGGGTTGCTGTCAGGGGTGAACAAGGCGTTGGGCAGCCGGATTTCCCAGGTGCCGTCAAACTGTTTGACCATGGGGTGGCGTTCATATTCCCAGAAGCAGAATTCACCCGTGAGGCTGACAGCCTGGGCATTGGGCGCCCAGACGGTGAAATGCCAGCAGTCCTCATCCTGCCAGACAGGATGGGCGCCAAACATGGTGTAGGCGTGGCGGCTGATGCCCTGATGAAATTCTTGCCGTTGCGCATCATCGGGGGGTTGGTAGCGCAAGGTTGTTCCCCCTTTCTGTAAGGACAAATTCGGTCCAAGCATGGTATTTTCTATACAAAGTATACCATAGCGCCCATGCCCGCGCAACGAACAAAGCGGTTGCCCGATTTAACAACCTGCCGGCAAAAAGGCACTGGAACGCCCTTGAATTCCAGGCTTGTTCAACGCTTGGTTTGCGTTGAATCTTCAGCCAATCCCATGCTATGATGGGGCAAGGAAAAGAAAGGCGGACAGGATGAGCAACAGGCGGTCTTCCAGGCTGTTTCGCCCCAGGCGCAAGCGCCGCGCGGGCTGTGTCACCGTGTTTGTGTTGTTTTTATTGGCGGTGGTGTTGGTGTTTGCCTTCAACGCCTTTGCCAACCGCTATGTGCGCTTGGACCAGCAAAGCGTCACCGTGCTCAACCTGCCTAAGGCCTATGAGGGCTATACCATCCTCCATGTAAGCGACCTCAACGCCGCCACTTTGGGCAATCATCAGGAAAACCTGATGAACACCCTGGGCAAGGAAGCCTTTGACGCCGTGGTGATGACCGGGGACATGGTCGGCACCTCGGGCAAGGCGCAGCCAATGCTGGACCTGATTGCCCAGCTCGCCCCCAAGGCGCCAGTGTTTTTCGTGACCGGGGACGCGGACCCCAGCCCATTGTTGTCACAGCCCCACGGGGATGGCGAGGTGAAGGCCGCCTATATCCAGCAGGCAGAAGCCCTGGGCGCCACCTACCTGGAAGTGCCCTTGCGCCTGGAAACAAACGAGCAGGTGCTGTGGTACTGCCCGGGCGAGGCCTTCACCCTGGATTTGCAAAACGCCGTCTTTGCCTTGAGCGAACTGGAAAAGACCCTGCTGTCCAGCGAGAACCCCTATGAGGCAGCCACCAGCGCGCAGCTGCGCCACACCCAGCACCGCAAAGCCATCATGGAGCAGACCATGGCGCTGATGAAAACCATCGCGCCAACGGACACGGTCATCGCCGTGATGCACCAGCCGCCCACCAGGGAGGAGCTGGCGGAGATTGCCGGGAACGCCAGGGAGCAGGGCCTGCCCGTGCCCGCCTTGTTTTTGGCCGGGCAATACAACAACGGCCAGGCGCGCTTGCCGGGCCTGGGGCCCATCTACGTGCCCAGGCTGGCGGACGGCCCGGGCGGGTATTTCCCCGGGGATGAGGGCCTGACCGGCCTGCAGATCACCCAGGGTGTCTCCCTGCACATCAGCCCCGGCCTGGGCGCCTCCTCTTATTACCCCATCCCCCTGCGCCTGTTCAACCGCCCCGCCATGACCCTCATCCACCTGACGCAGAAAATGACACGGTAGGAGGCCGCGTGCACAAGAGCAGCAGCTATTTCAACCGGGAGTTAAGCTGGCTCAACTTCAACGAGCGCATCCTGGAGGAAGCCGTCAACCCGGACAACCCGCTCATGGAGCAGGCCCGGTTTTTGTCCATTGTGTCCAACAACCTTGACGAGTTTTTCATGGTGCGCGTGGGCAAGCTGGAGCGCAAGAAGGACCTGGGGCGGTTAAAGCTGGACATCGCGGGCTATACGCCCGATGAGCAGTTGAGCGCGGTGCGCAAAAAGGTGGCAGGCCAGGTGGCCCACCAGTACCAGCTGTACAATGACAGCATTCTGCCGCTTTTGCAGCGCGACGGCTTTCATTTGCTGAGCAAAGACGATATCAATCAGGAGCAGCTGCGCTGGCTGTCGCAATACTTTGATTCCCAGGTGCTGCCCATATTGACCCCGCGCACCCTGAACCCCAGCCACCCCTTCCCCATCCTCTCGGCCAAGACCATCTACATCGCGGTGCTGCTGCAGCCTGACAAGGGCGGCGCGCCGCAGACGGCCATCGTGCCCGTGCCGCGGGCCATCAAACGGGTTGTGCTGCTGCCCATGGGCCGCGGGCGCGCCCGGGGCATACTGCTTGAGGAAGTCATCTCCCTGTTTTTGCCCAGGCTGTTTTTGTACCTGGCGCCGCTGGCGCAAATGCCCTTCCGCCTGACACGCAACACCGATTTTGTGATGAACCTGGACGACATGCACAACCTGCTCAATGAGATGAGCAAGAACGTGCAGCGCCGCTCCTATGGCAAGATTGTGCGATTGGAAGTCAGCCGCGGCGCCAACGCGAAGCTGCTGGAGATGATCACCCAGGGCATGGAGGTGGAAGAGGACGCGCTCATCCAGGTGGACGGGCCGCTGGACCTGCGCTTTTTGATGCGCCAGGTGTGTGACCTGCCCGGCTTTGACGCCCTGCGGTATGAGCCCTTCAGCCCGCGCATGGACGAGCGGCTGAAGGTGCGCGAGTCCATCTTCCGCACCATCCGCGGGGGCGACCTCTTCTTCCACCACCCCTATGACAGCTTTGACCCCATCGTGCGCTTTTTGTCAGAGGCGGCGACCGACCAGAACGTCCTGGCCATCAAGCAGACCCTGTACCGGGTGTCCTCCCACAGCCCGATGATTGACGCGCTGGCGCGCGCCGCCCAGAACGGCAAACAGGTGACGGTGCTGATTGAGGTGCGCGCGCGCTTTGACGAGGAGCACAACATCGCCTGGAGCAAGGCGCTGGAAAAGGCGGGCTGCCACGTGCTCTACGGCGTGCCGCGGTGGAAGACCCATTCCAAGGTGACGCTGGTGATCCGCCGGGAGGCGGACGGATTGCGCCACTACACCCACTTTGGCACCGGCAACTACAACGACGTCACCGCGCGCATCTATACTGACATGGGTATTTTGACCTGTGATAAGCAATTGGGCGAGGATGCCGCCGCCTTTTTCAACCTGATTTTGGGGTATAACTACACCTACCCCATGCGCGAGATGATCGCCTCGCCCTACCACCTGCGCCAGGAGATGCTTATGCGCATCAAGCGCGAGGAGGAGAACGCGGTGCAGGGCCTGCAAAGCGGCATCACCATGAAGATGAATTCCTTAAGTGACCCCCAGATGATTGACGCCCTGCGCAGCGCCGCGAAAGCCGGGGTCAGGGTGAAGCTGATGGTGCGGGGCATCTGCTGCCTCAACTACAAGCAGCAGGAGAACCTTCAGGTGGTCTCCCTGGTGGGCCGCTTCCTGGAGCACCCGCGCATCTACTGCTTTTACAACAACGGCCAGCAGGAGGTCTACCTGTCCAGCGCCGACCTGATGCCGCGCAACCTGGAAAAACGGGTGGAATTGACTTCCCCGGTGAAGGACGCCGCCATCCGCGCGCGCATCCTGTCCATCCTCGACCTGTATTTTGAGGACAACCGCAAGCTGTGGCGGCTGGACCACGCCAATGTCTACCAGCGTGTGCCGCGCGCCCTGCCTGAGATCAACGCCCAGGAGCTGCTGATCAGGAGCGCGGACCCTTGTCTTGACAGGAAAATCAAGCAGTCTTAGACTGTGCATACCGTATAAACAAAGGAGATTCCCCATGATTCAGATTTACAACAGCCAGACCCGCCAGAAGGAAGACTTTGTCCCGCTGACGCCGGGCAAGGTGGGCATCTATTGCTGCGGGCCGACTGTGTATGATTTTTTCCACATCGGCAACGCCCGCCCCTTCATCATGTTTGATGTGTTGAGGCGGTATCTGGAAAGCCGCGGCTATGACGTCACCTTCGTGCAGAACTTCACGGACATAGACGACAAGATGATTGAGCGCGCCAGGCGTGAAAACACCACGGTGAAGGAACTGGGCGACCGCTTCATCGGGGAGTACTGGAAGGACGCGACCGCCCTTGGGGTGGAGCCCGCCACCGTCCACCCCCGGGCGACGGAGCACATGCAGCAGATGATTGATCTAATCCAGGGGCTGGTGGACCAGGGCCTGGCCTATGCCCAGGACGGCAGCGTCTACTTCCACACCCCAGCCTTCCCGGAATATGGCAAGCTGTCCGGGCAGAACCTGGAGGACCTGGACGCGGGCAACCGGATTTCCGTGGACGAGGACAAGAAAAGCCCGCTGGACTTCGCCCTGTGGAAGGCCGAAAAGCCCGGCGAGCCCAGCTGGGACAGCCCCTGGGGCAAAGGCAGGCCGGGCTGGCACATTGAGTGCAGCGCCATGAGCATGCACTATTTGGGGCAGCATTTTGACATCCATTGCGGCGGCCAGGACCTGCTCTTCCCCCACCATGAAAACGAGGTCGCCCAAAGCGAGGGCTATACCGGGCATCCCTTTGTGAACTACTGGATGCACAACGGCTTTTTGAACATCGACAACAGCAAGATGTCCAAGTCCGCCGGCAATTTCTTTACGGTGCGCGACATCCTCAAGGAGTACGACCCGGAGGACGTGCGCATGCTGATGCTGTCGGCGCACTACAGAAGCCCGCTGAACTTCTCCCGTGACATGATGGCCCAGGCCAAGGCCTCCCTGACCCGGCTGTACACCGCCAAGGCCCGCCTCCTGGCGCTGAAGAAGGCCACCAAGGCCGAAACAGCGCCGGAAGACGGCAAGCTGATGGGCCAACTGGACGAGTTCCTGCGGCACTTCAACGACGGCATGGACAACGACTTCAACACCGCCGAGGCCATGGGCGCGCTGTTTGAACTGGTCTACCTGGCCAACACCGAAATGGACGAGACCACCTCAACCGCGGTGCTGGACCATGCCCTTGATACCCTAAACAAGATGACCGCCGTCTTTGGCATTCTGAAAAAAGAAGAGGAAGGCGTGCCGGAGGACATCCAGGCGCTGGCGCAGGAGCGCGCCCAGGCCCGCAAGGACAGGAACTGGGCACAAAGCGACGCGCTACGCAAGCAGCTGTTGGACCTGGGCTGGCAGGTGGAGGACACCCCCCAGGGCCAGATGCTGAAAAAGAGCTAAGCCCTTTTCCGTATGAAAACGACCACTCAAAAAGTCCTGGGCATCCTCGCGCTGTGCGGCTGCCTGGGCTTTTTGATTATCATCGCGGCGCAGATCCTGATTGAAAAACACCGGTCAGCCCAAGCCGCCGCCTTTGCCTTGACGCCAGTACAGGAAGTGAGGGCCACGGCAGCCGTCAATCGGCAGGGCGTCAACCTCAACACCGCCAGCTTCGAGGAGCTGATGAGCCTGCCAGGCATCGGCGAACACCTGGCCAGGCAAATCATCCAGCATCGTGAACAACAAGCCTTCCATTTCCTGGAGGACCTGCGCGTGATCAACGGCTTTGGGGACAGGCGGATTGACAGTCTGCGCGGGCTGGCTTATGTGGAACTGTCGGGGACAGATTAACATCAACCATAAAAGAACAAAAAAGGTTGCCGCCATTTCGCGCGGCAACCTCTTTAGTTCTTAACTGTTGGGTTAGGGCGTCGCGGTGGGCTTAGGCAGCGCTGTGGCGCTGTTGATCTTAGCCCAGGTCTTTTCGCCGACTACGCCGTCATTGCTTAGCCCGTTGACCTTCTGGAAGGCCTTGACCGCTTCAAAGGTGGACCAGCCAAAGGCGCCATCCACGGTGTCCAGATAGCCCAAGGCCTTCAATTTGGTCTGAAGCGCTGTGACATCGGCGTTCTTGTCGCCGTACTGGATGCGGAAGGCAGCGCTGGGCACCTGCGGGGTGGCCGTGATAACCGGCGCGGTGGTGGCGGAGGGCTTGGGCGTCACCTTGGGCAGCGCGGTGGCAGAGAACAGTTTCTGCCAGGTCTTCTCGCCCACGATGCCGTCGTCGTTGAGGCCGTTGTTCTTCTGGAAGGCGCGCACGGCTTCATAGGTGCTCCATCCAAAAATGTAGTCCACTGTGTTGGTGTTCAAGTAGCCCAGCTCAATCAGGCGGTACTGCACCTGGCCGACCTGGTCGCCGGTGTGGCCAAACTGCACGCGCAGTTCAGGCACCGCTGTGGGCACGGGCGCCGGGGTGGGCACCACGATGGGCGGAGGCAGGGTAATCACCGGGATGGGATTTGCGCCAAAGAGCTTGGCCCAGGTCTGGGGGCCGACGATGCCGTCCACCTGCAGGCCGTTGTTCTTCTGGAAGGCGCGCACCGCTTCATAGGTGAGCCAGCCGAAGTAATCATCCACTTCGCCCACGTTGTAGTCCAGCTCGTCCAGCTTTTGCTGGATCAGAAGGACAAGGTGGTTTTTGTCCTGGTATTTGGCGGTGGGGTTGGCTGGGATGGTGGGCGCGGGCTTGGGCGTGACAACCGGGATGGGGTTGCTGCCCGTGAGCGCCGCCCAGGTCTGGGGGCCGACCACGCCGTCCACCTTGAGGCCGCGGTCTGTCTGGAAGGCTTTGACCGCTTCGTAGGTGGAGTAGCCGAACTTGCCTTCCACATCTGCGGTGTAATAACCAAGGGCGCGCAGGTTGCCCTGCACGGTTTTCACCGCCGGGCCGCTGCTGCCATAGGCCACGCGCTGGTAGGCTGTGGTGCCCACAGGCAGGCCGGAGGCCGCGATGGCGGTGCTGCGGAACAGTGCCAGGTTGGTGACTTCGCCAATGATGCCGTCAACCTGTAAACCGTTCTTCTCCTGGAAGGCCAGGACGGCCTTGTAGGTGGAGAAGCCGAACTTGCCATCCACCTTGTCCAAGTAATAGCCCAATTGCCCCAGGCGCGCCTGGGCCTGGGTGACCTGACTTCCCTGGGAGCCGTATTTGAGGTTCTCCGCCAGCGCGGTTGGGAGCACCAGGCTGAGCACCAGCAAGGCGCAGAGGAAGCCGGATATGATGCATTTTTTCATGATTGCACTCCTCTCGTGGTTGTGCTTGCCATTTCAGGCTGTCTTCATACTATACCCGCCGGACTGGCCTTTTGCAATGAAGGAAGGATGTCGTAATTGTTTCAAATATACTGGGTTTGTTACAAACTCCCCGCTTGCTTTCGCCCTGGCGCGGCAGTAATCGCCTTCCATAGCATACAACGCGCGGGAAAGCGGCTTTCATGCAAGGCTGTCGTTTGATTTGTCACCCATCAGGTGCAAAGCGGCCACCGCCTGGGAGAGGGTGTTCACCTGAATCAGGTTGATGCCCTTGGGCGCCTTGATCTTGCTGTGCTTGTCCTTGGGGCAGATGACCTGGTTGAAGCCCAGGCGCGCGCATTCCAACAGCCTGCGCTCCAAAAAAGGGATGGGACGCACTTCGCCCAGCAGGCCCACCTCGCCCATGGCGGCCACGTCCGAGGGCAGGCTCCTGTCGCTTAAACTGGAGGCCACCGCCAGGCAGACGGCCAGGTCGGCGGCGGGCTCGGACAGGCTCAAGCCGCCGGCCACGTTGATGTAGACATCCTGGTTGTACAGCCGCAGCCCCGCGCGCTTTTCCAGCACCGCCAGCAGCAGGGCCACCCGCCCCTGGTCCATGCCGTTGACGGTGCGCTTGGGGGAGGGATAAAAGCTCTGCGCTGCCAAGGCCTGCATATCCACCATGATGGGGCGGCTGCCCTCCATGCCGCAAAACACCACCGAGCCCGCGATGCCCCGGGTGCGGTCGCGCAGCAGGGTTTCCGAGGCGTTTTCCACCGCGCGCATGCCTTCCCCGGTCATCTCAAACAAGCCCAGCTCATTGACCGAACCAAAACGGTTTTTGTTGGCGCGCAGCAGGCGGTACTCGCGCTGGTGGTCACCCTCAAAATACAGCACCACGTCCACCATGTGCTCCAGCACCCGGGGGCCGGCGATGGCGCCTTCCTTGGTGACATGGCCCACCAGAAAGACCGCGCAGCCGGAGGTCTTGGCATAGCGCATGAAGACAGAAGCGCTCTCCCGCACCTGGGAGACCGAACCGGGGGCGGAGGCCATGTCCGGGCGGTACATGGTCTGGATGGAGTCCACCACGCAAAAATCCGGCGCCAGGGTGTTCAGCTTGTCCTCCACCGCGTCCATGGCGTTCTCCGCCAGGATCAGCACCTCATCTTTTCCGGCGCCCAGGCGCTGGGCGCGCAGCTTGATCTGCCGCGCGCTTTCCTCCCCTGTGACATACAGCACACGCTTGCCCTGCCGGCTCAGGTTGGCGCAGACTTGCAGCAGCAGCGTGCTCTTGCCCACCCCCGGCTCGCCGCCAATGAGCAGCAGGGAGCCTTCCACCACGCCGCCGCCCAGCACGCGGTCAAATTCCGCGATGCCGGTGGACTGGTGGATGGCGGCGTCGGCTTCTATGTCCGGCAGGCTGGCAGCCTCCGCCCCCGTGCCGCCGGGGCGTTTTTGCGCGGCGGTCTTGGCGCCCGTTATGGAAACCGGCGCGTCCGGCGCCTCCTGCAGGGTATTCCAGGCCTCGCAGGATGGGCATTTGCCGTACCAGCGCGGGGTCTCAAAGCCGCAGTCGGAGCAGACATAGGTGGTTTTCTTTTTCAAAGCGGTCCTTTCTTGTAAGCAAGGGTCTGCGAAGGTATACTGAAACCATGAAGACAGGCAAGGCATTGATCATCGGCGCGGGCGATTTCAGCCCAAGGGGGCTGGTGGTCAAGAAGGGTGACTGGCTGATCGCTGCGGACGGCGGGCTGAACCATTTGGCCAGCCTGGGCTTGCGCCCTCATCTGATGCTGGGCGACATGGACTCGGTGTCCCATCTGCCCCAAGGCGTCGCGCGGTTGACCTTCCCGGTCAAAAAAGACCGCACGGACATGGCGCTGGCCATTTTGCTGGCCTTGTCGCGCGGCTATACCCGCTTTACGCTGCATGGCGCTTTAGGCGGGCGGCTGGACCACAGCCTGGCCAACCTCCACCTGGTGTGCGCCTTGGCAGAAAGCGGGCATCAGGCGGTCATCCAGGACAGAAAACTTACAGTGTACGCCCTGCACAACAGCGGCCTGAAGCTGCCTTTTGTGCCTGCTGGCAGGGTGGTCTCGGTCTTTGCCTGGGGCGGCTTAGCGCGCGGCGTCAGCCTGAAGGGCTTGAAATACCCCCTGTCAGATGCCGCGCTCACTGCCACTGAACCGCTTGGGGTGAGCAATGAGGGCTTGGGGAAGCCGGCGCGCATTCATGTGAAGGACGGTACCTTGCTTGTGATGGTCGCGCGGTAAACCTATTAAGCGTAACGGGTCATGTAGCGGGCGACCATGGCGTTGAGCTCGTCCTCCCGGCGCTCCACGTCCTTGAGCAGGGCGATCTGCGCGCGGGTGCGCACCAGGTTGTGGGTGGGCGAGTTCACCTTGAAGTACAGGTCCCCGTCCAGGTAGTCCGTCAGAAAGCGCATGGCCAATTCGCCCGTCAGCACCTTGATGCCAAGGGGCAGGCGCTGCAGCTCCTCATCCGATAAAATTCCAGCCGTCTCCTGCACAAAACCCCGCGTGAACGCGCGGGTTTTTTCCATGTCCAGGCCGATGATGCTGGTGTCTTCCTCGTCCTCCCGCGCGGTGGACGCGCCAAAGCGCACCGCGTCGCCATAGTCATACAAGGAGGAGCCGGGCATCACCGTGTCCAGGTCAATCACCGCCAGCGCCTTGCCGGTCTCCTGGTCCAGCAGCACGTTGTTGGACTTGGTGTCGTTGTGGGTGACGCGCAGGGGCAGCACCTTCTGGTCCAGCAGCCGCACGATTTCCCCCAGCATGCGCCGGTGCTCGAACATGAACTCAATCTCGTCCTCCACCTCGCGCGCCCTGCCGGCCTTGTCCTCATCCACGGCGCGCATCAGGGCATAAAAGCGCTTGGTGGTGTGGTGAAAGTGCGGGATGGTCTCCGTCAGCTGGGCGGCCGGGAAATCGGCCAGGTTGCGCTGGAAGCGGCCAAAGGCACGGCCCACCTCCTCCATCTGGCCGGGGTTGTCCACCACGTCCAGCGCCAGGGCGTTGGTGATGTAGGTGTAGGCGCGCCAGATGCCGTTTTTTCGGTCGCGGTGCATGACGTCGCCGTCCACCGTGCGCACCAGTTCCAGCACATCACGCCTGCAGTCGGCGCCCGTCTTCATCAGGGTGGATTTCAAATGGTCGGTGACCAGGGCGATGTTTTGCATGACGCCCTGGGGGTCGCGGAAGACATAGGTGTTCACCTTTTGTAAGGTGTACATCAGCGTCTCGTCGCCGTCGCGGTACTCCAGAACATAGGTCTCGTTGATGTTGCCGCTGGTGAGTTCGCGGGAAGAAACATATTTGCCTTGAAAACGGAACCTGGGCAGAATACCCTTGATGTCATTGTAAGCCATACATGCTCCTTATGCGGATGATGTTTGGCTCATTTTATCTTTCCTTGTAGCCCGTGTCAAACAAAGCCGCCTGGAGGCCGCCCAGGCTGCGCTGGGCGATGAGCAGCACAGCGATGTCAAAGCCCCTGGCCTGGTCCAGAAAATTCTCGTACCCGCGCACGAAACGCAGGAGGGAGGCATAGTTGGCCGCATAGGGGAAGAAGGCGCGGCCAAAGGAATCCCGGGCGATGAACAGGCCGGGGCTTTGGGGATCGCCGGTGGTTTCAATCACCAGGTCATCCAGGCTGCGCGGAGGCCGCTGGCTGCGGTAGCTTCGGGGCAGGTCCGGCAGAAGGTCCTGTTGCTTGTCTTTTTCCAGGGGCAGGTACAGCGGCACCAGGTCTCCTGGCGCGGGCGCGGGAATTGTGAAGTCTTTTTTTATAAAACGGTAAGGATTGGGCATCTCCAGCGCGCTGAGCATCGCTTCAAAGGCGAGGTAGGCGCCATAGGCGTTCCAGTGGGTGTCGGTGGCAAGATAGGTGTCTTGCTCAATCAAGACATCTGCCAAGTCAGGCGCAGTCACGCCCCGCTCCCGCAGAAGCGTAATCAGCCTTGCGCGGTTGGTGTCTGCCAGATTCCCGGGCTGAACATGGTACGGCAGGTGTTCAGGATGCGCAGCGGCCTTGTCCGGCGCGATGAGCAGCACAAAGCGGGTACCGGTTTGCGCCAATTGCTCTGAAAGCGCGGCGATGCTGTCTGCCAGCGCCTGGATTTCATCCGGGGTCATGCTGTTTACATGGATGCTGTCTGACAGCGCTTCGCGGAAGTAGAGCCAGCCCGCTGTCCCCTTGACCACCTGCTGGCTGCCGCTGTCCCCCACAAGGCCATTCACATGGCCCCAGGCGGTGACCAGGCTTTGGTTGAGGGCTTTGTTTTGCCGCAAAAAATCGCCGGACAGGCTGTCCACGCCGCCTGAAAACACGGCAAAGGCAAGGGGCAGCAGCAGCACCAGCAGGATGATCACAACAAACAATTTTTTCATATCAAAACGCCGCGTAAAGGAAGGGCAGGTGGTGGCTGCCGGCCGCCGCCAGCAGGCACAGCGCCAGCAGGGCAAGCTTGGCAATTGAAGCCGGCCAAACAGGCAGGCTCCTTTTGATTCCCCTGCCTGAAAGAACAATGACCAATACGCTTGCACAGCAGGCCAGCAAGAAAACGGGCGTCAGCTGCGTCAGCGCCAGGCGTAGGTTGCCAAGCCGGAAGAAGCCGCCCAACATCCGCGGCACATCGCTGCCCGCGGTGAAAAACACAAAGCCGACAGCTGTTGCTACATACACATAGGCCCCGCGCAACCATTTGGACCAGGCTTTGGGCTGAAGGATTTTACGCCGCTCCAGGCTGACCAGCAGCGCGTTCCACAGGCCCCACAGGGCAAAGCCCCAGCCCAGCCCATGCCACAGGGCAATCAGCATGAACACCACAAAGGTGTTGATGATGGCGCGCGCCTGGCCCTGCCGGGAGCCGCCCAGGGGTTGATACACACCCTCCGCAAACCACCGGCTCAGGCTCATGTGCCAGCGCCGCCAGAAGGCGCGGAGGCTGTCGGCCAAGAAGGGGCGGTCAAAGTTTTCCGGCAGGGAGAATCCCAGGCATTTCGCGAAGCCCAGGGCGATGTCCGCAAAACCTGAAAAATCCAGGTAGAGCTGCAAGGGGAAGACCAGCGCCGCCATCAGGGACAGCACAACGCCGCGGTCGATATCCCCCGCCTGACCGGCAGCCAGGGTGACCAGGGCCAGGCGGTCCGCCAGCAGCAGTTTCTTGGACAGCCCCAGGATGAGGCGGGACAGGCCTTGAACCAGGTCATCCACCAGATGCTCCCGGCTGGGCCGCTGCGAAACCAACTCCTGATACCCTGCCAATGGGCCCATCAGGGCCTTGGGCAGGAAGACCAGGTAGAACGTCAGGTCCAGCAGGCTGCCTTTTTCGTTTTCCAGATGGTAGCCAAGCGCCTGCAGGGCGGTGTAGCCAAAGCCGAGCAGCACCAAGGGCTGATATCCCGCCAAAACCGGGGACAAGGGCATCAGCTTAGCCAGCGCCAGCAAGCCCAGGTTGAAGGCCAGGGCCAAAGCCTTGCGCGCAGGGGGTTTTAAGAAGGAAATGAGATGGTTGACAAGGACAAAGCCCAGGAAAACCAGAGCCTGCCAGAGGCCCACCCAGGCATAAAACACAAGCGACACCGCGCACAATAACAGCCTGTACCCCCGCCTGCCGCGCAGCATGGCTGACAGCAGCAGCGTAAGCGGCAGAAAGCAGCACAGGAAGGACAGCGCGGTAAAACCCATGGCTATCCCTGGGTGTTGAGGAAGTAGTAGTAGGACTGCACGGTGTCCGTGGCCAGGTCCATCACAAACACCAGTTGCGGGCTGTCCATCGCCCCATCGATTGTGTAGATGATCAAATCATAGTCTCTCAAGGTGGGCTCGCCATAGGCTGTGAGGATGTCCTCACCCTTGCTGCCCAGGCCGATGCCGCGCCTGGTGAGGTGGTCGCCCGAGAGCACCATCAGGGTCTCAATCACATCCGCGCCCTTGTCGCCCAGGGGCAGGGTGCCCACCAGCAGTTCCTGCGTTGAAAACTCCTTGTCTTTTCCTGAAAACAGGCAGCTGTCCGCCTCCAGGATGTCCACCGGCTGCCCGCCCTTTTTCATCGCGTCCACCAGCGGCTTGGCAGGGGTGTCCAAGGCAAAATCCCGGCCATCAAGGAACAAAACCAGCTCCTCCAGGTTAAGGGGCAGGGCCTCCACCGCCAGAGCAGGCAGGCTCACACACAGGCACAAGGTCAAGAGAAGGGCAAGCCGCCCCAATTTATTCAATGCCATTGACAACCTCCATCACCGTCACATAGGACGGGCAGTTGAAGTAGATCCAGTTGGCTAGGTCAAAGGGCATGCGCACGCAGCCGCCGGTGGCAAAGGTGCCCAGCTCGCTGATGCCCCAGTCCGTCACCGTGCTTTCATCCCTGCCTTCTGTCGGGATGCCGTGCAGGTAGCGCCCGCGCAGGTAGGTGACGCTGTGGGGGGCCACGGTGTTGGGAAAGCGCACCCAGCGCTGTTTTTCACCCAGCAGGTAGCGCCCGGAGGGCGTGGGCGTGCTGCGCTTGCCCAGGGCGGCGATGCCGCTGCGCAGGGCTTCACCAACGCGGCGGCCGTCCCCGTCCAGCAAATAGACGGACACCATGAAGTTGGACTTGTTCACCAGGATTTCGACCGGCCGGGGCTGTTCATCCGGCAGAAAACGCGTTTCATGGGTTTTCAGGGTTCTGCCCAGCACATAGCCTGCCTTCCCCCGCGCGTTCACCAGCAGGTACTGGTTGGCAAAGCCGGTCACTGCCAGGGCTTCCCCCGCTTCCAGGTTGAACAGCGTTTGGCCAAGGGCTTCATCCGGCAGCGAGCGCAGCACCAGGCCTTCGGTCGCTGCGACTGTGTGCGGGGTGAGCGGCGCATCGCTTGCCAATAGATCAAGCTTGCTGCGGTGCACAAAGGCACCCTGGGAGGTGGAAAACCAGTCATCCCCCCACATCTGAGAAAGCATCAGCACCTCATCCCTGGCGACAGCCTGCTGGGCGGCGCCGCCCAATAGCTGGGTCTCCTCCCCCAGGTAACGCGCCCAGGTGCGGTTCATGGCCAGGCTTTTTTCTGGCAGGGCCCGCAGGTCCTTCGCGCGGACAAAGCCCTGAGTTTCGCCGTCATCATAGTACCACCAGCTGCCCGAAGCCGCGTGGAAGGCGTACAGCGTCTGCGGCTTTAGAACCAGCGTCTCATCCGGCAGAACTTCCGGCAGGGGGGCGAGCGGGGTTTCCGCATCCACGCTGGCCAGGCGCGGCTTGGTGAAGGCGCGCATCAGCAGGGTCTGCACCTCCGCCGCGTGCACAAACAAGTCGTTCTCCCGCAAACGCAGGTATTCCCCCGCCTGGGCGGTCACCTCATACAGATGCCCGGGCACAAGCCGCTGCTCCGTCCGCTGCCCCTCGCCGGGGCCCTGATACAGCGCCGCCTCATGCAGGCTGTACACCAGCATCCTGTCCTGGGTGTTCTCATTGATGGAGCCGGTGTTTTCCTTCAACACATAGCCCTCAAGGTCCTGCACGCGCACTTTGTAGTAGCCGCGGTTATACGCCAGGACGCTTAGCAGCTGACCGGCTTTCAGGTTTTGCACAGCGGCGGCGCCTGACAAGGGATGGCTGCGCAGCGCCTGTTCCCTGAGGCTATAAACCAGCAGGGGCTCATGCGGCGTGTCCGGCCCCAATTCTTCCAGCTTGCCGCCATAGGTGTAGCCAACCAGGCCGTCCACTTCCACCTTCACCATGTACTGGTTGCGCCCCAGCACCACAAAAGGCGTCTCCGGCCCCAGGCGGCGCAGCACCTTGGCGCCGTGCAAACCAAGTTCGCGCACCACGCGCACATCCCTGGCGTACATGAGCAGGCCGGCGCGGTCATCCGCGCGGTCCCTGGGCAGGTCTTTCAAGTTGCGCAGGAGGACAAAGCCCTCCTGGCCTTCATAGGTGGTGGTGCCATAGCCCTTGTGCCTGGGGTCCTCTGACGGAACGACAAACAGCGGCGTGTACTGGGGGATGCGCGCCAGGGGCAGGTTTTCCCCCGTGCCGCGGTCCACCAGGGTGATCACGATGTCGTAATAGCCGTTGAAAGCTTCCGCGGGCTCCTCCGCCTGGGCTGGGGAGGACAAGGCAATGCACAGCAGGGCCAGGCACAGGACGAGCAGATACCGCAGCCTGATAAGTTGGGTGGTTTCCTTCAAAATCCGCGGGGTTTTCCCTTGTTTGTGTTCATTCATGCGGCAATTGTTGTGCAGCCTCTGCCCAGGCGCAAGCGCGGGTTTGGCACAGCGTTTTCTTTCCATACCCATTGAAACGAATCAGATGCCTCCTTTGTTCCACCTGGTGAGTGAAAATTATTCTTCCGCTCTGATGAATTCAAAACCAGGGTTTCAGGATGATTATACTGATGTAAAGCTTTATTGCATCCAAAGCGGCGAGGGATTTTGTTTTCCTGCAAGGAAGTAAATCGATGGCGTAGCCTAAGCTACGTCGAGGTTGACTGACACAGCAGGGAGACAAAAGATCCGGCGTGACGATGCAATAAAGATTGGAATCAGTATTAGACCAATGGCGGCATCCTTTGGCGGTAGTAGTTTCTTTCCATGTCAACAATCAGCCCGGGAGTTGGCAAAACCCGCAATCCGGCAGGGCGTTTTCAGTGTGTAAGACGGTCAATACAAGGTAGACTCAAAGCATCTGGCGTACCGTTTGCTTTTTTAGGCAGTATTGGTTTGAAGTGTTTAACATCCCGCAACGTGGATATGTTCACATCCTGCTTAAAAACACATCGCAGACGGCACAGAGGGAAAAGCCAGAAAACCTCAACATTTTATGATGAAGGCAGGTATTCCCCCATGAAAAAAGCGCATTCTCGCTCTTTTGCTCATCCTGGCACTGCTCCCCCTGAGCTTGCCAGCTCACGCCGCCGCGCAGCAGGTGGCACCGGGCAGCAGCTTTACCGTTTCTCTGCCCATCAACACCGATGGCATCCCCATCACCGGGCTGCGCGTCATCTTCTACTGGACTGCGGGGCTGAGTTTTACCGGCGCCTCCAGCACCATGGGCAGCCTCACCCGGGAAGACATGGGTGAGGTCACAGTGCTGTCCATCGTTAATACCGCGCCCACCACCAGTGGTTCGGTGAATCTCAATTTTATCGCCGGTATGCCTGATGATGTACAGCAGGCAGTGCTGGTGGAGGTCATCAGCGGCACCGACGCCAATGGCGACCCTGTCAATACCGGCTCCGGCGGAAAATTCGACATTCTGGTCAGCACCGAAGGTGAAACCTGGCCGGATGAGTGGACCGTGGAAGCCCCGGCAACCTGTGAACTGCCAGGTTTGAAATACCGCGTCTCCAACCTTGGCAGCAGGCAATACGAAGAGATTCCGGCTCATGGACATGATTGGGGCGATTGGGAAGTTGTGACACCCGCCACCTATGAAGCCGAAGGCGTGGAGCAGCGCGTCTGCCTCCATGATGAGAACCACAAGGAAACCCGGCCAATCAAAATAAAAGAGATTATCTGCGGCGAGTGGTCGGTCATCACTCCCGCGACCTATGAAAATGAAGGCCACAGGCGCCGCGTCAACACCCTGGACGAAAACAAGGTTGAAGAGGAGGTGCTCCCCAAACTGGAAATCATCTGGGGCGCTTGGACGGTGATCACCCCAGCTACCTATGAGGCGGAAGGCCTTGAGCGCAGGGTTAATACGCTGGATGCCAACAAAACTGAAGAGCGCGCCATCCCCATGAAGGTTGCCGATTGGACTGAATGGAATATCATCACCCGCGCCACCTATGAAACAGAAGGCATGGAAGAACGCTTTGACCTTAAGAACCCCAGGCATAAGGAAACCCGGGTCATCCCCAAAATGGTGCCTGTATGGAGCGAGTGGATCCTGATCATCCCCGCTACCCATGAATCAGCAGGATTGGAAGAACGCTATGACACCAAGAACACCATCCACAGGGAAATCCGCGAAACGCCGATCATCGTGCCGGTGTGGAGCGCGTGGGAAGTCGTCGAACCTGCCACCTATGTACGGTCCGGCGTTGAAGCACGCCATGACATCAACCATCCCGACTACAAGGAATTCCGCCAGATTCCTGTGATAGTGCCGGTGTGGAGCGAATGGGCTGTCGTCACCCCCGCTACCTATGAAGCCATGGGCCTTGAAGAACGCTTTGACACCAAGAACCCCACCCATAAAGAAACCCGCGTCATCCCCTTGAAACCAATCATTTGGGGCGAGTGGACAGTCATTACCCCTGCTACCTATGAAAAAGAAGGCATGGAGCGCCGGGTGAACACCCTGGATGCCAACAAGACCCAGGAACGCGCAATCCCCAAACTGCCCATTGTCTGGGGGCCGTGGAAGGTGCTGTGGCATCCAACCTACACCGCCATGGGCAAAGAGCGCCGGGAGAACATCCTGGACGCCAGCAAATTCGAAGAGCGCTGGATCCCCAAGAGACTTATCATCTGGGGCTCGTGGATTGTCGTCACCCCCGCCACCCACTTCCGCACCGGCCTGGAGCGCCGGGTTGCCGCCCATGACCCATCAATGATTGAGGAACGCGAAATCCCGGTGCTTGAAATGCCCTGGGGTCCCTGGGAAACCATCTGGGAGGTGGGCTGTGACTTGGGCGGCTTGGACCGCCGGCGGAGCACCCTCTACCCCTTGATTTATGAGGAACGCCATTTTCCCCACACAGGCCATGACTGGGGGGAGTGGGAAGTGGAGAAGCCAGCCACCTACTGGGCGGCCGGTAGTGAAATCATGGTCTGCAAGAACAATCCCAACCATTTTGAACGCAGGACCATCAAGCAGCTGCCCGCCGTATGGGGCCCCTGGGAGATCATCACCAACCCCACCTGCTACACGGACGGCCTAAGGAAGCGCGTGAACACCCTGGACACTTCTGTTATTGAAGAACAAGTAATGACAAAATTAGATAGTGTCTACACGAGAATTGGGATATAATGGTGTCATCACTGAAAGGGGACTTAAGCGATGACCGCTGATTACCACCGACACGATATGAGCAATTCCGTATGAACATTA